>ENA-UPSB01003343-UPSB01003343.1-bioreactor-metagenome-genome-assembly--contig:-NODE-3343-length-12629-cov-771.298632_pt1 | contig 12629 bp, 12 predicted proteins | sample MGYA00238182_ERZ773286 | MGnify/ENA primary metagenome ERZ773286 (study PRJEB29026, sample SAMN07631240) | bioreactor metagenome | isolation source: Switchgrass digestor | place: USA: Dartmouth... | reverse complement strand
AAATATAATAACTCTCAATCCCTTTAAAATCAATACTTTCAGTCTTATCCCTTATGCCTTAACCCTTTCAGTCCCTTTTCCTTCCAAAAAACAAACCCCGCAGCAAATGAAGATTTCTCCTGCATCTGCTACGGGATTTTGGAACGAACTTTATTTTTATGGAGCGAACTTTATTTTTATGGAGTCGAGTTTATTTTAAATGTACATAGTTAAATTCAAGCCTCAAGGATTTAGTATAAAGGCTATATATATAACTCATTAGTCATACTCATTAGTTTTCATAGTACAAACATATTTCAATCTAAAACCTATTATAATGCACAAGCATAAAATAACAATTTAATATCTTGTTGTCTTGAAACTTTTATAGTTATCCCTAAATATGTAACATTTTAATCTTATAAATTAATACTGTCATTAATTTTATATTATCTCTGAAAGAAGTTTAAAATCTTGTGTCCATCTATCATCTTCATCAAACCATTCAAAATCCTCAATTTTAGAAATGTCTTGGAACTTACTTTTGTCAACTTTTTCTAGATTTTTTTGTCTTCGAATTTCATTTTTATCACTTTCAGTTAAGTCATAAAAATTTTTAATATTCCTAACACACTTAACTTTGCTAAAAATATCTCCTATAGTTTCGCAGTCCAAAGAAATACTTTGTTCACTCCAAAAATGATTTTCTTGATTTAAAATCGACCAGTAAATATGATTACTTTCATCCATAAAATAATTATATATATGTTGTAATTCCGGATAGCAATCACAAGCAGCAGCAAAAACTTTTGATAATTCATATTTATATACTTTATCCTTAAATTTAACGTCCGCCACGCCATCGGCCATTGTATAAATAATATTTTCTAATAAAATTCTCATATAAACTAAAGCCGTTCTACAATCCTTTTTCTTTATACTTTCCTGAATTATCTTTTCAAAATCAATGTTTTTTGTATTTTCAATAACCATGCATTTATTTTCAAATATAAAAGAAAGTATTCTATTTCTATTCTTCACAGAATTAACCAATTTCTCCCAAAACAATTTATCATGCGTAGTAATAATCAATTGCTTATTATATGGTGCCTGCATTTCTTCACACAAAACATTAATAATATTAGACCTGTGTTCTATATCAATAGCATTTACAATGTCATCCAGAATTAAAAAGTTAGTATTAAATTTTCTAGTTACAGACATAAGAATAGCCAGTCCAAAACATCTTAATTGACCTTCACTTAAAACCCTCAAAGGGTCCAATTTAGGACCATTTTTTGTAAATTGAATATAAAACTTAAATTCTTTTTCGCTATCTTTTAATTCAACAGTTTCCATTTTTTCGTTGGTTTCGAATTTATTATAGTATTCTTTAATTAAGTGGCTAATATCTTTTAATTCTGCACTTAATTCCTCTATATAAAAATCATTTAATGCTTGTTCAAACTCCTTTATATCTTTTAGAAATGAATCTTTTAATTGGTTAGTTTGTTGTTCTTTTAACACTTGAATTTCTTGTTCTTTTAATTGTTTTTCGAAATGTATAATTTGACTTTCGATAAATTGATATTTATTATACTCATCTCTGTGATTTTTTAAGTCTTTTTTAAACTCTCGAGTTGTTGATATCTCTTTTTTAAAGCAGATAAATTTTTATATTTAGAGATTAGTTTATCTTCCACTTTTCCATTTAGTATATCTTTTTTAAAATCATCAAATTGATAATCATTGATATATTTTAATGTTTTTGAATATAGTTTTTGACTTGCTGCTGCTATTTCATCACTTGCTTTTTTTAGTTGAAGTATACTATTCATACTCTCAAGTTTTTCTTTAACTCTTTCTAAAAGTTTTTGTCCATATAAATTATTCCCTCCACAAAGAGGACATTCTTTACTATCATTTGTAATAACTTTTTCTGCTGCCAGATAAAACTCAATTAAATTATCAATATTTTTCGAATTAAAAAATTGATTTTTTAATTCGTTTATGTTATCAAATTGTTTTCTATGATTGCGAACATCCTTTACTAAATTTTCTATTTCGTTTGCCATATTTATACCTGCATTTATTTTCTCTATTTCTACTGTTACTTTGTCGTAAATGATTTCAAAATCTTTATCATCATCTATACCCAAACTTTCTATTATAATCTTATTGTCATCATTTACTTCAAATATTGGTTTTTTAATTCTTTTATTAATTAAGTCATCTAATTTAGTTTTTATTTCCTCATATTTTTTTAATGCCTCATTTTGCTTTCTATACATTTCATCTTTACATTGACTATCATACTTTTTCCAACCAAATTTTATGAAATCACTTAAATCATCTAATCCTATAAGTTTACCATATGCTTCTCTATTTTCAGAACCTCGAGATAGAACAAAATTTTCTAACCGATTACGTTCTATAAAATGTTTTTCAAAAAACTCTTCATACAAATTTATTCTATTTCTTATGTCTGCTTCTAAATCATTAGAATCATCACTAAAAATTTGTACATTATTATCTTTTTTATTTTTTATGGTTCTTCTTATTTTAACTCTCTTAGGGGGATTATAGGGTTCAAATAATTCCACTTCCGTGAAACCTTCTTTAGAATCCGTATTTAAAAGATATTCTGAAATATTAGATATGCCTCTTCTTTTTTGTTCAGCCACATTATTTGTAAGTGCAAATTCAATGCTCTCAGTCAGGCTACTTTTACCTTCTCCATTCCAACCAAAAATTACAGCAGATTTTCTGTCTTTAAAGTCTAAAGTAGGTTGTAAGTAACATTCACTATTTTTGGTTTTATTACAGTATTCAAAAATATTTACAAATCCTTTAATTCCGTTAATTGTTACCTTTGACAAATATATTTTTCTATCAATATTTTCAAGTTCGTTATCTGATTGCTTCTCATGGGAACAACTATCATAAAAAGATTTTTCAATTTCACCATTAATTATTTTTTCTATTTTTTTATTAATAAAATTGCTACAAAAGAACCTTCCTTCTTTTAAATCTAATATTTCATCAAGATGCTTTTCAAAAATTTTAAATACAATATTATTCTCAATCTTTTTATTTTTGATAAATTTTAATAACCTATTTTTTAACATAACACCACCCTTGTCATTTAATTAAATGATATTATCTATATAAAATTATACATCATTTTTTATTTCAACAATATTCTAATTTTACCATTGTTTACTTATAATTTATAAGTTATATAGAGTCAATTTCGAATTCCAGCCTTCCTCATTATCTTCCACAACTGAAGTTCTTCTCCTTCCTTCTCCAATTCGTTAACTGCCCAGCGAATCCTCCTTAATCTAAAGTCATGATTAGTCTCTTTAACAGAATCCAGGTATGCTTTTGTCCTCGGAAGTTTATCTAAATACTTTTCAAGCAAGCCTCTTATACCTAATTTACTACCAATTAGACTAATAGTAATCCTTTCAGGCTTTTCGTCCGAATTCAGCATCTTATCAACTACTCCTTTTATCTGAGACAATATCTCATTATCTCTTTGGTTCCAATCAACTCTGTTGTTTGCTACATTAGCCACTTTTTTATCAGGCGAGTTCTGGTTTAGCCATTCCCTGTCATTTCTATAAAGCCATGCAAATAAAGCCTTATCAACTTGCCGTAATTGCGTTTTCCCCATTTCCGGATATTTCTTTCTTAATTCATTCCACCTTTCTCTGTAGTAACCCTTGTCGAAATTCATTAAAGAATAACTGTTCTCTTCATTATCATATACATCATCAGCCTCACTCCGCTTTTCCCAGTAAGTCGTTAATCCAAGTTTCTTAGCATACTTCTTAACTGTAATAGGGTCTACCCCTAATAACTTTGCTGTTTCTCTTAAACTTAACTTTCGGTCTAATAATTCTTTGAGTTTCTCCTCCCATACTTGTCCAAACTTTTTTATCCTTCCGAATCTATATCTTGCATCTTCAGACTCATCTGGCCCACTTCTTGTATAAACAAAACCGCAAGTACAAGAAAAAGTCCCAACAGGGCATTTTGAATCTGTACTGTATGCAACTTTTAAGTTAGAAACAACCGGCTTTAGGTAGTGTTCTGACGCTGCATTCAGGCAAGGCCAAGGTCCATTTCCAAAAGGCTTATATTCCATCTTTTTATTAAATAAATCTTGAAGTGAAATTCCAAGAAAACGGGAAAGAAGCAGATGTCTTATTGGATGAGCAGTCTTGTTTTTCTTTCTTATCATATCCATTAACCAATTTGAATCGTTATCTACATCAACACTGGACTGCACCATATCTAAAAATTCTTCACCATAATAATTAATAAACTCTTTTATAAGCCTCTTTCGGTGCACTTTTCCATTCACAGTTGCAAATCCCATTTCCGTCATCTTTGCAAGATACTGCTCTTTATACCACTCTATATTTCTCTTTTCAAAATCACTGTTAAGTAAAACCTGAGCATCCTCTGTAAGCCTAACCAGTTTTTCAAAAATATCATCAGCGTACATCACATCAATATCTGGCTTTACACAGTTCTCTTCGCTTGCAGCCTTATATTGGTATTTATTATATCCCCTGACCGGTACCAGGCTATTATATAAAGGAACATAATGTTTTGGGCATACCAGTACCCCAGGAATTTGATGAACTCTATGCCAGTATAACTCTCCGTACTGCAACTTATCTTCTTCAGTACATGTAGGACAAAACTTAAAATACTGGTTTAATACTATAGAACAGGCCATAATTCCAGTCCGGGTATATATGCTTCCTCCATTTTCCCCTTTCATTGATTGAAAAACTTGTTCTGCACGCTCAGGAGGCAAGAAAGCAGAATAGAACGGAAAAAGTGTATGATTTTTAATAAGATATTCTTCGGTATACCTGGAATTAAGGGGCATATTATTGACAAGGTTATGTATATTGGAAGGCAAGTCCATCACCGCTGTTACGGAAGTTGACCCAAATAGGTCTCTCATTGTCGCCTTATAACTTATATTTCCACTCCTCACATGGTATCTTGCAAGGACGCTGTATAATACTTCATCCTCATAAGGCACAGGAAAAAACGTTATCATTATGTGCTACACCGCCTTGAAAAAGTCATTTTCCACCTGCTTAATAAGTCCTTTTTCTTTTAATGATTCATAGGCTGATTTTTTATTTCTCCTGCCTTCTTCCACAATAAACCTTATATCATCTTCATCCATATTCTTTGCTTTACTTTTTTCCTTTTGTTTTGATTTACCATTGGTTGCTATCATTTGTACAGCCTTTATAACAATCTCAGAAACTTCAAGCCCTTCTTCATTATCAAGTACCTTCTCAACTGCTTTTTGAGCCTTTTTGGCATCAATATTTAAGTCCAGCAATTTAAGAATTGCCTATTCCTTCTTTGAAAGATTGACTTCCTCTTCTTTTTTCTTTTGCTGCTTTTGAAGCATTTTCATCCTCATGTCCCAATATACTGACTGTTTGCTTTTGTCCACAAATCCCATAAAATCAATGTCTACAGTGCAAATATCTTCATATTTTGCGATTTCTTTAATATTTCCCGATTTTAATGCTTCCAGCATAGGACGAACCAATTTTAAATTATCTTTTGCAACCTGCCTAATCAGATTTGCTGTGATAACCTCTTTCCCTGAAAGAATAGCCCGTATTTGTGACATCGCATAAAGTTTTACCGCAATGTCTATAATGTGACTCTTCATAGAGAACATCACTTAATTCAGGTGTTAGCGGTACTTCCTTTTTGGTCCATTGATAGTCCCAAAATGCATTGATAATCAGTTCCCAACTTTTATCTTTGCTCAACCTCTCCCAAATCATATCCCCTTGTCCGCTACCACGCCTTGCCTGACGGAATTCAGATTGCAAAACTGATAATGCTTTTGTTGTACCAATAAGTACAGTAGGCACTCCGATAGTATTTACAAGGGTGACAAAAAAGTTAAGCATCTTTTCGTCCCCTCCGCTTTTTGCACTGCTCAGATGTTGAATCTCGTCAATTACTAATACTCCTAACACTGTATTTCTGGCTATCTGAGACATAACGGAGAGCATAGTGTCTACTGTATTCCTACCTACCCCGAATTTCTTATGATAGTCTGTACCCAACAGGTCATCTACCTTATGGAAGAACTCGATACACAGGCCTTTCAAAGAACCATCAAAAGGACAGTCCAACTTAAGCCAAACCAGTTGGTACATACTAAAATTGGTATTATTATATTCCGAATGTACAATTATCTGGGGATAAAGAGATAATACACGGTTGATAGCAGTTGTCTTTCCCATTCCACTTACACCTATAATAGTAAATCCCGATGCAGTAGTCCTGAAGGATGCGTTGCTGCTTAACTCCCATTTCATGCTTTGTATAGCCTTATATCCGTCTTGTAGGCTTTCAGCAAAGGAAGGTTTAAACGGATTGCGCGCCAGGTATCCCTGCCTTATGACTCTGCTTATCCTGCTTTCAAGGTCAATATGAATACTCAACGGCTGAAAACACTGAAACAACCGCTGCACCATATGAATGCGGTAGTGGTCATCCAATCGTCTTTCCTCTGGATTATAGCGGGGATATAGAGACAGTTTCTCCACTACTTCTTCCTTAGAGTAAACCGGTGGTAGTGCTTCAATAAATGGATTCCCGCTATATTCAGGTATCAACTGTTCCTTGTATTCTGCAACTACAGCATTAGCACCGTTAGGTATTATTACTTTATTCATGGATTTTCTTCAAAGCCTCCCTTTGTTTTCTTATCAAAAGGCTTATCGTATCATTCTCGTCCACCTCTTCCTCCTGTTCTGCCCTGCTAAACGGTATAACTTCTGCATTACTTCCTGTTTCTTTTTTATCCAGTTCAAAGGCTTCTTTCTCCCTGTTTAACATCTTTTCTAATCTCCTGTTGTTTTTAATCCCTCTTTTACGTTTTGAATCACTTTCATTTGATTTTTCTTCCTTAAAAGATTTTTCTGCCTCTTTTGCAATACTTTCAATTTCAGTAATTAAATCAACCTTTGCCTGCAATTCCTTATCTTCTGCAATTTTTATTTGAAGTTTCTCCTCTTCAAGAAGGTATTGAATTTCCTCAAGATTTTTATCTTTATACCTATCTTGGTGTTCCAGAAGAAAACATTTCTCGAAGTCCATGCTATTTTGCTCTTTGACATAAATATAGTTCATATTGCGGGGGTCATAGGAAACATCAATTTTCCATGTTCCTTTATTTCTCGCCTTTTCAAACCATCTCTCCTTAAGAGTTTTTGGTGAAGCATAATACAAGCCTTTGAATTTTATCCCCTTTACCGTTACAATTGCTGTTTCTGATGGCATAAGATTTAGTTTAACGATATCCTCTGATACACTCCGCAATTTTCCCGCACGGTTCGCAATCCCCCAGTTCCATATTTCCCGTGGAATGCATTCTACTTCATCAGCAACCATCATCTCTTCCTTGCCATAGTTTTTAAGGTAATACTGGTTATTATGGTACAAGGCACATTTTATGATTATCTGTGTAAACTGGTATATATCCAATTTGGCATCCAACCTGTAATCCCTGTCGCCACGCTCTCTCACATCAGGGTCAACAGTACCAGGCAAAAGCGGTTTTACCCTTAAATTAGTAATTCTGAAATACTGTTCAACAATTGCTTTCCAGTCTGCCCGATATGGGGGATATTCTGTATCTTTACATGTAGAGCATTAATAAGGTTTTCAACATTTTTACCTTCAAGTTCCCCTCTGTCAGCCAAAATGGACTCTGGCAAGTGGTGGACAGGCCAGTCCTTTTCTTCAATATCTATTCCATATTCTTTGCAAAAGGCAACTTTGTCGGACGCTGCATTTGCAAGAGCCATCATGGCCCCTATCCAACTCGGACCCTCTAAGCCAACATAAATACCAACAACCATTCTGCTGAAAACATCTAAAACTGCGTAAATCACCGGTCTTCCAATTATCCAGTTCCTGTTATACCGGCTCACAAGGTAAATGTCGCCTACAGTTGCATCAATCTGATAGATACTTCCTGGCGCAATTGCTTCGGAAGTTGTATTGCCTAAAAGGGGTCTATACTGCTGCTCATATTTTTTACTGCTTTGTCTGGATGAAATTTGCTTTTTTAAATTGATATTTTTATAATACCAGTAACGGAATTGAGCATATGTAGGAACCTCACCCATAGGTTTTATTACAGGAACTCTTATTCCGTTTTCTATCTTAAATTCATCACTGAAGAATTCCTTTCTCATCAGTTCATATGCAAGTTTAAGAGAATTTTTGGCGCTTGTGTGATAGTATTTATTGATAGTGACATTGAATATCCTTTTTATTTCTTCATCTACATTGATTCCCTCACCCACCAGTTCAGCATTTTTTCTTCTGCGCCCACGCTTTTTGTTTCCTGCCCGTCTTTCTTTTCCCGGGCCTCCGCATAAATAGTAGTCCGGAAGCAAGGCGTTCTTTGTTTTCCCTCTTTTCCAGAATCGTTTTAGGTAATTTGAAATAGTTTTGGCATGCAAATTATAAATAGCCGATGCCTTTAATACGAGTTTTCTCCGTTCTTTCTTATAAAAAATAACAGGTTCAATCACAACCAGTTCCTTAATTACTTCCCATGCTTTATCACGTATTTCTTTTGATTTCTCTGATAATTCTCCTTCATCAATAACCTTAACAAACGGGTCGCTATCTAATATGTTTGCAATCCCCTGCTTAATGCCCTCTTCAATATCAGAAATATACCTTAGGAAAGGACTTTCATTTGAATATATGTTTATAACATATGCAATGTTTTGCTGCCTATCAAGCCATAAAACCCTTTCTATGCTTTCTTTATCATTATCATGTTCCCATTTGATTAATGTATTTACCGCTATCATAGGATTCTCACCCTTTCTGTTAAACTGTGATTTATGATTTCTATACTCCGGGTCGAATTATTGAGGTCGATTTTTTTATTCATGTCCACCATTATCTTTTTAAGGGCAATTAAGCGCTTAAATATGTATATCCCTGTACCTGTATCCAAATTAAACAGCCTGTCAAACTGCACAGTGAAATTTCTAATCGATGTATTACTTCCTGCTAATTTCTCAATAAAAGCATTACAGTAATAGTCAACCTCTTCATCTGTAAGTCCTCTTTCATCGGAAGGATACAAGGATGAGTGAATCCACTCTATATTCTTCGCTTTGACCACTGGAATCTCTTTTTGCGTTACTATTCCCCAATCAATATTTTGGCTCTGCCAGTATCTCCTCTCTATTTCCAGCCTTTCTAATGCTGTTTTGCGCTCAAGTTCATAATCTGCTTTAAGACTTCTGGCGACATATGTTATCCTCCCGTTTGGTTTTTTCAGGGTTATAAAAAATGATGTGGATAAAATGTATGGCGTCCCTGTATCTTTATCTTTAAATAAATCAAAATTTAAGCCAGCCTTGTTTTGCATTACTTCTTCACAATCAAATAAGGGGTAATGTTCCCTGATATCTAAAACATCATCCTCCCATTCCAACAGATAAAAATACCGTGCTTCCGAATCCGTAAAAAAATGATGAATTCTTTTTGTTTTCCATCCAAATACACGTGTAACCCTTCCTTTGCTGGGGAAGTCCTGTACAGTAAGCCAGGGCTTGTAATCCTTGCCTTCCCCCTGTCCTCTTCCTTCCTGTATCCATTTTTTTAATTTATTTTCATCCCAATCTATTTTCCGTTTAGCCATGCAGATACCTCCCGAGTTTAGGAGTTAAAGGTTAAGGTAGATAGGTTAAATAAATTGATTAACTTTGTTAGAACCCCAGAATCTTTACTTCTTATCCCTTATTCTCCTATCCTGAATAAATAAAAAATGCCATCGACATCAGTTAGACACCACAAGGGTGACTGTGTCAATGGCACTTAGTCCATTTCCTTTAAACCTATTCTCATTATATCATGGACCGACTTTATTTTAAACGTAAAATCTGACTTGAAATAATATGCAGTAGTCGGATAAAATTCTGTGCAACCAACATAAGGAGGCGTTTTATGAGGTATAGTGTTTTTTTGACTATAATATTGGTAATTCTCATGAGCATGTTTTTGTTGCCATTTACCATTATTGCAGAAAATATGTTTATCCGCTTTATTGCAGGTTCCCTACAAGGCATATTCCTTATTATGCTTCTTTCTTTTACCATAAAAGCCCAATCATACTTTAAAAAGGATAAGAAATATAAAAAAATAAGAAAAAGGTTTTGGTAGGCTTAAAATCTACTAAAACCTTTTTTACTATAGTTCAGTATATTCAAAAAATTAAATATATCGTGCTGTCCTTTAACATTTCTAAAAATGCTGCATTATCTATTAATTTGTCTTGCTCCTCAATTGAATTATCCTGTTTTTTTCTCGTAAATTTTATTCTTCTCGTCTGCCTGTAACTGTCCACAAAGACATCAATATTATTTTCATTTATATATCCAAGCCTTGTCCATTCATAAATCAGAAAATCATTCGACTTAAATGTTATGGAAGTATTACTTCTATTTTTAAATCGCTCATCCCCATAAAGCATTTCCTTGGCCTTAGAAATAAATTCATAGGTATCCCTGTCACTGCTAAAGATAGTAATATTATCAATACTTTCACTGTAATAATAGGAAAGAATATAACTTAGAACAGAAATAGATATCTCTCCTGCATTTTTCCTTTGAATTCTGCCGTTTGAAAGTTTCCTCTGGTCTAGTCCCTCTTCATAAAATATGTTTAGCCATTCTTCATAGGGTTCCAAGTCTTCTACAGGTCTGTTTTTTAAGATGTTTTTCTTGATAAAACTAATTAGTCTGCTCACATTGTAGCAGCAATACAAAAACAGATAGTATAATTCTACTTCTTTGTAATCCACTAATATTAAATAATCAACTTCATCTATAATTTGGACCTTCAAGTAATGTTCTAAATCATTTATGTAACTTTTTCTATTATCACTATCACATACCTCAACCCATACCCATTGAGGAATAAAAATAATATCATACTGGCTAAATATCTTTTCAGGGCTGACGCTCCCATGTACCCAAGTCAAGAATTCAACAGAGTTGTTATCTAGGATGCAAACTTTGAGAGACTTGCCCGTGGAAAGGAATTTTTTTAAATCATTTATGCCTTCTCCTTTCATTTGGCAAGCCCCTCCACTCCTTTTTTAATTTTACTCTTTAGTTTGAGTAGAAACTGATAATTATCTTTATGATGGGAAACATCTGGGTTTTCTTTCATAGCATTTTGTATCTTTTTCTCTAATCCCCCCAAACTTACAACAAATGAGGGTTTTACTAACTCTGAATCCAATTCCAAATCTATAAATTTTTGCACTAAGTCATCGGGTTTATTATCAAAATGCTCAAGAATTTTTTCTTTTAAATCCAAATCATTATATTTTGTAACGGCTTCTTCAAATAGTTCTATCAGTACTGCCTTATATGGTGCCTTATATACATCCATGCATTTTATAACTCTGTCAATAAAATTTTCATCATCTAGTGAATAGTAGTAGTCGTACACATTGCCAAAAATCATTTTTGCAGCAAAATAATCTGCTCTTCTCTCATTCAAATCCATATCAACAGCAATATTATGGGTCTCATCCATTAAACTGAGGTCATAGAACAAATGATATATTTCATGCCATGCAACAAAATATTGGTAGACACGGGGCTGTGCTGTATTGATAACTGGTATTTTAATACTTCCCTTTGTAATAATAGCCCCGCCCCAATACTCATCATCAATAGGAATCTGGATTAAATGCTTCTCTTTTAATACCGAAAAAGACAGTTTATCCTGTCCCGTTACCCTCGACTTATTAAATCTGACTGTAAAATCATTTGTTAATCTTAATATATCATCTTTAATCAGGTTATTTTTTTCAATAACCTGCTCAAGATTATTACTCGTTATTAATTCCGACATAATCTGCACCTTCTTAATTGTAATACAGTTCGCACATATGAACTATATCTTCTAGAATACCAAACATCTCTTGAGCATTAGGTTTCAGGACATGATTCTCTGGAGCATTGTCAGATAGAGCAAAAACAAGTTCCTTTTTTGCATTATACTTTGGAACATAGTTAAGTAGTTGTTCTCCATCCATGCCCTGTGTTTCCAAGATTTTTCGAACATGAGTTTTAAATGTCGCAAGGCTGTCGACTTCTCCTTTGATTAATTTATCTAAAGTAGGTCTTGAAATATTGGTAAGTCTTGAGAAGGAAGACTTCGTATATCCGTTGTCTTTAATGATACTCAATATATTTTTGCCAATTAGTTTTCTATTTTCAAATAATAATTCCATACTCATTTTTTACACCTCCTGTTATATTATACACCAAAAGTGTAAAAAAAGATACAGTATGTAAAAAATTTTTTTACAAATCTTAAAGGTTGGCTTTTTAGTAATAAAATTTCCTATAAGAAAAAAGCATCAGCAGAATTTAATACCTGCTAATGCCTTTTACCTATTACCTAATGAAGAATGCAACCTTTTATTCTGTAATTCTTAATATAATCCCAGTATGCCTTTTCTTCATCCCGTTCTAACATTTGTGAATGTCAAGTAACTTTTTACAATTTTCGGTCAATAATTTTTTACACCT
>ENA-UPSB01003342-UPSB01003342.1-bioreactor-metagenome-genome-assembly--contig:-NODE-3342-length-12630-cov-4.921511_pt1 | contig 12630 bp, 9 predicted proteins | sample MGYA00238182_ERZ773286 | MGnify/ENA primary metagenome ERZ773286 (study PRJEB29026, sample SAMN07631240) | bioreactor metagenome | isolation source: Switchgrass digestor | place: USA: Dartmouth... | reverse complement strand
TATTCTGCTCTCCGCCGAACTCGGTTGAACAGCCGCAGAAAATCTTTGTTTTTGTTGCCAGTTCAGCATGTATTTCAAGTCCTACTACTGTTTCGAATTCCATTTCTCCGCACCCCCTTATATATTAGGAAACTTATTGTAAGGCGTAGACTTTTCAAAAGCATAAGCCGCCCTGAATATTTTCGGCTCGTTGAACGCAGGGGCGATAATCTGCAGCCCAATAGGCATGCCCTGTTTGTCAAATCCGCAGTTGAGCGACATGGCCGGGATACCGGCGATATTTACCGGCACCGTAAAGATGTCGCCGAGGTACATGGCGATCGGGTCACCGCTCTTTGAACCTATCGGATAAGCGGTGGTTGGAGCGGTAGGACCGATGATCAGGTCATAATTTTCAAAAACCTTGTCGAATCCGTTCTTAATAATTCTGCGAATTTTCAGCGCCTTTTTATAATAGGCGTCGTAATAGCCGGCGCTCAAGGCGTAAGTGCCGAGAATAATACGGCGTTTTACTTCACGTCCGAAACCTTCACCGCGGGAACGGTCCATGAGCTGGGCGAGATTTTTGCAGTCCTTCGCGGCGTAACCGAACTTGATACCGTCGTAGCGGGCAAGGTTAGATGAAGCCTCAGCAGATGAGATAAGGTAATATGCCGGGACGGCATAATCCGCAGCGGGGAGTGAAACCTCATCGCATTTCGCGCCCAAATCTTCAAAGTGTTTTGCGGCGCGAAGAACGGCTTCTTTTACATCGGGGTCAAGCCCGTCACCGATATACTGTGTTGGTATACCTATCTTCATGCCTTTGACGCCACGGTCAATATCTGCTGTGTAATCCGGGTGCTTGTAATCGGCGCAAGTAGAATCGCGGCTGTCGGCGCCGCAAATAGCGTTCAGAACTATGGCGCTGTCTTCAACAGTACGGGTTATCGGGCCTATCTGGTCAAGGGAAGAAGCAAAGGCAACAAGGCCAAAACGGGAAACCGCGCCATATGTCGGTTTAAGGCCGACTACGCCACAGAAAGAAGCAGGCTGCCTTATCGATCCGCCGGTATCTGAACCCAGCGCGAAAAGAGCTTCACCCGAAGCAACGGCCGATGCAGAACCGCCGGACGACCCTCCGGGTACTCTCGTGATATCCCACGGGTTTGCACATTTCTTAAAATAGGAGGTTTCAGTTGAGCCGCCCATCGCAAACTCATCCATATTGAGTTTACCTGTTATGACAGCACCTGAAGATTCAAGTTTTTCAATAACTGTAGCGTTATACGGCGGAATAAAATTTTCAAGCATCTTAGAGGCGCAGGTCGTCGCAATACCTTTTGTGCAGATATTGTCTTTTATGCCGGCAGGAATACCTGTAAGCGCACCGGCTTCTCCGTTATCTATTTTTGACTGAGCGGATTTTGCCATGCTTTCTGCTTTTTCGCGGCAAAGGCTTATATATGCACCGAGTTTTCCGTCAACGGCTTCAATACGGGCATATACCGAATCCAATAGCTCGTCCGCCTTTATCTCATGCTTTTTCAGAAGCTCGGAAGCTTCTTTTACGCTTAACTTATAAAGATCCATGCTTCATCCTCCAACAAACCGATGTTTTCAGCGCGGCGCAGTAATCAAAGTCATTGTTCAACGGCAAGGGGAACATCATAGAAGCCGTCCTCTGAATTTGGTGCGCATGCAAGCAGAGTATCGCGGTCATATGACGGCACGGGATTATCGTCCCTCATTACATTTGAAAGGCCGAGAACATGTTCCATAGGTTCAATTTCGTCGGTATCTATTTTTGAAAGTGTATCCATATAACCGATTATGGCGTCAAGATCCTTCTCAAGCGAGGCTTTTTCTTCCGCACTCAGTTCCATGCGGGCAAGCTTTGTCAGATATTCAATGTCGGCCTTTTGTGACATAATAATCCCTCCAACAATGGAAACTTATTTATCTATTCCAAATATGAATGTAAGTCGTATTTGACAACATTCATTAGTGAATTCCGTATTTATACATAAGTATAATTATAACATATCATCTTATCTTTGCAAGTATAACCAAATTAGCTTGATAAACTCATTCATCGTAAAAAATAAATTTTGATAAGCGAAAGATCAGCGGGGGATAGGGAAGATGTCATTATTGGCAAAGCTGATATTCTCATAAACTGGCTTTCATGTTGACGATTCTTTACAGAAAAATATTAGAGGGTGATTATTGAATATTTATTACTTCATAAAAAATAGAACACATAAGTCAAAAAAAAGCCGGTGCCTGTTGGCACCGGTAAAAAGGAGGTTTATCTATGAATCAGGTTAAACTTACTTGCTTGACTTCCACGCGTCATACTGCTTCTGCATCTCAGCGAGCAGCTCATCTACACCGTTGGCTTTAAGCTCTTTCTTGAATGCACTAACAGTCTTGTCAACATCGCAAGTTCCATAGAAGAGCTGTTTGTAGTAGGCCGTAACTGTGTTAGAGCAGCTGTTGACCTGATCTTTAACAGGAGTCGGGTCAAAGATAAAGCCGAGCGACGGAAGAGCTGTGGCTTTATCGTTGTACTCTTCGTACGATTTCCAGAGGTTCGGATCCTGAGTTGTTGTGAGGTAGTTGATGAACTGGTTGCCAAGGATCCAGCCACCAGCGGACTTATAATCAGATGAGCTCTTGAGCTCAATGATATTGTCAGATTTCTTTTCGTAGTCTATGCCTTCCTCGCCCCATACAAACAGGTTGACAAGTGTTTTGTCTGTATAGAGCATCTTGATGAGCTGGAATGCCTCATCCTTATGCTGTGAAGAAGTCGGAATAGCAAGCATAGCGCCTGTTGTTTCACGATTTGTCTTCTCGATAGGAGTGATGTCAACTTGTACTACGTCAAATCCGAGTGAAATGGATTCTGACTTGTCTTTACCAGGAACAAGTGACCAGCTACCGCAGAGGTACTTGCCTGATTTCATTTCTGTCTCCTGGCTCTCAGCAGTAGAAGCGTTTGGTGAGAAGTAACCTTTCTTGTTGTACTCCTTCATCTTCTTGTAGAAGGCAACAGACTTATCAGCTGTGAACTGATCGAAAACCTTATTGCAGCCTTCCGCAGGATCAAACGCTCCAGGCGTACCGTCGCCAACTATGACATCCCAATCAAGGAATTTGAACGGATTATCCATAGCAGCTGCGCAGATAGGAATAATGCCGTCAGCTTTTGCTTTTTCAAAATACGGCTCCATATCTTCGAGCTTTTTGATCTTAGTGATGTCAATACCGTATTTGTCAATCAGGTCCTTCTTAATAAGGAATCCCCAGTCGTGAGCTTTTTCCTTGTTTGTCGGCATAGCGTAGTTTTTACCGTTGATCTTTGAGCTGTCGAGGAAATCCTTACCAAGGAGCTCTACAAGGTCTGGATTCTTCTCCAGATACGGTGTCAAATCTGTGAGATAACCGTTGGCTGCATGTGACCTGTAACCGGCTCCGTTCCAGTTAGAAACGAAGACGATATCGGCCTGTTGACCTGTCTGCAGCATTGTGTTGATCTTCTGGCCGAGCGGATCCCAAGCCTGCTGCTGCCAGTCAATCTGAATGCCGGTACCCTTTTCCTCCAGGTACTTGTTAATTGCTTTGACAACGCGTTCCTGTCCCTGGCTCTTTGCATCACCAGTGAACATTTTCAATGTGACCGTTGGCTTTGACTTGTTACCACCAGTGCTGGAGCTATTATCATTCTTTTTGCATCCAGTAAGCATAAATGGTAACGCAGTAGTCAAAGCCAGGGTGAGACATAGTAACTTTTTGCCACTATGCATTAGAAATTCCTCCTCACAAATATATTACTAACCGATTTCTCGGTATTAGCCTTTTACAGCACCTACTATGATACCTTTGACGAAATATCTCTGGAAGAATCCATAGCAGAAGATAACCGGTCCAACTGCAATAACTGCAATAGCCATTCTTATGCTGTCAGAAGGCAAATTTTGTCTGGCGGTGGGAGGAACGTTCGTATTGGTTGTCAAGTAAGTTATGTTATTGAGTAACTGATACATATAATACTGAATAGTGTAGAGATGGCTGTCTTTTATGAATATGAGTGAGAGATAATAGTCATTCCAGAAACGCAGCAGGCAGAACAGGAAAATAGTTGCAAGTCCAGCTCTGGCAAGCGGAAGCACGATTGTGAAGAATATCCTGAATTCCCCTGCTCCGTCAATCCTAGCAGCTTCAATCAAATCGTCAGGAACTGACGATTTCATGAACGTACGCATGATAATTACCCACCATGCGTTCAAGAGATAGGGAACGATCAAGATCCAAACAGTTGAGTCTATTTGAAAAACACGGGAATAAACAATAACCCACGGAACGAGTCCGCCACCGAAAATCGTTGTGAAGAATGCGAAGAAAGCGAATTTGTTTCGAGGTCCGAAACTGCTTCTCGATAGCGGGTAGGCGTACAGCGCTATAATAAGCGTGGCTGCAACTGAACCGAACGCAGTAACAAATAGTGAAACGCCATATGCCCTTCCAATATCCTTCCAATATTTAAAAACAAATCGATATGCCTCTAAAGAAAACTCAGAAGGCCAGTAAGAATAACCATTCTGCAATATTGAATCATTAGAGCTAAAAGACACCATTATAATAAGAATTACTGGCATTATGAATAAGAAAAGAATAATCAGAAAAATTATATTTATAATTGCATTAGATGCCGGCGAAATACGATTGATATGGCTGAGTTTTACATGTTTACTTTTTGCTGGCGCGCTTTCCATCGTTATCCTCCCCACTGCATTAGGCAGTTAATATTTGATGTATCAGAACAAAGCCGAATCTTCGTCGACCTTCTTAACAAAGAAGTTGGCAATAAATACCACTATGCAGCCAACAACCGCCTGATAGAGACCTGCTGCGGCGGATTTACTTACATCATTAAGATTCAAGAGCAGTCTGTAAACATATGTATCAAGAATATCTGTTGTACTGTAAAGAGCACCTTGGTTACGCGGAACGTTGAAGAACAAGTCGAAGTCACCGTTGAATATGCGGCCGACGGCAATCAGCGTAAGAATTACCATTGGTGTTTTAAGCATCGGTAATGTGATGTATTTTACCTGTTGCCATTTACTTGCACCGTCAAGGGATGCTGCTTCGTAATACTCTGTACTTATGCCTGCAATAGAAGCGATATATACTATCAAGTTATAGCCCGTGTATTTCCACATATGGAAGAAAGTCAATATTGGAGGCCATTTATCTGGCTCAGAATAGAACCATATCTCTTCCATACCAAGAGCCTTTATTATATTGTGGTTTATAAATCCGGTCTTATTGCAGAAGAATGCGTATACTATGTAACTTACTACGATCCATGAAATAAAGTATGGAAGGAACATAAGATTCTGATAAACCTTAGCGGCTGTTTGGTTCCACATTTCAGACATTGCGATTGCGAGCGCAACCGGAACAATAATGTCAAGTGCAATAAATAACAAGTTGTATAAAACAGTATTACGGGTAGCAACCAATGCATTTGACGTATTAAATAAGAACCGGAAGTTCTTGAAACCAGTAAATTGGCTGTGGAACAAGGAGTATAGGAAACTCTTTTCATATCGATAATCTTCGAAAGGAATAATTACACCTATCATTGGAAGGTAGTTATTAATTATAAGAACCACTACACCCGGTAGCAGCATTAAATAATAAGGAATGTTTTTTACGAAAGTGTTATATCTTTTCCCTTTGCGTGTTGGGACGGCTGGTTTAACCGGGTTTTCTGGCGCGCTGTTGATATCGGGTTTCAAATCGACAGCTTGCTCCATAGACATTTTGGCACCTCTCCTTTTTTTCTCTCGGAGTAATAGTTATCTTAACTGTGAACGGTGATAGAAATGATGGTTGGTTCAACAGCTCAACAGCGAGGAACCATTAAAATTGACATTTCATTACGCTGATATAGTACTATTTTTAGCAATATAACTAAATAGACGAATTTGTTAAATAGTAATCAAAATTGCTCTCATTCTGGAATTTTATATCCAGCAAAAAATTGCACCAAAAATGCCGCAATCCGGAAAGAAGTTCGGATTGCGGCATTTTTTACACTAAATTCAGTTTATGGTATACATTTTTGATGTTATTATTTTTGCGATTTCTGCATCGCTGACTCTCTGTACTCTGAAGCCGTCATGCCTGTATACTTGCGGAACAGTTTTGAAAAATAATGTGAGTTGGGTACTCCGACGGCTTCGGCGACTTCGTAGGTTTTATATTTCGTATCTGTGAGCAAATCCTTTGCTTTGTTTATCCTAAGTTCATTAAGATAATCAATAAAATTTATGCCCAATTCCTTTTTGAACATGCGGCTGAGGTAGAAATTGCTGACATAAAGCTTTTCTGCAACCTGATTAAGCGTAATCTGTTCCATATAATGTTTGTCGAGGAAATCTACTGCGCGGCGCAAAAGAAGTTTCATATTATTGTTGTTGTATTCATGGACTTTTGTAACAGTCTGATTTACGGCGTTTTCCAGAATTGCATTGAGGTCGGATATGTTGTCACATTTCTCTATCATCTTGTAAAGTGAAGCGAGCGTTCCTTCGTCCTTTGGTTTTTCTCCTGATACAAGAGATACTCTTATAGAGTTTATGAGGGAAATCGTATTGAAATAGAAATTCTTTATGTAATCCTTGTCGGAATTGCCAAGGCGGTTGATGCAGTCAAAAAGCAAAGCGAGGCTTTTTGATGAAGCTTCAGGATTTCCTGCCTTTACGTTGTCGATAAGCTCTTTTTGTCTGTCGTTGAGTTCCGAATAGTCTGTGTATTTGAAAAAGGTTCCGAGGTCGCTATAAAATATCACGCAGTTAGCGCCTAAATAAAACTTATGCTCAAGAGCTTCTTTACATTCCTTGAGTTTTTCCGGGAGCTGTTTGTAACCATCACCTTGTGTACTTATTGCAACTGAAATAGTAAAGCCAAAACAATTTTGTATAATATTTTGCAAATATGTGCACTTTGAATTTATAAAATTTTGCTCAACGTTGTCGCCATCCTTTAGAATCAGAACAAAGGCGACGCGCCTGCGGCTTATTGATACGCAAAGAACGGTGAATCTATCTGAAAATACTTCCTCGAGCGTACTGATTATACCAAATTGATAGAGCTGCGATTCCTGAACCTGCTTTTCATCTTCTGCATCCGAGCCGTTTTTAATTTCTCCGTTGTCGTCGTTTTCAACTATGCCGAGAATAAAGCGCTTGATTTTCATTCCGAGCGCTTCTGCCTGTTGAATAGTACCATCCGTATCTGAAAAAGTTCCGTAAATCATATTGAAAAGCAGTTTTTCTTTTATAAAGGGCAGGTTCTTTTCATATATACGGCGCAGTTTCTGTATTTCGGCAGCTTTGTTATATTTGAACCTCAATTCTTTTACGGCGCGGGCAATTACCGCGTTTAGTTCCTCAATTTTAGTGGGTTTTAATATGTAATCAAAGGCGCCAAGTTTTATCGCTTCTTGTGCATAATCGAAATCACGGTAGCCGGTGAGTATGATAATCTTGCTATCAGGTATAATTTCTTTGATTTCACCGATCATAGTAAGCCCATCAACCTCAGGCATTCGTATGTCGGTTATAATAATATCCGGACGTTCGCTTTCTATCATCTTTTTGCCGGCAAGTCCGTCACCTGCTTCTCCGCAGACTTCACAGTCGTAATTGTCCCAGTTTACAATGTTCCGTATGCCTTTTCTAATGATCGGTTCATCATCAATAATTAAGACTTTGAACATAAGAACCTCCATTAATCATTATAAACCGCTGTTTCACTCCGCAGGTAGTTTCTCTATCTTTTCATCTATCTCATGAGGAATATCAAAATATATTTTTGTAAATGAGCCCTTCTTACTTTCAATTTTAATACCATATTGAGGGCCATAGAACAATTTAATCCTGCAGTTTACATTTTCAAGGCCGATACCTCTTAAACCATTGTTCTCTGCGTACTTGAAATAATCCTCATCATTCATGCTCAGCCGTTCATTTATTATTTCGAGTTCGTCGGGATCAATGCCGGCGCCGTTGTCTTCAACTGTTATTCTTATAAGCTCGTTGAATTTTGCGGCGGTTACCTTGACTACGCCTTTTCCTCTATAGTTTGCAACACCGTGATTTATGGCATTTTCTACGAGCGGCTGTATAAGCAGACGCGGAACCTTAACTTCAAGTAGCTCTGGGTCAATTTCCTTGTTAAGCTCAAGCCTGCCTTCAAATCTTTTTTTCATAATAAGAATGTAGTTATCTATATAATTTAATTCCTGAGCAAGCGTAATGAATTTACCGCTGCGTGCGATACTTGCATCCATAAGTGACGCTAAGGCTGTAACGGTTTCGCTGATTTCCGGTACACCTTTCAACTGCGCCATCCAGTTTATAGACTCCAAAGTATTGAAAAGAAAATGGGGGTTTATCTGCGACTGAAGTGCTTTAATTTGTGCATCTTTTCTCGTCAACTGTTCGCGGAGAATCCATTTCTGAAGTGTAGTGATTTCCTTGACCATTGTGTTGAATGAGGTTCCCATAAAGCCGAGTTCATCTTTGCGGTCAAGCTTCACTTCAACGTTAACTTCGCCGTTTTGAAGCCGCTTCATGCCGCCGACGAGCGCATTAATGGCGGTAACAAAATCATAAGATATATAGAAACTGATGAGAAGCATCAGCAGAACTGCGCAGATCAACGAAATAATTATTCTTTGCTTTATATATTCTACATCACTGTATAATGTGGATAATGGTATATAAGATACGATCTTCCATCCGGTTTTATCAACTGTTATATAGGAGATGAGAGTATTCTGCTTCATATCGGTAAAAAATCCGTGGCTGCCGTTCATTTTACCGAACATTTCTTTTGAAAGCGCATATGAGTCAGCACCGGACCTGCTTAAGATAACCTCCATATTATCTGAAAGCACGGCGGTTTTTTTCATATCCTCGTTGATAAGCCCGTTGAATACGGTATTGAACCAATCCTGTTTCACCATGAGCACAAGCATGCCGCACATTTTGTAATTGTCACGGTCATTAATAGCGCGTGCATAAAATATGTGTTTTACTTTTCCCTTAGAAGAATCAAGATACCAAACAGGCTCACCCTCGCTCTTTTCTACCTTTTCGAGTAATTCATAGTATAGTTTGCTGTCTTTTGGTAAAATTTTTTGAATGCTTTCACGCTGGGAGTTGTCATCGGCATAGCAATTCGGCAGATTGCTGTTTAAGAGATAAACGCCGATTGATTGAACTTCTCCCCTGATTCTGATCTGATTTTTCAGATAATCTCTGACATTGTCCTGGGTATGATAAACTGTAACGTTATCTTCGCTGATTTTGTCATTCTGTATATAGCTGTTTATCAATGAACTGCCAAGCATATCCGTGCTTATACTGTCAAGGCTTGATATGTAATCATTAAGCCGCATTGTTATAATCTTTAGGATATCTTGAGAATAATTAATGGATTTGTTTTTTAAAACATCTTCACTATTTTTAAAGCATACGAAGGAAATCGTAACAAGCGGGACCAGAATTGCGATGTTCAATATGAGCATCAGCTTTATTCGGATTGGCATGTTTTTATAAAAGGAAACTAAATTTCTAAGCCCGGAATTCATCATGACATTCAGTTTTTTAAGGGCTGTTTTGGCGGCTGCGATCATTGATTCACCAACTCGTTAAAATACAAATGTTATTTTTCCTCTGCACCGGCTTCTATTGCCATGTTCCAAAGTTCTTCTGGTGAAATTTTGTTGCACAGCATATCTGGAAAGTTTCTGATAATCACACTTTCCCATACCGACCGTGTGATGTAACTGTCAGGTGCACCTACAAGGACGGAAGCATCATTTACCATTTTGATTCCTGATTTAGTGAGTTTATTGTATTTGATTTTGCTTTCATCTAATTTCACACAGCTTATCATGTCGGATTGAACAGCCAGCTTCTCACATGCTTCCTTCGAGGTTAGAAATCTCAATAGCTTAATGGCTGCTTCTTTTTTTACAGGGTCATTCCAGGCCTTTTGGCTTATGTAAAATGTACCGCAGCCAAGGCAATAAACTGCTGCGTTCGGACTGTTTTCTGTCATGCGGGGGAAGGGCACAAGCTCAACGGTGTCCGTTTTACATTTATCGACGAACCAAGACCCCTGGACAATCATAGCCGCCTTTTTTTGAAGGAATAGGTCATCTCTTGCATTACTTTCCATTGTAAAACATTCGTTGTCATTAGGGAAAGCACCCAATTCGCGCAGTTCCCGCATTATATACATTGCCTTTATGTAACTGTCCCGTATTTTGCCGTTTATGAATGGATTTTCAACATTTTTGCCGTCAAGGCTCATAACGATATTTTGATAGAGGTAACTTCCCTCGGGCTTGCAGTTGTATGCAATAGGGATTATATTGTTGTTTTTGAAGGTAACTATAGCCTTTTTCAGGTCCTCATAGTTTTCGGGCACCTTCACATTGTATCTGTCAAAAAGGTCCTTGTTTATAAAAAGCCCCTCAAAGGTTATTTCAACCGGCAATCCATAAATCTTTCCGTTTTGCATGACTTGGGGCCACATGCTCGTGTCAAAACTGTTGTACCATTTCGGATCAGAGGTAATAAGATTGGTCAGATCTGCGACTTTTCCGGCTTTTATCAGTGTTCTGATATCGCTGCCGGGCCAAAGGCCGAAAACATCAGGCTGGCTCCCGGTTGCAAATTTTTCTTTAATGGTGGGTAAAAAATCATCACCCGAGAGGGTCTGATTGACTATTTCCGTATTTTTTTCTTTTTCCTGAAATTCATCAAAAAGCTGCTCTACAACGCTGGCCTTAGTGTCGTATCCGCCCCAACTGTTCATAAACGTCAGCTTTATTTTGGATTTTGACTCGCTGTTTTGGGTAGCTTTGGTATCATTAATGCCATAAAAAGTGCTGAAAACAACAGCAAAAAAGGCAATAACAGCAAGTACTGCTAATGCTGCAGCCTTTTTCATTGTCCAGCCCCCTCTTTTAAGCCAAACAGCGATTTTAGTAAATTACACAAAAGTTAACCAAATAATGTGTGCTTTATTATTAATTTTAATACAATATTTTATAAAGTCAACTAAATGAATTAAAAATACTAAATATTTATACTAAACAACATTATATAATAACAGAAATAACCGTTGGTTTACAGCAAAAAGCTGCACCGCCAGTTTTCAATTTCGACGGCGCAGACGGCCAGCGTTTGAATATGTATGAAAAGTAAGAGTTTATGACTGTTCTCGCTTGTTTTTAGCTATATATAAAAGCCCATCCGGAATTTTGTCTAAGTTTTCAAGAGCGGCTCCAGTACCTCTTGCAACACAAGTTACAGGGTCATCTGCTAAATGCGCCGGTATTCCTGTGTGTTTTGAAACTAATTTATCCATACCGTAGATACAACTTCCGCCTCCCGTGAGAATGATGCCGCTTTCGGCGATGTCGCCGATAAGTTCAGGAGGTGTGCTTTCAAGTACGGAGTGGATGGCATCGAGGACGCTCGTTGAAACCTCATGGAAAGCCTCCCGGGTTTCCTCAGATGTAATTTCGATCATTTTAGGCAGCCCAGTGACCAGACAGCGGCCTTTAACTGCCATGCTAAGTTCCTCTTCCCGCGGATAAACACAGCCAATTCGGATTTTTACTTCTTCGGCAGTGCGTTCTCCGATAAGGACGCTGTATTTTCTGCGTACATATTTTATAATTGCCTCGTCAAATTTATCGCCGGCGACCTTCAGTGATTTGGAAACAACGGAATCCTTTAATGAAAGAACAGCAATGTCGGTAGTTCCGCCGCCGATATCTACAATCATGCTGCCGCGCGGCGCTGAGATATCAATTCCTGCACCGATGGCAGCGGCTATTGGTTCTTCAATCAGGTAAGCCCGGCGTGCGCCCGCTTCTATCGCCGCGTCATAAACAGCCCTTTCTTCAACTTCTGTAATCATAGCGGGGACGCAAATCATTATACGCGGTTTAAAGAAATAACCGCCGCAGATTTTTTTGATAAAATGTTTGAGCATTTGCGCAGTGAGGTCGAAATTTGAGATAACGCCGTCGCGCAGAGGTCTTACCGCAACGATATTTTCTGGTGTGCGGCCAAGCATTTTTCGTGCTTCTGTTCCAATTGCGACAATTTCATCATTATCCTTATCATATGCGATAACTGATGGTTCCTTCAGTACAATACCCTTGCCCTTAACATATATTAATATTGTCGCCGTCCCAAGATCCAGACCTATGTCATTACCAGGCAATTCATACACTTCCATTCTGAATTAATAATAACCGCACTAAAATATCAACTACTGACTTTAAAGCCCATAAAAACTTGATATTTGATTTCTTTTTCAGGTTTTGGAATATAATAGCTTGTGATTTTGAACTAAAAAAACTGGGAATACAGTATAATATATATATATTATATTTAATAATTAGTATATTTTCAAGCCGACTAAAATTATTTAATTCTTTTTGCGGCTATCATTGAGCCGGTAAGATACAGCAGCATTTTAATTATAAGCACAGCCATACCTGCCGTGAATATGCCCACTATCCAAACAACCGCGGTATTG
>ENA-UPSB01003341-UPSB01003341.1-bioreactor-metagenome-genome-assembly--contig:-NODE-3341-length-12632-cov-49.500278_pt1 | contig 12632 bp, 13 predicted proteins | sample MGYA00238182_ERZ773286 | MGnify/ENA primary metagenome ERZ773286 (study PRJEB29026, sample SAMN07631240) | bioreactor metagenome | isolation source: Switchgrass digestor | place: USA: Dartmouth... | reverse complement strand
AATTATTGATTTTTCAAGGTCTAGCAGTCAATATTTAACTGCGAAGTTTGAAAATTTAAGTTTAGTACGAGAATCCAGTGCTATGAAAGGTATCATGTTATAGTGTTTGAGTAGGTCATAAGTTGGGTTTATCCATAGCGCCGTCAGCGATGAAATGTTTAAAGCTGAGGTTGTGGTAGATAGAATGGATGTCCCTCAAGGCAAAGATGGTAGTAACGCTATCGTGACGGTTGGCCTGGACTATTCGCATGTATATAGGTAAGTCATAGGGGCTATCAGAAGCGGTGACAGTGAAGAGAGTGCTTCCGTAGAACCACTGGTTGCGGTAACTATCCCAGCCCCAGGTTGCCTCAGGGTCAGAGAGGCGCCTTGGACAGGTACAGTTGTAGATACCTTTTAAGCGGCAGTCACAGACTTTGACGCCGTAATGGCTTGCTCCAGACTTGTAAGATGAGCCATCTAAGGCAACAGATAGTTTGGAAGTATCACCTAAGAGGCCCATTTGGGCGGAGGTATCGACCAGGCAGCGAGCGAGGAATTCTTGAAGGATTTTTTCAGGTCTAAAGTCAGGGAGTTTGCATTTAATAGTGCGATCTACAAGTTTTCTTACGATGCCTGGGTGTTTATTGGGCAGCTTTTGGTTAGGTTTAAACCTTTTATTAGGTTTAGGAGAGAATGGGCGAAGATTGCGTATTCTTTTTAGGAGTTTTTTATGTGAAGCAAGCCAAAGGCGCCAGAGCAGGTCATAGTAGGAGCCGACACCAGGGGCTTTATCGGAATCGAATCCACAAATATCAAAAAGAAGAGAATCATGTTGTACCTTTTTGGCCCACTTTGTGATAGAATATTCTTGTTGGTCAAGCATAAGTGTTAACGAACGAATAATGCCCTGCTGATTTTTAGCTGGGCGTCCGAAGTCAGGGTAAAGAGGTTTTATTATTGGGAGCAGGTTATCCAGGTTGAGGAGATAGAGCTTAGAGATAGCTTTATCGAGTTGGATAAGCCTGCTTTTTTCTTTTTGATCATAGGCAGATAGACGTTGTATAAGATGCTGTTGATAATCAGAATGAGATTGCCAGTTTCTTAGCATGTAAAACCCCCCAAACGAAATAGAAGTAGAGAACATAAAACTATTTTGGAGGTAAGAGCTAAGAAAGTAAAGTTGTAATAAATGGAAATTAGGATATGAAAGTTGTTTACAAAGTAGGGGTGAAGCTTAAAGGCTGAACCCTGAAACACATATAAATGAAGCTCTCGGACTTTTCGAGAGCGTACAAAAAAGATATAGGGGGTATGCCTTTATGCAAAAAGCCGTTGAGCTACATAAAAACGGGATGACATTGAGGGGGATGTTACATAAGCCTGATGGAGCATCTCAAAAGGTTCCAATGGCCTTGATATTTCACGGTTTTACCGGCAACAAGATGGAACCGCACTTTATATTTGTCAAGCTGTCGAGGAGGCTTGAGCAGGCGGGTATCGCCAGTTTAAGGTTTGATTTTTTGGGAAGCGGCGAGAGCGATGGAGAGTTCAAGGATATGACGCTTTCGGGAGAGCTTGACGATGCCGAAGCTATTTTAAACTATGCAAAAACCCTGGACTTTGTGGATAAAGATAGGATTTTTGCGGTGGGTTTGAGCATGGGCGGCGCGGTGGCCAGCATGTTAGCAGGGCGCCATCCGCAAGACATCGCTGCTCTGTGTCTGTGGGCTCCAGCCGGCAATATGGGAGAGCTTATCCAGGAGAGGATAAAGCAGATCGAGGCCGTAGGAATCGATATAAGCTCTATGGAGTACTTTGACCTGGGCGGAAACCTTGTGGGTAAAGCTTTTGTGGAGGATGTTCAATCCCTGGACATATTTAAAATAGCCGCTCCTTATGACAAACAGGTATTGATTTTACACGGAGACAGGGATGAAGCTGTGCCTCTCAAGACATCCTACAGATATCTGGAAATATATGGAGATAGAGCCAAACTGCACGTGATAGAGGGAGCTGATCACACGTTCAATAAATGGGAGTGGGAACAGGAGGTAATTGAGAAGACGGTAGAGTTTCTAAAAAGCCATGCGTGAATTGTATCCCGGCTTTGTTTGGGCTGTTCCAAATACCGCCTGTTGGGGCTGGGGCAGCTCTAGAGGGCGGATTATAAATACCCCAACCATGCAAATCAATGTATAAGTGCACTGGTTTGTATGGCGAGGTGCAGTGGAACTATGTTTTGGGAGGATGTCTTCAAGCTGGTTCTGGCCATGGTACTGGGCGGGCTTGTAGGGCTGGAAAGAGAGATCACAAACAGGCCTGCTGGATTTCGGACTCATACGCTGGTTTGTATGGGCTCTACGCTGGTGATGGTCACGTCAATGCATCTGTTTAGGCTATATCATGACATAGTCAATTTGGATCCGGCCCGGCTGGGCGCCCAGGTCATAAGCGGCATTGGTTTTCTGGGGGCCGGTACCATACTGAAGGATAAGACCAGGGTGCGCGGCTTGACCACTGCTGCCAGCCTGTGGGTTGTGGCGTGCATCGGGCTGGCGGTGGGCGCCGGCCTGTACGGCTTGTCCATATTGGTCGCAGTGCTGGCATATGTTACATTGATACTGCTCAAAAAGATGGAAGGGTTTCTTAAACAGAGATCAGAAATAGAGGAGATTGAGCTTGACATACGAAACGTTCCGGGCCAGATTGCGAAAGTGACCGAGTGTATGGGGCGCTTGAACGTTCAGATAAGGGACATAAAAATAGAACCCACCGACGAGCCGTGGGTTCAAACCAAGTTTTATGTGATGCTTCCCCGTGGTATGAAACGAGAGGAATTGATGGAAGAGCTAAAAACGGTAGAAGGGGTTGAGATTTATACAGAGGAGGATTAAAGGGGAGTGAAGTTGTAAGCATTTCATATACATTTGTATTTGTTCATGTTGGCGGCTGCTGGGCTCTTTTAGGTCAATGACGTGCTATTGCCGGTTTACATTTGCTCTTGGCCTAAAAGAGCCCACTGGGTTCATATAACATTTCTTAGTGACGATGATCTTTGTACCCTATCAATAAATATTATCTTGTCTTTTGGTTTTTATAGAATTATTATTTGATTCCATCTGAACAATAAAGTATGAATCTCGTAAGAAAGCTATACCTTATAATTTCACATTTTCTTATATTTTTCCTTATTACGATTAATTATCAAGTTAATAATAAGGCCATAATTCAAGTAATTTATTAAATAATTCAAGTAATTTTAAGCTTGACAATTGAAATAAACTAGTTTATAATTATTATTGAAACAAGCACATGAGGTGTTAGAGTTGCCTACAATAAGAAGAAAAAAAGTAACCATGAAAGATATAGCTGAAAAGTTAAATTTATCAATTAATGCTGTGTCCTTAGCCTTAAATAATAAGGGAGGTATAAGCGAGGAGACTAGAAAAATAATTTTGAAAACGGCTAATGAACTGGGTTATTTTGATGAAAACCCCAATTTCACTCCTAAAAGCCATTTTAAAAGCATTTGCCTGCTCATCGAAGAGCGCAATTTCCGCGATACCTCCTTTTACACAAAGGTAATTCTGGGGATAGAAAACCAGGCCAAGAGGTATGACTATGATATCGTTGTGAGCTTTATAAATCCCGGCAATTTCGAAGTGCCGGTAAACGTAAAGGGCAAAAGGGTATCGGGGGTTTTGATCGTTGGCACCATCAAGGATGAACATCTCATGGAGATACTGGAATACGGAGTTCCCACGGTGCTTGTGGACCACGCCTCATTTACCGTTAGCACCGATGCCATTTTGACCCAGAACATGGTGGGTGCCTACAGGGCGGTGCAATACCTGGTAAAAAAGGGCCATAAGCAGATAGGCTTTTTTGGCGAAATAGATTTTTCTTTGAGCTTTAAGGAAAGATGGCTGGGCTTCAATGAAGGAATGAGAAGTGCCGGCCTTAAAGTGGACCAAGAATACTGCATACTGGAAAAGGTAGAACGGTATGTTTTAGCCCGAAATTATGAAAGGGTTATGGAAATTATTTCGGGATTAAAGAGATTGCCCACGGCGTGGGTGTGTTCCAATGATAATGCGGCCATAACGCTGTGCAATGCGTTAAGCGCATTGGGCATCAAGGTACCGGATGACATCTCCATAATCGGCTTTGACGACATCGATCTATGCAACATCATGAGGCCCCGTTTAACAACCATTCGAGTGAACAAGGAACTCATGGGAGCTCAGGCCGTAGACAGGCTTTTGCAACTCATACAGCAACCCGAAATCCATCGCAAACACATTTCCATGGAAGTAAGCCTCATAGAAAGGGAATCGGTAAGGGAGATATAGGCAGGTTAAGGCAGTGGCATTTAAAGCTGTACCTACTTTAATGGTCGATTAATAGATTTTCGATACCCGCAGGTTTTCTCCCGCTTTTGCTTTGCAATCCGGGAACGGGTTTAAAGCTTCTAAGCGGGGGAAGCTCTGTCTGCATAAAAACATATTATTTTTAATTAAGAGTGGGGGGATTTAAATGGCACTCAAAAAGTGGGTTGCATTGCTAATGCTTGCCTTGTTCATAGTCGGCATTTTCGCTGGCTGTGGAAAGGAGGAGCCTGCCGAAAGCCAGTCAGGTCAAGATGTTCCTAAGCAAACCGAACAGGGCACTTCTCAGGATGACAACCAGAAGGCATCGGAAGAAGTAAAACAGGAAGAGCCAAAAAAGGAAGGAGAAATAAGGCTGGCGGCGGATTGGCCCTATCCATTTCACGGTAATCCCTTCGGGGCTAACGGAGTAGGCGGAGCATGGTGGTTTGTCTTTGAGCCCTTCGCCTATTACAATCCCAAGGCCGGGGAGTATATACCGCGCCTTGCCGAGAGCTGGGAGGTTGATGGCAACAAGGTAACCATAAAGCTGAGAAGCGATGTCAAGTTCAGCGACGGAGAGCCTTTCACATCCAAAGACGTTGTAACCACCATAAACTTCATACAGGCTATGTGGCAATGGCCCTACGATATTGAAAAGGTAGAGGCCACCGATGACAGTACCGTTGTCTTCACCATTACCAACTCTTCCTTCCTGCACACGCTGCTGACCGATGGTGCCATGGCAACTCTTACGCCATCCCATGTGTACAAGGATTTCGCAGATGCGGCTGCGGAAGTAGCCCAACTGGGCAAGGAGATCTACTATATGCAAATCGAAGGCCAGACTGTGCCCGAAGAAAAGAAATCTGAGTACGACGAGAAATCCCAGAAGCTGAGAGAGCAGGTAAACGCCTTTGCGCCTTTTGAGACCCTGGGTAAAATGCCCGTAGTTGGCGCTTTTGAACCGGTGAGGGTAACCCAGTCCGAGATGGCGCTTGAGGCCAACAAGTATCACTGGACCTATCCGCAGATGAACATCACCAGGATCATATTCAAGAAATGGTCATCCAACGAATTCGTATGGGCTTCCCTCATATCCAACGAGGTGGATGCGGCACATCCGAGCATGCCCAAGGACGTGGTGGATCAGCTTTCAACTCTCAATCCCAACCTGCAGGTGAACACGGTATCCGACCTTTCCGACATAGCGCTGGTATTCAACTTCAACAGGCCCCTGTTTAAAGATGTAAACCTGAGGAAGGCCATCGCCCATATCCTGGCAAAGGATAAGGTCAGGGACGTATCGGTGTGGCAGGCCAACAGCTATGCTGAATACAGCCACGGCATATTGAAGAGCATGGAAGGGGAGTGGCTGGATCAGGATACCATCCAGAAGATGACCAAGTACACCAACGATGCTGCGGCCGCAGAGAAGATCCTGACGGATGCGGGCTATAAGAAGGACGGAGATACCTGGAAGACCCCCGGTGGTCAGCCGGTGCAGTTTACCATGTCTGTGTACGGTCCCCACAGCGACTGGGTACTGGCGGCCAGGGAGGTAGTGCAGCAACTCAACAGCTTCGGATTCAAGGTTGAGATGCAGATAATCCCCGAGGGCATGAGGGATGCGGTCATGCAGAGCGGGGGCTACGAGGTGGCCATCGAATTTGGCGCCACTTGGCAGGGCTATCCTCATCCTCTGACGGGGTATCAGAGGCTATACGATGGCGATCTCTCCAGAATCACCTCATTCCCGGCAAATGAGAAGTATTCGACTCCATGGGGAGAGCTGTCGCCCTTCGATCTGGTGCAGGATCTGAAGGATGTCGCGCAGGCCGATAAGGATAAGGCCAGGGAGATAATACAGCAGTTGGCTTATATCACCAACGAGTACCTGCCGGTGGTATCCCTGTACGAAAAGATACTGCCGATATACTACGGCGAGGGTTACAGGGTCCAAGGCTGGCCCGCAAAGGATGATTCCGTATGGACTTTGGCACCGGGCGGCATTGAGAGGCTGTACAATCTGCTGATCGGGACGGGGCAGCTGTCACCGGTGGTAAAGTAGATAAGATGGTTGCGGAGGTACATTCATGAATTACTTTATAAGCAGGCTGTTATATCTCTTAGTGGTGTTTATCGTGGCCGTAAGCGGGATATTCGTCCTGGTCAACAATATGCCGGGCGATCCCGCTTATGGCCTGGCTGTTTCTATCGCCCAGCAGAGGAATATGCCCATAGACCAGGCCCTGGAGATAGCGCGAAACATAATGGGGATAGACCCGGACGAATCCCTTCTAACCAGATACGTAAAATTCATGGCCAACCTATTGAGGGGCAATCTTGGGTATTCCGCATATTACACTACCAGCGTCAATGACATCATCTCCACATCATTGCCGTGGACCATTTTTGTCATTTCCCTAGCCACCTTTTTTAGCTTCATAGTGGGCATTTTTCTGGGCGCCTTTGCAGCTCAAAAGAGGGGCACGGTTATAGAGTGGATCATTTCCACCCTTTCGAGCATCATACAGGCAGTTCCTCCCTTTATACTGGCGGTTTTGATCCTTTTCACCTTTTCGGTATCGCTCAGGGTGCTGCCTTTGGGAGGGGCTTATCCGGTGGACGTGAAGCCCTCCTTTTCTTTTAAATTCATCTCCAGCATATTTCTGCACGCCCTGGGGCCCATGCTGGCTACCGCCATTCCTCAAATAGCTTCGTGGACCCTGGCCATGAGGGGCAATACATCCCAGATAATGGAAGAGGATTTCATAAGGTTTGCGGAGATAAGGGGTTTGAGGGACACGGTAATCGCAAGGAAGTACGTACGCAATAATGCCGTATTGCCATTGGTGGCAAGCCTGGCAATCGGCGTGGGCTACATGCTGGGCGGGCATACCCTGGTGGAGTCCATTTTCAATTATCCGGGTATAGGTTTTTATTTTTCAAAGGCAATTGCTGCAAGGGATTTTGGATTGCTAAGCGGATTGTTTACTTTAATCGTAATAGGGGTAATAGCGGCTACTTTCATCGCCGATTTCGTATACGCATTAATCGATCCGAGGGTGAAATTGAAATGAGGGAAAGCGTGACCAACTTCTATTTTGATTATATTCAACCCCTGCTGAAAAACAGAAAATCGCTGATCGGCTTGATCATACTGCTGATATACATACTCATGGCAACGGTAGGTGCCGCCGTGGTGCCCCTGGACATGAACTCCAATTTTGCCGAAAGGTATCAGAAACCATCGCTCAAGCACCCCTTCGGAACGGACTATTTCGGGGTTGATATCTTTCAACAGATTGTCCACGGCTCCAGGTCGGTCATTTCCCTTACCATGCTGGCAAGCCTTCTGGCGGTGTTGATAGGCGCCGTTGTGGGGGTGGCAAGGGGATACCTGGAAGGCTTTGTCGGAAAAATAATCGACACCATCATCATGGTCTTTTTGGTCATCCCCTCCTTTCCCGCTCTGCTGATCCTTGCTGCCATATTCATGGATAAGGATCTCAATCTGTTTCAGATAGCGCTGCTGGTTGCCATCTGGCTGTGGGCCCCGCTGGCCAAGCAGATATCCGCCCAGGTGCTATCCATCAAAAACAAGGAATTCATCGAAGCCTCAAGAATCCTCAATATGCCCCTGAATTACATCTTATTCAGCGATATCATAAAGCTTTTGATTCCCTATATCTTCATAAACTTCGTCATGCAGATAAAGGGGGCTATGGAGTTTTCGGTGGGGCTGATGTTTCTGGGGCTTGCCAAGTTTGACCCCACCCACTGGGGCATCATGCTAAATTACGCTCTATACCAGGCAGGGGCCCTTTATACGGCAAAAGGTTTTCACTATGTGTTCTTTGTGGTGCTCAACATAGTGCTGCTAATTTACGGGGGAGTATTGCTGTCGCAGGGCATTGAAGAGATATTCAATCCGCGACTTAGGGGGAATGAATAAATTGGGATTGATAATAAAGGTGGAAAACCTGAAAGCGGTATATCTCGTAAGGGAGGGAACCATTAAGGCGGCAGACGGCATTTCCTTTGACGTCGAGGAGAATTCGGTGACCGCCATCGTAGGGGAAAGCGCTTCGGGGAAGAGCACCATCATAGAGGCCATGACCAGGACGCTTCCCCTAAACGGAAGGCTGCTGGAAGGCAGGGTGCTATACCGCGAAAAGGATTTGCTGGCCTTAAACAAGGAAGAGTTGAGAAGGATTAAATGGAAGAAGATAGCCCTGGTGCCTCAGGCCGCCCAGCAGTCCCTTAATCCCACCATGAGGGTTATCGACCATTTCAGGGACACCGTAGAGGCCCATGGGATAAGCTGGAACCGGCAGGAATTGATCAAACAGGCCTCCGAGAAGCTGAGAATGGTCAGGTTAAATCCCGAAGCGGTGTTGTACGCTTACCCCCTGCAGCTGTCGGGCGGGATGAAGCAGAGGGTTTTAATTGCTCTGGCCCTTTTATTGGAACCCGAGGTTTTAATACTTGACGAGCCCACATCGGCACTGGATGTCCTCACGCAGTCCTATATCATTCAGCTTTTGAAGGAATTGAAGAAGAGCCTTAAGATAACCCTCATATTCGTCACCCATGATATAGCGGTGGCGGCCGAGTTGGCCGACAGGATAGCCGTCATCTATGCCGGAAACATAGTGGAGTATAATTGGGTGTTCGGGATCTTCGAAAACCCGCTGCATCCGTACACCAAAGGGCTGCTGGGGTCCATTATGGCGGTAAATGCCGATATGTCCCAAATCAGGCCCATACCGGGCGATCCGCCAAGCCTGCTTAATCCCCCTTCGGGATGTAGATTTCATCCAAGATGTGAATACGCTATGGACATATGCAGGCAGGAAAAACCGCCCATGATCGCCGTGGAAGGCGGCGCACATGTGGCGTGCCATTTGTATGGCCGGGGAGGAAGATGACATGCAAAAGGTAATAAGCGTATCCGGTGTCAGCAAGGTATTTACGCGGGGGTATTTTAAAAAGCGCTATAAGCTGGTATTGGATGACATAAAGCTGGAGATTTCCGAGGGGGATAGGCTGGTCATCGTCGGGGAGAGCGGGATGGGCAAGACCACTCTGGCGCGCATCATGGCCGATCTTGAGTCACCTTCCGGGGGTGAGGTCCTGTGGTTCGGTCAAAATATAAGGAGTATGGCCGGAGCCGATAAGAAGCGCCTGCGGGGCATGGTGCAGTACGTCCACCAGGACCCCTACAGCTCCCTGCATCCGGCCAAAACCATATTCAGGATAGTTGCCGATCCCTTGCGAAATGCGCAGAGGATCAGGGGCAAGGAACTTAAGGAAAAGGTAAAGGAGCTAATGGAAAAGGTGGGGCTTACTCCGGCCGAATATTTCTTCAATAAGTATCCCCACCATCTATCGGGAGGCGGGCGGCAAAGGCTTGCCATCGCAAGGGCCCTGACCACGGATCCCCGGGTGATAATCGCCGATGAACCCATCAGCATGATTGATATGTCCTTAAGGGCGGCCATAATCAAGCTCTTTAAGGACCTGAACGACCAATATAACATAGCCGTCGTGCTGGTGCTGCATGATATCGGGGCGGCAAAGTATTTCACCTATGAAAAGGGAGAGGTGGCCATTCTTTACGGGGGCAAAATAGTCGAGATGGGCGAAGGTGCGAAGGTGTTTGCCAATCCGCTTCATCCCTATACCAGAGTGCTGATAAACAGCAGCCCGGTAGCCGATCCGCAATTGGCCAGAAACAGGGTGGTGGAACAATTGAGGTCCTATGAGGTCCCCGAACGGACGCCCGAGAGCAAGGGTTGTCCCTTTGCCCACGCATGCAACCATTACCTGGACAGGTGTATGGAGGAAAATCCGCCACTTGTAGCGGTGGAGGATAATCACCTGGCAGCCTGCCACCTGGTACATGGCAGGGATGGGGACGGATGAGAAACGGGATTTTTCTGTTTTTCTCCATCCTGGTGATGGTGCTGGCAGGGATTTGGCTGGCCTTTTTCCGGCGAGGGGGCGCGGAGCTGGTACTGGTGCTGCTCTCGGTGGCCCTTTCCGTCATCACCATGCTGCTGCTGTTTATGTATGACCGCAGAGAAAAACGCCAAAAGGGGGGCAGGAAGTAAAGCGGAAAAGAGAGATGTGGCGATTGACATATTATGACAATATAATAAAACTGGGAAAAGGAGTGCATGGTTAGGTGATAAAGCTTAGGAGATTATCCAGTGAGCCGATACTGGTACCAAAAGCTGAAAATGGGTGGGAGAGGGCGGCCGTTTTTAACGCTGCTGCAATCTATGACAATGGCTTGTTTCACCTGATCTACAGGGCCTGCGATATAGGGCCTCACCCCGGCTGCGGGCGGTACGTTTCCCATCTGGGGTATGCCGTCAGCTACGATGGTATTAATTTTATGCGGCTGGATAAGCCCGTTATGACGGGCAGCACCGAGCAGGAGCTCAGGGGAGTGGAAGACCCCAGGGTCGTGAAGATTGACGGGGTCTATTACATGATGTATATTGCCTATGGCGGGAGGTTTGAAGAGGACTTCAGGATTTGCCTTGCAACATCCCGAAACCTTATACAATGGGAGAAAAAAGGCATAGTCCTGGATGAAGCCAATAAGGATGCCTCGCTGTTTCCGGAAAAGATAGGTGGCAGGTATGTAATGCTGCACAGGAGATATCCGGATATATGGGTAGCCTTTTCGGAAGATCTTGAGACCTGGTACGGCCATACGCCCATAATGAAGCCCATCCCCGATAGCTGGGAAAGCATGAAGATCGGCATCGCGGGGCCGCCCGTTAAGGTAAGGGATGGCTGGCTTTTGATCTACCATGCAGTCGATGACAACAACGTATACCGGCTGGGGGTAGCCCTTCTGGACCCATCCGATCCGACAAAGGTGCTGGCAAGGCAAAAGGAGCCCATACTGGAACCCGAGCTTGAATGGGAAAGAAACGGCTACGTCCCCAACGTGGTGTTCAGCTGCGGCAATGCGGTGAAGGATGGCACCATTTATGTGTATTACGGCGGTGCCGATACGGTCATAGGCGTGGCCGCTTTGGACATGAGTGACATCGAGTTTTGACACGTGAGAAATATGAACGGTTGAGGAGTGGAAGTTTGATGTTTGAACCTGTAAAAACGGCTCGCCCCTGTCTGGACCTCTATGAGGAATATACCCGGGATAAAAGGCGCAGGCCCATAAAGGCCGGCAAGGTGAGGTTTGGCACCAGGACCAGGAAGGATATATACAACATCACCGCTCCTTTTGTGCATGGATCTAATAAATATATTGCAGGTCGTGTGGAAAACAGGCATGATGAGATATCCAGAGTATGGTTGTTTGTTGAAAGCAACGGTAAGTGGATCAAATCGCCTGATACTCCCGAATTCTTGCGCTTTCAGGACCCCTTTCTTACCCGAGTGGGGGAAGAAATTATACTTGGAGGTGTACAGATAGACACAAACCCCCTAGACGAAAATCAAATTATCTGTTGGAGGACGCTGTTTTTCCGCGGCAAGAATTTTAACGAAATGAAGCTGTTTGCTCGTGGGCCAAATGGGATGAAAGATATAAGAATTGTGAGCTTAAATGATGGGAAGATAGCTGTATTTACTCGGCCTCAGGGTGAAATAGGCGGTAGGGGAAAGATAGGGTATGTATGCATTAATTCCCTGGACGAGTTAAATGAAAAAAACATAAACAGAGCCCAGATATATCATTCGCATTTTGTAGCCGAAGAATGGGGCGGAGTAAATGAAGTGCATGTATTAAAGAACGGGCTGCTAGGAGTGTTGGGCCACATTGCTCGCTTTGACGATGAGGGCAATCGCCATTATTATCCAATGGTTTTTGCTTTTGATCCGGAGTCGATGGCTCATTCATCAGTAAAAATAATTGCGTGTCGTGATGACTTTTTATCTTCACCAGCTAAACGTGGTGATCTATACGATGTGGTATTTAGTGGAGGTTTGATACGGCAGGGGGATGGAACTGCTGTACTTTATGCAGGCGTTTCCGATGCAACGGCTCAATGGTTAGTAATACCAGATCCATTCGATGAATATGAAGTTTAAAACACAAGCTTGGGGGGTTGTACGTGAAGGTGTTCAGATATGGCAATAATCCTATAATTTCTCCTGAAAATATAAAACCTTCCCAAGAAGGTTGGGAAGTTGTAGGCGTTTTTAATCCGGGTGTAACTATATTTAATGATGAAATATTATTGTGATTGTCCCACAAAAAGCTAGAAAATATAAACAAATATAGCAAAATATGATATA
>ENA-UPSB01003335-UPSB01003335.1-bioreactor-metagenome-genome-assembly--contig:-NODE-3335-length-12667-cov-6.003489_pt1 | contig 12667 bp, 11 predicted proteins | sample MGYA00238182_ERZ773286 | MGnify/ENA primary metagenome ERZ773286 (study PRJEB29026, sample SAMN07631240) | bioreactor metagenome | isolation source: Switchgrass digestor | place: USA: Dartmouth... | reverse complement strand
GATCCAGTCCTTGGCGAAGGCGCCGTTCTGGATCTCGCCCAGGATCTGCTTCATCCGCTCCTTCACCTCGGGGCCGATGACCCGCGGGCCGCTCACGTAGTCGCCGTACTCGGCGGTGTCGCTGATGGAGTAGCGCATGGCCGCCATGCCGCCCTCGTACATCAGGTCCACGATCAGCTTCAGCTCGTGCAGGCACTCGAAGTAAGCGATCTCCGGCGCATAGCCCGCCTCGGTGAGCACCTCAAAGCCGTACTTCACCAGTTGGGTCATGCCACCGCAGAGGACGGCCTGCTCGCCGAAGAGGTCGGACTCACACTCTTCCCGGAAGGTGGTCTCGAAGACGCCGGCCCGGGTGCCGCCGATGCCCTTTGCCCAGGCGAGGGCCACGTCCTTGCAGCGACCGGTGGCGTCCTGGTGAATCGCCATCAGGCAGGGCACGCCCCGGCCCTCCAGGTACTGTCGCCGGACTAGGTGCCCGGGGCCCTTGGGGGCGATCATGAAGACGTCCACGTCTGCGGGCGGCCGCACCTGGCCGAAGTGGACGGAGAAACCGTGGCCGAAGCCCAGGGCCTTGCCAGGCTTCAGGTGGGGCCGGATCTGCTCCTCGTAGACCCGCCCCTGCTGCTCGTCGTTGATGAGGATCATGATGACGTCCGCCATCTCGGCCGCCACCGCCACGGGGGCCACCTTCAACCCCGCCTGCTCGGCCCGGGCCCAGCTCGGGCGGCCCTCGCGCAGGCCCACGGTCACATCCAGCCCCGAATCCTTCAGGTTGAGGGCATGGGCATGGCCCTGGCTGCCGAAACCGATCACCGCGATCTTCTTCCCCTGAAGGGCGGCCAGATTCGCATCAGAGTCGTAATACAGCCGCGTCATGGTACCGCTCCTCCCTCTGCACCGTCATCGACTGCGCTCCCCGCGCCAGGGCGATGATCCCCGTGCGGGCGACCTCCTGCACGCCGAACTCCTGCGCCAGGCTGATCAGGGCCTCCACCTTGTCATGCGTTCCGGTGACCTCGAGGATGACCGCCTCGTGCCCCACATCGACCACGTGGGCCCGGAAGACCGACGCGAGCTGCAGGACCTGGGGGCGGCGCTCGGGGTCGGCGCTGACCTTGATCAGGGCCAGCTCCCGCGCCACGCTGTGGTCTGCGTCCAGGTCGGCCACCTGGAGCACCTCGATCAACTTGTCAAGCTGCTTGGAGACCTGATCCAGCGTCGCCTTGTCGCCCTCGACCACCAGGGTCATCCGGGAGATGGCCGGGTCGTCTGTCACCCCGACAGCCAGGCTCTCGATATTGAACCCCCGCCGCCGAATCAACCCCGCCACCCGCGCCAGCACGCCCGGATGGTTCTCCACCAACACCGCCAGGATGCGCTTCACCCGACCTCACCTCCTCAATCTCGCCAATCAGGGAAAAAGAGAAATCCCCATCGCTCAGGTTAATCACCTTCGCGATAGGGACGATTTGACCGTCGTGGTACCACCCTACTTCGCCCTTCCCCCGCGGGGGAAGAGCCTCCTTGGCATAACGGCCAAGCGGCCGGCGCCCACCTAGTGACTGGCGGAGATCCGCCGCAGGCCAGGCTCGGCGCCCGGCTGCGGCAGTTGCCGCACAGAGGTTCAGCGGGGCAGCTACGGGGTGAGGTTCAGACCGGGACGAGTACGGCCTTCCCAGCGCCGGCCGCTCTCTGGAACCCGTAGATCCGGTCCTACTGGCCCCGTCATCGCTTTGTGCGCTATTCCACTGGCTGGCCGGCCACGCTTTACTTGGCTAACGTGCCAGCGTATTGATAGCGATTGTACCCACGCCCATCCGACCTGTCAACACCCCTTGCACACTTTTTCACATTTTCCCTGATTCGAGGGCGATGAGACCCGTGAAACAAGACAGAAAAAGGAAACGACGGACGGTTAGACCGTCCGTCGCTCGTGCCAGAAGGTGAATGCGCCAGGGCGCTAGATCGCGTACAGCCTCTGCGTGACCTCCTCCTGCAGGGCCTGGTGGATCAACCCGTCCTCGAACAGCCGGACGAAAACGGGCACGAGCCCGGGGTCGAACTGCGTGCCGGCGCAGCGGCGGATCTCGTTCATCGCCGCTTCCATGCCCATCGGGGCACGGTAGACGCGGGCGCTGGTCATGGCGTCGAAGGCGTCCACGATAGCGAGAATGCGCCCCTCGATGGGAATCGCCTCGCCGGCCAGCTTCTGGGGGTATCCCGAGCCGTCCCACCGCTCGTGGTGGGCCAGCACGAACGGAATCGCAGGCTCCAGGGCCTCGATCGCCTGCAGCATCTGCGCCCCGATGGTCGTGTGCTGCTTCATCAGATCGTACTCTTCGGCGCTCAGGCGCCCCGGCTTGCGCAGGATGGCATCGGGCACGCCGATCTTCCCGATGTCGTGGAGCAGGGCCCCCATCCTGGCGATGGAGAGCCGGTCCCGGGCCCAGCCCAGGCGGTCGCAGAAGGCGATCGTGATGCGGGCCACCCGGTCGGTGTGGCCCCGCGTGTACGGGTCCCGGGCTTCGATGGCGTTCGCCAGCGCGCCCACAGTGGCCACGAGCAGCCGCTCCAGCTCGATGGTCCGTTGCCGCACCAGCTGGTACTCTCTGTTCAGATCCTCGGCGTAGGACAGCAACTGTGCACGAAGAAGCCGCACCTCGGCCGCATGGCGTGACAAATCCGCCCGCACCCCGCCGAAGTCTTTCGCGAGGAGCAGACTCTGGGCTCGCCAGTACCGAACCTCCCGCTCCAGTTCGTCACGCGTCAGCTCCGAGATCTCATCCTGCATCTGCTTAGTCCTCCGCCTGGGAGAGGAGTTGCTCGACAGCGCTCAGGAGGCGCAGCGGGCTGTAAGGTTTGGGCAGGAACACGTCGGGACCGGCCTCGCCGCACTCCGGCCCGCGATCCTGCTCGGTAAGCAGGATAACCGGGGTGCTGCCGGATCCCATGTCCTGTTTGATTGCTCGGCAGACCTCCACGCCGCTGACACCCGGCATCGACTCGTCGATGATGACCAAGTCAGGCCTGTGCTTCTCCCGCAGGGCAAGAGCCTGTACACCGCCCGAAGCTTCAATGATCTGGTAGCGAGGATCTTGAAGTGTGGCGCGAAGCAGGTCACGTCGTGAATGGTCTGCGTCGGCGATGAGGATCTTCTTGATCACTCGGCTTTCCTCCTTGCCGGGGTTACGCCAACAAGTGCTGTTCGCTCCAGTTCCGACGAAATCCTGCTACTCCGACACTGTTGCCCGTCTGAAAGAGCCTAATACCTTACAATAGTTCGCATGCTTTGCCAACTCTGCCAATGCTGCGCGCACGTCCGGGTCGTCCCGATGGCCCTCAAAATCCAGATAGAAAACGTACTCCCACGGCCGGTTGCGCGAGGGGCGCGACTCCAGCTTCAGCAGGTTGATGTTGCGCCTGGCCAGGCACGAGAGCGCCATGTAGAGCGAGCCCGGCTGGTGGGCCAGCGCCAGGAAGAGCATCGTCTTCTGGGGCCCCTCCTCACGCGGGGCGGGGTCCCGCTGCAACTGGACGAAGCGGGTGACGTTGTCCTTGATCGTCTGAATCCCCTCTGCCAACACCGTGAGCCCGTACCGCTCCGCGGCGCCCAGGCCGGCCACCGCCGCCACTCCAGTCAGGTTCTGCTCGCGGATCATCTTCGCCGACCCGGCCGTATCGTAAGTTGCGATCACCTCCACACCCAGCTCGCGCAGGTAGCGGTCACACTGCGCCAGCGCCTGGGGATGCGAGATGACCCGGCGGATGTCCGCCAGGGTCTGCCCGGGCAGGGCGAGCAGCGCATGGTTCACGGGATGCAGCACCTCGCCGGCCACGTACAGGTCGTACTGGCGCAGCAGGTCGTACACGTCGTTGATGGAGCCCGCCTGCGAGTTCTCCACCGGTGCGAGACCGTAGTCCACCGTGCCGCTGGCCACCGCCTCGAAGAGATCGGCAAAGGTCTTGCATGGATACGGCTCCGCCGACGGGCCGAACCGGGCGCGCACTGCCTCGTCTCCGTAGGCCCCCAATTCTCCCTGAAAGGCGACGACCGGCATATCGTTCACTCCCGAACACGATTTTGCGGTCCATTCTACCATACATCTGCATTTCGGGCGAGCGTGCGGTATCGGAATTGGGCGCGGAGAATATGTATGAGTATACGGTAAATGGGAACCATAGTGATGACAGAGCTTAGAGTCCCATGTGAACCTGCCCCGCGGGAAATGAGAGAAAGAAAAGCAGTTTCACCTTCTCCCTTTATTGACAATATTTGGGTTCCATGGGATAATGAGTTCTGCCAACGCGATGGAGCGGCCGGCGGCCTCCTGGTCAAGGCCGTGCCACCGACAAAGGGAAAGGCTGGTGAAAGGCTTGAAACAACTGGCCGATTCGGCCCCGGCAGATCGTTTTACGCCTGAGAACATTCTTCCCCTTCTTCAGACCATCGCCGACCTGGTGGAGAAGCGGTGTCACCGGTTCCTCAGCCGGAATTACGGGCTGACCATGCCCCAGTACCAACTGCTCCTCGCGGCGATGTACGGCGGAGCGACCACCCTGGGCAGCCTGGCGGACGAGCTGAACTGCTCGCGGGGCAACCTCACCGGGGTGGCCGACCGGCTGGAGCGGGACGGCTGGCTGGTGCGTGAGCGCAGCACCGAAGACCGGCGGGTGGTCAACATCCGCCTGACGGAGAAGGGCAAGAAGGTGTGGGAGATCAAGAACGCGCTGGCCAAGGAGATGGCCGAGATTGCGAAGATCTGGTCCCCCGACGAGATGACCATCATGCTGCGCGCTCTCGAGCGGCTGTACGGCGAGCTGAAGGGCGAAGCGGTCAGGACGACCGCGGAGAAGCCGGCGACGGAGGCGATGTAGACGGGGACCACCTGGTGGAGGCCAGGTGGTCCCTGCGCGTCAGCTCCAGGGCCACAGGATCGCCATCCACCGCTCCAGGCGCGGGGCGAGGGGACCCGCCATCGCCAGCAGTTCCGTCCGGGTGATGCTGCGGGTGGCGATCAGCGTCCCACCGTACAGGACCGGTGCGACCACCGCCGCGATGGCCAGGGCCTCCATCCGGCCTGCGCTGCCCCAGAGGGCGACGGTCAGCCCCGCCAGCCCCAGGCCCATCACCAGCGAGGCGGCCATCGGGCCCAACAGGATGCGCCCCCAGGGCACCGGCTCGTGCAGCAGCCGCTCCAGGACCCGGGCGTTGAGCCACAGGGCGGTGAAGAACATCAGCACCGAGGCCGTGGCCACGCCGTTGACGTCGATGCCCCGGATCGGCGCCAGCAGCCCGTCCAGGGCCAGCTTCAGCCCCATGGCCAGCGTGAGGTTGCGCATGGGCGCCCCGGTCTCGCCCAGGGCCTGCAGCTGGGCCACGGTCATCCAGGTGAGCGGCCCGAGCAGGGCCACCGGTCCCAGATGGCGAAGCGGATCAGCCGCCAGCGGCTCCCCGAAGAGCAGCGCGATCGGGGCGGCGAGCACCATGGCACCGATGGCCACCGGCAGGCAGATCAGGCTGGCGGTCCGGAGCCCCATCACCACCCGCTGCCGCACCGCCTCCATGTCTCCCCGGGCCTGGGCGGCGGTCAGCGTGGGCACCGTCGCGTTGGCCACCGCATTGGTGAGCACGAAGGGGAACCAGACCACCTGCACGGCGATGCCGGCGAACGCGCCATAGAGCGCGGTGGCCTCAGCAGGCGGGTAGTCAGCTTTCAGGAACCCCCGCTGGATGATGGAGACGTCCAACACGTTGAGGATGGGCATGGTGACGGAGCCCAGGGTGACCGGCCACGCCAGCCGCAGCATGCGCAGGCCCAGCCCGCGCGGCATGGGGCGGGCCGCCTCCGCGGCGACTTCCATGGCCGCCTCCTCCGCACGCTCCCGGCGCACCCGCCAGAGCATGAAGAGCACGGAGGCGAGGGCCCCGACGGTGATGCCCAGTGCGGCCCCGGCGGCCGCGTACTCCAGGCCGAAGGGCAGAAGCAGCAGGGCGGCCGCCATGGTGACGGCGATCTTGGTCCCCTGCTCCAGCATGGAGGCGACCGCGCTGGGGGTCATCTTCTTCTGCCCCTGCATGTAGTGCCGGAACACGGAGTCGAGGCCGTTCAGGATGACCGCCGGGGCCAGGGCCACCAGCGGCCAGTAGGAGCGGGCGTCGCCCAGGGCACGGGCCAGGAACGGTGCGCCGATGAGCAGCAGGCAGGCGGCGGCGCCGCCGGCGAGCAGCCCGTAAGTGAGAGCCAGGCGGAGGACCCGGTGCATCACATCCCGCCGGCCCCGCTCGTTGTACTCGGCCACCAGGTTCTGCACGGCAACGGGCACACCGCCGACCGCCAGGTGGAGCAGCGCGTTGTAGGCCGGCAGGGCCATCTGGTAGATGCCCAGGCCCTCCGAGCCCACCATGCGGGTGAGGGGCAGCCGGACCAGGAGGTTGCCGACTTTGATGATGAGCCCCGCCAGCGCAAGGGCGGCGGCGCCCCTCAGCACCGACTCTCTCCGGCTCATGCTCGTCCCCCCTCCGAAGCAAGTTATGCGGGGGGCGAGGGGGACATGCCTGGCCCGTTTCGACCAGCACAGGCCCGTTGCAGGAGATCGCCTCCCCGTGCCTAATTCAGTCACTTATCTGGGAGGCGAACTATACACCATGGATCAGGCGCGGCGGAACCTTTACGTGCTGTGGCTGGGCAACTTCCTGACGGCGTGCAGCTTCTCCCTGGTCATGCCTTTCCTGCCCCGGTTCATCGCGGAGCTCGGCGTAACGGCGAATCTCTACACCTGGTCCGGCCTGATCTTCTCGGTCACGTTCTTCTCCAGCTCCATCATGTCGCCGATCTGGGGCAGCCTGGCAGACCGGTACGGCCGCAAGCCGATGCTGATTCGCGCGGGCGTGGCCATCAGCATTGTCTACATGCTGATGAGCCTCGTGACCACCCACGTGCAGCTCTTCTGGCTGCGGCTCCTCAACGGTGCGTTCTCGGGCTTCATCCCCTCGGCGGTCGCGCTGGTCGCCACCAACACACCGGAGGACCGCGTGGGCCGCTACCTGGCCATCCTGCAGACCGGCATGGCGACCGGGACCGTCCTGGGGCCTCTCCTGGGCGGCACCCTGGCCGAGCTGATGGGCATCCGCTGGACGATGCGGGTGGCCTCCGGATTGGTCCTGGTCTCGGTTCTGCTGGTGATCTTCCTGGTGAAGGAGCGGATCATCGGCGCCGGCAAGCCCCGCTCCAGCGTCATCTCTGACCTCAGGATCGCCGTCTCCAACCAGCGCCTGCTGGCGCTCATGGTCGCGGCCCTGCTCATTCAGGCTTCGCTGCAGTCGCTGCAGCCGATCCTCTCCAACTTCATCCCGACCCTGGCCCGCGAGGGGTGGATCGCCGCCGCCACCGGAGTGCTGTTCGGCGGGGGCGATGCCACCGACTTCATCGTGGGCTTCGTCTTCTCGCTGCCAGCCATCGCCACGGTCCTGACGGCTCCTCGCCTGGCGGGGGTGGGCGAGCGCATCGGGTTCGCCCGGCTGCTCTCGGTGGGCCTCATGGCGGCCGGCGTGCTGATCCTGCCGCAGTCGCTGGTGCAGACCGTGGGCTGGCTGATCCTCCTGCGGTTCGTGTTCGGCATTGCCACGGCGGCGGTGCTGCCCTCGATCAACGCCGCCCTGGCCGAGGTGGTGCACCCCTCCTTCCGGGGGCGGGCGTACGGCATCAGCACCAGCGCCAACAACCTGGGGTCAGTGCTCGGCCCGTCGCTGGGGGGCTGGGTGGCCGATGCGTTCGGCCCGCGGGCGGTCTTCGTGGTGACGGGCGTGGTTCTGCTGGCGGCCTCGGCCTGGGTACAACGGATGCTGGTGGGCCGGGCGTCGGATGAGCCACTGGTGGGAGCGCCCGAAGAGGACGAGGTGTGATCCGGACGGTGGCCTGTTCCGGCCGGGCGCAGCGAGCGAGGAGGGATGTCGGGATGGCTCTGCGGATCGCCGTGATCGGCCAGTCGGGGCAGATCAGCGAGGAGCTTCGTGCAGCCGCCTTCGCGGTGGGGAAGGCCATCGGCGCCAGGGGCGCCCTGCTCTTCTGCGGCGGGCGGGACGGCGTCATGGCTGCCGCCTGCCGAGGGGCGCAGTCCGCCGGCGGGGTGACGGTGGGTATCCTGCCCGGGGACGACCTGAACGAGGCAAACCCGTACGTAACGATCCCGGTCACCACCGGGCTCACAATGGTGGGGCGGAGCGAGGTCCTGGTGCACGCGGTCGACGCCTGCATCGTCGTGGGGGGCGGTGCGGGCACGCTGGCGGAGATCACCGTGGCGTACCTCTACCGGAAGCCGATCGTCGCCCTGCGCGGCACCGGCGGCTGGGGCGACCACCTGGAGCCGGCCCTGGTGGACGGCCGGTACCTGGACCACCGGAAGCTGGTGCCGATCCACTATGCGGATGATCCCGAGGCGGCCGTTGCCCTGGCCGTGCAGTTGGTGCAGCAGGGGCAGGGCGTGCCGAGGAAACCCGTGCACGGGATGGGGGACGTACCCTAGGACTTGCCGGCCGGGGCGTGCGGATGCATGCCCCGGCCTATGCGCGCTGTTCTGCTTGCGTGTGGGTGCACTGGGTGGGACGGCGCTGCCTGGGCCTGCAGGCCGCGCCAGGCAGGCCCACACGGAACACGAACAGCGCGCATGGCCGCAGGTGTCCGGACTGAGATGTCGGGAACCGGCACTATTGCCGCCCTCGCCACGATCTACGGTAGGCCCGAGAGGAAGCGGAAGGAAGTACAAGCAGTGCTGCGACAACGCTGAGGAAGGGAGCCCCGCCGGTCCGGCGGGGCTCCTCAGGCCTCCCACTGTTCCCGATACATCTGCGCATACCGTCCGCCCAGGGCGAGCAGTTCCGTGTGCCGTCCTTGCTCCACGATCTGCCCGTCCTCGATGTAGTAGATCCGGTCCGCCGATCGGATGGTCGAGAGCCGGTGGGCGATCACGAACGCCGTCCGCCCCCGGAGCAGCCGGTGCAGGGCCTCCTGGATCACCGACTCGGTGTGCGTGTCGATGTTGGAGGTCGCCTCGTCCAGGATCAGCACCGCGGGGTCGGCGCACAGCGCCCGGGCGAAGGCGATCAGCTGTCGCTGGCCCACCGAGAGCTTCGCCCCCCGCTCGTGGACCTGGGTGTCGTAGCCCCGCTCCAGCCGCGCGATGAAGTCGTGGGCCCCCACCGCCCGGGCGGCGGCCTCCACCTCCTCGTCGGTGGCATCGGGCCGGCCGTAGCGGATGTTCTCCCGGATCGTGCCCGAAAACAGAAACGTATCCTGCATCACAATGCCCAGCTGCGACCGCCAGGACCGCTGGGTCACGGTGGCGAGGTCCACCCCGTCCACCAGCACCTGCCCCTCCTGCGGCTCGTAGAACCGGGCCAGCAGGTTGATGATCGACGATTTCCCCGCGCCGGTCGGTCCCACCAGCGCAACGGTCTCGCCCGGCTCCGCCCGCAGGTTGATCCCTTTCAGCACCACCTGCCCGGGCTCGTAGCCGAACACGACATCCCGGAACTCCACCCGGCCGGCGACGCGGGGCAGGTCGCGGGCGCCGGGCCGGTCCACCATCTCCGGCTGCTGATCCAGAAGCTCCGCCACCCGCTCGGCCGAGACCACGGCCCCCTGGAACACGTTGAACACCTGCGACAGGTCGCGGATGGGCATGAAGAACCGGTTCATGTACAGGATGAAGGCCGCCACCTGCCCCACCGTCACGTCGGCCGTGCCGCCCCGCAGCAGGACGCCGCCGTACCAGAGCACCAGGGTCACGCCGAAGGCCGAGACCACCTCGATCGAGGGCATCATCGTCGCCCAGACCCGCACTGCGCCCAGATTGGCCTGCCGGAACCGCTGGTTCAGGTCGTCGAACTGCGCCTGGTTGCGCGCCTCCCGCCCGAACGCCTGGGTGACCCGCATGCCGGCGATGGCCTCCGCCAGGTGGGCGTTCATGTCCGCGGCCCGCCGGCGCATGTTCATGAAGGCGTCGCGCATCCAGCGGCGGAAGCCCCGCAGCACCAGCAGCAGCGTCGGGATGGTGATGAAGGAGACCAGGGCCAGCCGCCAGTTCATCCAGAGCATGGTCCCCATGATGGTCACCAGCACCAGGGAGTCGGCGAACAGGGTCACCAGGCCCGAGGAGACCAGCTGGTTGATGGCGTCCACGTCCGACATGAGCCGGGACATGATGCGGCCGGTGGCCATGGAGTCGAAGAAGCGGAAGGAAAGCCGCTGCAGGTGGCGGAACATGCGGTCACGCAGGTCGTAGATGATGGACTGGCCCACGAAGGAGACGATGTAGGTCTGCCCGTAGCTGGACCACCAGTTCAGCAGGGCGGTGGCCAGGAAGGCCAGGGCCACCAGGTCGAGGCCCCGGGGGTCGCGCTCGGCGACGAAGCGGTCGATGGCCACCTGCGTGAGGTAGGGTCCCACCAGGCCGGTGAGGGCGGTGGTCACCATGAGCAGGACGCCCAGCGCCAGACGGGGGACGTAGGGCTGGATGAGGGAGCCGAGCATCCGGTAGACCCGGGGGTCCACCTCGCTCAGCTTCACGTCGTAGTCGTCGAGCCGGAACGCGCCGGGGCCGCCGCGCATCACCACCTACACCACCTCCTCCGCCGGCCGGAGCTGCAGCTCGTAGATCCGCCGGTAGAGCCCGTCCCGCCGGAGGAGCTCCTGGTGAGTGCCGCGGGCTGCGATGCGGCCGTCCTCCAGCACCAGCACCAGGTCGGCCTTCATCACCGTCGAGAAGCGCGAGGCGATGATGAAGGTGGTCCTTCCCGCCATCAGCCGGTCCATGGCCTGCCGGATCAGCCGCTCGGTGGCCACGTCCACGGCCGAGGTGGACTCGTCCAGCAGCAGGATCGGCGCGTCGGTAAGCAGGGCCCGGGCGATGGCGATGCGCTGCTTCTGCCCGCCGGATAGCCCCACACCCCGCTCGCCCACCACCGTCTCGTACCCCTCGGGCAGGCTCTGGATGAAGTCGTGGATCTGCGCCGCCCGGGCGGCGGCCTCGATCTCCTCCATGCCGGCGTCGGGCCGGCCGTAGGCGATGTTCTCCCTCAGCGTCGTCGAGAAGAGGAACGTCTCCTGCGGCACGACGGCCACCTGGCGCCGCAGGGAGGCGAGGGTCACGTCGCGCACGTCCACGCCGTCGATGCAGACCCGCCCGGCCGTGGGATCGTAGAAGCGGGGGATCAGCCGGAGCAGGGTCGACTTGCCGGAACCGGTGAGGCCCAGCACCGCCACCTTGGTGCCGGGGGCGATGTCGAGGTCGATGTCCCGGAGCACGGTCTCACCCGAGGCATAGCTGAACGAGACGCCCTCGAAGGTCACCCGTCCCGCGACACGGCCGGCTCCGGCACTCGCCAGTTCCTCCAGGTCCCGGGCGCCGGGGCGGTCGGCGATCTCGACGGGCGTGTCCAGCAGGGCGTAGATCCGCTGCAGGGCGGCCGCCGCCCGGGTGAAGTGGGAGATCGCCATGCCCAGCATGCGCACCGGGCCGACCAGCTGGGTCACATAGGCATTGAACGCGACGAGCGTGCCGACGGAGATCGCCCCTGCCATGGCGCGGCGCCCGCCGTACCAGAGCACGGCGACGGCGCCGACGGCGGTGAGGAAGTTCATGTAGTTCGTCCAGAAGGCGTTCAGCCGGATCGCCCGCAGGTTGGCCGCCTGGAAGGAGTCGTTGGCCACCCGGAACCGGGCGATCTCCCCCTCCTCCTGGGCGAAGGCCTTCACGACCCGCACGCCGGAGATGTTCTCCTGCAGCGTGGCCGAAAGCTGGGCCGTCCTCGCCTGGACCTCGCTCCAGGCCGCCCGCGACCCCGCCTGGAACCGGGCGATGGCGTGGACGAGCAGCGGCAGGAAGAGCAGCGAGGCGACGGCGAGCCGCCAGTCCATGAGGAACATGGCGACGACCACCGCGATGATGGAGCCCAGGTGGGTCAGGCCGTTCACGAGGGCCATGCCGGCGGCCATGCGCACGGCGTCGACATCGGCGGTCGCCCGCGACATCAGCTCGCCGGTTTGCGCCTGGTCGTAGAAGGCGAAGGAGAGCCGCTGCAGGTGGCCGTACACCTGGGCCCGCAGTTCGGCGACGACCCTGGTGGAGACGATCTCCATGCTGTACCGTTGGCCGAATCGCAACCCGCCCTGGACCAGGGCCACGCCGACCACCGCCAGCGCCCCGGGGGCCAGGTAGCGCCACTGGCCGGCCTCCAGCACCCGGTCGGTGACGAACCGGATGATCTGCGGCTGGACAGTGCTGAGCAGCGAGACCAGCGCAATCTGGGCCAGGCTGAGCAGGACCAGGGGTAGACCCGGCCGGTACAGGGGCCAGAGCCGCTTCAAGAACCGCATGGGCCGTTCACCTCAATAAGGAGTTAGCGACCGGATAAGGACGCGCATCTAGGAGAAACTATCATTTAGGGTCGAATGGCACCTAACTCCGCATTCTTAGTATAGCTGCTGCCCAGAATGATGGGCAATATCAATAACTCCCGGCGCTGAATGTTTCCCATGTGAAGTGCCCTCCCTTTCTCTCAGGTCGGGTCTCCGGCAATGGCTGGCGTCGGGCCAGCCCGCGTAGGTATCCTCACCTAGCTCAAGTTTCACGCGAACAACTCGACATTCGTGGTGTTAAAAGGGCGTAT
>ENA-UPSB01003324-UPSB01003324.1-bioreactor-metagenome-genome-assembly--contig:-NODE-3324-length-12718-cov-883.743189_pt1 | contig 12718 bp, 10 predicted proteins | sample MGYA00238182_ERZ773286 | MGnify/ENA primary metagenome ERZ773286 (study PRJEB29026, sample SAMN07631240) | bioreactor metagenome | isolation source: Switchgrass digestor | place: USA: Dartmouth... | reverse complement strand
GAGATACAGGCATCCCTGGAAAGGATCCCCCAGGTGATTTGCTCATTGTTGTGAAGATAGTGCAAGGTACCCCGGTCAGTCGGTTATTTCAGAAAGGTACCTGGCACATCACCAGACACATATTCCAAAGATCAATGTCAAACATGACGGATGATAATCCTTCCGAAAACAATGTTTGCAAAATGTCGGAAGGATTTTTTCAATAAATATCTATGTGCCGTGACCGGCAATTTCATATTATAAACTGGTTAATTGACGTGCCTGGACCTTTCATCGCAATAAATCGACAATTCATGTCAAATTTATTACGTTTCGTTGAAAAAAATAGCAAAATTTTCAACAAAGGTATATTATAAAACCATCCAACTTGACATTTCAGCACAATGACTTTCTGATTACTGACATATCCGCACCATGGGTTTATTCGACAAGTAAAAAAGTGAATAAGACAGAATCAAATATTGAGTTAAAGAGGTGGCATAAACGATGAAGAAAGTGCTCATCGTAGATGACGCTGCATTTATGAGGGCTGCCATCAAGACCATACTTGAAAGAAACGGTTTTGAGGTGGTCGGAGAGGCTGAAAATGGCGCGATAGGGGTCAGAAAATACCAGGAATTGCGGCCCGACATCGTCACCATGGATATCACCATGCCGGAAATGACAGGTCTCGAGGCGTTAAAACATATCCGCAGTTTCGATCCCGACGCGAAAGTAATCATGATAACGGCAATGGGGCAGGAGCATCTTGTTAAGGAAGCCATTCTAAGCGGAGCCAAATCATTTATTGTCAAACCGTTTAAAGAAGAACACGTTGTCCAGACGCTGAAAAAATTATAGATCTGAAAGAGGATGATAGGTATGTCAGATCAGTTTATAAACGACCATATGCTCGACATGTTCATCTTCGAGACGGACCAACTCCTGGAGCAGCTTGAGGCGTGCATACTGGACGCTGAAAAAGACGGCGCCTATTCCAGGGACGCGATCAATGAGATATTCCGCATCATGCACACATTGAAAGGGTCCTCTGCGATGATGAGATATGACGAAATTTCGTCGCTTGCCCATTCCATCGAGGACCTGTTCTACTTCCTCCGAGAGGAAAATCCCGGGGATATCGAGTACTCGGAACTATCGGACCTAGTACTTGCCGGCGTTGATTTCATAAAATCCCAGATCGAAAAAATCAAATCCGGGTCCGCGGCGGATGACGACGCTTCGAAGCTGATAGCGGACAACAGGGAGTTTCTCGCGAAAATGAAAGGGTCAGATCCTGCAGAACAGGGAGCTGATACTGCGAAAAAAGGACCCGATCCGAGGAAAGAGGAACCGGACACTGAAGAGCAAAACGATACTTCCGACCGGAAATATGCAAATACATTCCTGGCCGTCATTCGTTTCCAGGAAGGATGTGAAATGGAGAACATCAGGGCTTTCGGAGTAATACACAACCTGGAGGATGTCGCGGGAGAGATCCGCCATGTGCCGGAGGATATCATGGCGCCTGAGGCTGCGGAGATCATAAAGCGCGACGGCTTTACCATCCGTTTCAGGACTGACTGCTCATACGTGGATATCCACCAGTTGCTGATGCAGACCATATTCCTTAAAGAGCTGGAACTGGAACAGATCGATGAAGCAGGGGCTTTGGCGGAGGCCGGGGCTCTGCGGGCTGCTGCCGGACAAAGCGTATCCGGGCATATGGAGAACGGGACGGCTGGTCCAGGAGAGAACAGGAACGCCGATCCAGGAATGCAGAGTGTAAAACGCGACCATATAAGCCATCAGAACATCATCAGTGTCCCGGTGGAAAAACTGGACAGGCTGATGGACCTCATGGGGGAATTTGTTATCGCGGAGTCGATGGTATTGCAAAATTCAGACCTGAAAGGACTTGTTCTCGACAACTTTCAAAAAGCATCAAGGCGGCTTCACAAAATAACGGGCGAACTTCAGGATGTGGTGATGTCGATCCGCATGGTTCCACTGTCTGGAACATTCCACAAAATGAACAGGCTTGTTCGCGATATGTCCAAAAAGCTGGGAAAAGATGTACAACTCAGGATAATTGGTGATGAGACAGAAGTAGACAAAAATCTTATCGAACATATTTCCGATCCTATTATGCATCTTGTAAGGAATGCGCTGGACCATGGAATCGAGTCCCCGGAAGAACGGATCAAAGCAGGCAAGCCCAAAACCGGGACCGTGACACTTGAAGCAAAGAACTCAGGGAACGATGTTCTTATAACAATAAAAGACGACGGAAAAGGACTTGATAAGGTCAGTATTCTTAACAAGGCGAAAGAGAACGGACTGCTGAACAGACCGGCAGAAGAACTGACAGACAAAGAGATTTTCAATTTCATTTTTACTCCAGGGTTTTCAACAAAGAATGCTGTTACCGAATTCTCCGGCCGGGGGGTAGGAATGGATGTAGTGGTGAAAAATATCGAAGCGATCGGCGGATCGGTTTCTGCAGACAGCACTCCGGGAGAAGGCGCCGCATTCACTCTCAAAATCCCGCTGACACTGGCGATAATAGATGGAATGATCGTCAGGGTAGGTTCATCTTATTATACGATACCCACAATATCGATCAGAGAATCCTTCAGACCAGCGAAAGACAGTGTTTTCACGGATCCGGACAACAATGAGATGATCATGGTAAGAGGCGAATGCTATCCTGTGCTGAGACTTCACAAGCTGTTTGGAAAGAGCACAGGCATCAGCAATCTGTCTGAAGGGATCATTGTCATTACCGAACAGGATGGAAAGACCATATGCATTTTTGCAGACGAGCTTGCAGGGCAGCAGCAGGTAGTGGTAAAAGCTCTGCCTGAATGCGTCAGGAACATGTTGAAGAAAAAATGGTTCGCCGGATGCACCTTGCTTGGTGATGGCAGCATCAGCCTGATTCTCGATGTAACAGGCCTGATGAGTATGTAGCACGGAAAACTGAATAAATACGGAAATTACAGAAAGGAAGGGGATGAACATGACTGAGATTATCGGCAATTACGAAGATATCGTGGAAGACACTCAAAAAGACAGGTACCTGACTTTTTTGATCGGCAGTGAAAGCTATGGGATCGAAGTCAGATATGTTACTGAAATTACTGGCATGCAGGCAATTACGGATATACCGGAACTTCCGGATTATATCAGGGGGATCATCAACCTGAGGGGCCAGATAATTCCGGTAATGGATGTCAGGCTTCGTTTCAAAAAGGAATTCAGGGAGTACACGGACAGGACCTGCATCATTATTGTCGATATCAGCAATATGCCTATCGGGCTGATCGTCGATGCTGTATCAGAGGTGATAACGATTCCTGAGGAAGATGTGGTCGATCCGCCTCAAACGAACACAAATATCTATAACAGGTATATAAGGAAAATCGGCAAAGTGGGCAATGAAGTCAAGCTGCTGCTGGATTGCGGGAAATTGCTCGGCTCTGACGACCTGGACAGCCTGAACTCGGCTCTTTAGCGCGGAGACGGAATATGACAGACCTGTTAACGAATCAAATATCATGTAAAGGAGAATGCTGTTATGAAATCAATAAAAAGTCGACTTATTGTAAGCATATGTGCGATCACGTTTGCGATATGCGTTATTTCAGGCGTGATAAGCAGTATACTGATTTACAATACTGCCCGGAACGGTATGGATATGAGCGTGAGTTCATCAGCAAATGCATATTCATATTCGATCGAAAATGCCATAAACATTTTTAAGACCAAGCTGGAAAGCATGGCGACAGATAACCGTGTCACACCTGCTTCGACCCAGGAGGAAATAAGGGCGGTATGCCAGGAGATGGCGAAAAATTCCGATTTCCTTGTAGTGTCTTATGTAGATGCCAACGGCGTTCCATATGACCAGAAAAACACGAGCCTGGCCGACCGTGAGTATTTTAAGGCGGCCATGTCCGGCACGACATATATATCAAGTCCGGTCGTAAGTAAAAGGGAAGGTGCGAACAACGCTGTCGTATTGTACATTGCAGCAAAGGTCAACAATGGGACCGGTTATAACGGCGTCATATTTGCCGAGTTACCCAACGACATATTCAGCCAGATAATCAAGGATGTCACGATCGGAGAAAACGGTTATGGATTCGTTGTGGATAAGACGGGGACGATCGTAGCGCATAAAGACAATTCCCGCGTCGAGTCATTTACCAACTATATGGATCTTGCCAAAAAAGATCCGACTTACAGCAAAATAGGCAGTCTTGTTTCAGAAATGCTGGATAAAAAAACCGGTAAAGGTGAGGCAAATTTTGAAGGTTCTGAAAAGTACGTCGCCTATGCTCCTGTCAATGGCCCTGAAGGATGGGTGCTGGCAATGGTTGCCGACAAAAATGAGATGATGAAGTCCTTCAGAGAAGGAATCACGATCTCAATAATAGTTGCTTTGGTGTTCATTGCCGTTTCGATCGTCTTCTCAGTGATCTTCGGCACATCTGTCGGAAATCCGATCAAAGAAATTGCGGCTGTTGCGGATAAACTTGCAGTTGGCGACATAGATGTCGACGTCCGGGTCAAATCGAAGGATGAGACCGGTCAACTGGCAAACTCGTTTAGAAACCTGATCGCAAGTATACGGGAACAGGTGTTGGCTGTAGAAAGGATAGCAGATGCTGACCTGACCGTGGAAGTGGTACCGAGGTCTGATCGTGATTTGATGGGCAAAAAGCTGGTACAGCTGATACAACGACTCAATGATGTAATGTCGAATATCACCATCGCTTCAGAACAGGTAGCAAACGGAGCAAGGCAAATATCTGATTCAAGCATGGCCCTGTCGCAGGGAGCTACTGAACAGGCCAGTTCCATTGAAGAACTTTCAGCATCCATCGAAGAGATCTCTTCCCAGACCAGGCGCAATGCTGAAAACGCTGAAGAGGCGGATAAACTGGCGGCGGCCGTGCGCAGCAATGCCGAGCAGTGCACTGCTCAGATGGCTGAGATGCTAAGGGCCATGGAAGAAATAAATGTGTCGTCGTCAAATATTTCCAAGATCATTAAAGTCATTGATGATATCGCATTCCAGACCAACATGCTTGCTTTGAACGCGGCAGTTGAAGCTGCGAGAGCAGGCCAGCACGGGAAAGGCTTCGCAGTTGTGGCTGAGGAAGTCAAGAATCTTGCTGCACGTTCTGCCAACGCGGCAAAAGAAACGACTGAAATGATCGAAGGCTCTATAGAGAAAACAGAAGCAGGCACAGTGATCGCAAAGAACACCTCCGAAGCGCTCAACAAAATCGTTAGCCAGATAGAGAAGGTTGCAGAGCTAGTCAACAATATTTCAGTTGCTTCGAAAGAGCAGGATACAGGCATTTCACAGATCAACCAGGGAATCATGCAGGTATCGCAGGTCGTGCAGACAAATTCTGCGACGTCTGAAGAAAGCGCTGCCGCAAGTGAAGAGCTTTCAGGCCAGGCGGAAATGCTGCGGGATATGGTCAACAGATTCAAACTCAAGGAAAATGCCGGATCCCGCAATAAGCAAAATGAGTTGAACCCGGAAGTGATCAGGATGCTCGAAAACATGTCGGCTAAAGCACAGAATGGCGCAGTTGCAGCGGAGAACGCCAGACAGATGACTGAAGCTCCGGGAGCAAGGATCTCACTTAATGATATGGATTTCGGCAAATACTGATCGATGTAAGGACATCGATGCATACCGCTGCTGATATGCGAATTCCATCAATCAGCCGGATCCATTAAAAAATGCGTTACCGGTCTGAAAAAAGAACGTGCTCTGGTAGCAGGAAGGCTGCAGAAATGTACTTGCGCGGAACATGAAAGCCCTTCCGGATACCTGAGCACGTTCTTCAGATAACACCTCAAATACTGAAGACCCTGAGACTGTCCTTCAGCTGTGCAGCCTGGTCGGCGAGCTCGGCCGATATGCCTGCCGATTCCTCTGCGGTCGCAGCCGTATCCGTAATCATCGCGGTAAGCGCGTTCATCTCGTTTTGTATCCTGACCGATTCCCGTGCATTGGCCATGAAGTCGGATACGACTTTCTCCGTGAAGCCGACGAGATTGTTGATCTGATTGAGCACTTCCATGAAGTAATTTTCTATGTCATTGACGATCTGGTTGTTGTTCTCGATAGCATGCGTCACTTCCGACAGCAGCGAATGGGCATTCCTGACTGATTCGCTGCTTTCCCTGGCCAGTTTTCCGACTTCGTCCGCAACTACGGCGAATCCTTTTCCGGACTCGCCGGCTCTTGCTGCTTCTATCGAAGCATTAAGGGACAATAAGGACGTCTGGCCTGCTATGCTGTTGATATTTTCGACGATCGATTCCACTGCCGCTGAAGTTCTGACTATTTCATCCATTGCGAGTTTGAGGCTTTCCAGCTTCTGCTTGCATTCTGCGTCGATTTTCATTGCGGATTCCTTCATACTTACGATGATCTCCTGGGATTTTTCAGCCTGCTTCCTGTTGTTGTCTATGATTTTTTCAACTATCTCGCCGGCGGAACTGATGGCGGCATTTTGGTTCGTGACGCTCTCGGCCAGGCTTGACGAGCCTTCGGCCATGTTTTGCGCGCTTATTGCCACATGCGCGCTTGCTTCATTTATGGAGTTGATCACGTCAGACAGCATGGACTTCGCATCCGTAAACGAACTTACCAGCGCTTTGAAGTCGCCTACATAAATATCCCGGACTTCTTCCATGTCATACCTGAAGTCACCTTTGGACAGCATGGACAGCTTTTCCCTGATATCGGCGATGATTTTGCTTAAGTTTTTAATGGCCGTTTTTATAGCCTTGTTCATATCAACCATTTCAGCCGTTGTGACCAGCAAATCGGTGTCCGACGCCAGGTCGCCTTCGGACAGTTTTTCAAGCCTGTCAATAAACTGCTTGAGAGGAGTTGTGACCTTTTCTGCGTTTTTCCCGGATACCCTGCTTGAAAAGACCATCATTACGACAAGGATCACTATCAGTATCAGCAGGCATATAAATACCGGAGCCATATACTCCGTTTTGCTTGCGCCAACAAAGATCGTCCAGCCTCTTGAGCCTGATATCTGCCTGTATCCTACGGTGCAGTAATCTCCGCCGAGGAACATGCTTTTTATGCCGCTGGTTTTGCTTATTGCCGCATCGGCCAGCGTAACCGCACCTTTGTAATAATCTGTTACCGGAAGCTGTTCCACGACAGTGTTGTCATAATCCTGATGGGCAACGATGATGCCTTTGCTGTCGACTATGAAAGTCTGGCCTTTTTTGCCTATGATACACTCCGATACCAGGTCGGTGATTCCCTTTGCATCTATGACGGTACCGATCGAGCCTATATACTTATGATCCTTGTTGTACACCGGACAGCAAAGTACTATACTCATTGCAAAGTCGCTTCCTACAGCGGTGAACACATTGGATACCTGGGGCTTGCCGGTGGCGATCGCATCCTGCAGGTAGTCGCGGCTGGAAAAATCTGCAGTCATACCTATGGTTAAATGCGCCATGTTCTTGTCATCGATCCATACTGCGGATGCAAATCCGTTATTCTCCACATACTCGTTAAGCCGGTCAAGTTTTTTTTCGATTGGAGCGGTGTCGGACATCAATACTTCGTCAATTGCCATGGTCGACAAAATGGAATTGTACCTGTTGAGTTCAAATTCGACAATTTTAGCAGTACGGTCCGCCGTTACGCTGACAGAGTCGTTCAATGTGGTATTCATTGTAAATAACGCGATAAAGACCGAGATGACGATGGAAATGACCCCGAATACGAGTATCATTGTCCTTGAGTTTTTTCTGATGATCTGACTGATTGACATGAGCTCCTGATTTGTACTCCCGGGATCTGATCTGCGGAAAAGACGTCTCATTTTTCCAACCATAATCATTACTCCCTTGTAAGAATATTTACAATATTTCTAACAAAATTATAACATATATACAGAAAATGTACAAATTATCGAATTATGTCGATTTCGCATGGCAGCACGTTGCTTTGACGCTTATTTCCGTTTCAGACCAGATAAGTATCCATGTGATATCCCCTGCACTGAAATTTTATTGTATAATTATATCGGCCATATGAAGAGCCCTCCGGGAGCTTCGCCCGGCAATCAAACGTGAGGGGGACAGGCATGGACGGAAAGGATAAAAAACTGGCAGAGTACATCGCAGGCATAACTGATATAGATCATGCCGCAGCCGATGCCGCAAGAAAAAGGCTCGACAGCCTGGCAAAACCTCCTGGCAGCCTCGGCAGGCTTGAGGATATAGCCGCGCAGCTTGCGGGTATCACCGGACAGATCTGCAATACCCTGGATAAACGCTGCGTTATCATCATGTGCTCGGACAACGGCGTGGTTGAAGAAGGAGTTGCGTCCGCTCCCCAGTCCGTCACATATGCGCAGACCATAAATTTCACCCGCGGCATAACAGGCGTGGCCGTACTGGCAAAATGCTTCAACTCCGACCTGATGGTCGTGGATGTGGGCATAAACGCGGAAGTAAACCATCCGGGCATTATAAACCGGAAAATCAGGAAGTCCACGTCAAATCTTGCGAAGCAGCCGGCAATGAGCCGTGACGAAGCGGTAACTGCGATCCTCACAGGTATCGAAACAGCCAGGGAAGCCCACGGGAAAGGCTACAGGATGATCGGCGTCGGTGAGATGGGCATTGGCAACACGACCACAAGCAGTGCCGTCCTTTGTGCGCTTACAGGTATCGATGCCGGTCTGGCGGTCGGAAAAGGGGCAGGGCTCACCAACGAGGGGTTTGATAAGAAAAAGCGGATCATCATGGATGCAATAAAGGCACACAGGCCCGATCCGAATGACCCGATCGACGTGATTTCGAAAGTCGGGGGATTCGACATCGCCGCCATGGCGGGAGTATATCTCGGAGCGGCTTACTGCAGGCTGCCGGTGGTCATAGACGGGTTCATTTCGGCTGTAGCTGCCCTTGCGGCAGCACGTATGGCCAGCCTCGCCGTGGGATACATGATACCCTCCCATGCGTCATGCGAGCCGGGCTATGCATACACCGTCAGGGAGCTTGGACTCGAACCTGTGCTTCACCTGGGAATGCGCCTCGGCGAAGGAAGCGGCTGCCCGATAATGTTTATGGTAGTCGACGCCGCGTGCGCTGTGATCCGTGATATGGGTACGTTTGCCGAAGCCGGGATCGACGACAGGTACCTGGAAAACATCAGGGAAGAAGAGTGTTTTTCAACAGATACCAGGAAAGGGGCCGAATGTTGAGGATCTTTATTTCGGGCGGCTGCAAAAACGGAAAATCATATATTGCCCAAAGACTTGCCAAAGGGCAGGCAAAAGGGCGCCTGTATTATGTGGCGACCATGTGCCCCTGCGACGAGGAGGATGCAAAAAGAGTCGAACGGCACAGGCAGGAACGCGACGGGTGGGGGTTTGAAACGGTCGAGCAGCCGGTCGATATACTGAAATGCCTCGATTCATGCGATGCGGATGCATCCTTCCTGCTCGACAGCACGACGGCTTTGCTCGCAAACGAAATGTTCCCGGCCGGCAACAGCGTCAACATGGGTGCGCCGCTCAAGATCGCCGGCGAGCTGGCATGCCTGTGCAGGCAGGTTGAAGACATCGTCATCGTTTCAGATTATATTTACTCTGACGCAATTCTGTATGATGAACTGACCGAAGCCTACCGCAGGGGGCTCGCATACATAGACAGGACGCTGGCGGCTGAGTGCGACGTGGTGCTGGAGGTCGCGTTCGGCTGCGTCACGGTGCACAAAGGCAGGGAGGTGTTCGGACCTTTATATGAAAAGGCTGTTTAGAGGATTTTACATGTCCCTGGGCATGTTCTGCGCGATACCGCTGCCATATAGAAAATGGCATGAAAACTGTGCGAACCTGGTCATCCCGTTTTTCCCTGCCGTCGGATCGATAATCGGAGCGTTGTGGTATGGAGCCGCGCGGCTTCTGCTTTCGGCAGGATTGGGCAAGGTGATGCTTTCTGCAACTCTGATGCTGTTTCCCTATGCTATAACGGGATTCCTGCATATCGACGGGTTTATGGACACCAATGACGCGATCCTGTCACGCCGTTCCCGGGAGGAGAAGCTCAGGATTCTGAAGGATCCCCATACAGGAGCATTTGCTGTCGTATCCGTCCTGGTCCTGTTTGTGATATGCTTTGCAAGTACATATGAGATCGTTTCGGGTACCTCCGCCGACGTAAAACTACGTTTTCTCCTGTTGATGCCGGTGATATCGAGAAGTCTTGCCGGGGCAGCGCTGCTTTCGTTAAAAGCTTTGCCGCAGAGCAGTTATGGTTCTTATTTCAAGAAAGATGCAAAGACAGTCCACAAAATAGCCGTTGTTTTATCCGGGATTGTTGCTGCAGCGGCTGTATGCCTTATGCTCGGGATAAAAGGATTGATCGCTTTGGGTGGAATGTCTGCCGGCTTTTTCATCTCCATCATTCATGCGTACCGGCAGTTTGGCGGCGTTTCAGGCGATTTGTCGGGTTATGCCCTTACGGTTTCCGAAGCATGCGGTCTTGTCGCGCTTGCGCTGTTATAGGGGAGGTTTGGCTATGGTACTGGTCTTTGGCGGGGCTTACCAGGGAAAGCTGGAATACGTGATCCGAAATTACGGGATACATGAAAATGAGATTTTTCACTGCGATGACGCCAGTGAGATTGATTTTTCCAAAAAGGTCGTATATGGCCTTGAAAAGCTGGTGCTGAACCTTATAAGACGCGGAGCCGACCCGCTGGAGTATATAAATATGAACCTTGATAAAATCAATGATAAGATAATTATATGTACGGACATTTCCGCCGGAGTCGTTCCCACGGACCCTGTCATGAGGCAGTGGAGGGAAGCGGCCGGACGCTGCATGGCACTGCTGGCGCGCAATTCCGAAAGGGTTGTCCGGGTATTTTGCGGTATAGGGACGGTAATAAAATGAATGCGCTTATCCATATCATCCGCCACGGGCGGACATGTGCGAATACGAATGGCCTTTACTGCGGCAGTACGGATGTTTCACTGTCGAAAACCGGTATCAGGGAGATACTGGAATATAAAGAAAAAGGGATCTATCCCGGGGCAGAACTGTTCATAACGAGCGGCCTGAAGAGGACGGTCGAGACCCTCAGGCTGATTTACGGCGATGTTGGCTATATTGCCGTGCCGGGCCTGCGGGAGTATAACTTCGGAGAATTTGAGATGCACAGCCATTATGAACTTGAAAACAGGCATGAATACCAGGCATGGATAGCTGATGAAACAGGCGATGTTTATTGTCCCTGCGGAGAGAGCAGAACCGGGTTTTGTGAAAGGGTCGGGCAGGGACTGAATGAAGCCCTCGAAGTAATAGAAAGACGGAAAGCGAGCTCTGCGGCTATCATCTGCCATGGCGGCACCATAATGGCCATCATGCACATCCTGTTCCCGGATGATAGAAAATACTACGAATGGCAGCCTGGCAACGGGCTTGGCTATACTCTGCAGTACACTGACGGAAAGTTTTCAGGATACCGGATCATAGATCCATGCAAGTAACGAAACCTGCCTAATTTTTGCAGAAACTTTCAAAACTCCTGTATGCCAACTGTCCGCGTACAGGCTTATAATATCTGCCGTTTATTTCTGTCACGACTTTATTGTCTTTTATCTTAATGAAGCGGATCGTGGTATTGTCCAGGACGGACTTTCCCAATGTCGCCGTAACAAACGGCCTGGTGCCTGGATCTTCCGTTTCCTCAACCCTGTAGTAGGTCAGTATCTGTATAAGCTCCGAAGGTACGTCATCACTTATGAACTCTTTGCTGTACCGGCCATTCTGAATGCAGAGGTACCTGATTTGCCTCTCATTGTAAGGAGTCAGGTCGATAAGCCTGGGATACGGACTGCCCTGCTCGTGAAGTGCCGTTATCAGCGTCGGTCGGATCCCGATCCGCCATCTTTGGCAGGGGAATTTCCGCTTTTATTTTTAAACAGAAGGAAAACCGATGACGCAATCAAAATGCAAAACAATGCAAGCAAGGGTATTAGTATATGACGCTTAATTTTGCCACAGATGCATTTACGTGAACGTGTCATGGTACCACCCCCACATATTACAGACGATCCGGAACATGGTTATGTTGCGGATAATTGTTGATCTTCAATGTATTATTTTACTGCGCATAAGAATATAAGGCAAAGGTAAAAACAGAATAATCATTTCTTATTCTTTGGCAGGACAGGTGATAAAAGGGACAATATAGACTGGCAACACGGGGGCGGTTCTCTTGTCTGAGTTCACACGGATCCGGAAAAGAAACCGTTCCTCCGCCTGAAACAGCGAAAAGCCTGATAAATCAGGCTTTTCGGACATTTCGTGGCGGAGAGTCAGGGATTCGAACCCTGGATACCCTTACAGGTATACATGATTTCCAGTCATGCGCCCTCGACCATCTAGGCGAACTCTCCAGGTCGAAAAACATATACATATTGATTTCAGCGCCGGTACTTCCGGTTATGGCCGCATGTTCATGCAAAACGCTTTCTGTGCCGCTTAACTATAATACAATAGATCCGGCCTGATGTCAATCAGAAATAAGGCGGTGGAACAATGTGGGCATGGCTGTTTGCGGTATTTCTGCTTAGTGTAAAATTGTTTTAGGTTAAAAAAACAAGAGACCCCTCTTTTTTGGTAAAATATTGATCAACAAAAAACAAAC
>ENA-UPSB01003317-UPSB01003317.1-bioreactor-metagenome-genome-assembly--contig:-NODE-3317-length-12759-cov-4.615554_pt1 | contig 12759 bp, 13 predicted proteins | sample MGYA00238182_ERZ773286 | MGnify/ENA primary metagenome ERZ773286 (study PRJEB29026, sample SAMN07631240) | bioreactor metagenome | isolation source: Switchgrass digestor | place: USA: Dartmouth... | reverse complement strand
GATGAGCTGGAGGACATGGCCGCGCTGGCGCTCCGCCATCCATGGCACGTGCGCTTCATCGAGCTGATGCCGCTGCAGAACCAGCGCCGCTGGGGCGATGACCTGCCCGATCCCGCCAGCGCGTTCATCGGGGTGAATGAGATCCTCGCCCGGCTGGCGCACCTGCATCCCGAGCCGGTGGAGGACACGATCGGGCTGGGGCCGGCCCGGGAGTACCGGCTGCCGGGCGCGCCGGGACGCATCGGGCTGATTTCACCGCTCAGCGATCACCAGTTCTGCCGGCGCTGCAACCGCCTGCGGTTAACGGCGGACGGCAGCCTGCGTCCCTGCCTGATGAGCGATGCGGAATTCCCGCTGCGGGATGCGCTGCGCGCCGGGGAAGAGATCGATAATCTCATTCGCCGGGCTGTGGAAGGCAAGCCCCGCCAGCATCACCTGGCGGAACACGCCTATCCTACCGGGCGTTTTATGACCCAGATCGGCGGTTAAAGCAGGCAGAAAAAAGGCAGTGAGCGGATGGCTCACTGCCTGTCGATTACGCCGTACCGAATTCGCGGTCGCCCGCGTCTCCCAGACCGGGGAGGATGTAGCCGTGCTCGTTGAGCCGCTCATCGACCGCAGCCAGGTGGATGGGCACGTCGGGATGGTGGCTGTGCAGGTTGTTGATGCCTTCCGGCGCGCCGATCAGCCCGACGAATTTAATCTTGTGCACGCCCCAGCGCTTGAGGATGTCAATAGTGGCAACAGCCGAACCGCCGGTGGCCAGCATCGGGTCCAGCACCAGGCAGACGGAGACGGTCGGCAGGGTGGGCAGCTTGTTGTAGTATTCCACCGGTTTCAGGGTTTTCTCGTCGCGGTACAGCCCGATGTGCCAGACCTCGGCGGAGGGCATCAGCTCCCAGATGCCTTCCACCATGCCCAGTCCGGCCCGCAGGATGGGAACCAGACCGATTTTCTCTTTCAACTCCGCGCCCTGAGTAACCATGAGCGGTGTCTGCACTTCGATGGGTTCGATTGCCAGATCAGAGGTGGCTTCATAGGCCAACAACCCGGCGATCTCGCGGACCAGCTCACGGAACTTCTTGGGCTTGGTGTTGACATCGCGAAGCTTCGTGAGCTTATGCGCCACGAGCGGGTGTTGTGAGACATAGATATTGGACATGCTGATCTCCAGGTCAGGGTTAGCTGCCTGCATTATAGCACGCACTCCAGCGATGGCCGGAATTTGGTCTCATTCTGGTCGATTGTCGCTCGTCCCGGATAAAGGTATAATCGAACACATGAGCGATGGACCTGATCGACTGATTAACCCCGAAGCCAGGCCGGACGATCGGGTGGACCTGGCCCTGCGGCCGCACCGGCTGACCGACATCATCGGGCAGGATCAGATCCGGGAAAATCTGGCCATTTTGATCCAGGCGGCCCGCCAGCGAAAGGAATCGCTGGATCATGTGCTGTTTTATGGCCCTCCCGGCCTGGGCAAGACCACGCTGTCGCATGTGCTGGCCAATGAAATGGGGGTGAACATCAAGATCACCGCCGGCCCGGCTGTGGAGCGCGCCGGAGACCTGGCGGCGATCCTGACCAACCTGCGGGCGGGCGATATTCTCTTCATCGACGAGATTCACCGTCTTGGGCGGGCTGTGGAAGAGGTGCTTTACCCTGCCATGGAGGACTTCGCTCTGGACATCGTCATCGGGAAGGGCCCGTCGGCACGCTCCATCCGGCTCAAGCTGCCGCGCTTCACCGTCATCGGGGCCACCACCCGGCTGGCGCTGGTCAGCGCGCCGCTGCGCGCCCGCTTCGGGGCGGTCTATCGCCTGGATTATTACGACCACCCTGCCATGGAGAAAATCGTTCGCCGGGCGGCGAGCCTGCTCAACGTGGAGACTGTGCCGGACGGCATCACCGAAATCGCCCGCCGGGCACGGGGAACGCCCCGCGTGGCGCTGCGGCTGCTGCGGCGGGTGCGCGATTATGCCCAGGTCCGCGCGGACGGGGTGATCACCCGGGAAGTGGCCGAGGAAGCGCTCAACCTGCTCAATGTCGATCCTCTTGGACTGGATGAGGTGGACCTGCGCGTGCTGCACACCATTATTGAGAAGTACCGCGGCGGTCCGGTGGGCCTGAACACCATCGCTGCGTCCATCGGCGAAGAGCCGGACACTATCATGGATGTGGTCGAGCCCTACCTGCTGCAGCTGGGTTTTCTGGACCGCACCCCGCAGGGCCGGGTGGCCACCCGCCTGGCCTATGATCACCTCCACCTGGCTTACCCGGCGGAGCAGGAACAAAACCAGCAGCCCCGATTACTTTAGCCGTGAGAACAGAGGATTTCGATTACGAGCTCCCTCCGGAGCGCATTGCCCAGACGCCGGTGGAGCCGCGCCATAATTCGCGCCTGATGGTGCTGGACCGGGCCAACGGTCACTGCCTGCACCGCCATTTCTACGAATTGGGCGAATTTCTCAACCCGGGCGACCTGCTGGTGCTCAACCAGACCCGGGTGATCCCGGCGCGCATTCACGCCCGCAAGGATACCGGCGGGCGGGTCGAACTGCTACTGCTTCGCCGGGAGGACGATGTCACCTGGGAAGCGCTGGTGGGCGGCAAGCGCATGAAGACCGGCCGCCGGCTGGCCGTGGAGGGCGGTCCGGAAGCGGAGGTGATCGAGGAGCTGGAAGGCTCCCGCCGGCGCATTCGCTTTGCCGAGCCGGTCGAGCCTTACCTGGACCATGCGGGTGAAATGCCGCTGCCGCCGTACATCCACACCCGATTATCCGACCCCGAGCGCTACCAGACAGTCTATGCCCGCCAGCCCGGCTCAGCCGCCGCGCCCACCGCCGGGCTGCACTTCACGCCGGAGCTGATTGAGCGGCTCAAGGGGCAGGGGGTGCAGTTCGCCACCGTGACCCTGCACGTCGGGCTGGACACCTTTGCCCCGGTGACCGAAGACGACCCGACCGAGCACCTGATCCACACCGAATGGCGGGAAGTGACCCCGTCCGCCGCGGAAGCGGTCAACGTCGCCCGCAGGGCCGGAAAGCGGGTGATCGCGGTGGGCACCACCAGTGTACGCACGCTGGAAAGCGCAGCCAGTGAGGACGGCACGCTGCGGCCGGTCTCCGGGCCGACGGACCTGTTTATCCTGCCCGGCTACCGCTTCAAGGTGGTGGACGCTATGATCACCAACTTCCACCTGCCCAAATCGACCCTGCTGATGCTGGTCAGCGCTTTTGCCGGGCGGGAGCGGATCCTGGCGGCCTACCGGGAAGCCATACAGGCGGAGTACCGCTTCTTCTCCTTCGGCGACGCCATGCTGATCGCCTGACCTGGCCTGGGACAGGCGGCAGGGGGCTTGTTAATCCTGGTATCTGGCGGGCGCTCCCCGGCCAGCAGTGCCGCTTTCTCCTGTAGAATTAATCATCTTTGCCAGTAACCGGAAAGGAATCCAGCATGAGCCAACCTCAGAAACAGTGGTCCAAACCGCCCGCCTTTCAACTGGACCTGAAGAAGACCTATCACGCTGTCCTGGATACGGAAAAAGGTGAGATCAAGGTAAAGCTTTTTGCCGACAAGGTGCCCGCCACGGTGAACAACTTTGTCTTCCTGGCGCGGGAAGGTTTCTATGACGGCACCATCTTCCACCGGGTGATTGAGGATTTCATGGCCCAGGGCGGCGATCCGACCGGCACCGGCATGGGCGGGCCGGGATACCGGTTCAACGACGAGTTTCACTCTTCGCTCAAGCATGACCGCCCCGGCATTCTTTCCATGGCCAACGCGGGTGCCAACACCAACGGCTCGCAGTTCTTCATTACCCACGTGCCCACGCTCTGGCTGGACAACAAGCACAGCGTGTTTGGTGAGGTGGTGGAAGGCATGGACGTGCTCATGTCCATCCCGCCCCGCGACCCGCGGCATCGCGACGCCCCGGCGGTGCGGCTGAACTCGGTGCGCATCATCGAGGAATAAGTCCGGCGAGGTTGGCGCGGCCGGGTAGAGTGGTATGGCCGGAGAGCAATTCAGCGGCATCCCGGAAGATATGGACTGGCAGGCGCTGTACATGCACGTGGTGACCTGCGCCCGCTGCCCGCGGCTGGTAGCCTGGCGGCAGCAGGTGGCCCGCGAGCGGCGCAAGATGTACCGAGACTGGGACTACTGGGGCCGCCCGGTGCCGGGCCTGGGGGACCCGGACGCCCGGCTGCTGGTGGTCGGCCTGGCGCCGGCGGCTCACGGCGGCAACCGCACCGGGCGGGTGTTCACCGGCGACAGCTCGGGGGATTTCCTGTTTTCCGCGCTGCACAAAGCCGGGTTTGCCAACCAGCCTCGCGCCGAGTTCCGCGGTGACGGCTTGCGGCTGACGGACGTCTATATCGCCGCGGCGGCCCGCTGCGCCCCGCCGGACAACAAACCCACCCCGCAGGAGCTGGACACCTGCCAGCCGTATCTGGAAACCGAGCTGCGGCTGCTGGCGAAGGTGCAGGGTGTGGTTGCGCTCGGCCAGATCGCCTTTGACCGGCTGCTGAAGATCTACGGCCAGCGCGGGCCAAAGTTCGGGCACGGCGCGTTCTACCGCCTGCCGGACGGCCTGCCCTGGCTGCTGGCCTCCTACCATCCCAGCCGGCAGAACACGCAGACCGGCCGCCTGACCGAGGACATGTTCGCCGAAATCTGGTTCCAGGCGCGGAATTTGCTCAACGAGGCTTAAGCTCAGGCCGGCTTGCGGCAGATAAACCAGACGCGCGGCGTCTCCGGCTCCGGCGGGCTGAAATCCCGCAGGTGGCCGATCCGGTCGATGATCTCAAAGCCGGCAGTGTTCAGCAGGCTGGCGATCTGCTCGACGGGGTAGCCGCGCTCGCGGTGGATTTCGTCCATGCGCTCCCACAGGCCGGAGTCAGGCAGGCGGACGAAGCCGGTGATGTGCAGCGAGGCGATCTGGTTTTCATAATCGTAGCTGGTGGAGTGAACCTCGAAGATCCCGTCCTGGTCCTGCTGGATGTAGTAGGGGTTCTGCTGCCAGGTGAAGGCCAGGCCGTAGATGGTGTTCATGTCCATCAGGTAGTACCCGCCGGGCTTGAGCGCCTGGTAGGCCGAACTGAAGGCCTGGCTCAGGTCGCTGTACTGGAGCAGGTAGTTCAGGCTGTCGAACCAGCAGGTGACCAGGTCATACTCCGCGTTGAAGCCCATGCTGCGCATGTCCCGGCGCAGGAAGCGGATGCCCAGCTCCGCGGTTTCGGGTTTCCTGCGGGCGTGCTGCAGCATGCGCTCGGACTGGTCGATGCCGGTCACCTGCCATCCGTCTTTGGCCATGGCGACGGCGAAGGTCCCTTCTCCGCAGGCGGCGTCCAGCAGGCTGCCTTTCCCCGGAAGGTTGTAGTGCTCCTGCACGGTCGGAAAGAGCTCGATCAGGGCGCGGGTGTAGCGAGGATACGGCCCGGCGGCGTAGAAGTCGGCAAAGCGGTCGTACAGCGGTTCCACAGGTACCTCCAGGGATGCAGGGTTGGCACTATTGTACCTGTTCCCCGGGCACGCGGTTCCGCAGGGCAGGCACTTGCTCTACAATAAGGGAAAGGTCCAAACACTAAAGAACAGCGGGGAATTGGTATGGCACCGGATGTTGGCTCGCAGGCTCCTGATTTTGAACTCACCGGCACCGACGGGCAGGTCGTGCGCCTGTCAGATTACCGCGGCCGGCCGCTGGTGCTGGTGTTCAACCGCGGCCTGACCTGACCGTACTGCCGCGGGCACATGATGCAGTTGCGTCAGTACTATGAGGAAATACGCCGCCGGGGCGCGGATGTGCTGGTGGTCAGCCCGGACTCACTTTCGGCGCTGCGATCCTTCTGGGAGCGGAACCAGTTTCCTTTCACCGGCCTGGCCGACCCGGGCTCGCGGGTGGCCCGGCGCTACGAGCAAACCGTCAACCTTCTGAAGCTGGGGCGCATGCCGGCGCTGCTGATCCTGGACGGGGAGGGGATCATCCGCTACCGGCATGACGGCTCCTCGATGTCCGACATTCCGCCAACTCCGGCGGTGCTGGAGCTGCTCGACCGGCTGGCCGGTACGGGCGGGGCTGGCCAAGACACAGAATGAAAAAGGCCCCCGGAAGAACCGGGGGCCTGATCGTCAAATTCTGATTTAGCGGCGGAAGCGCAGCGCGTCCCAGCCGGCGTACTTTGCCGCGTCGGCCAGCTCGGCCTCGATGCGCAGCAGCTGGTTGTACTTGGCCACGCGGTCAGAGCGGGCCGGGGCGCCGGTCTTGATCTGGCCGGTGTTGAGCGCTACGGCCAGGTCCGCGATGGTGGAGTCTTCCGTCTCGCCAGAGCGGTGCGAGGTGACGGCGCGCCAGCCGGTGCGGTGGCACAGCTCAACGGCCTCGATGGTCTCGGTCAGGGAGCCGATCTGGTTCAGCTTGACCAGCAGGGCGTTGGCGGCGTTTTCCTTGATAGCGCGGCGGACGCGCTCGGGGTTGGTCACCAGCAGGTCATCGCCGACGATCTGCAGCCGGTCGCCGACCTGGTTGACCAGGTTCTTCCAGCCGTCCCAGTCGTCTTCGGCCAGACCGTCTTCCAGGGAGACGATCGGGTACTTGTTCACCCAGTCCACCCAGAAAGCGACCATTTCCTCGCTGGTGAGCTCCTTGCCTTCGCGGCGCAGGTTGTAGCGCTTGGTCTCGGTGTCGTACAGTTCGGAAGCGGCCGGATCGAGCGCGATGGCGACTTCGTCACCGGGCTTGTAGCCGGCTTTCTCGATGGCTTCCAGAATGACCTCGATGGCCTCCACATTGGCCTTGAGCTGAGGGGCATAGCCGCCCTCGTCGCCGACCAGGGTGATGTAGCCGCGGCTCTTCAGCACAGCCTTGAGGCTGTGGTAGATCTCCGCGCCCCAGCGGAGGGCTTCGGCGAAGGTGGGCGCGCCGAAGGGCATGATCATGAACTCCTGGAAGTCGGTGGACTGCCAGCCGGTGTGCGCGCCGCCGTTGAGGATGTTCATCATGGGGACGGGCAGCACGTGAGCGTGCACGCCGCCCAGGTAGCGGTACAGCGGCAGGCCGACCGAGTTGGCGGCCGCCTTGGCCACAGCCAGAGAGGTGCCCAGGATGGCGTTGGCGCCCAGGTTGGACTTGTTGGGGGTGCCGTCCAGCTCGAGCATGGCCATATCGATGGCGCGCTGCTCGGTGGCGTCCCAGCCGACGAGGTGGTCGGCGATGGCGTCATTTACGTTGTCGACAGCCTTGGTCGTGCCTTTACCGCCGTAGCGGCCTTTGTCACCGTCGCGCAGTTCGAGCGCTTCGTGCGTGCCGGTGGAGGCGCCGGAGGGCACGGCTGCGCGGCCCCAGGAGCCGTCAGCCAGAACCACTTCCACTTCGACTGTCGGGTTCCCGCGGGAGTCAAGGACCTCCAGGGCCACAATTGATTCGATGGTAGTATCCAATTCGCACCTCGCATGTTGATGATAGGCGAATGTATCGCCGAATTGACAGAGGGGTAATCCGGTTATGAGTATACCCGAAAAACACTCCGCAGGAGGCTCCAGCTCTCGAATCAGGCGGCCGGCTCACCCGGGGCAGCGGCCTGCGTTTCCACGCCGGCGTGCGCGGTTACCGCTTTGAGGAAGGCAGTGAACAGTGGGTGCGGCCGTTCGGGACGCGAGAGGAATTCGGGGTGGAACTGGGTGGCCAGCATGAAGGGGTGGTCCGCCAGCTCGACGATTTCGACCAGCTTGCCGTCCGGCGACAGGCCCGAGAAGCGCATACCGGCCTGCTCGTACTGCTCGCGGTAGACGTTGTTGAACTCGAAGCGGTGGCGGTGGCGTTCGTCAATGCGGTCCGTACCGTAGGCCTGCGCGGCGATGGTGCCCGGCTGCAGGATGCAGGGGTACAGCCCCAGCCGCATGGTCCCGCCCATGTCGGTGATGTGCTGCTGGTCGGGCATCAGATCGATGACCGGGTAGGGGGTGGAGCGGTCAAACTCGGTCGAGTTGACCTGTTCGCTGTTGAAGATGTGGCGGCCGAACTCCACCACCATCAGCTGCATGCCCAGGCACAGGCCGAAGAAGGGGATTTTGTGCGTGCGCGCGTAGCGGACCGCCTGGATCTTGCCTTCGATGCCGCGGCTGCCAAACCCGCCGGGGACCAGGATGCCGTCGACGCCTTCCAGCAGTTCCCAGCCCTTGCCGCGCTCCAGCTCGGTGGAGAGCACCCAGCGGATGTCCACGTCCACGCCCAGGTTCAGCCCGGCGTGCTTGAGCGCTTCGCGGACGCTCATGTAGGCGTCGTGCAGCTCAACGTATTTTCCCACCAGCGCGATGGAAATCTTCGGTTTGGGCTGCTTGGCGGCTTCGATCACCCGGCGCCATGCGCTCAGGTCGGCCGGCTGGCGGGCTTCCAGGCCCAGCTTCTCGAGGATGATGTCGGCCACGCCGATGTCCTCCAGCAGGATCGGGACTTCGTACAGGTTCTCGGCGGTGACCATGGGCACGACCGCGCGGCGATCCACGTCGCAGAACAGGGCGATCTTGTCACGCAGTGAGTTGTCCACCGGCTGGTCGGAGCGGGCGATGATCATGTCCGGTGAAATGCCGATGGAGCGCAGCTCGGCCACGGAATGCTGGGTGGGCTTGGTCTTCAGTTCGCCGGCAGCCTTAATGTAAGGCAGCCAGGTGACGTGCACGTAAAGCGTGTTTTCGCGGCCCACGTCCGAGCGCATCTGGCGCAGCGCTTCGAGGAACGGGCGGCTCTCGATGTCACCGACGGTGCCGCCGACTTCCACCAGCACGATTTCCGCGCCGGTGGTCTTGGCGACCATGGTGATGCGGCGCTTGATTTCGTTGGTGATGTGCGGGATGACCTGGATGGTGCCGCCCAGGTAGTCGCCCCGCCGCTCCTTGCTGATCACTTCGGCGTAGACCTGCCCGGTGGTGATGTTGCACACCCGGTTCAGACGGATATCAATAAAGCGCTCGTAGTGACCCAGGTCGAGGTCGGTTTCGGCCCCGTCGTCCAGCACGAAGACTTCGCCGTGCTGGTAGGGGCTCATGGTGCCCGGATCCACGTTAATGTACGGATCCAGCTTCTGCACCGCCACTTTGAAGCCGCGCTCTTTGAGCAGGCGCCCGGTAGCTGCAGCGGTCACGCCCTTACCAACCGAGCTGACCACGCCCCCAGTGAAAAAGATGTACTTTACCGGCATAATGGCATAACTCCTTGGGATCAGGAAGGATGTGTAAAGAAGTAGGGAGGGCGATAAACCGCCCTCCCTACGAGGTTGCCAGACAGGTATGTGTGTTTTCGGTAGGTTTCAGTCCAATATCGGTGCCCAACATCGTTCCTCAAGGGCTCTGGAAATTGGTTCCCAGATGATCTGGTTTCCACACAGGCGTAAGTTTACCATAAAGCCGGGCAATGTGGAGGCCATGATTGATAAGAAAAAGAGCACTCTCCCGGAAGGGTGTGCTCTTTCTTCTTCGTTTCAGCGCTGAAACTGCTGGAAGTTTTACATTCCTGCAAACTCGAGTATGAATTTACTGAAAAGTAAAACTGCCAGATGGGAGCTCAGGAGGCGGACCCGCTCTTGGTTTCCAGCGTACGAGACAGGATATCTTCCTGTTCGGAGGAAATGGATTTTTCCTTCTTTTTCTTGTCTTCCTGCTTGCGGGCCTTGGCGCGTTCCATCGCCTCGCGGATGGCAATTTCCATGGCGGTGGGCTCGGCTTCCTGCGCAGGGTCGTTGATGTTGTTCATCAACTCGTCGATGTTCTCCATGCCTTCATCCCGCCGGCGGGCCGGGCTCTTCTTGGGCTTCCGGGAGGCAGGAGCGCTCTTTTCCCTGCGGGCAGGCTCGGACACGCGCTCGGGCTGTTCGATAATGGGTTCAGGCTGCAGCGCTTTGAGGCTGAGCTTGATCTGCTTCTTCTTGCGGTTGACCTCGATCACCATGGCCTCCACCTCGTCGCCTTCCTTGACGACGTCCGAGGGAGTGCGCACGTAACCGTGAGCCAGCTCGCTGATGTGGATCAGGCCAGGGCGTTCCGCACCGATGTCAACAAAGGCGCCAAATCCTTCCAGGCGGACGACTTTGCCCTTGACGACCATGTCCTTCTTGATCTCTCGCCATTCCAGATCAAGCGGCTTGATCATGGTCAGTTCGATGCGCTCGTCCTTTTCCCTGCGGATCCAGACCTCGATCGTATCACCGGGTTTCAATACATCGGTCACGCTCTTCAGCGGCTGGTCTGAGGGGGTGACGATTTGAGATACATGAAGCAGACCGGGACGCTCCCTACCTATGTCCACCACGGCGCCAGCCAGGGTCGTTTTGATCACCTTCCCCTGGATGCTCACCTTGGGTTTGATTTCGACCTGGCGGTTGGTGTCCGCCACAGCAACATTATCCATTATTGTTTCTCCCATATCAGTTTTCAGCGAAGAATGATTATACCCAACCGGGGTCGAACTGTCAATTTATTGATTGATTCATTATCAAATGTTCGGCACGATCGGGATGTGTGAGCACACAAGGCTTCATCTTACCCGCAAATTGCCAGAGATGCAATGTTTTTCAGGGAGAATCGCCTTTCAGAATCTCCACAGCGGCGTCCAGCTGCGGGTCGCGGCCGGCTTCCCAGTCTTCTTCAGTCAGCTCAACCACCACATCCGGCTCCAAGCCGACTTCGTGGATCTGCCGGCGGTCGGGGGTCAGCCAGCGGGCGACGGTCACCCGCACGGCGCCGCTGTCATCGTCCAGCAGGATCCCGTTTTGGACCGAGCCTTTGCCGTAGGTCGTGGTTCCCACCAGCACGCCGCGGCCGTAGTCCTGAATGGCGCCGGCAGTGATCTCAGACGCAGACGCGGTGCCCTCGTTCACCAGCACCACCAGGGGAATGTCGGTCGCCAGCCCGCGGCCGCGTGCGCGGTATTCGACCTCCCGGCCGTCGCCGAACTGCTCGTACATGACCACACCTTCGTCAATGAACTCGGAAACAACGTCGATGGCAGTGTCCAGGTAGCCGCCGCCGTTGTTGCGCAGGTCCAGGATCAGGCCGTCGGGGTTCTCACGCAGCAGGCGGCGCAGCTCGCTGCGCAGCTCGACGCGGGTGCGCTCGCCGTAGGTGAGCAGCTGGATGTAGGCGATGTTGTCTTCCAGCATTTCACCCGTCACGCTGGGCACGGTGATCTTCTCTCGGGTGATGGTGATGTCCATCACTCTGCCGCCGCGGTCGACGGTGAGGACCACGTCGGTTCCGGCCGGGCCGAGGATCTCGCGCAGCACCAGATTGCCGTCCACGCCGGTCATGTCCTCGCCGTTAACCGCGATCACCCGGTCGCCGGGCTTAAGACCGGCTTCTTCGGCAGGTGAGTCCGGCATGGGGCTGATGATGGTCAGGTAATCACCACTCACGTCCACCCAGGCGCCGATGCCCTCGTACTCACCCTGCAGCGGGGCGTTGGCCTGCTGGAATTCCTGCGGGTCCATGTAAGAGGTATGCGGGTCGTCCAGAGCCTGCAGCATGCCCTGAATGGCCCCGCGCATCAGCTCGACGTCGTCCACAGGCTGGTCGACGTACTGCTCATGGACGATCTCCCAGGCCTGCCAGAAGGGCTGGAACAGCTCGTCCAGATCAGACGGCTCCTCGGTCCGTCCGGGCATCGGGGTGCTGGAGGTGAACAGGTCGGTGGGCACGGCGGCCTGGACTGGCTGGCGGGTGAACCACCCGACCACCAGTCCGGAAACAAAGCAGGCGCCGACGATCACCAGTAATCCCAGCCCGATTAAAATGCTGCGCACCGTTCTTGTTTCAGTTTCCATCATTACCTGCTTTCTACACCTCTATTGAGGCGGTAGTTGTTGCTTTTCTTAGCGGCCGGAGTCCGGCTGGCTGCGGGGCGGTTCGTCTTCCTGTGCGGACCTGCCGCCCCCCTGCTCCTTCTTTAACCGTTCCACCTGCTCGGAAAGCTGCTTCCATCCGGCGTTTTCCTTTTCCCAGGGATCGCGCTGGAAAGGGTTCAGCGTTCTGGGCGGGCGGGCCTTGATCTTCGCATTGCGGTTCCGGTAAAGCAGCAGCAGCGACATATTCAGGGCAATGAAAAAGACGCCGAAGCAGCCCAGCGTGATCCATCCGAGAGGTGATAAATGGTTCACGGCGATTAATTTGTTCTGGAAAGCGCCGGAGAAAGGACCTCGGGCAGCTCGAGAATGCTCTGGATGCGGGCGTGGGCGCAGTCGCAGGGCTGGTCGCCCACATAGACCGTGTACATGCCCAGTTCGCGGGCGGTGACCAGGTTGCGGGGTGCGTCGTCGATCATCACGCACTGCTCCGGAGAGGGGTTCCCTGCCTCTGCCAGCGCGTTGAGGTAGGCCTCTGCCCGCGGCTTGCAGTAAGGGTCATTTCTGAGGATGTCCACCACCCCGGTAAAGCAGTCCGTTATGCCCAGATAAGTCAACACCCGGCTGGCGTGATTCCGGTCGGCGTTGGTGAAGATGATTTTCTGCTGGGGGAGACCTTCCAGCATCCGGCGCAGCCCGGGGTCGACGGCGAGGAACCTGTTCAGCGGCAGGTCGTGGACGTAGGCCAGGAAGTCCATCGGGTCGATGCGGTACTCCTGCTTCAGTCCCAGGTATGTGGTTCCGTACCGGGTAAACAGATCCCTGCGCACGGTGGGGATTTCCTCCGCTGCAAAGCCGAGCCGCTCGTGCATGTAGACCTCAATCCGGCTGCGGATCTCCTGCCAGAGCCCGCTGCTGGCCGGATAGAGGG
>ENA-UPSB01003316-UPSB01003316.1-bioreactor-metagenome-genome-assembly--contig:-NODE-3316-length-12760-cov-3.848485_pt1 | contig 12760 bp, 8 predicted proteins | sample MGYA00238182_ERZ773286 | MGnify/ENA primary metagenome ERZ773286 (study PRJEB29026, sample SAMN07631240) | bioreactor metagenome | isolation source: Switchgrass digestor | place: USA: Dartmouth... | reverse complement strand
CGCCTGAGCATGGCAAGGCAGGTGTCAACAATGGGCACCGCCAGGACGAGCAGAACACCCAGGACTTTGGCGACAGATATTGGTTGCATGAAACATAGCTGCAATCCTGCGATGGCCATCATGTAACCCAGAAACAGGCTGCCAATGTCGCCCATGAATGTTTTCGCTGGGGGGGCGTTATAGATCAAGAACCCAAGACAAGCACCCACGAGCGTCCCAAGGGTAAGCGCGAGTTCTTGTTTCCCCTCGAGAAACGCAAGGATGGTCAGGAAACTGGCCATAACCACCGTCGTCCCTGCTGCAAGTCCGTCCATCCCGTCCAGTAAATTCAGAGCGTTACTCATGAACGCGATGACCAAGACTCCGAGAGCGACGTACGGAAAGGCAAGTAAGCCCGGCAAGGTTTCCCCCTCAAGACCCGGCCAGGACATAACGACGAACGCGGTCCCGGCGACAAACTGCCCCAAGAGCTTATACAGAGGACGAAGGCCACGGATATCATCGACTGCACCAATAGAACCAATGACTAAAGCGCCGCCCAAAGTGGCAATATCCCATCTCCTCCAGAGGCCAGTTACTCTTGCTGCCACCAAATACGCCACGAGCGTCCCGAGGGCAATGCCGAAGCCGCCAAATCGAGGAGTAGGTTTCCCGTGAATCTTGATCTCTCCTGGGAAATCCAATATGCCCAGGGCGCGTGCCAGGGCCATCGATGCCCGGGTCCCTCCAACGGCAATGATCAACCCAAGAAGTAAACCAGCTAATGAAATCATGTCATCAACTCCGCTGAGATGTGGGTTCGCGGTGTGCGGTTGCACTTCTCGTTCTTCCAAAATGGACTGAGAAGTCGCCGCATGGTGACTCTACTCCCACTCATTTGCGCCACCAGCAACCTCACTTTGTACCTCACCGTATTTCCCTCCTGATGAACTGTCTTCGATTAACTGCCGTAGCCAATCTGCCACGAGCGTAGACCACGTGAGATGCCTCTCTACGTATGCTCGTCCGTTGCTTCCCAAATGGGCAGCCAAGTCAGGGTTTTGGGCCAGTAGCCGAACAGCGTCGGCGAACGCCTGGCTATCTTCGGGTGGCGTAACGATGCCCGCATGCGCAGTTTCAATCAAGCGTGCTCCCTCTCCGGAGCCACTATAGATAACAGGAACCCCAGATGCCATGATCGGAAGAATCTTACTAGGGCGAGCACCCTTAAACAAGGGGAGATTTCGGAGACTCGCAAAACCTGCCAAGGCTAAAGAGTAGAGCCGCGCGACTTCTTCTAGGGGCATGGGCTCCAGGAATACGACGTTGTACAAGCCCCATTTCTTCGCCAGAAGCTTAAGGTTGCTGACTTCTGAGCCGCCCCCGACGAAAACGAATACAATGTCTGTTCGATCCCGCAACGTCGCAGCAGCCTTAAGGGCTACCTCCAGGCCTTGAGCGTAGCCCAATGTTCCCGTATACAGGATCAGCTTCTTCCCGACAAGACCCAGGCGCAACGCCAGCTCATTGTCAGCTGGCCGGGGCCTAAACAGCTGCGTATCCACCCCGTTGGGCAAGAACAGGATCTTGGACGCCGGTACTCCTTTTCTCTCCACGAGGGCAGAGCGAATACCCTCCGTCACCGCATTTATGCGATCAGCCACGCGGTACGTCCATTTCTCAAGGCGTGCAGCGAAGCTGAGGGCTAAGCCATCCTTCATCAGGCCCAGCTCACGCACAGAATCCGGCCATAGGTCAGCCACGTTAAAAATCATTTTCGCCCCCCAGCGACGGGCCATGAGATAGCCTGGCACCGAAAGAAACAGGGGCGGGGATTCCACAAAGATGTAATCCGGTCGGGAAGCGCGTAGCAGGGCAACAAGAGACATCGCGGCAAAAGACAGATAATTGATCATGCGCCTCAGGCCTGCGCCCGTGGAGGGATACAGCCAGACCCTATGGACTGTCACCCCATTGGACTCTTCACGACAGTAAAGTCTGCCCCGGTATTCTGGAAAGATCCGGCCTGTAGGGTGGTTTGGCATGGCCGTAACCACTTCAACCTTGTGTCCGAGGTTTTTCATCACACGAACCATCGCGGCAAGGCGGGTCTGAGAAGCACCTACTTCAGGTGGATAGTATTGCGTCAAGATTAGAAATCGCATTGGTTACCTCCCGGATACAACTCGGACGATCTTTTCCGCGGCCCGTCCGTCTCCATAGGGCTGACTGTCCCGACCTGGCGGTGACTCAAGACTGGACAATACGCCGCGCTCTACCGCGTCGGCAGACTGGGGCGGCACCAGGCGGTTCCATCCCAGCTCCACCAGTTCTACCCATTCGGTATCCTCTCTTAAGGTCACACAGGGGACCTTATAGAAGAAGGCCTCCTTTTGCACCCCGCCTGAGTCGGTAACGATTAGCCGGGCGCTTCGCTCGAGCATCATCATATCCAGATACCCTACTGGATCGATCAGGTGCAGATGCTCAAATGCTTCTTGCGGCAAGCCAGCCCGGCGTACCGCTTCCCGGGTGCGTGGATGCAGGGAGAAAATCACAGGCAATCGCATAGCCACACGCCCAAGCCCGGCAAAAATGGCCCGGAGTCTAACGGAATCGTCGGTATTCTCGGCCCGATGTACCGTAGCCAAGATGTAGCCTTCGGGTTCTATGTGCAACCGCCGCAGGATATCGCTTGTACGCTTGGCCTTCGCCCCGTAGTAAAGGGCCGCATCGTACATGACATCGCCCACCCAATGGATTTTCTCATCTGGAATGCCTTCGCGTTTTAGATTATTCACCGCCACTTCGGTGGGGGCGAACAAGAGGTCCGAGGCATGGTCGGCTAGTACCCGGTTGATTTCCTCCGGCATCTGCCGGTTGAACGAACGCAGGCCCGCCTCCACGTGGATAACGGGGATACAGAGCTTCACAGCTGCTATGGCGCCAGCCAAAGTGGAATTGCTGTCCCCGTAAACGAGGGTCCAGTCCGGCTTTTCCCTTAGCAGGACACCCTCGAGGGCTTCCAGCATCCGGCCGGTCTGCGCCCCGTGCGTGGCCGAGCCGATCCCCAAGTTATAGCCAGGTCTGAGGATTTCCATCTCGTCGAAAAACACGTCCGACATATTGGCATCATAATGCTGGCCCGTATGGACCAGCACCTCTTCGATCCCCGGTGTGCAGCGCATAGCGCGGGATACGACTGCTGCCTTGACGAACTGTGGTCGGGTTCCTACGATTGAAACGATCTTCATTACGCATCCCCTCGCCCTGATTGAAAACGTCTTATCAACTCATCCACAACCTTTTCGACGGAGAATTCCTCTCGGACTTTTCGCCTGCCCGATTCGCCCAGCCTTCGACACAATGAGGGATCCCGAGCCAAGTGCTCGATAGCTTCCGCCAGGGCCAATGGGTCTCTTTCGGGTACCAGCAGGCCGGCCTCACTCCCAAGCAACTCCGGGATACCTCCGGTGGTCGTCGAAATAACAGGAATACCATAACTCATGGCCTCCATGAGGGAGACAGGGATTCCCTCGTGTACTCCATCGCCAAGATCAGTACTCGGAAGCACGACGACGTCTACCTCGCCTTTCTCGTAAATCCTCATCAAATCCGCATGTGGCAGCTGACCAAGAAAACGTAACTCACTTGTTACGCCCAGAGATCTGGCTTGCTCTCCTAAAGCTTTGCGTAGCTCTCCATCGCCCGCTAACCAGATTTCTGTGCTAACGCCTTTATCGCGTAGATATGCCATGGCTTCTATCAAGTATCTATGGCCCTTAACCGGGATAAGACTGCCTGGGCACAAGACCCGAAACGGCCGATCCAGTAAAGGAGACAGTGAGCGCATGCTTATAACTCCGCTAGCCGGCAGGGAAACGCCCACATGAATAACACATGCTTTCTTGGTCCAGTATTGAGCCCGAATCCGTGCCATGTCCATACTTCTCTGAGATATAAATCGTACAAAGGCCGCACTCGCGATTTTGGCCCCCAAGAGATTATCGTCTACGATGTCCCAACGATGCGCCGTAAAGCTCCATGGAATCCCGGACATCATACTTGCGATCATGGCCATAGTCGCTGTTGTTGAAGCCCAATGAGCATGGATATGATCCGCATTCCAGGTACGTGCGACTTTCGCCAACCACAAGCCTTTCGGGAAAACGGCGATGTTTTTCAAACGAACGCGCGGCCAACCCTCCCTGTACAAAGACCCTAAAGCATCCATTGCGGCCTTCGGTGAGCTAAGAGCCTGAACCAACGCCGAACAAACAATGTCCCAGCTTAACAGAGGCCTTGAAAGTGTACACTTAAGCAACAAAGCGCCTTCCGTATGAACAATGCCGCCTCTCGGGTACATAGGCACAATCATGACCTTATGTCCCCGCCGCATAAGCTCCATGATTTCAGGAATAATAAACGGCTCCCCAGGCCCATAGGGAAGACTCGACGTAACATAAATAACTTTCATCGAAACGACCTCGACAATGTTTGGCTCTTCTCTAATAGGGCTTCATAGAGCTTCTCATAAGCGTTCGCCATCATATGGACATCAAAGTGGTCTCGCGCGTGCAGCGCTGCCGCCCGCCCAAGCTGTGCCCGTTGACCTGGATCGCAAAGCAGCAGTTGCATCGCAGAGGCGAACTCCGAGACACTTCCAGGGGTCACAAGAATTCCTGTCTTGCCATGCGTCACCAATTCCGGAACACCGCCGACACGAGTTGCAATGACCGACTTGCCAGCCGCCATGGCTTCCATAATAGCAAGAGGGTTGCCTTCCCAATCAGACGACAGAACAAATACATCAGACGCTGCTAAAATATTAGGAATATCGGAGCGTGACCCAAGAAAGCGTACCCGGCCACGTAGCCCAAGGGAGTTGACCTGCTCTTGCAGTCGCCCGTACAGCGGCCCTTCGCCCACCACCAACAACTGGGTGCGCGAATCTGCTGCAGGGCCTTGAGCGAAGGCCTTTATCAATAGACAAGGGTTCTTCTGGTGGCTCAGCCTCCCTACAGAAGCAAAAAGAACTGCGTCCGCGGCAAATCCGTTAGCCCGCCTCCACTCAGCGGGTGAAACCGTGGGAGTAGCGTATTGATCTACCGGGATGCCATTCGGGATCAACGGCACGTTCCGGAGACCATAGATGCGTTCCAAACTCCGTGAGACAGCCTCTGCAATCGAGACAGCCGTGACCCCCCAGTGAAACGCTAACCGGTGTACCCATTTCCCTGCCCAGTCGGTTTCATGTTCGGCTACGTTGTGCACCGTGTGCACCTTTGCAGCCGCCTTCCGATAGGACAGTAGCGCGAGTGCGTAACGTAGAACCGAAAGATGCGTGTGAATAACATGGGGACGCAGTTCCCTAAGAATCCGACTTAACTTAGGATATATTCGCAGGTCAAGCCCGGGACACTTTCCAAGATACGTTACTGGGATTCTCGCACTCTCAAGAATTGTCTCCAAGTCGGTCCCCATCGGGTCGTATAGACTTACTGCTGTAACCTGGAATCCATCCCGGTTAAGCGCACACAGCAGATGGACGGCCATGCGTTCAGCGCCGCCCGGCGCGAAACTTGGGACAATATGCACCACTCGTACCGGCTCGTTCAAGATGCATCATACTCCTTCAACCGTTCGCCGGACGCCTTGCAGGCCGGGTTGCTCCGGCCGTAGTCGTTCGAAAAAACAACTCCAGCACCACAAAAATAATCCACGGCATAAGGTAACTGCGCGTCCACTTATACATAAATGAAGTGGTATTAATGCGCATTCCATCAAGCATAAAAGCTGGTAGGCTCCCTGCAAAAAGCAAGATCATCGACGTAGACGAATTGGTGGAAAGACGACGGTATATCCAACCAATGGAATACCCATATAAGAACATATGTCCGACTATGCCAAGGACGCCAAAGTTCATGTACCCCTCCGTAACCGGCGAGAAACCCAAGCCTCCGCCAGCCGCTAGAACCTCTGGGTGGAACCTTTGAAGCCGCCAGGCATTTGGGTCGAAGCCTACCTGCGCAAATAACCTTGCCACGAAAGGAATCGGGCCTCCTAGGGCAGGAAAATAGGAAGCCCCGAAAAGCAAATGAGGACCGCCGTATTGCAGTATTTCAAGAAGCGAGGTTGCAGGGTTTATGAATTCACCGGTAGTCCACGGTGCCAGAAGCAACGGGTTTCGAAGAACCCCAGACCATGTTTGAGAAACTGCGTACAGCAGACCACCTGGCAGATAATAGCGGGCTAATGCATAAAACTGTGCTGCGCCAATACCTACCAGTAGCCCTAACGTAACAACCCGGGACGAGATCCGTCTATAGCCATAGTGGTAAAGTGCCACACCAAATAGTAAGGTGTAAACCAATGTGCTACGACCACCGATTAGGAGCAGTATAAGCGCCAGTCCCACATATAGCACAAGCCCTATCCAGAAATGGACCGTGTTGCGGAACGTAATGCCACAAAAAGCTAGTAACACCGAGCCTAGGAGCCACCACTCAAAGCCTGTTCCAAACGTCAGAGAAGAATTAAGCACTAAATAGCGTGCGCCACCATACCCAGTTTTTATCAAGCCGCCCAGTCCGCCGAAGGCATAGAGCTGGCTGAGTACTGACGGGATGGCGACCATCAACAGTACCCCAGCCGTTGCCAAAAGCATTAGTCTGGTTCTCCGAGATACACTCTCACAGGGCCGCGGGTCCTGGAATGTTCCTCGTCGGCTTCCCGCGTCTTGACGGCGAATTCCTATATGCAGGCCAACAACCATCGATAAAAGGCCAAGTATCTGGAAAAGTAGATACAGTACGTAGGTGTCATCAGTGAAGAAGCCAGCAGCCGTAAGAGGCCCCAAGGCATAGAGCATGTACGTGAACGGGAGTAGGACTCCCGGAGAAAGCGGATCACCCCGCCCCGCAAGGGTTATACGTAGTAGTGGAAAGGAGCCTAAAACCCCCATGATAAAAATGAGTAATGACTTCGCGTCTAGCACAGAAGCAAAGTAGAGAGAAGCTCCTGCCGCCGCTGCAAGAGTGTAACAAAACATTGTGCTCACTACGCGTCTGTATGAAGCATTTGGTCTACTTTCGCGATCCAAGACATGGACCTCCATGTAACAGCCCCTTACGACAACCCGAGCAGGTCCTGATACCATCTATCAGATAACAAGAAGACTAAAGACCACAACGTTCAGATATTCGCCCTCTCCCATTGCTCACGTACTGATTCCCTTGCAATCGGGAGCACGACATATGCAGCATCACACCCTGCCTCGATTAGGCGGGCCAGAGTTCCGCCGCTACCGAACTCCAGAGCCCTCCGCGTAGGACTATTCGGTTGCCAATAGCCTGCGATAGAGCTGCAGGACTTGCTCTGCCCAGGATTCGGCCGAATACCCATTTCGAATCAAAGACTGATTATTCGAGATTCGCTCCGCCCGTTCGCCCGCTGTCCACCGGACGACTTCGTTTATAGCAGCGACTAGAGCTAGAACATTCTCCGTCGGAAAGAACTTGCACCCCTGCGCGTTCTGCGCCCACTCCAAACCAGCAATATCACTCGAAACTACGGGAAGACCGGCCCCCATCGCTTCAGCCACTGCGTAGGGGAAACCTTCTCTTCTGCTCGCTGACACAAAGATATCAGCCGCCGCATAGTAACGTACCGGATCCTCAACCGGAGGCAAGACCAGCACTCCCTTTGGAAGGCGGCCCTCAAACCGCGTGGCAAGATATCTACGTACCCGATCCTCCCCTACCAGAAGCAAACACCACGCTGTTCCTTGCTTATTAAGCAGGCGCATCGCCTCAACCAGCAAGTCGACACCCTTTCTCTCCGGGTCCCAAGCGTACGCGAGCAAGCAGACCACACCCTCCGGCACACCCAGCTCGTCACGTACTTGCTTCCGAAGCGCCCTGTCACCTGACCACACACGGTCTAGAGCAATTCCGTTGTATATCACGGTCGCTCTGTTCGGCCGGACCCCGCACGACGTCATCACTTCGTAGCCGCCATCTGAAACCACGACAGTGAAGGTAAAACGGCCTAGGAGACGCCACTTGATAAAATCCTTGATACGCCGGATAAACCCGGGTTGATCCCTCCACGGCGAGTGAACATGCCACACCACCTTCACGTGCCGGCCAACCACCCGCAGCAAAAGGCCTGCGAGCAGTGCAGCAACATCGAACGTAGTGAAATGAGTGTGGATGATCGACGCTTTCTCCGATGAAGCAATTGCAGCAATAGCCCTCGCTCTCCGAAATATGCTGTCCCGACGCCTGAGCATATGGACCGTACAACCGGCCTCCCGTAACTCCGTAAGCCACATACGGTCTGCCGCTACGTCAGAAAACGCATAGATCATCCGCCACCCAGCGGACGACAGCCTGCCTTCCAAAGTCCGCAGACTAGCTATAAAGTTACCAGAATACGGTGCACCATAGTCCGCGACTTGCAGCACCGTCTCAGCCATTGGATATTCGCTCCAGCAATCCAGGTGTCCGGTCTCCGTGGTGCGCCATGTCATGGCAGCATAAGTATCGTAACAAGCCCATACCTGCACGGCCGCTCGTTATTTTACGGTCACCACCCTAGCGCAAGACGGGTATGGTTTACAGAACTATGCCCTAGAGTCTCCACACATTACCCTGCGCCGCTGCTCCACGCGTAGCATTCCTTGTATCCAATACGGCCCTAGCTGCCTCCACGACCTCCCGGTAGTCCACTCCCGAGTGATCCGTTGTGATCACCACGATGTCGGCGTCCTTCACGACTGCTTCATCAAGGGGCACAGACGTAAGCGTGACCTGCCGTGCGTTCTGCCCGTCATGTCCGTTCTGCCCAGTCGAGATCCTTACCTCTGGAATAAGCGGATCGTGATACGACACATCCGCCCCTTCCTTTAGCAAGAGCTGTATCACCTTTAAAGCTGGAGACTCCCGGTCATCAGGTATATCCTTCTTATACGCCACACCCAGCACAAGCACTTTCGCCCCTCTTAGGGACTTCTTATGCTGTCCCAGGATCCTTGCCGTCTTCTCTACCACGAAATACGGCATTCTGAGGTTTATCTCTCCCGCAAGTTCTATGAACCTCGTGGAGAAGTCATACTCTCTCGCCTTCCAGGCGAGATAGAACGGGTCAATTGGGATGCAGTGGCCGCCCACCCCGGGGCCGGGGTAAAACGGCTGGATTCCAAACGGTTTGGTAAACGCCGCGTCCAGGACCTCCCACACGTCCAGCCCCATCCGGTCGCAGAGCAGGGCCATTTCGTTCACAAGGGCGATGTTGACAGCACGATAGGTGTTTTCGAAAACCTTCGCCATCTCCGCCACGCTCGGGGAGGAAACGGGGATCACTTTCAGGATGGTCTGGGAGTAGAATGTCGAGGCCACGTCCAGGCACGCAGAGGTAACCCCGCCCACGAGTTTGTTGGTGTTCCTGGTGGTGTACCTGGCGTTGCCCGGGTCAACGCGCTCGGGGGAAAACGCCAGGAAGAAGTCCTCGCCCACCTTGAGGCCTGTGGCCTCGAGGCGTGGGCGGATAACCTCTTCGGTCGTCCCCGGATAGGTAGTGCTCTCTAGGCACACTAGCTGTCCCGTCCTTAGGTGCTTCGCAATCTGTTCAGTTACTTTGACGATGTACTGAAGGTCAGGCTCGCGGTTGCGGGTAAGCGGCGTTGGGACGCAGATTATGATGACATCCGCTTGTGGAAGAACCGAGAAATCGCTCGTTGCCTTGAGCTTCCCCTCTGTCACCGCGCGGGCAAGCTCCTCGTTCTTCACATCGAGGATGTAGTTCTCGCCCCGGTTGAGCTTTTCCACACGCTTTTCGTTCTGGTCTATAGCGATGACGCTGAAGCCTACCTTGGTCTTCTCGACGGCAAGCGGAAGACCGACATAGCCCGCGCCGACCACGGCCACCATTGCAGTCTTGTCCAGGATCTTCGCTTTGAGGGCACTTGCAGTCCCGTTCAGCTCTGCCTTGTGCTCTGGCGTCTGATCCTTTACCTGTACTGCCATGCCTGCCACCCCTTCCCCCTCATCGTGGCGGACTGCGCCCGTGCATCAGTGCGCTCGGAGCTCAACGGAAGTCGCGGATCGCTTTGACCACCCGTACGATCTCCTCGTCCGTGAGTTCAGGGAACATCGGAAGCGACAGCACTTCCCTGGACGCTCGCTCCGCCTCAGGGAAGGCCCCTTCCCTGTACCCCAGGTCGCGAAATACCACCTGAAGGTGGAGCGGCAACGGATAATACACGGTGGAACCGATCCCTCTTGCCTTGAGGTGCTCCTGAAGCCGGTCGCGGTCCGGCGTTGCCACAGTAAACTGGTGGTACACGTGAATCGTGTCGCCAAGCTCCACAGGAAGCCTCAGCATTCCGGAGCGCACCTGAGGCGTGTCCACGAGAAGCTCGACGTAGCGCGCTGCAATGCGGCGGCGCCTTGCGGTCCACTCCGGAAGATAGCGGAGCTTGAGCCTCAGGATGCCGGCCTGAAGCTCGTCCAGCCTGCTGTTGCATCCGAGGAGTTCGTGATAATACTTCTTCCTGGACCCGTGGACTCTCAGCATCCTGACCCGGTCGGCGATGTCAGCGTTATCGGTGACCACCACCCCAGCGTCGCCGAAGGCCCCCAGGTTCTTCGTAGGGAAGAAGCTGATGCACGCGACGTCCCCGAGGGAGCCCACCGGCCTTCCTTTGTAGGAAGCTCCGATGGCCTGGGCTGCGTCTTCTATGACGTAGAGATTGTGCCTCTTCGCCACGTCCACGATCGGGTCCATGTCGCAAGGTTGCCCGTAAAGGTGGACCGGTAGTATCGCCTTTGTCCGGGCGGTCACGAGGCCCTCTATGCTCCGAGCGTCTATGTTATACGTGGCCGGGTCAATGTCGCAGAACACAGGCCGAGCGCCCGTTCGCGCGATGGCTCCCGCCGTCGCGAAGAACGTGAACGGCGTGGTTATGACCTCGTCGCCCGGGCCGATGCCGCAGGCGAGGAGGGCTAGGTACAGGGCGTCGCTGCAGTTGGCCACGCCGACCGCAAAGCGCACGCCGCAGGTCCTGGCCATGTCCTTCTCGAACTCGACGACGTTCTCGCCGAGGATGAAGTGCCCGCCGTCGATGATGCCCGAAATGACCTGCATCAGCTCGTCCTTGAGCGCGGCGTTTTGCCGCGTCAGGTCGAAGCTAGGGATCGTTGCGCTGCTCCTCGGTTCGGCCTCCGCCAGATTCGTCTTGCCCGGCATCCTTCTGCCTCCGTTCCGTTCATGTGTCCGTCACTCTCGTGCAGGAGCGGGTTGCGGCTCAACGAGCTCCCGCTATGTTCCGCGTCGCCGGGGCGGGTGTGGGCGCCGCTCCAGCCGATCCTGGTGCGAGACAAACCACGCTTCGCTCGCCCCGCTTTTCATACTGCCTGCCACACTCCTCGCACACGGCGGTGACACCCTCGAACTTGAGCGGCACGCCACACTCGCACGCCCACCCGATGATCCTGGCCGGGACGCCCGCTACCAGAGCATACGGCGGCACGTCCTTTGTCACGACCGCGCCCGCCGCGACGAATGCCCACTCACCTATGGTCACTCCGCACACGATGGTTGCGTTGGCCCCGATGGACGCCCCGCGCTTCACAAGAGTCGTCGCGTAATCGGCGCTGGTGTTACGCGGGAAGGCGGAGCGCGGCGTCTTCACGTTAGTAAACACCATACTTGGGCCGCAGAAAACGTCGTCCTCCAGGATCACTCCTTCGTAGACGGACACGTTGTTCTGGATCTTGACGTTGTTACCTATCCTGACGCCTCTCGCCACGAACACGTTCTGCCCGAGGCTGCATCGCTCACCAATCTCGGCGCCCGACATGACGTGGGAGAAGTGCCAGATCTTCGTGCCTTTGCCGATCTTCGCGCCGTCATCCACGCAGGCCGACTCGTGGACGAAATAGTCCTCATGGTCACCGCCCGTCGGTGACATGACCGCAGATTGGCAGCTATCCTGTCGTGCCCCTGGTTCCTGGCGGCCGATCTCCAATAGATGCCTAACCTGCAACTGGCGACTGGCTTGCTCCATCACCCGCACCACCTCCACGGCGCTCCAGCCGTCCGAGAGAGGCTTCTTACGGGCGGCCACGCAGTCCAGAAAGTGCTTGCACTCGATCAGCAAAGGCTCGTCCGCCCCTTCGAAGACCACCCCGCTCCCATCGTCGCGGTTCTTCAGGTCAGACCCAATGCCCTTCCGATGCAAGGTGACATTCTGCGCCAGTTCATCGTACACCAGCATGCCGTCGGTGCCCACTACTACGAGGCGGCGCCTTTTCTCGGGCCACAGCCACGACGTGTGGAGGTGCGCCTGGACGCCGGCGGGGAAGCGGAGATGCAGGTATACATCGTCCTCGATCCCCTGCTGGACGACGCACTGCCCGGTGGCGCTCAGCGCGGTGGGGCTCTCTCCCACAAGGTGCAGGACGACGGCAACGTCGTGGACGCCCAGGCTCCACAGGGCGTTCTCCACGGAGCGGGCGCGCCCGAGGTTGAGGCGCTCCTGGTGAAGGCTTCGCACTGCGCCGAGCTTTCCGCAGCGGAGGTAATCTTTGATGAACCGTATCGCCGGCTGGTAGAGCAACAGGTGCCCCACCATCAGCACGCGCCTCTCGCGGTCTGCGAGGCGAGCGAGGTCTTCAGCCTCGGATGCGAGGAGCGTCATCGGCTTTTCCACGAAGACGTCCTTCCCGGCCAGAAGCGCTGCCTTTGCGATAGATCGGAAGAGCGTCGTGTAGGGAAA
>ENA-UPSB01003306-UPSB01003306.1-bioreactor-metagenome-genome-assembly--contig:-NODE-3306-length-12780-cov-5.533281_pt1 | contig 12780 bp, 13 predicted proteins | sample MGYA00238182_ERZ773286 | MGnify/ENA primary metagenome ERZ773286 (study PRJEB29026, sample SAMN07631240) | bioreactor metagenome | isolation source: Switchgrass digestor | place: USA: Dartmouth... | reverse complement strand
AAATTTAACTGAAAAAGATGGATAAATATGATTTTTTAAAAAATTTAAATAAAAATGTTAAATAAAGAAAAAATCAATTAAAAACTATAAAGCCAAAGAGCGGCCAATATCAATGAGTTCTGATATTTGCTGAAGAACAATTAAACAAATTGTGGATAACATTGTGGATATTGTGGATTGAAAGTTAAAAATCAGATTTTAAAAATTTAAAAAAAATATTTTTTATAACAGACCTAATAAAAATGTAATTTTTTTCTGTTAAAATTAAAGATGTTGTTTAAAGAAAATCGAATCATGCTTGGAGGGATTGGATAAAAATTGAGTTTTACCATAGGTTTGGATATAGACGGGGTTGTGGCCGACAGCTTTCCCGTTTTTCTTGAGGAATTGAATAAGTACTACGGAAAAGACATTACCAAGATAGACAATTATGACATATCCAAAGTGTACGATGTAGACGGAGATGATCTGGACGTCTTTTTTGACAATAATGTCGAATACCTTTTTACCGCGCCGAAACCAATGCCCGGGGCGTTGGAAACCATAGATTCCTGGCTACGGGCCAAGCACGAGATTATTTTTGTTACGGCCAGAAAAAAAGGCAAAGAAGAAGAAGTAACCCAGAAGTGGTTTGAACGGTATAACCTTCCGAAAGATAAGATTATCTTTACCGGGGGATTGAGCAAAACCTTTGCCGTAAAAAAATACGGCGTTGATGTTTTTGTTGAGGATTTTATTACCAATGCTTTGGAAATAGCTGCCCTCGGAGTGCCGGTGCTTCTGCTGGACGCCCCTTATAATCAGGGAAAACTCCCTCAGGGTGTGATAAGGTGTTCTAACTGGCAAGAGATAAAGTGCTGTGTTCAGAAGATATTGCTCAATAGTAAAAAATTTCGGCCAGATAAGATCGGGGAAAATAAATCTTATTTTGACCGAATGTGGTTTATGAAATAAAAATAGCGCAAATTAATTTGCGCTATTTTTATCCAAGATTTAATTCAATATATTATTAATTCAATATATCGGTCAAACGGGGTTAAATCCTAAAGAATAAGTATTCTTCGTAAGTCATATCCAATTCGTGAAGGGCTGTCGCCAGTTCTACGCCCACATAACGCAAATGCCACGGTTCATAACTGTAGCCTGTTATGTGCTCTTTGCCTTTGGGATAGCGGATAATGAAGCCGAAACGATGGGCGTTGTCTTTGAGCCAGGCATATTCGGGGGTATCTCCGAAGTTTTCGTTCAAACCATAATTGACGCTTTGACAGGAGACATCCATTGCCAAGCCCGTTTGATGTTCACTCTGTCCCGGACGGGCACTGATCATATTCGCTTTTTCCTCGCTGCCGTCTCTTTGGACATAATAGGCAAATAAAGCTTTTTGAGTTTCATAAGAACGGTAGCCGGATACACCGTATAAAATAACGTTTTCTTCTTTCGCAGCTTTAAACAGTTCTTCCAGCTTTTCAGCCGCTTCCTTGCGCATCATTCTTTTTTCGACTTTTTCGCTAAAGGTGAAAGGAATGTCAACATAGACCAAGTCAGGAGGCACATAATCGGCAGGAATGGAATTCTGTTTGTTGACTAAAACCGCGACGCTTTCAATATCCTTATAAGCGACGGTTTCTTTGGTAGCTTCGCCGATTTGCAGCTGAAAATTGTCTTTTATATCCGTGTTCGGCGGAGTTCCAATGTTGGGTTTGGAGTTCCCGGGCGAAACCGGTTCTTTAGAGTTCGGTTCTTCGATTTGCTGTTGTTGCTCTTGATTTTGCTGAGCATACAGTTCGGATTCGGAAGATTTGCAAGCGGTAAGCGGAAGAACCGCAAGGATTAGGGGTATTAATAATAAAAATACTTTTTTAAACATACTTTTCTCCTGTTTGCTTATTTTCTATCTATATTTTCACCTATATATTTAGACGCATAATTTGAATATACCCTCACGGGTATATTTTAGTTTGTTAATTATTTATATTTTAAAACAAAACAGCAGCTTTCAAAAGAAGCTCTACGTAAAAAAGCTATTAGTCCTAAATAAAGGAATAAGATATGTCAACTAAATTATACGTTAGTTTTAGGACACCAGTGTTTGCCCTACTTTGTAAACATCTCCGGCTCCTAGCGTAATGACCAGGTCGTCCTCGCTTAGGGTCTGATCCAGATAGTTTGTTATTTCGTCCAGGGTTGGGAAATACTTGGTATTTTTATTCCACTTTTGGATTTGTTTGGCCAGTTCAGCTGAAGATATGGAGTTTTTAGGGGATTTTTTCTCCCGGGCTGAAGAGAATATTTCGGCTAAGACCACTTCATCGGCGTCTTTAAAGGCTCTGGAAAACTCATAGAACAGTTTTTCGGTACGGCTGTAAGTATGAGGCTGAAAGATGGCCCGGATTCTCCTACCGGGATAAGAGCGCCTGGCTCCCTCCAAGGTAGTCTGAATCTCAGTCGGATGATGGGCGTAATCGTCTACTATTACCGCTCCTTTTTTTATGCCGATTTTTTCGAATCTCCGTTTTGTGCCGTTAAAACCGTCCAAAGATTTTAGCGCCTTATCGGCGGGCACGCCGATTTGAATGGTCAAGGCAATAGCAGCCAGTGAATTAAGTACGTTATGATTGCCGGAAACACAAAGATGCAGTTGCCCTATTTTCTCATTTTTTCTATAGACGTCAAAAGTGCTCCCCGAAGCATCGAATACAACATTGTCGGCTCTGAATTCGGCAGCGGGATTAAAGCCGTAAGTAGTTATCTTGGCCCTGGTTTTAATTCGCTCTCTATTAGGGTCGTCGTGCCAAATAACAAGGTTGCCGTTTTCAGGCAGTTTGGCGGCAAGCTCATTAAAGGCTTGAATTACATCGTCCAAATCTTTGAAGTAATCCGGATGGTCAAATTCCATATTGGTTATAATTAAATGTTCGGGGGAATAATTCAAAAAGTGTCTGCGATATTCACAGGATTCGGCAACAAAGTATTCGCCTTGCCCGGCATGAGCGTTGCCTCCAAGGCACGGAACATCGCTTCCAACTACTACCGAAGGATCATAGCCGTTGTCCAACAGTATTTTGCCCACCATGGCTGTGGTTGTGGTTTTACCATGGGTTCCGGCTATGGAAATCCCTCTTTTCTTAGCCATCAATTTCCCCAAAAACTGTGGATATGTATAAGTGGGTATCCCCAGTTTTTTTGCCTCAGCCACTTCTGGATGACTGTCGTCGTAAGCGGCCGATATTACCACTAGATCCGCCTTTCTCACATTTTCAGGATTAAATGGAAGCACTTTGATTCCGGCCCGTCCCAAGATATCATCGGTAAAAAACTTATGCTCGACGTCGGAGCCGGTAATTACGGCATCTATTATTAGAGGAGTAATTTGGGCCAACGCACTCATTCCGGTTCCTTTTATACCTACAAAGTGAATATGCAAGTTACATCTTTCCTTCCGACTTTATATCTATTTCTATCATACATTATACCCAATTATCATTAAAAAGGTATCATACAGCCTAAAGATTTTTTTTACAGTTCACTTCCTTATTTTTACCGTTCGGCTTCTCTTTAAGTCAATTCAGAATGCCAAGGTATATTTATTTTTGTTTTTACACTATAATGCCAGTAGAAACAGATAAAGCTACAGTAGATTTTTATACGGGTTAGACGTTGAGGGGGATAAAAATGCGTTCGGACGGTTTTGTTTTGGATAACAATTTTATAAGTTATAATCAACTGGAATCGGAGCTGTACAATTTTCCGGATGTCTATGAAGCGGCGATCAGCAATTTCCGGGCAGATGAGCGGGTATTGAAAGTATATATATCTTTGGAAAGAGTTTTGTCCGCCCCGGAAAAGCAGGATTTATGCCGAGAAATAGAGAGCTATATTCGTAAAACCTTTGCGCTGACCATACCTATTTTGGTTCTTATCAGGGATAAACTACCGGTAACCAAAACAGGCAAGGTTCTGAGATCGTTATTGGCCTAAAATTGCCTGTATTCTATTTTTATAAATAGAACTGTAAACTATAAAATTATAAAAATATGCAAATGAAAGAACAAAAATTTTAAATAAATTACAAGTTAAACCTATAAATAAAATAATTATAAATAATTATAAAAAAGACCTTCCGTTCCGGAAGGTCAGGATTTGAATTAAACTAAATGAGTAAAACGAAGGTAATTTAATATTAAAATATAATATTTAATATTTCAACTAATTTTTATAGGTATTGCAACCAAATTTACCCAAAAATTAAAGAACGGTCAAAATTTTATTTTTAACTTTATAAAAATGACAGGAAAATTTTAAAAATAATTATTTGGGCTATTTGATTTTAACATATTTCTAATCTTTTCTGTACATTTTTAAAAAATCTGCCCGTCTTATTTTTGATGCATATATTTTTGAAAAGATACCAATAATAATAGCGGAGAAGGAACCTTACCGGAAGGTAAGAAACCTTCTCAAAGGCTCTCCGCCCTGTAGCGGAAGTAATTAACCCGGTAGTCTTATGGCTGCCGGGTATTAATTTTGGTTTGGGAATTGACTATAATTAACTACCAGTTAGAATTAGTATAGAGAAATAATATAACAGAATTAGGAGTGATTTTTTGAAAGTCTTAGTTTTTGGCATAATGTCCGTTTTTTTGGCCCTTCTAGGGTATAATATGTACGAATTCATTAAAAAGAAATGGTTTGGTTTAGACCGCAAGCAATATTTGCAATTAGCGGACTATTGGAATTTTTCCGCTGAAGTCAGGGATTATCTTTGGTCTAATTATCGGTCCAAACTCAATGTTCTGAGCACTTATAATAAAAAAGCCGAGCAGGTGTCCGCGGGCGGTTTAAAAATCAAATCTGTGAAAGACGAGGATATTGCTAAAATCAGAGATAATCTTCCCAAAGAATACTTGGTGTTTATCGCCGATTTTGACCAAAAAGGAAAGAGCATAGGAGTAATCAAGGGTTACGATAAATATCTAATCCTTAAAAATATGCAGACCAGCGGTGCAGATCAGCATCTGACATCGGGAAGGCTAATAAATGAGCTAAAAACACTGGAAAAGGAACACCCATTTTCTATTGTCGGAGCAAACCACGATTGGGTCGAGTTGGAATTCCATTCTGTCCCGGAGGATATAGATTCCTTAATTGTTAAACTGCAAAAAATATGTCCGGAACAGTTAAGCAGAGAGGATCAAATTTCCGCAGCCAAGCAGGAAATTCAGGATACCAAGAGGGTTTTTTTATGGTGGGCCAAATCTCCCGTTGGCCAACCTGCAACTGAAGGTTAATAACACCATAAACCAAAAGTGCCTAAAAAACAAAAAAATAGCAAGGGCAGGAATAAAAATTGTTATTTCTTTACATCCTATAGGAAGAATATATTTATTCTGCATAATAAGGAGGCTACATCATTATGAGCACTTTGCAGAGAATTGCCCTTGCTATTATCATAATTGGGGCTATTAACTGGGGACTTATTGGTTTGTTCCAATTCGACTTAGTGGCAGCGATATTTGGCGGAATTAGCCCAGTGCCGTCAAGGATCGTCTATGGCATAGTCGGATTAAGCGGGCTGTATTGCCTTTCACTTCTGTTTAAACCCTCTCACGAATATGAAAGAGAAGGTCGAGTTAATCCGACAACCTAAATTCGTCGACCAACCCGGCAACAAGTGTTCTTCTAATTATTTTATCCAGGCAGACTGAAGGACTAAAGCCCCCTGTTTTGGGGTCTTAGTCCTTCTGTTTTTGGCGCTTGTTTTAAGCCTGTTCGTACCTTTTCTTGGATTCTTTATAATATTGGTTTAGCTTTTTCAGATTGGCAACCCAGAGATATAACACATAAGGAATAAATAAAGTAAGCAAAGCTGGGATATCGGCTAACAGAATAAAATTGAAAAAACCGTGCAGCAAGGCCGGGACGATCAGGGCTTTGCGAATATACATTCTCTCCAGAATTTTATTGGTGGAAAATTTGGCCAGGGATAGATAGTAGCCCATTGTAATTCCCAACAGAACATGGGCAGGGACGGAAAAAATACCTCGGGAAATGCCTATATGGGGATTGGCCGAAAAGTTGGTTAGGACATACATAATATTTTCAACCATAGCAAAGCCGAGGGAGGCAAAGACAGCGTAAACTATACCGTCCAGTTTTTCATCAAAGGCTCTGTGACGGTACACGACTCTCAAAACCACTTCCCTTTTAAAGAACTCTTCCGTCAAGCCGGCTACGACAAAAGCTGAAAAAGCGCTGCCCACCAGTCCTTCAAAAATATTTATGCTGACCAAAACTTTTTCGACCACCAGGATAGGCAAAACGGACAGTGCACCGAACAGGAACACTTTGCCTAACAGATGAAGGGGCTCTTTGTCAAAGCGGTCTGTCAAGTAAATGGCCAGGCCCAGGGCTATAACCGGAGCAACGGCTATTGCCAGAATACGCAAATCCAAAATTAAACACGCCCTTTCTTCTACTTATACTAACTTATTATCCCAAGCCGTTAAATATCTGATTCAATTTTACCATTTGTTGTTTTACCGGGCTGTATTTTCTGCTTGCCAAAAAAATTATAATCATCTATATTTGTTTAAAGAATAACATGTTGTTTTTAGTAATACCATAGACGAAAAAATAGATAGACAAGGAGAATAAGCAATGCGTGGATGGATTCTTTACAGAAATCATGATGCAGAGTTAAAACCGGAAAATTATGAAATTAATCGTTTTGTGGAAGTTGCTCCGTCGGAAAATATTGAGCTTACCGTTTTGAAACCGGAAAGGATCGATCTTATTGTTACAAAGGAAGACCGGAAAAGTATACTTGTGGATGGAAATCCGGTCTCGCTGCCGGATTTTGTTTTGCCCAGAATGGGAGCAGGTACAACCTATTTTGCCTTAGCCGTTATCCGGCACTTGGAAAGACTGGGGGTTCCCTGTTTTAACTCATCCACGCATATCGACATGGTGAAGGACAAGCTGTTTACCCAACAGATCCTGGCTCAAAAAAACTTTCCCGTTCCCAAAACCATGCTTGTCAAATCACCCATAGATATTGATTTGGTGGAAAAATATATCGGGTTTCCTGTTGTAGTTAAAACTTTATCCGGTTCCCAGGGGAAAGGCGTTTATCTTTCCGAGAATAAAAAGTCTTTTAAGGATTTGATGCAGCTTATCGAAAGTACCAATCCGAATCTTAACATTATCCTGCAGGAGTTTATAAAAGACAGTTTTGGTCGGGATTTGAGGGTTTTTACAATTGGCGGCCGAGCAGTGGCTTGTATGGAAAGGCGAGCGACGGACGGTGAGTTCAAAGCTAACTTTTCCGCAGGTGGGGAAGTGTATGAATATAAGCTGACTCCGGAAATCGAATGGTTAGCTACCGAAGTGTCTCGGGTTTTAGGCTTGGAAATAGCCGGAGTGGATTTGTTGTTTCATGGCAACCATTTTAAAATCTGTGAAGTCAACTCTTCTCCTGGTTTTGAAGGGCTTGAGAAATGCTGTAAAGTTGATATTCCGAGAGAGATATATCGCTACTTAAAAATCCGTTTGGGCGCTTTTTAGAATTTTTGAGCGTCAATTGCTTTTATTGCCAATTGACTTGTTTCTAAAAATACAGTAGAATTATCTGGCGAAGTTAATAGATTTACTTTGGTGCCGAGATAGCTCAGCTGGTAGAGCAATTGATTCGTAATCAATAGGTCGTGGGTTCGAGTCCCATTCTCGGCTCCATTTTTTTTATTAATTTTTTGGCCCTTAGGTATTGCTTCGTCTTAATCGCGCTTCATTCAGTGCAATACTATTTTTTTATCTTTTTTAAATGATATTGACAATCATTATCATTATCAATATAATTAAGATGCAAAGAGCTTCTAGCATAGTCGGAGATAAGCAAGCTACATAATGAAACAGGCTACATAAAGACAGACCGCTGTCAAAAACCAAAATGGGGAGATGAGTATGATGTCACTGGCTCAAGCTAACTTAAATAAACCTTATATCGTCGACTCCGTGCATACCGACCAGGAAGATATTCGCGAATTTTTATTTGCTCTTGGTTGTTATCCGGGAGAAAGAATAACCTTGATTTCCAAACTGGCTTCAAACTACATTGTCAACATCAAAGATGCCAGATACAGCATAGATGAAGACTTAGCCAAAGCCATAATTATCTGTGCTTAAACCGACGATTTAAAAAGGAGGAGGAGCGGAAACAATGAAAATAGCTTTAGCAGGCAACCCCAATTGCGGCAAGACTACCATGTTCAATGCCCTTACCGGAAGAAATGAACGTGTAGGTAACTGGTCCGGCGTGACCGTTGATAAAAAAGAAGCAAGTATTAAACATTCTTTTGCTCCGGAGGGAGAAAACCTGATTCTCGTAGACTTGCCCGGGGCTTATTCTTTATCAACTTATAGCACCGAGGAATCCATAGCCAAAGATTTTATCCTTCAAGAAAAACCGGATGTCATTATTAATATTGTGGATGCAACCAATCTGAACAGAAGCTTGTTTCTGACCACTCAGTTGCTGGAACTCAATATTCCCGTTGTGGTGGCTCTTAATAAAATAGACCTGGCCGAGAAAAAAGGAAACAGGATAGACGTCACCGCTCTGAGTGAAGCCTTGAAAGTTCCGGTAGTTTGCACCGTATCGACCAGGAGTTCCGATAACGGTTTGCCGGAATTGATCAAGGCTGTGCTGGCTGCCGAGGAATTCGGTCAGGAAGAAAGGGTTCCTTTCGTTAGAAATGACAGACAACGTTACGCTTTTATCAATGAACTGGTCAGAGATGCGGAAAGGAAGAAATTAAGTTCCGAACAACAGACGCTGCAGGACAAAGTTGACAGGATTGTTGCCCATAAATGGCTGGGGATCCCAATTTTTGCCGCTGTAATTTATTTGGTCTTTTCCATTTCTCAAGCCTGGTTAGGACTGTTTTTGGCTGATTTCTTTGTCGGTTGGATAGATAAATCGTACGAAGCGGTCGCTTCGTTGCTCGGTGAAGATGTAAACCCTGTGCTTGCGGCTTTGCTTCTGGACGGTATAATCGGTGGGGTAGGAGCTGTTATCGGCTTCTTGCCGTTGATTATGGTTCTGTTTTTCTGTCTGGCGCTGTTGGAAGACTGCGGTTATATGGCCAGAGTGGCCGTTGTTATGGACAGATTTTTCAAGAAAGTCGGTTTGTCCGGAAAATCCATTATTCCTGTAATTATCGGCACCGGTTGTGCCATACCGGGGATAATGTCAACGCGTACTATAAAAAACATAAGACAAAGACGCACTACGGCAATGTTGACTCCGTATATGCCTTGTGGTGCCAAACTGTCTATCATAGCTCTTTTTGCCGGCGTTTTCTTTGCGGACAATGCCTGGGTTGGCACTTCGATGTATTTCTTGGGAATTATACTGGTCTTTGTCGGAGCATTGATTATCAGGAAAATTACCGGGGACTACTCGAAGAGCTATTTCATCATGGAGCTTCCGGAATATAGAATTCCGAGCGTTAAAAGAGCGGTCATTTCGGTGTTCGGCAGAGCCAAAGCTTTTATCATTAAAGCAGGAACAATAATCCTGGTTTGCAACGCTGTGGTTCACTTGCTGCAGACCTTTGACTGGAAACTTCAAGTCGTCGCGGAAAGCGCTCCGGAGACCAGTATTCTGGCCAGCATAGCTATGCCTTTGGCAGTTCTGTTCGTACCCCTTGGTTTTGGAATGTGGCAGTTCGCAGCAGCGGCCGTAACCGGTTTTATCGCTAAAGAAAATGTGGTAGGAACCTTGGCTGTCACCTTTGCGATTACGAACTTTTTTGATATGGAAGAATTGGCCCTTGTCGAAGGGGGCGCGGAGGTCGGAACTATTTTGGGAATCAGCTCGGTAGCAGCTTTGGCTTATCTGGTATTTAACCTGTTTACTCCGCCTTGCTTTGCGGCTATAGGAGCTATGAATTCCGAAATGGAATCCCGCAAATGGCTCGTAGGCGCTATAGCTTTCCAATTGGGAGTCGGCTATACTTTAGCTTTCCTGGTCTATCAATTCGGTACATTGTTTACCACAGGGTCTGTTGGCGAGGGCTTTGGTGCTGGCTTACTCATAGTCTCCGCTATAGTCGCCACTTTCGTTATCCTGATGCGCAGAGGTGTTAGGAAACATCAAATCAGAACCAGTGTACAGGCGGTGAAATCATGAGCGGAATTGATTGGTTAGTTCTAGGGGTAATAGCTGTGATAATCTTCATTGCGGTAAGGAAAATTGTTAAAGATAGAAAAAACGGCGCCAAATGCCCGGGGTGCAATTGTTCTGGCTGCAAACACAGCGCCTCCTCCGGAAACTGTGCAGATTAGGGTTTAGATACTACTCTCTCTCATAAATAAAATAGCTGTTGCTGGACGAATTTTATCGTTAGGCAACAGCCTATTTTTTAGGCAGTATTAGGCTTGCATTGGGATTGAAATAGTGGGCACTTAAGCCATCTGGGCTTCCGTTTCTTCGATGATGTCGGGAACAAAATCGTAGGAGTAGAATAACATTCCCGGGTATTCTGCCAGCTCTACAAAGGTGTAGTCATCGTAGTGGTAAGTTTGTCTGACGGTGTAACGGCCGCCTTTTCTTAAATGTCTTAGTGCATTTTGGCTGGCATCGAAAAGATCATGTCTGTTATCCGCTCTGGCAACATACCGTACCGCATCACCTGTCCGAGCAAGGATACTCTGGTTTAAAAAATGACCTTTGGCAAGCATTTCTTTTCACCTCTCACGTTTGAGTTTTTCTCTTTTTTGAAGATTCTCTCTCTGAGGTTTTCTCTTGTGATTATTTCCTGTGATTGTCTCTTGTGATTTTTCTCTTATTTCTTAATTTATATGATATTACATTATATGTATCCAAATCAAGAGATTATTTTCAAAATTATGAATTATAAAAATATTCACAAAATTAGTTCTAGTATTCACTTACACAAAACGGGCAAAATTAGTTTGCTTGAGTCGATAAAGTCGAATATGATAAGATTATTATGTCAAACTTTAGCGCATTATATATTTTTTTGTTGGGTAATTCAAATTCTGGCAGGTGAATGCGGATATGAATCTTATAAATATATTGGCAGGACCGATAATCGGTTCTTTAATCGGTTATGTGACCAATTATATAGCGGTAAAGATGTTGTTTAGGCCCCGGAATCCCGTTAAACTGGGCAATTTTACTTTGCCCTTTACACCGGGGATCATCCCGAAAAGAAAAGCGGACCTGGCCCGAGCGTTGGGCAACGCCGTAGGAAATAATCTTTTTACCGGTGCCGATTTGGAGCAAATGTTATTATCCGATAAGGCGAAACAGAAGGTATTGGGCGAAGTAGCCGATTTACTGGACAGAGACGAACAAACCATAGAAGACATGCTTTCCTCTTTTTGGGGGCAGGAAGAGTACCTAAGTGGCAAAGCAGAGTTAGAAAACCTTCTTTGTGAAAAGATTATGTCCGCCCTTTACGGTCTTAATCTGGGAGAGGTTATAGTCCGGGAAAGCGCCCGGGCAATAAAAGAAAGAACCGAAGGAACAATGCTCGCTTTGGTGGCGAATGACAAATTGATTGCTTCAATGGTTGTTCCGCTTGGGAAGAAATTGGAGTCCTATCTATTGGAAAACGGGCAGGATTTGATTAGACCGATTATTAACGGAGGAATCGAAGACCTTTCCTCCAAGTCCCTTGCTGCGCTGTTTCAGGAAACGGGAATAGAGAAAGAGCGGTTGCTGGAACTGGTGGAAGAGGCCTACACCCAATTAATTAAAACCAAGGTGGCGGATTTTATCAAGGAATTTGATATAGCGGCAGTGGTCGAACAGAAAATAAATGGGATGGATGTGCAAGAGGTGGAACGCCTGGTACTTTCGGTAATGAAAAGAGAACTGAATGCGGTAGTAAATCTAGGGGCTTTGATAGGATTTATAATAGGCCTAATAAATCTTCTATTATAAATGCATGAATAAATACATGCTCATACAATTACGGTAATAAATATACGAAACAATAGAAATTACATTAATAAGTGCATGAACAATAGGCATGGAATAATAAAAAGACACCAAGGAAACATCTGTATAAATCGTAAGGAAAAATAAAAGAGATATCTCTATTGAGATATCTCCGCATGATATTCCTGCAAGGATTTAAGCACCGTTTTGGTTACAGCCGCTTTTTTGGAGGCGGCTATACCTTTGGCGCTGGCCAACGCGGCCGCTGTGGTGGTTATATAAGGAATTTTATATTTGATTGCTGTCTTGCGGATATAAGAATCATCTATCATACTGCGTTTGCCTATTGGAGTATTGATTACCAGTTGAATCTCACCGTTCATTATGCCGTCCGGGATGTTCGGGCGGCCTTCATTTATTTTATATATGAATTCCGCATCAATACCGTGATCTCTTAAGAATTTTTGAGTTCCACGAGTTGCTTTGATCTTAAACCCCAGTTGGATAAATTCCCTGGCAATATCCACAACGATCTGGGAGCGGTCCTGTTCGGCAATGCTCATAAGCACCGTCCCCGAAAACGGCAACGGAGACTGGGTGGCTTCTTGAGCTTTGAAGTAGGCTAAACCGAAAGAATCAGCCATTCCGAGAACTTCGCCGGTGGAACGCATTTCCGGACCCAACACAGGATCCACTTCCGGGAATTTGTCAAACGGGAAGACCGCTTCTTTAACACCGTAATGTTGGATTTTTCTGGGCTTGAATGAACTGACGATATTCGTTTTCTTACCGAGATAATCGGCCATAAT
>ENA-UPSB01003304-UPSB01003304.1-bioreactor-metagenome-genome-assembly--contig:-NODE-3304-length-12796-cov-16.907307_pt1 | contig 12796 bp, 13 predicted proteins | sample MGYA00238182_ERZ773286 | MGnify/ENA primary metagenome ERZ773286 (study PRJEB29026, sample SAMN07631240) | bioreactor metagenome | isolation source: Switchgrass digestor | place: USA: Dartmouth... | reverse complement strand
TTAAGTTTCTTATCTTTTTCCTTTATCTTTTGGGGGTTATGAGGGGGTTTACCCCCTCATAGTCATTGTAATGGATTTTGTGGTTAACTATAATGGAAATGAGGTAATGAGATATGAACGATATTCAATACTGGGAAGAAAAACTAGATAGTTTTGATTATGAAGAGCGTTGGAATGCTTTTTTGAAATTAGTGGAAAAAGCTAAAAAAGGGGAGATAATCCTTCCCCCTCCTTCTCCTCGAGTTAATCTTCATTTTCACACCTTCTTTTCTTTTAACGCTTATGGTTATTCACCTTTGCACGTCATTTGGAAAGCCAAAGAACTGGGTTTGAGCATGGCGGGAAGTGTGGATTTTGATGTTCTTGATGCAGTGCCTGAATTTCAGCGAGGAGGGCTGGAAGTAGGTTTGCCCTTTTCCTCAGGTATTGAAACTCGAGTTCATCTTCCGGAGTTTCCCGATAAGGAGTTTAGCTCTCCCCATGAACCGGGGGTGGCTTATTATATGGGTAATGGTTTTACCCGCCTTCCTGATAAAGGTAGTGAGCTGGAACAAATTCTTTGGAGTTTGAAAAAAATTGCTCAGACCAGAAATCAGAAAGTAATAGAAAAAGTCAATGCTTACTTGGATAAAGTGCAAATTGACTACCAAGAGGATTTGTTACCTCTTACTCCCTCAGGCAACCCCACCGAGAGACATATAGTCCTTGCTTATGCTCTAAAAAGTGAAGCTTTAATCCCCGATGAGGAGGAAAGAGCAAAATTCTGGGGAGAGAAATTGGCTATGGAGAAAGAAGAAGTTAAGAAACTTTTCCGGGATAAAGCTACTTTTTATGATTTTATCCGCAGTAAACTCATCAAATTTGGGGGAGTGGGCTATGTAAAGCCTGATGCCGGAGATTTCCCTGCTCGGTCGGAGGTAAATAAAATGATTTGGGGATTAGGAGCTATACCTTCCTTTTCTTGGTTAGATGGGACTAATAGTGGAGAAAGAGACCCGGAAATGCTCTTGGAATTTTGTTTGGCTAATGGTGTAGAGACTATCTTTCTCATTCCCGACCGAGCCTGGAATATCCCTGACGAGGAAGAAAGAAAGATAAAATTAGCTAAGCTCTATGAAATAGTAGAAGAAGCAAAAAAAAGAGATATGCCTGTTTTTGTGGGAACAGAGCTTAACCGTTATGGGCAAAAATTGGTTGACGACTTTGACTCTCCCTATCTTGAACCTCTTACTCCTTACTTTTTAGAGAGTGCCTGGACTCTGTGGGGGCATGTAGTTATGGAGATGAGCTCCCGGAGAGGTTATACCAGTGATTGGGCTAAAGAAAACTTCCCCAACCGGCGGAAGAGAAATAAATTTTTTGCCTCTTTAGGGAAAAACACTCCTGCTGAAGAAAAAGCAATTAAACAAGTAGGAGAGGAATCTACTTCTCACTTGCTTCAGCAATTTGGAGAGTAGCTATGGTTGTGGTAGTCACTCCTAACCCTTGTGTGGATAAGACTTTATTTATTAAAGAGAACCGCTGGGGAGAAAAAATCCCGGTTCAAGAGGTGCAAGAAGTGGCGGGAGGAAAGGGTTCTAATGTATCTCGAGTTCTTAAAACCTGGGGTGGGGAGGCAAAACATCTTTTATTTTTAGGAGGTTATACCGGGAATAGAGTCAAAGAATTATTAGAAGAAGAAAAAATCGATACCTATCCGGTAGAAATTGAATCCTTTACCCGAGTGGTTACCACTGTAGTGGATGAGAGATGGCAACAAACTGCATATTTTGAGCCCGACCCCCAAGTAAAAGATGAAGAATTAGAGAATTTTATCACCTGCTTTCGGGAGCTGGAAAAAGAGGGAGAAATTTTTTTATTCTGTGGAAGTGTTCCTCCCTCTATTCCTTCGGTATATCGAGAGTTAGGAAAGAGGGTAAGTTCGGGGAAGAAAGTTATAATAGATAGTAGAGGAGAGGCGCTCAGATTAGCTTTAGACACCTCTCCTTGGCTTTTAAAGATGAATTGGGAAGAGGCAGAAACTACCTGGGGAAGAAAAATAGAAAGCCAAGAAGATTTGAAGCAATTTTTTGACTTTATCTCATCTCCCGGAAGCGAGAAAATCATCCTTACTCGAGGAGAAAAGGGAGCAATATTAAAAGATGGAGGAGAAATCTATTTTGCTTTATCTCCTCGGGTTCGAACAGTGAATCCAGTAGGTTCTGGTGATGCTTTTTTAGGCGCTTTTGTTTATGCTCTTCAAGCAGGCTTGAGCCTTGTAGAATGTTTGCGCTGGGGAGTAGCAGCAGGGGCTTGTAATGCCCGAGTTTGGGATGTTTGTCGATTAGAAAAGAAGGAAGTAGAAGAGATGAAAGAAAAAGTAATAGTGGAGGATACTATAACTTTGTTGTGATAAAATAAATCAAAAGCTTTTAAGGAGGTAAGAAAATGGCTGAATTTTTAAATCCTTTTAGTGGCTTAGCTCCCGATAAAAAAATGAGTTTGTCAGAGCTCATTCGAGCTATCCGTCTTAATATAGCAGCAGAAGAAGAAGCTACTCATCTTTACACTGCTCATGCTGATGCCACCGACCATCCTCTGGCTAAGAAAGTATTACTCGATATTGCTGATGAAGAGCGAGTTCACGCCGGAGAGTTCTTACGTTTACTGGAAATACTCACTCAAGATGAAGACCAGTTCCTGGCTGAGGGAAAACAAGAAGTAGAAGAAATGAGAGAAGAATTGTATTCGGAGGGGAAAACAGGAGGGGCTGAACCTCCCACGGTAGGACCTCTTAAGGAATAAAAAAACAATGGGGGGAGAAAATCCCCCCTATTACCCCCCCTTGGAAAAACAAAAAACAAAAACATAAAGAATAAAAACTATTGAGGAAGGAAAAGCATCTTCCTCAGTGGATTCCCGATAAGAGCGCTCGAGAATGACGAGAAAAGGAAGTCATCCCTTGTATCTGCCATTTCCAAATGCATTTATCGGGAATCTAAACTATGAAAGATGAAAATCGCCTCATAACCCCTGAAAACATAAAAAGACAAGGCTACTGGGAAGAAAAGATTTCCCAGTATAAAGGCTTTACCCTCTTGGATGAGAAAAATGAAAGTGACCGAGAAATATACACCTGGGAGTTAATCAATGGCTGTAATATCAAGGTTCAGATAAGAGCAGTATATGCTACAATGTTTTTAAACAATAAAGACTGCTTGAAGGGGTAATAATTTTTAAGGGAGGCGAGAAAGATGAAAAAGGGTATCAACCATTGGGCGTTTCCCGCTGGGATGCCTGTGAAGGAAGTAATCAATCTTAGTGCTCAATATGGTTTTCAGGGGATAGAGCTCTGTCCTGAGGAAGAAGGAGAAATCTCTCTTTACCAGGGAGAAGAAAAGTGGAAGGAAATTAGAACTTTGGCCGAAGATAAGGGAATAGAGATAAGGAGTTTGGCTACCGGGCTTTTGTGGAAATATAATTTGGCTTCTCCAGAAAAAGAGACCAGAGAAAAAGCAAAGGAAGTAGTGAGGAGATTGGTAGATATAGCTACAAAGCTCCAGGCTAAGTCTATCCTGGTTATTCCTGGTTACGTAAATATTCCCTGGGACTTGGAATCTCCAGTAATTCCTTATCCTGTGGCTTGGGAGAAAGCAGAAGAATCTCTTAGAGATTTAGCTTCAGTGGCTGAAGAAGCTAAAGTTTATCTGGGGGTAGAAAATGTGTGGAATAAATTTCTCCTTTCTCCTCTGGAGTTTCGATACTTTATAGATAAGATAAATAGTCCCTACGTTAAAGTTCATTTTGATACCGCCAATGTTTTGGTTTCTGGATATCCTGAGCAATGGATTTCTATTTTAGGGGAAAGAATTGTTACTGTTCATGCTAAAGATTTTCGCTTAGCAGTGGGAAATGTTAATGGTTTTTGTATTCCCTTAGAAGGAGATGTCAATTGGCCAGAGGTTATGAAATCATTAGAAGTAACAGGGTATGACGATTACTTGATAGCCGAGGTTATTCCCCCCTATCGCTATTCAGTAGAAGCACTTTTAGCTAACGTTTCTTTTAACCTGGATTGCATTATAAATAGCAGTAAGCTATTATAATTGTAGTTTAGGGGAAAGGAGGTGAGTTGTTTATTTCTTTTCTCTCTCAAAGGAGAGAAATTATTAGAAATTTTGAAAGGGAGGGATAGTAGTTGAAACGAAAAATTCTGGTAGTAAGTATAGTTTTGATGTTGGTTTTAGGGCTATCAATATCGGCGTTAGCCCAAAAAAAAGTCAGTGTTTTGTGGATGGAATATGATGGCCTTACCCCTGATTATGCTCTCAATCTGGAAAAAGCTTTTGAAGAAGCCTACCCCGAAATAGATTTAAATATCATTTCTACCCCCTGGGACGAAGGTCATGATCGGTTGATTACTTTTATTGCCGGAGGGCAGCCTCCTGATTTAGCAGTCATTGGTACTCGATGGTTATTAGAGCTTTTAGATATGGATGTAGTAGAACCTATAGAAAATTGGTTAAGTGAGGATTTAATCAATAATATCGATCCGGCACTGATGGAAGGGAAAATTGGCGGAGTGCTTTACGGGTTGCCAGTAGCAGCTGGAACTCGATTACTGTACTATCGCTCTGACTTGGTAGATAAAGCTCCTGAAACTTATGAAGAAATGTTACAAATGGCTTTAAAGATTAATAACCCCGACCAGAAATTTTATGCTGTAGGGATGAGCGGGCAAAAATATGTGGAACTAACTGAACATGCTTATTATCTATTTGGAAATGGTGGATACTATTTTGAAATGCTTCCTGATGGAACCTATGGTAAATGCACGGTAAACGATGAAGTGGGAATAGGGACTATGACTTTTATGAATGATTTAGTTAATAAACACAAAGTAACTCAGCCTGGTGTCACTGCCTACCGAAGAGATGAGTTGCAAGACCTCTTTATTGCCGGAAATTTAGGATTTTTCATGAGTGGTGGGTTTACTGCCACTTTGCTTGAACAACGAGGGGTTACTTTTAAGTGGGATGTAGCTCCTATACCTCATTTTGAAGGCAAGCCTCAAAGTAGCCTTATTGTGACTGATTCCATAGTTTTGTTTAAAGATTCTAAGGTTAAAGAAGAAGCCTCTAAATTTCTTGATTTCTTCTATTCTGATGCCTGGAGATTAGAATTTGATAAAATGATAGGATTTCCTCCAGTTACTAAATCTTTAGCCGACGACCCTTATTTCCAGAATCCTGTGTACCAGGTTATGATTGAACAAATTCCTGGCTCTAAAGGATGGCCTCTTATTCCTGAATGGCCAGAATGTAATGATATCATCTGGGATAATATCGTAGCTACGTTCTTAGGACAAAAGACTCCAGAGCAGGCTATGAATGACGCAGCCCAGGAAATTGATAGTATAAGAGGAATGTAGATTAGCTGTCCGGGGGCGTAGCCCCCGGACGAAACATTCGATAGTTAAAATCTACTTTAGAAATGAAGCACTGGGAGGGATTTTTTTATGGTCAGCCTTAGTTATGAACTATCGAGGTAGTTAAAATGGCTCGTTCTGGAAAATTCTGGAAGACTGAATCGACTTTTGCTTACCTTTTGTTATTACCCGCCCTTATTTTCCTCATAGTGTTTATGTTTTATCCCATTATCTATGTTTTTTTTATGTCTTTTTTTAAAGTTAATAAGTTAGCAGAATTAGTTTCTTTTTCTGGATTAGCTAATTATAGCTACATGTTCTCTAAACCGGAATTCTGGCAAATCATAATTCGCTCTTGTGTATGGACAGCTCTTGCTGTAGCGGCAAAAACCATCATAGGCTTAATCATTGCTCTTCTTTTAAATGTGGATTTTCGGGGGAGAAAAATTGCTCGCACCTTAACTATTATCCCCTGGGCTAGTTCTGTTCCTATCAGTGCTATGATCTGGCAGTGGACTTATAACAACGATTTTGGACTTTTGAATTATACCTTGCAGAGCTTAGGTATTATGAGCAGTCCTCCAATATGGTTAGCTTATCCTCGCTCTGCTTTTTTTGCCTGTCTGTGGGTAGATATCTGGTGCGGCATACCTTTTATGGCTCTGGTGTTTTTAGCCGGGTTGCAAGCTATTCCTCAGGAACTATATGAAGCAGCTGAGGTAGATGGAGCAGGGTCTTTAGCTAAATTTCGCTCTGTTACCCTTCCTCTTTTGAGCGGAGTTTTAACTATAGCTACTTTGCTTTCTATTCTCTGGACTTTCAATGATTTTAATGTTATTTATATTTTAACTACCGGTGGTCCGGGCACTTCTACCGACATTTTAATAACTTATATTTATAAGTATGCTTTTCAGTATCTGCGCTTTGGGCCAGCAGCTGCTATGGCAGTGATAACTTTTGCTATCCTCTTGGTGGTTAGTATTATCTATGCTCGAAGCTACTTTAAAAGAGGGGAAATATTATAAAAATGAAAAAGAAAAATTTCAACTATTATTTAGTTTATCCGGCGATTATCTTCATCCTTGTGGTGCTTCTTTTTCCTTTTTTGGTGATGATATCTACGGCTTTAAAGCCCTTAGAAGAGGTTTATGCTACTCCTCCTCATTGGATTCCTCAAAACTTCACTTTGGCCAATTTCTCTGATGTATGGTTTAAATATCCTTTGGGAACATATTTTAAAAATAGTTTAATTGTAGCGGTGGGCACAACTGTCCTTAATACTATTCTTTGTATTCCTGCTGCCTATGCTGTTGCTCGGTTGCGATTCCGAGCTAAAAGTTTTATTATGTATCTTTTCTTAATAGTACAAATGTTTTCTCCTGTGATTGTGGTTATATCCTTGTTTAAAATTATTGCTCGCTTAGGTTTACTTAATAATCTATTGTCTCTTATCTTCACCAATGGAGTTTTTACTTTAGCTTTTGCTATCTGGCTTTTGAGCGGATATTTCAGCAGTGTTCCTAAAGAAATAGAGGAAGCTGCTCTCATCGATGGTTGTTCTCGAATGCAGTCAGTAGTGAGAGTTCTTTTACCTGTGGCTATGCCTGGAGTGATTACTACGGTTATTTATACTTTTATTACTGCCTGGAATGAATTTATGTTTGCTCTGACCTTTATCACTTCTATGGATAAGAGGCCTCTAACTTTAGGCCTCTATAATTTTGTGGGTCGCTGGACAGTGCAGTGGCAATATTTGATGGCCGCAGCTATCCTGGCTCTCATTCCAGTAGTGGTTCTTTTTATGTTCATTGAGAGGGATTTAGTTAAGGGTTTAGCAGGAGGAGCAGTAAAAGGATAAGTTGGAAACATTTAATTTTCAGTGGCACATTACCAATCGTTGCAATTTGCGCTGCCATCATTGCTATCAAGAAAAGTTTCAGGATGGAGAAAGAGAAGAAAAGCACCTTCTTAGAGTTGCCCATCTTCTAATGGAGGAATTGGAAAAAAGGGACCTGCATACCGTCATAAATATTACCGGAGGAGAGCCTCTCCTCCTCGGAGAAGAGCTTTTTTCTCTTCTTCGCTATCTCAACTCTCATCCTCGAGTGGAGGAGCTTATGATTATTACCAACGGCCTACTTTTAGAAAAAGACTTACTTTTTCGCTTAGAGGAGTATCAGAAGCTAACCACTTTGAAGATATCGTTAGAAGGAGCAAATTCTCTCACTAACGATGCTATTAGAGGACGGGGAGTATTTGATAAGGTAGTGGACAAAATAAAATTGGCTGAGGAAATTTCCTCTTTAGAAGTAGTGCTTATGTTCACTTTGAGTAAAAGAAATGTAAAAGAGTTTTCCTCTATGTTAATGCTTGCTAAAAAATTGGGAGTAGAAGGAGCGATGATAGAGCGCTTTATTCCTCAGGGAAGAGGAAGAGAAATGGAAGAAGCAGTTCTCTCTCGAGAGGAGTGGAGGAGTTTTCTCGAGGAGCTAATAGAGATTTGTGAGCTGGAGTGTACTCCTTATGACCTTCTTCCTTATCGGGCTTTCTGGATAAAAGGAGAAGAGGAAATAGAGGTGCTGGGAGCTTTGTGTAATTTAGGAGAAGCACTCTGTCTGATGCCTGAAGGAACTATTTTCCCTTGTCGTCGTTTTCCTTATTCTCTAGGTAACATTTTAGAAGATGGTTTGGGAAAAGCTCTCGACTCTCCCTTTGTGGCCACTTTAAAGGATAGGAAATATTTACAAGGCCGGTGTGGCTACTGCCAAGTAGAAAGTTGCTATGGTTGCCGGGCATTAAGTTATGCTCTTTTTGCTGACCCTTATTGTGAAGATAGGCAGTGTTTCTGGGAAGGAATTACGCCTTAATTTCTACTATATCTCTATCCTGTAAAATATAATCGGGAGTAACCAGTTGTCCCTCAAACTTAGCTGACCCCCACACCCGAGCTCCTTTTAAAGTATGAGCTAAATCCTTATGTATGGTGGAAGCTAAGTCTTTCACTGTTTCTCCTTTCTTTAGGATAAAAGGACGAGATAAATCTGGAGGTTTCCCGGGAGGCTTAGTGTATATCCGTATAATTCCAGCTAAATTAAAAATATCTCTTTTCAGCTCTTGTTTTTCTTCTTCGGAGATGTGGAGAAGAGAAACTCCTCGAATGGTAAATCTTTCCTCATATAACTCTTTAAAAAGGGATAAATTCTCTTGCTCTAGTGGTGTTTCTATCTTATTAACTAAAATAAGTGACTTTTCTTTACTTAATTCTATTTTACTATCTTTTAAGTCTCTAAGGAGGCTTTCCATTTCTTCTAATAATCTTTCACTTTTGCCATCCATTACTACTATCACTCCATCGGCTCTTCCCAAGGCACCTATAGCATGACCTTCTATTTTTCCTTCTAACCAGGGAGGAAAATCAATAAGCTGAATTTGGATATCTTCATATTCCATCATTCCCGGAAGAGGAGAGATAGTAGTAAAAGGATAGTCGGCAATTTCGGGATGGGCATGAGTTAAGAGGGAAAGAAGAGTGGATTTTCCGCTATTGGGAGAGCCGATTATAGCGATTTGAGCAGCACCTACTTTTTCTATGAGGTAGGGGTCAAACGTTTTTCCTTTGCTTTTTCTTTCTTCCTGAGATTTACGAAGTTTAGAGATTTTTTGTTTGATTTCTGCTTGTAATTTTTCTGTTCCTTTATGTTTGGGTATTACCGCTAACATTTCTTCTAAAGCTTGTAGTTTTTCTTCCGGCGTTTTGGCACTTCGATAACGAGTCTCTGCTTCTAAATATTGAGGAGTTAAGTTAGCTGGCAATTTCTCTCACTCTCCTTGAGTTTCTCGAGTTAAAGGGACAAACCTTACTGCTCCTAAATCTCGAGTGGTAATGCCGTCTTCTGTTTTTTCTACTACCCACAGACTCTGTACGCTCCAGGGAGGGCCTACGGGGATAACCATTTTCCCCCCTTCTTTTAGCTGAGCAAGAAGAGGAGGGGGAAGGTGGTCTACTGCGCAAGTTACTATTATCCGGTCAAAAGGAGCTTCTTCTTCCCAGCCTAAATATCCATCTCCCCATTTAACCATTACGTTGTGGTAACCTAACTCTTTCAATTTTTTCTCTGCTATCTCGGCTAAATCTTTGATTATCTCTACGGTATAAACTTGGCATCCCATCTGAGCTAAAATAGCTGCTTGATATCCTGAACCTGTTCCCACTTCTAATACCTTGCATCCGGGCACGATTTGTAAGTTTTCAGTCATTAAAGCCACAATGTAGGGTTGAGAAATGGTCTGCCCGTATCCGATGGGAAGGGGAGTGTCGTCATAGGCTTGATTTTGCAAATTTTCAGGGACAAACTCCTGATGGGGTACCTCGAGCATGGCTTTAATAACCAGAGGGTCTTTAATTCCTCTCTTTTTTATTTGTTGCTCTACCATCTTGGTACACTTATCTTCCCACCCTTCTAGAGGTAAAGAATTATTTTCCGATTTGCCACTCCCCAGATAGAAAAGAGAAAAAGTCCCTATTATTAAAATTATCACTACCCATAAATAGTTTTTCATTTTACTCTTGGGGTTGAAAATTTAATATATAGTTAACCACAAAAACCACTGGTAAAATTATATCATCCCTCAGGGGGTGGCGATTCCGTTTTTGATTTCCGATGCAATTTACTTTTCAAGTTTTAGTAGTTTGACCGGCTTTTACGGGATACTATAATTAAGTAAAATGATAAGCAAAAATATATTTTTAGTGATAAAATAAAGGCAAGAAGAGAGGTGAGTTAAAGACCGCAATTTAGTGGTTTCTCAAGATTTGCGCTTTTATAGCCCTACTCAGGGATGGTTGAGTTTTAAAGACACGGTTAATTCTATTTTTAATTTTATAAGGGAGGAGCCTCAGTTTCATTATCGGTTGATTATTGGAACTGATTCTCGGGAAACAGATGATTCTCCACCGGTGCAGCTGTTTGTTACGGCTATTGTTATCCACAGAATAGGCTGGGGAGCTAGGTATTTCTGGCGAAAAACTCACGTTCATAACTTTTATACTATCCGGGACAGGATTTATCAGGAAGCGTTGCTTTCTCTGCAAACTTCTCAAAAATTGATGGAGTTCTTGAATTCTTTTCCTGATAATCATCTTTCCAATTACAATGTAGAAATTCATGTAGATATGGGAAATAATGGTCCTACCCGCAGTTTAATAAAAGAAATAGTAGGAATGATAGAAAGTATGGGTTTCGTGGCTAAAGTGAAACCGGACTCTTTCGGGGCTTCTCGGGTGGCTCATCGTCACACTTAAAGAAAAGTTTAACCTTCATACTGGATGCTTTGCAGCACAAAAGATCAGTTAGAGCCAAGAAAATCTTTTAGAGAAGTTTTCATCCCTCTTAAGGTTTTATATAGTTAACCCCGAACCATAAAGGGGAGTACCCCTTTATAATCCCCCAAAAACAAAAGAAAAACAGCCTACGGCGTAGGATTAAAGACTTAAAAACTAAAAGCAAAAAGAGTAAGCATAAAAAACTACTGGAAGAGAAAAAGCGTCTCTCCCAGTACAAGGGGGGAAAGAATTCCCCCCTTGTAAACCCGAACAATACATGGGTAAACCCCCTTATAACCCCCAAAAAGGCAAAAACAAACAGCCTACGGTGTAAGACTTAAAAGCAAATTAGATAAGAAAAAAATCTTGATAATCACGCTGGGAAAAATCGTCCCAGCGTGCCTACGGCGTAAGACTAAGAAACTTGGAAAAAGCAAGAAGATAAAGGCCATAGAGAAAGACCTTGTCTTTCTCTATGCGTGGCAATCCCGAGCTTCTAGCACGATGTAGCTATCTTTCTATTTTTTGTTGAGGCTCAACACAAAGACAAAAACATAAGGAACAAAACCTACTGGGAGAGGAAAAAACGTTTTTCCCAGTAGGTTTCAACTTCCGATGTAATTTGCTCTTTAAAGTTTTAGCAGTTTAACAGGTTTTGCAGGATACTATATAAGGTATAATATTTAAAAAAACATTCAAGGAGGTCGTGAAATGCGTACCAGAAAATTAGGTTGGACTGATCTTGAACTCACGGTAATAGGCTTTGGTTCCTGGGCTTTAGGAGGGGGAGGCTGGCAATTCAGCTGGGGCCCTCAAGATGATGAAGAGTCTATCGCTGCTATCCATCGAGCTCTGGATTTAGGTATAAACTGGATAGATACCGCTGCTGTATATGGGTTAGGTCACTCAGAAGAAATCATAGCTAAAGCACTAAGAGGCATGAGCAAAAAACCTATCATTGCCACCAAATGTGGAAGAGTATGGAACGAAAAAGGAGAAGTTTTTGGCCGTTTAAAGAGAGAAAGTATCAGGAAAGAAGTAGAAGACAGCCTCAGGCGACTGGAAGTAGAAGTGATAGACCTTTATCAGATTCACTGGCCCGACCCGGATCCTGATATTGAAGAAGCCTGGAGCACTATAGCTGATTTAGTAAAAGAGGGGAAAATCCGCTACGCCGGGGTTTCCAATTTTAATGTGGAACAAATGAAAAGAATTGAAAAAATCCACCCTATTGCTTCGCTGCAACCTCCTTACAGCATGATTATGCGAGATATAGAAAAAGATATTTTACCTTACTGTGCCGAGAAAAATATGGGAGTAATAGTATACAGCCCCATGCAAAAGGGATTGTTAACCGGTAAATTCACCCGAGAGAGAGTTCAAAATCTTCCTCCCGATGACCATCGTCGGAGTGACCCTCAATTCAACGAGCCCCTCTTTAGTATTAACTTAGAATTAATAGAGAAGCTAAAACCTATCGCTAAAAAACACGGAAAAACATTGGCACAACTCGCTATTGCCTGGGTGCTAAGACGTCCAGAAATTACTGCCGCTATAGTGGGAACCCGTCGTCCTTCTCAGATTGAAGAAACATTCCCTGCTGGAGATTGGGAATTAACTGCTGAAGATATAGAAACTATCGATAAATTACTCCAAGAAAGAGAAGAAAAAATAAAAAATCTCTAATAAAGAGAAAAACATTCTCTTCACCTTCTAAAAATAAAGCAATTTACGAGGTAGGATTAAAGAAAAGAGACTAGAGAAACCAAAAAGTACTGAAGAAAAAAAAGCGCTTCAGTACTTTTTGGTTTGCACCATAAGCTGCTTGTTTTTTGCCTTCCGGGGGTAATAGGGAGGTAGTTTTCCTATAGTGAGGAAGGTTTTTTCTTCCTCAGTGTTAGTTTTTTTCTTTTTGTGTTTTATTTTTGAGTTTTTATGTTTCTGGGGGTAATAGGGGGGCAGTTTCCCCTATGGTCGGGGTTATGAGCTCATCATTACCCATAAGTTTTTTTGAACACCATAGAAGGTTTTCAAAACAGATAAATGGACAGAAAGGAATAACTACT
>ENA-UPSB01003302-UPSB01003302.1-bioreactor-metagenome-genome-assembly--contig:-NODE-3302-length-12802-cov-53.842080_pt1 | contig 12802 bp, 12 predicted proteins | sample MGYA00238182_ERZ773286 | MGnify/ENA primary metagenome ERZ773286 (study PRJEB29026, sample SAMN07631240) | bioreactor metagenome | isolation source: Switchgrass digestor | place: USA: Dartmouth... | reverse complement strand
CTGTGACGGGTTTTAGAGTTTCCGTCTCGCACAGGAAGTAAAGCCCCCTTCCGTAGGTCTTGGTGTCCGGGATCAGGTCGGTCTTGACGAGCCTTAAGGCGCTCTCAACGTCCCTGCCCTTCCACAGATCGCTTTTTCTGTCATACGTGAAGTTCGAAAGAAGGGACAGGACAAAATCGTCCACGTACGACGCCTTGACGGTTATTCCTTCATCGTCCCTGAATACGGCGAAGTTGGCGGACTCGGCTGCGAGCCTTTTCCTTTTTCTCCAGTTCATCATCTTTCTCTGCACCGAAGACATGGCGGGGCAGTCGGGAAGCTCGAACACGGATATGCCAAGCTTAGATGTCTTCTTTCTTCCCAGCTCTTCTTCGGCGAACATTCCGTCTGCCACGCAGGAAGCAAAAAATCCCCATCCGGTCTTTTTGATGTACAGGGCGTAAGGATTTATTCCGTTCTTCCTGTTGGCGCGAAGCCATATTTCCGCCGTTTTCACCTTTATTTTTTGCGGAACCCTGATGCCGCTGTACGTGACGAAGCGTTCTTCCTTTTCTTCGTACAGCTTGGTCTCCGCCCTTTCTCCGCGGCATTCCGCCAGTATTTTTTGGGCCGTCTCGTCTTCTATGATGGGAGCCATGAAGAAGTCTCCCGAGTCGACGAATATCCATTCTCTCACGCTTTTGATTTTATCATCTCCCTTTTTGTATATTTTTTTAATCCGTTTCTGTTGACAAATATTTTCGATAAGTATATCATATGGTTGTCTGCAAATCAACATGAAGGAGTGAGCGACGTCGATGTTTTTATTAAATGTTTAATCCTGCCCTTTACGTAAGAAAAGGCCCTTCGGGAGAGCTTGAACTGCCCCTTTTTGCAAGGATAATGTGGCTCAATTCCGAAAGGCCCGGCTGGAGAATCACTTCAGAGAAGTTCTCCGTCCTTGCGGTGGAAGTGCCGGAAGGAAAAAGCACTTCCGTGCGATACATAGCCACGGGACATGTTTCCGTCGTGGACGAGCAGGGACGCAGGGTACTGTCCGTTCCTGCTTCTGCGGAAGTCGATACTCCCTTTTTTGCCGAAGACCTGTTTCGAGCCGGCGCAGAGCTCGCCCTTGACATTCTCGGCTTTCACGTGAAGAACATTCCTGCCGAGTGTTGGGAAAAAATAAATATCAAACCTGCCAGCTCCGAGAAACCCAAACCTGTCAGTTTAGAGAAGCCTAAACCTGAAGTCTCCTTCGATGAACCTGAAGCTCCCGAAGAGCCGGTTCGGGACGACGGAACGCTTGTTCTCCTTATGGAAGTGTTGAAGAAAAATCCCAACCTGCTCGGCCTGTCCAAGAACGAGCTTTCCGATCCGCCGGAAATGCTGCTCAACAAATACTGCTACAAGATCACGGGACTTCCGTGGAACATGGCCCGCGAAGAAGAAAAAAGGATGGTCCGGGAATGCTTAGAAAAGCTGCTTTAGCCGTTCTTCTGCTTGCCCTTGCTTCTTCCGCTTTCGCTTCCGACCTGAGAGTCGAAGGCGCCAAATCTTACGTGCTCGGATTTCTTGCTGGAAACGCCGAAGAGTACTCGAGCTTTCCCGCCTTTAAAGACGACGTCCTTTTCACCCTAAGGCGGATGACCTACCCGCTTTCTTCGTGGTCGTGGTCTCAGGCGTTCGTGGAAAGCGTTTCCGTGTCCGGAGACGAAGTGCGCCTTGTCGTTTCCCGCCCCGACGTATCCGGGTTCTTCTCCGGGAAGCGCCCGGAAGCCGTGGAAGAGTGGGCCGGATTCATGTCGGTGTCCAAATCTCCGGAAGTTTCGCTCGTAAAAGGAGAAGTTGTCTTAAAAGTGAATTCTTTGGGAGAGATCGAGATATCGAATGAAGCGAAAAGACAGATGACGGACATCGTCGTTAAGGATTTTACGGAAGGCGTCAGATGGTGCCGGGAGCATCCCGATCTGGCGCCAAGGGAATATCTGGATTCGCTGTGTGCAGAAATAGCGCACTGCGTCGGTTTTCCGCCCGAAGCGGTCGGGGAGATCAAGTTATGGGGGGACAAGAAGTGAAGATAACGGAAAGGTTTTTGTTGATGTCTCACAGGGTGATGACGACGGTTATGTCTTTAGGAGTGTCCGTCGCGATGGCTGCCACCACCGACAACAGCGTGTGGATTGGAGATGTGGACACCGGGCTTAAAGCTCTGGACAGGGCGGTGTCTTTAGCCATCGTCATCGGGCTTGTCATCGTCGCCATCGGCTTTGTCATAGGAGCCATCAAATACTTCCACGAAGACATGCAGGGCGCAAAGGACGTGCTTCTCAAATGCACGGTGGCCGGTGTCGTCGTGGCTCTGGCTCCGACGCTGGTGAAGTTTATCGTAGGGTCTTTTGCCGTACGCAACCTGGCTGATGATCTGACCAAGTCTTCTTTGTAGCCATGGAAAAGCGCTTTATGCCGCGAAGGCTTCACTATCCCATTCCGCTCATCTGGAACCTGACGGCTCCGCAGTTCATGACGATGGTCGTCACGTTTGCCTTCTTTGCCGTGTTCATCATATCGGCGCGTTCTATCTCGCAGCTTCTTTTCGGCATCGTCGGAGCGGGTGTTTTTGTGGGAGCGGAGTTTCTCGTCTTCATGGCCCTTCGCGGCACGGAAAGGTCGCTGCTCAAGCATTGTATTTCCAAGATAAAATACGGGCTTAAAGTTCCGCCCAGATATGCGGGGAGATAGACGTGTTCATACCTACTTCCGTAAGCGAAGAAAAGGCTAAAAGAAAGGTGCTGTCCTACGGCCTGCCGCGGGAGATCCCGCACGAAGATTACGTCGACGGCAACGTCATTTACTCCGACGGTTCCTTTGGAAGGATGTACCGGCTTTCTCCCGTGTTCATAGATTCCCTTGACGGGCTTGAGCAGGAGAACTTCGCTTCCGCCGTGGCCGCCGCTCTTTCCGTGCAGGGCTGCGACATTCAGTTCGTGTGGCGCAAGAAGGCGTTCCTGCCTATTTTGAAGGAAAAGCCGGAGATATCCGATCCTGTGCTCTATCTCATGGCGGAAGACAGGAAGAAGATGTTTCTTGACATGGCAGGAAACGAAGAGCTTTTTTCCGTCTCCGCCGAGATGTGGATTCGCAGGAAATACGCGAGATCCGTTCCGGGAAGCCTTTCTTCCGTCGTGGAGATGGACGCCGAAAAGGCGATGCAGAAGTACATGCAGGAGCACATTTCCCTTGCCGCCGACTTTTCCATGCTGTGCGATTCGGTCGTCTCGTCCCTTGAGCGCTATCTTAAGCCGCGCATCGCTTCGCCCGAAGAAGTCGTGGCTTCTCTATGGGATTATTTCGTCGGAGACGGAGACTGCCCGGAGTGGAAGTTCGAAAAGCCGATACGCTCCCTGTTTGCGGGAGTTGACGTGGCCCGCAGGTGGGGGTATCTGGCGGTGGGCAACAGGAACGAGCGCCTGATCTCCGTGTTGTCCCTTGACGACATCCCTTCTTACAGCTTCATTTCGATGATCAACCATCTGCTGTTCATTCCCATGGAGATGACCGTCGTCATGAATGCACGTTCTCTTCCTGCCGACAGGGTCAAGGACGACTTGAGAAAGCTGTACCGAAGATATACTTCCGGGATCATTGCAAACGACCCGGAGATGCAGGAGCGTGCCGTCGAAGTGGACACCCTGCTTCGCGAGCTTGAGACCACGGCGGGACAGATGGCTTCCGTGGAGCTTTACGTCGTCCTGTCGGACAAAACCGTTCAGGGACTCGCCAGAAAGGTGTCGACCGTCTCTTCGGCCATGAAGTCGCGCGCCGACATGACGATGAGACAGGAGAAGGCGGCCCTGCATCTGGCGTGGCGCGCTGCCATGCCCGGGTGGTGCTACGTGTACACCACGGACCGGGATTTCAAGATAATGACGAAGAACGCCGCCGACCTTGCTCCCCTTCTCGGCCCGCCTGCGTCTTCCGAAAATCCGCTCTTCTTTGTCAAGGCTCCCTACGCCACGCTCTGCGGTATCGACATATTCGATCCGAGACTTCCTGCGGGACACGGTCTTACGGTGGGATCCACAGGTTCGGGAAAGTCGTTTACCATGTCCCTGCTTCTGCTTTCGGCCATGGCGAAAAAGCCGTTGGTGTTCATCATCGATAAGGGCGGAAGTTACAGGAAGCTGTGCAGCCTGCTTGGCGGTTCGTACATAGACCTTTCAGGAGACGTGGCCTTCAACCCGCTGGAAGGCAGGGACAGCTGGAAGGAAAGGACGGGCATCATATCGCTGATGCTTCAGACGATGATAGGAGAAGACGGCGTCAGCAGGGAAGAGAAGGTCATCATAGAAAGGCTTGTGGCGGAAGTCTACCAGTCCTTCGACCGCGAAGGCATAGACCGTGAGCCTGCCCTGTCCGATGCGTACAGGATACTTCGCTCCCAGAGACTGTACGATCCCGACACGGAAGACCTTGAGCGGGCGCAGAGACAGGTGCTTCTTCATCTCGCCAAGTGGACAAGGGTGGGAAGCAAGGGTTCGAGCTTCTACTCGAAGATGCTCGACAATCCGAAGACCACGGTGAGCGTGGAAAATTCCGACTTCATCGTCTTCGACCTTCAGGGCGTGGAGCAGTATCCCGACGTGATGCAGGTCATATTTTTGTATCTGACCGACATCGTGCAAAGAAGGATCGTTAACGAGCGTTCCAGACAGAAGATACTCGTCTTTGACGAAGCTTGGGCGCTGCTTGCCGGCGAAGATTCCGCCAACTTCATGGCGGAGCTTTACAGGACGATGAGAAAGTTCAACTGCGCCGTCTGGGCCATCACGCAGGACATATCCGACATAGAGAACTCTCCCGTGGCCGGCGCCATAATGACGAACACCTACCGCTACATCGTGCTCCGTCAGATAAACGAGCGCGCCGTGCAGGCCATAGAGCGCATACTGAACCTGAACGAGACGGAAAAGCAGGTCGTATCCCTGCTTGACCAAAAAAAAGGATATTACTCGGAGATATTCCTGAAGCAGATGGGCATCGGAGCTTCCAAGGCGGTCGTCATGCCCAGCCCCATGGAGTACTGGATGGCCACGACCGATCCGAACGACAACAGGGAGATGACGGAGATGCTTAAGAAGTACAGGCTCGAAGAAGCGCTGAAAGAGCTGGCTCGCGAATATCCGCACGGAGTATCGCAAAGGAAGGGAATTGCATGAAAAAGATATTGGCGACTTTAATGCTGTGTTTCGTCTGCTCTTCCGCCTTTGCAGCCGTTCCTGTGGTAAGGACTGACAACTTCCTTGAAAAGCTGTTCATAGCAAGGTATCAGGAGATGCAGACGTGGCTCGAAAATGTGGCGTTTTCCATAACGAACCCGAAGACGCTGGGCGATTTGATAGCTTTACCCGACAGGCTTAAAAATCTAAACAAATCTCTTGATAGGCTCACCGATTTCGGCGACGTGACGGGAAAGATAACGGGAGAGCTGCTGACGGCGGGCAACAAGGCTCTGGGCGACATGCGCCAGTACGTGAACTTAAACGACATAGCGTCCGGAAACTTCGACCGTCTGACTTCAAAGGCGATAAATGCCTTGAAGAACATCAAGATAGATACGGGAAACGTTCCGGGCAGTACGGAACAGGAAAAGAAAGATCTGGCCGCGTCGGCTGCCAAAGCTTCCGTCGCAGCCGCAACCGAGACCATGAGCACCGTTCCGCTGTCGGTGCCGGCTGTTGAGACGGCCACTGCTTCCAAGATAGTCTCAGAATCTCCTTCTGCTGTGGCAAGGAAGCAGAACGTGCTCGGCGCCGCTTCTGGAGCCAAGCTGAAGCTCATGGAAGAGTACGCTTCCTACATCGCCAGATACAGCGGCGAAGATTCGGCCCACAGGAAAAAGGTTCAGCAGATCATGAACGAGACGCAGAAGATCGTGGAAAGCTCCAAGGAGTACGCCAGCACCGTCGGAAAGATGGAAGCCCAGCAAGCCATCGCAAGGGTCGGGGCGGATCAGATAGCGATGCTTGCCATGCAGAACGTGATGCTCGCCAACATGACGGACATCCTTGCCGACGAAGTCGTGCTGTTGTCGAAGATCGGGCTTGCGGAGACGGAAGAGTATTCGGAAGCCGTCAGAAGGACCCTTGAAGACTACATCGACATCTACTCCGGCGTAAGGGGGAAATGACCTTGAAGAAGACGGCCGTCCTTGTCGTCATTTTTCTCTTGATTCTCTCTCCCGCCGCTTTCGCCAAAAGCTGGTGGCAGAAGATCATAGAAAGGATGATGAACGAAGGCATCGTCAGAACCGACAGCGGGTTTGACGACACTGCAGCCTTGAAGATGGCCTACGATGCCTACGTCATAGCGCCGAAGTCCTTCACCGCCCGGTACAGCTTCACGGATTTCAATATGTTTCCGAAGGCGGAAGAAGCTTCCGTGTCGGCAGACGTGGCGGCGGGCAAGTACGGTCCGGTGTCCTTTTCCGGAGATGTGCTTGAGATCATATCGAAGGGAGATTCTATGACCAAAAGAAAATCTCTCGTCCTTGACAGGGCGTCGCGCTACAAGCTGGATGTTCAGGGACGGATAGCTTCCTATGTTGCCCGTGCCGAAAAGATCAGGGAAGAAGCAAAAAACATGCCTGATTTCGATATAGACGGTATATCGGGAAGGTCTCTTGAAGTTGTTGCAGGAGAGCACTCCGAGCTGATGGAGACGCTGGCGGACAACATGGCGCTGAAGCTTTACGTTAACGAGCTTCTGGCACTTAAAATTGCCCTTACGGGCGAGATGGCAATCCTTGGGGCGGAAAAGTACGCCCGTACCGTTGCAGGTTCGCTGGACAGATATGCAGAAATTTATGACATGGTAAAGGTAAGGTGATGCCCGTGAAGAAATGTGTTTTGATGTTGTGCGTTTTACTGGCTCTCGTTTCGCCGGCGGCTGCCTTCGTTCAGGGAGACGAGCAGTTCTTCTTCTCTTCCGATATGCTTGAAGAAATTAACCCTAATTTGGGAGACAGCACCAATCCTTCGTACAGATACACTTCCGTTTCAAATCCGGGTATAGTCTTAAATGATGTCTCTACCGTCTTTCCTTCGCGGCTGGCGGGGATGTCCTTTGTCGCGTCTTACTCTCCCGAAGGAAAGACCGCCGTATATCCCGGATTTTTGACTTTGCAGTTTACGGAAAGCGAAATACTTGCGCTTCCGAAGGGACAGGCCATAATGAGCGAGATTCGAGCGTCTCAGTCTCCGATTGATGTCCTTTTGAAGTATTTCGATCCCGTTTTTGTCGTATACGGAGCAGACGACAACAAGATCTCGATCAACGTCAAGAACTATCCCTTTAATTTCAACTTTACGCCCGGCGATTACAGGGTCATGTCCTTCAGCTTTCCCGTCGTGTTCGCAGACGGATATCCCGAGACGTTCTGCATCGAAATGATAGGCGGATACGCTGCCGTGTACGACGCCGTCGTCTCCGAGACCAACTCGGGAAAGATAGGAGACGGAAAGATAGAAGTGTCCTTCGCCCTTGTGCCTAACGAAAAGGCTTTGGGAGCTGCCGTTTCGGATTATCCCGTTCTTGAACCTTACGGCAGCAAGGGTTATGTTGTCTTTGACGACTGTTCGAAATATCTCGGCTCCGCAGAGATGTCCGGGGTCTTTTCTGCAAGAATAGAATCGGGAAATACGGCGTTTTCCGGGCTTGACGGCGGATTTTCTTTTGAGTCTCCATATTCAAATTTTCCCGGAAAGGGAGCTTCTCTGGTTACGGCTTATATCCGAACTTCGGGAACTCCTGATGTTTTTACCGTCAACGGCTTTTCTTTGCCTTTTAAAACAACTGCCCTTCCTGACGGTTCAGTCTATGCGTATTCTTCTTTCGTGCTTGTTGATGGATCCTTTGTGTCGGATATCTTAATGAGCGGCGATATGCCCGTCGTGTTTGACGGATCTAACAACGGAGTTCTGGCTGCTTCCGTGTCGGCGAAAAAAGCAGCTTCTGCCAGTTTCTTCTATCACGGGCGCGGCTCCTTTGAAGTCATACCCAAGGAAGGATTTTCCGGGTTAAGCTCGGGCGGGTTTACTCAGGCGGTGCTTCCCCTGATCGACGGCATTGCGTCTCAGATATCGCCCGTCAGGTTTGAAGGTACCGTCGGGCAGGGAAAATCCGTATACGGCACGTACGAATTCGTGATTCGCAGGGACGACTTTCCTTTTTTGAAAGTTCAATCTTTGTCTGAAATATTTGACATCGTAAGGCCCGTCCTGTTTGCCGGAGACGTCGGCTTCGACCTGTACGATTACCTTACCGTGAACGGAAAGGCAGATCTTCTGTCTCTGTCCGGGTCGCTTCAGGCCGGGATTTCCGTGAAGATTCCCGTCGTCCTGTCCGATGGGGAACGTGCGGGAGTGTCTCTCGGTCCTGATTACATCAGCATATCCGACGGCCGGACCGATGGCAGCGTCGTTTTGTCTTCGTATATCGGGACGCTGAAAAAATCTGAAAACAGAGAAACTCGTCTGCTTTCTTCATCGACGCTGTCGCTTAAAAAGGCGAATATCGATATAAGCTCTCTGTATGACGGAGAAGAAGCCGAAGCCGACTTCGACTGGACAGGTCAGACGGACTGGCCGGGCAAGGAAGGCGTGCTTGATGCCATAAGCGTCGGCTCGTTCGTCGGCACGTACGACGGGTCCGGGAAATACTCTTCTTTGAAGGTCGAAGTCTCCGTGTCAGCTTCGGACTTAAAGAAGCTGTCCGCCGACAGGTACAAAAAGGTGTGCGCTTCGTGGACGGAAGATAGGACTAAGTTTTTGGATTACTACCACGTCTATAAACAGATAGGAAGTTCCGTCTATGATCTCGTGCTTCTGGGCGGGAAAAGCGCGTTTACCGTAGCAGGAGATCCGACTTCAAAAGTGGTCGTCTCCTTCAACGCTGCGCTGATAGATGACGTTGGGACTCCCGTCTTCGATGACAGCCTGCAGTGCTTCATCATTTACGACGGAGCAAAAGACGGAAATCTGACCGATCCGCTCTTTGTCGGGACTCCCGAGTCGGTTCCCGAAGATGCGTCGGAGACTCCCGAAGAGAAGGACGAAGAGAAGGAGACAAAGCACATACTTCCCGACAATCCCGCCGGCTCTTCTTCGGGCCACGACGATCTCGGCAAGTGGATATCGATCATCTCGATATTTTAAAGAAAGGGGCGCGTTTCTTGCGCCCTTTTCTTATTCTGTCCTTATCCCTTTTTCGATTATGAAGCTCATCAGCTCGTCTGACGGTCCGTAGATTCCCGATATGTTCAGCGCTCCATGCTCTTCCACGGACTTTACCACAAGCTCCTGAAGCTTGTCTTTCGTTTCTTCGTCGCATGTTATCGTTCTGTACCTGATATGACCGATGAAGTTTTCGGCAGCGCAGAGTTCCGCCTGACAGCCCGAGACGTTGATGAACCACCACAGCCCGTTGTACTTCACCAGCGATGCCGTATCGTAGATGCACGGCTCGGGCGACATGAGATCTTCGTCCAGCTCGACGCGGCAGAGTGGGCATATGACCTTACCGTCTTCGGTGAGTATGCCCGAGTGCGTGTACAACCTTTCATACATGGCCGTCACTTCCTATTCCAGTTTTTTTAAGATCCCGAACTCGAAATCTTCGTCCTTAGGATCGACGATGCCCTTCTTATCGGGATCCATCCTGTACTTCAGCTTGACGATCAGGGCTTCGTCTCCCGCCTGCATCTCGAACCTTTCCCGGCACAGCTCGGGCCTTTTCCCCGATATCTTCTCTATGAACTCTGCCGTGGCGGGATATCCGATGAAGGACATGTCGTAGCCGTCCTTTAGCCATTCCGCCGCCTGTTCCTTTGAAATCGCAGTATATTCGTATCTGCCGGGAGACGGTATTACCGCAGCATTGAACAGAAGTCTCATGTCATCACTCCTTTTAATGATACTCTGACAGCATTTTAACATGAAAATTACAGGAAATCAATCAAGAAATGTTTTATAGCATCAAGGGTGGTTTTATATCGACAAAAATGCGAATTGTTTATGGAGCCGGCGGTCGGACTCGAACCGACACCCTGCCGTTTACGAGACGGCTGCTCTTCCCGTTAAGCTACGCCGGCGTGGCTTCGGCGGCAGGATTCGAACCTGCATCTTCCGGATTTGGAGTCCGGTGTTCTTCCCGTTGAACTACGCCGAAATTTTGGTGGAGACGGCGGGAATCGAACCCGCGTCCGCCCCGAACGGATCTCCGGCTTCTACGTGCGTATCCTTCCTTTGGCGTCGGACAGGTCTTCCGGAAGGCGGGATACCTGTCTCAAGTCCCTGATTTTTCCCGAATGCCGTCGGGACAGTCGGAATTCGGATGTTGCTTGGTTGGTTTTAAGCTGCTATCGGGTTGGCGTTTGTTTTTGGTTTGGCTTTAACGCAGCCGACGGCACGCTTCACGAAGACCCGGTTCGGGCGTCGATGTCCTTTCGTCCCCTTAGTTTATGTCTATATCACTTTCGTCTGTCTCGATTTCCTGCTCCTGTTCCTTCTTCTCGGGGAACTCGAAGATTTCTACGGTCTTAAATATCTTTTCGTTGAGCTTGTAGACGACGGGCTTGATCTTCTCGCCCTGAGCTTCAAGGTACGCCGCGTAATTGACGGCCATATCCAGCACCGTGCTTTTCGTCTCTTCCGCAAGGGCCGGCAGGCTTTTGTTGTCATACTTCAGTCCGTCTGGAAGCGGAGTCCTGTCGCTTCCGAGACCGAGCATTGCCTGAAGGTCGACGGAGTCGCGGAAGTCGAAGGGCTTGAGATATCCGTTTTTCTGGCTGGTGATGAGACGGATCATGTCCTTCAGCTCCGGGATTATCTCCTGATCTGCCCTTTTGGCTTCTATCATGTATGCCATAGCTCTTCCGCCTAAGATTTCAAGGGCGTACTTCCTGCCGTCTCCCGTGATGAAGAAGGGCTTTCCCGTTGCTTTGACGATCTTTTCCAGCTTTTTCGCCGTCTCTTCAAGGACTTTCTTCTCTTCTCCGGCGTAGACGGCAGCCATCACACTCACGCTGTCTTCCTTGTCCGAAAACAGGTTGAGCAGCCCGACTGAGACTATCTGCTGGTCCCTTATCGGGAAGTAGTCGTCCCCGATCCTTTTTTTCTCCAGCGCTTCTTCGGGCGTCATGCCGTACCTGCGGGCGTACTCTTCTATCCTTTTTAAGTTTGGCTGGGTCTTTACTTCTATGACGGTAAATTTCATGAGCATCTTCTCCCTTCGTGTCTTTCCGGATCTATTATAACACGAAATCCGTTTGTGTTGACAAGCATTTTTTGTTATAATTTTTACGGGTGATGAACGTGGATAAAAAATCTTTTCTTGTGGATTTCATCAACGAAGTGTACAGGGCCTGCGACGCCCTTGATTTGCCCGTTCCCGACGGAATAGACGACGCCGCAAGCATCGACGACCTGCTTGACATAGCGGAAAGCCTGTCGTGCAGGCTCGTTCCCGCCCTTGTATCTTCCGACGTTCAGGTTTTAAACGTCAGGCTCCCGGAAGAAGGCATGAAAAGACTTGCTAAATTTTTTGAAGGACTTCCTTCCTTCAGGCTCAAGGTGCTGCCCAATCCAGGATATCCCGTCTTCAAGTACAGGGCGGACGACGACTCCGTGTTCTTTGAAGCTCTGTACTTTCCGGGTTCTGATGTCTGTCTGATAGCCAGATTCTCCTATCGCGACCTTCAGATGTTCAGGACGATAGGAGATCACGACACGGACACGAGAATAGCTCTCGGACGGCAGGCTCGCGAATGCGCGGATCTTTTCAGGTCATGAGACACTCGCTTGTTGGCAGGCTTGACCTGCTTATAAAGAGATTTACCGTCGTATCCCTGATTTTTGTGATTGCCGTCGCTTTCCTTTTCGGCGCCGCTTCCTACCGCATCGGCATGGACGGAGTTGCAAGGGAAAGCTCGCTGTGGGCGTCCCATCTCAAGGACTTCAAGCTTCTGACTTTCCGAGAGACGGAGCCGCGCGGTACGGCTTATGCCCTGTTTGACGGCGGCGTGCTGTACGTGAACTTCGGCAACAAGGCTTATGCCGTTTACAGGGAAGACCTGCCCGAAAACGTCTTCATCTTTTCGCCCGACGGCGAGACTTTTGACGGCAGGGAAGCCGTACAGGAAGGCTTTATGAAGATACAGGGATACTGCGGATACGTAAGGAAGGTTCAGGTGGGCAGGAGCTTCTGGTATGTCTTTGTCGGCAGGCGCCTTTCTTCCGTCCTGCTGTTTCAGACGCCCTTCCTTGTCTGCCTTGTTGTCCTTTCCTTTGCGTATGCTCTGGCAATCAGGGCGTTTCTGGTAAAGACGAAGGACTCGCTGAAGAAAGATCTCGACGCCTTGAGAAGCCTTGTGGAGACCTTTGCGGAGAAGGGGGAAGTGCCGGCGATGTCGGGAAGCGAGTCATGGGAGATAAGGTCTCTGGCTAAGATAATGTTCGACCTGTCGCAGAAGATGAAGGAAGTGCAGTCGCAGGTCCTGCAGAAGGCGGGCACCGACGAGCTTACGGGCCTTGCCAACAGGAGCGCCTTCGAAGAGAAGATCGAAAGCAGGATCCTTCAAAACAGGATGTTCTCTCTCATCTTCATGGACCTGAACGGCTTTAAGCCGATAAACGACACGCTTGGGCACGATAAGGGAGACGAAGTCCTTAAGGAAGTGGCGATAAAGCTCAGAAAGGTCTTCAGGGAATACGACTTCATAGCCCGCTGGGGCGGAGACGAGTTTGCCGTGCTGTTCGAAGGAGAT
>ENA-UPSB01003299-UPSB01003299.1-bioreactor-metagenome-genome-assembly--contig:-NODE-3299-length-12825-cov-5.426547_pt1 | contig 12825 bp, 10 predicted proteins | sample MGYA00238182_ERZ773286 | MGnify/ENA primary metagenome ERZ773286 (study PRJEB29026, sample SAMN07631240) | bioreactor metagenome | isolation source: Switchgrass digestor | place: USA: Dartmouth... | reverse complement strand
TGTTTTGATTGCATCCACATTTCATCAGTCAGTGCTGCTGATGCTGCCAATATACTTTCTGGCAAGGAAAAAAGCCTGGAGTAAGGCCTTTTGGATGGTGCTGGGCATATCTGTGGGACTGGTGGCGGTATTCAGGCCTTTTCTGGGTATTATTGTAAGCCTTTTGGAAAAGACATCCTATGCCGATTATGGCAGGGACATGCTGAACAACAGCACATCTACCAACATACTCAGGGTCTTCATCGCATTGGTGCCCCTTGTGCTGGCTTATTTTGTCAGAGACCGGCTCCGGGAGGACTGGCCGGAAAGCAATATATTTATTTTCATGTCCTTGTTCAATCTGATATTTTATATGTTCAGCACACAGTATTTGTATTTCTACAGGCTCTGCATATATTTCGAACTGTACAATCTGGTATTGATACCACGCTTGCTGGCATATTTTCCAAGAAAAAGAAGTGTGGCAATTTACATTTACATCATAATTTTTTACCTGGTTATAAGCGCCTATCAGGTATTCGGATGGGGCGATTACTACAATAATGTCCTGGTGTAAACCTGAAGCGATGTATGCAATGAGTTAGGTCAGGGTTGTTTTATAAGGATATTATAGATCTGATCAGGTGGTGTTATTGTGAAGAGCATATTGATTTCTTCTTTCGACATGGAAATCGGAGGGGTTGAAAGAAGCCTTATCGGTTTACTGGAAAGTTTTGACTATGGCAGGTATGATGTGGATCTCATGTTGTACCGGCATCGGGGTGAATTCATGTCATTGCTCCCCAAAAAACCAAACTTGTTGCCTGAAATATCTGAATATGCTTCTTTCAGGAAGCCTGTGCCGGAGGTGTTGAAAGACGGACATCTGGGAATTGCGCTTTCCAGGATGGCTGCGAAGTATATAGGTCAGATGGAGGCTGCGTGCAAAGGTTACAGGGAACGGGGGCTGATACCCATGCAGTTGGGATGGAAATATGCCCTGCCGATGCTTCCGCAGCTTCAGAAAAAATACGACATTGCCATCAGCTTTCTATGGCCTCACTATTTTGTTTCAGAGAAAGTAAAGGCGGAGAAAAAGATAGCCTGGGTACATACGGATTATTCATATCTTGAGATCGATAACAAACTGGATGCAAAAATGTGGGATGGGTTTGACTTTATTGTAGCCGTATCTGAAAGCTGCAGGGCTTCATTTCTCCGAAGATATCCCCAGTTCGAAAAAAGAACGGCTGTTATAGAGAATATATTGTCGCCCGACTTTATAAGAAAAATGTCAGGAGAAGATGTATCCGGTGAAATCACCGGCGATGATCAGCATGTTAAACTGGTGACGGTGGCGAGGCTGGCCTTTCCGAAAGGGATTGATGATGCGGTCAGAGCATGCAGGATACTGTTGGATGACGGATACAAACTCAAATGGTATGTCGTCGGATATGGCAGCGAAGAAAGCAGCATTAGGGATTTAATCAGCAAGCTGGGACTGAAGGAAAACTTTATTCTGCTGGGCAAGAAAATCAATCCGTATCCGTATGTAAAAGCATGTGACATATATGTTCAGCCGTCCCGATATGAAGGAAAGGCTGTGACTGTCACAGAAGCCCAGATACTGGGCAAGCCGGTGGTAATCACCAACTATGCCACAGCCGCAAGCCAGGTGAGGGACGGCTTTGATGGAATCATAACCGGGCAGGGGGTTGAAGGCATAGTAAGGGGGATAAAGAAGATGGTGGACAACCCGGACATGAGGAAGAAGCTTATGAAAAATACCATGTCTTCTGATTATGGCAACAGCCGGGAAATAGAAAAACTATACAGGTTGATTGAAAACCAGGAGGTGCCGGCATGAATCGGAAAGTTTCAAACACCGGCTGCGGTTTGGATACCACAGGATACCAATATGCTTTTACGGTATTTACACCTACATATAACCGCAGGCATGTATTGCCCAGAGTGTATGACAGTTTGAGGAATCAGACATTCAAAAACTTTGAATGGCTCATAGTGGATGACGGGTCAACCGATGGCACGTCAGATTTGGTGGAGGTATGGAAAAAGGAAGCTGACTTTCCTATAAGGTACTATTACCAGACCAACAGGGGCAAGCACTTTGCCTTTAACAGAGCGGTAAAGGAAGCGCGGGGAGAGCTTTTTCTGCCTTTGGATTCGGATGATGCCTGCATACCTGCCGCCCTTGAGAAACTGAAAAAAACCTGGGATTCCATACCTGTAGGACAAAGACAGTTTTTTTCGGGAGTAACGGCTTTATGCATGGATGAAAGAGGCATGCTTATAGGTGACAGATTCCCAAAGGATATGCTGGATTCTGATGCTCTGGAGATAAGATACCGGTTCAGGGTGAAAGGTGAAAAGTGGGGATTCACCAGGACTGACGTTCTGAAAGAGTTTCCCTTTCCTGAAATTGAGGGCACCCACTATATTTCCGAAGCAATCGTATGGAATGCAATAGCGGAGAAATACAAGACAAGGTTTATTAATGAAATCCTGCGGGTCTATTATTTGCATGATCAGGACACCAACAGTCTTTCCAGGCTGAACCCTGCCAGGGATGCCGCCTGCAATGTGCCTTATCTTGAATCACTCCTGAATAATAACATAAAGTGGATTGTATATGACTTCAGGCAATTTTTGATCTATGCCGTTCTTTACTGCAGGTACAGCTTTCACTTGAACAGGGGAATCCTGAGCCAGATGAGATCTCTTCATAATATTATATCGCTGGCGCTTTGGTTGGTTTCGCTTCCGGGCGGGGTTTATCTGTATTTGAAAGATACCAGGAGATAGGAGGTTGGGCGCCTGTATGAAAAGGATTGCAAAGATAGCAGGCGATCTGCTGACAGAATGCCGGCAAAGGGGTTTTTATCACTTTTTGCTGATGTATTTATCCAACTCCTTTGCCATGCTCAGGGCTTTTTTCTATAAACTGCTTTATATGGGGAATATCAGATCCTCCGTTTATTTTTTGGGCTCCAGAAGCCGCATTGATGTGTTCTGCAAAAAATCAAGAATAATAATCAAGCCTTTTGTTTTCATTAGAAAGAATGTCACCATCCGGGTGGATTACGACAGTGAACTGATACTTGATGAAAAGGTGTTTATAAATGACAGCTGCAACATCAACTGCGTCAAAAGGATATCCATAGGGAAATATACAAAGATCGGGCAGAATGTGTGCATATACGACCATGATCATAACTTTCGGGGAAAGACAGCAGACAGGCTTCTTACCGGTGAGGTTGTTATTGGAAGCCATGTGTGGATCGGTTCCAATGTTGTCATCCTCAGGGGTACCTACATAGGGGACAATGCGGTGATAGCTGCCGGCAGCGTTGTTAAGGGATATGTTCCTCCCAACGTGGTTTACATGGACAAAAGGCAGAAAGAGATAATCCCGTACAAATGACATTGCCAGTCTCAACATTGTGTCATTTTGGAGAAAATGGCTGCATATGATAGCATATAAACATTTTATTGGACTAGCTTTGTTTCGGACAAGGGGATATTTCATGAAGAAAAGGATATTGTTTGTGATGAACAACCTGGGTTGCGGGGGCGCGGAAAAAAGTCTTGTAACTCTTTTAAACTGCATTGACTATTCATCCTATGAGGTTGATCTGTTCTTGTTTGAACCGGAAGGAGTGTTTATGGAGTTGCTGCCGCCGGAGGTGAATCTTCTTCCCGCACCGAAGTACTGGAAAATATTGAACAGTTCTCTGGCAGGCTCAATGAAGAGCCTTGCCAGGGACGGCAGGCTTGACCTGATGTTCTGCAGGGGGGCGCAGGCGATAATATGCAGAAAATTTGACTCCCCCGAACGGGCGGAGCAATACATGTGGAAGTTTATAAAACATGCTTTCTCGGTTTTGAATGGCAGGTATGACGCTGCCATAGGGTATCTGGAAAAGAATCCTGTATATTTTGTTGTTGACAGGGTGAAAGCAGCCAGGAAGATCGGCTGGATCCATACCAATTACTCCAGGCTCAACATAAACAGAAATATTGAAGACAGGTTTTTCAGCAAGCTGGATTACATAGTCACGGTTTCTGGAGAGTGCGCCAGGATTTTGATGAACATGTTCCCCGGTCATGAGTCCAAGGTGAAAATCATTGAAAACATTATTGACCCGGATTTAATCAGAAGAATGGCGGATATGGGGGGTGAAGCAGTTGAAGTAGAGGAAGAAAAGGAAGCAAAGGGGGCAAACAGAACCAGTATTACCCCTGGAAACCCTGTAAGACTTGTAACCGTGGCCAGGCTTGCCGAACCAAAGGGTATAGACCTGGCACTGGAAGCCTGCCGTCTCCTGGTCAGGGATGGATACAAGATCATCTGGAGAGTTATTGGGGACGGTCCGCAGCGGGTTCAACTGGAAAGCAGAATAAGGGAGTATCATCTTGAATATAGATTTTTACTGGAGGGTGTGAAATCAAATCCATATCCGTATATGAAAGATGCAGACATATATGTGCAGCCGTCAAGATATGAAGGCAAATCAATAGCGGTGGAAGAGGCCAAACTGCTGTGCAGGCCCATAGTGGCTACTGCTTACGGTACGGTCAGGGATCAGATAAAAGACGGTATCAATGGGCTGGTGGCCGATATAAGCCCGGAAGGGCTATACAAAAGCATAAAGCTGCTTATTGACAATAAAGACCTGAGATCCCGGCTGGTAAATAATCTTAAGAAAGAGAGCGTCTGTGGCAGCAGAGAGATCATCAAGCTGTACAGGATGATAGAGGGGTAGGAAACGATGAACAACCACAAAAGCAAAAATATAAAGGTAAGCGTTGTAATTCCGTTCTATAATGCAGAAAAATACCTGTCCACGGCGGTTGACTCAGTATTGGGTCAGTCGCTGAAAGGAATTGAAATAATACTGATTGATGACGGTTCAAGGGATAAAAGCGGAAAAATAGCCAATGAATATGCCTTAAAGCATGATAACATTCATGTTCTGCATCAACCGAACCAGGGAGTAAGCATGGCCCGCAATGCAGGTATAAAAATGGCAAGCGGGGAATACATAGGTTTTGTGGATGCGGATGACTGGGTAGAGCGAAAAGCTTATGAAAAAATGTATGAAGCGGCGAAGGCATATGGCTGCGATATAGTATCCTGTGACTTTGTCGCCGTGAATCCCGTGACGGATTTCCGGGAGGTCAATACCTTTCCGTTTGGTAAAGGCAAATGCATATACGGGGACGGCATCCGGAAAGATATCCTGCCTTTTTTTATCAGGAGTGATGCTTTTGCTTCACCATGTAATAAAATATACAGGCTTGACATCCTAAAAAGTCATGGGATTCAGTTTCCCAGGGATATCCGGATTGGCGAAGACTATTTGTTCAATATGCTGGCCTATTACAGGGCAAGGGCTGTCTTCCATGTGGCGGAAGTGCTCTATAATTATCGGATAGTTGAAGGAAGCGCAACCAATTGTTACGATAGAAGACTGATTGATAATTACATAAAAGTGTTTAATCTGAAAAATTCCATCATTGACAACTGGTCCTTTATCAGCCGTGAAGCAAGGCGGGAACTGGCAGCCCGGTGGTTCATAAATGCCATGGTTCAGTGGGTTTGCCGGGAAATAAACTACGGAGGAATCTCAGGAATCATCAATGCACACAGCATCATAAATAACGAGTTTGTAAGGCAGAGGCTGCAGGAATTAAACAAGCCTTTTTGCTGTGAAAACCGTTTTGCGGACTACGTGCTTCAAGCGATTTACAGCAGGTCATGTCTGAAAATAGTCCTGGCTGTATATTACGTAAAGTATATAAGCCCCATAATAGCAAAACTGAGAGGTATTGGAGATGAAAAAAAAGATTTTGTTTGTGATAGAGAGTCTAGGCCTGGGAGGAGCTGAAAAGAGTCTCATAAACCTGCTCCATTGCCTGGACTATGAACGGTATGATGTGGATCTGTTCCTTTTTTACAGGCGGGGGATTTTCCTGGAACTGTTGCCGCCGAAAGTAAAGGTTCTGGAGCATACCAGGGAGTGGGAGCATTTTCAGTCTCCGGTATATAAAGCCTTCTTGACTTTATCAGGAGATCTGAGATTTGATCTTGCATGCCACAGAACCATGCTTTCATTAAAGTCAAAGGCTTTCAACATGAGCCAGCCGGCTCAGCAGAGGCTATGGAAACACATATCTCCGGCTGTTCCCTCTGTCAGTGGGAATTATGATGTGGCCGTCGGATATCTGGAAAAGTACCCCAACTACTTTGTCGCAGAAAAAGTTCGTGCAGAGAAAAAAATCGGCTGGATACACATTGACTACAAGACTTACGGATTAGACCCGGAATTTGACAGGCATTTCTTCAGAAAACTGGATCATATAGCAGGGGTGTCCGAGTCCTGCGTGGATACCTTGAAGCAGTGTTTTCCGGATATAAAGGATAAGTTTGTGCTGGTGGAAAACACATCAAGCCCGAGGGTTATAAGGGAAATGGCAGACCAAGCCATAGATCTGGAGAAAAGAGGTGTATTGATAGTTACAGCCGCAAGGCTGGCCTATCAGAAAGGAATAGACCTTTCCATTGATGCGGCAAGGCTTTTGCTCCAGGATGGATATAAATTCCAATGGATCGTTCTGGGCGATGGCCCGCTGAAAAGCGAGTATTCCGAAAGAATACGAAAGAATGGCCTGGAAGGGTCCTTTATCCTTAAGGGAGCTGTTTCAAACCCTTATCCCTATATTAAGGCAGCGGATATTTATGTTCAGACTTCCCGGTTTGAAGGCAAATCCATATCAATAGACGAAGCCAAGATACTCAAAAAGCCGATAGTTGCAACCAGGTTTCCCACTGTCCATGACCAGATTAAAGACGGCGTAACGGGTATTTTGGCTGACGTGGATGCGAAGAGCATTTACAGTAAGATAAAGTTTTTGATGGATAACCCCGGGGTCAGAAAGGTACTGCAGGAGAACCTGCCCGGGGAAAAAATCGATTATGAAGACAAGATAAAAGCCTTTTACCGGCTTATAGAAACATAAGATGAAAGATGGTGATGGCTATGGAAAAGATCAGGGTATTGATGTTTGGACATGGGGGATGTGATAATCACGGATGTGAGGCGATCATCAGAACCACTTCCCAAATGATTGCAGACAGGTTTAAGAATAAAGAGATAAAGGTTGCGTCCCATGAATATGAAAAAGATTCAAAACTGAACCTGCCCCATATTGACAGGTATGTTCCCCATAACAGTGAGATCATCAGGTACACATGGCCTTGGATCAGGTACCTGTATTATAATCGGGTGACCAGGGACTATGAAGCATCCTATGAGATTTCCCAGCAGGATGTGATAAGGGAGGCGGCAGACAGCGACATTTGCCTGTCCGTTGGAGGAGACAATTATTGTTATGGGGAACCTGTACACCTGTATGCTCTTGACCGTTCCATCAAAAGAATGGGTAAAAAGCTGGTTTTGTGGGGAGCATCCATCGAACCGGATGGCATAAGCGAGCGCATGAAAAATGACTTGAGGCAGTTTGATGCCATATTCGTGAGAGAATCCATAACATACAGGGAGTTGAAAAGGCTGAAACTAAACAATAACGTATTTCTATATCCTGATCCCGCATTCATGATGGAAAAGGAAGCTGTTCCGATGCCCAGGGGATGGAAGGACGGAAAAATGATCGGTATGAACTTAAGCCCCCTGATCATGAAATATGAGGGCAAAAAAGGACTGGCTTTTATGTCTTTTTCCCGGTTGATCGAAAAGATCTTTCATACTACTGATTTTAACATTGCCCTGATACCCCATGTGCTTTCTGAGGACAGCAGTGACTACGATGTGCTGAAGCTGCTGTATGACAAATACAAGGACAGCGGCAGGCTGATTCTGGTCGGCACCGGTTATACGGCACCCCAATACAAGGGCCTGATTGCAAAATGCAGGATGTTTGTAGGCTCAAGAACTCATTCGACCATAGCGGCATATTCTACCTGTGTTCCCACCCTTGTGCTGGGATACAGTGTGAAAGCCAGAGGAATAGCCAGGGATATTTTCGGTGCCGAGCAGAACCATGTGCTGCCGGTACAGGATTTGAACAGGCCCGAACAACTGGATAAGGCTTTTGACTGTTTATTGAAAAACGAGAAAAGCATACGGGAGCATCTAAAAGAGATGATACCCTCATATATTAAAAAAGCAGGCGACGCAGCAGGCATTCTGGAGCAGGTATGCCTGGAAAAAAGGTAGGTGGAGGATATGAAAGGCAGACTTTCGGTTAATATGATGGCAAATATCGCGTCTTTTGCCATATCCCTGCTGGTATCCATGTGGCTTACTCCGTTTATAATCAATACCCTGGGGGCTGAGGCATACGGGTTTATACCCCTGACACAGCAGCTTATAAACTATATGTCGGTTATAACTGTTGCTCTAAACGGTATGGCTTCAAGGTTTTTCACCTATGCAGCAAAATCAGGGGACAGGGTTCTGGCAGAGCAGTACTTCAACACTTCCCTGGTATCATCCTCGGTACTGGCCCTTTTTATTGTAATTCCCCTGGGATTTATGACATGCTTTATCAATAGGATAATTAATGTACCTGAACATCTTCTCATTGATGTGCAAATAAGCCTGGTGATTTATGGCGTCGTGTTTATCCTCTCCCTGATGGGCACTGCTTTCGGCATGGCGCAGTTTTGCGAAAACAGGCTCGATATAAGCGGGGTGCTCAGCAGTGTTAACACAGTGCTCCGCTCATTGTCCATACTCCTGCTTCTGAATCTGTTTGTTCCGAAAATGTGGTATGTCAGCCTGGGAACGCTGATTGCATCGGTGTTCTATTTTTTGCAAAATGTATATTACTTTAGGAAACTGATGCCGGATATATCTTTCAGCACCCGGAGGTTCAGTTTTTTAAGATTGAAGGAACTGCTTTCGTCAGGAGCATGGAATTCGGTCAACTTCATCGGTGCCACCCTTTTTCTGCAAATTGACATGCTGGTGGCAAACTGGGCTTTGGGAGCAAAGCTGGCCGGCGAATTTTCTGCGCTGCTTCAGTTGTCAAACCTGCTCAGGGCGTTTGTTTCAGCGGTTATAGTTGTTTTTAATCCCACGATGGTGGAACTGTATGCGAAGAAAGACATGCAGGCACTGGTCAGATACTCCAACAAGGCAGTAAAAATAACAGGGATGATGATGGCATTGCCTGTAGGACTGGCTTGTGGTTTGGGCGGCACATTGCTGACTTTATGGCTGGGAGAAGGATTTTCAGGCTATGATTTTCTTTTTGGGCTGATGACGGTGCATCTCTCGGTCAATTTGGCAGTTCAGCCTCTGTTTGGAATATTCTCCGCTGCCAACCATGTCAGGATACCGGCTGTAGTCACCATGACAATGGGTGCAGCCAACTTCATCCTGACTGTGGTTCTCAGTATGGTGCTGGGCATGGGAGCATGGGGAATAGTTATTGCCGGCATGATTGTCCTGACGGCTAAAAATCTGATATTTACGCCGATTTACAGTGCAATGATAACAAAGCAGCCCCTGACCGCCTACTATAAAGGCATTTCAATGCCGGTTGCCGGGGTAGCCTTTGTCGTGTCAATCGGAATCATACTGCAGAGGATTTTCCCGGTAAGTGGCTGGATTGGCTTGCTTTCACTGGCAGCTGTCATATCTGTCATATATTGCATTGCAGTATTTCTTGTGGTACTGGATGAAGATGAACAGCAAAGGGTTAAGGCAGTAATAATGAGGAAACTGAACGCAAGCATTAGGGAGGTGTAGACCTTGCACAGAAACTTTTCCGCCTTTTATGAGGCTTTTTCCCATACCCTGTTTTTCTTCCTGGCGGCTACAGGATTTCTTTTCATTGTTTTAAAATCATATGATTATTTCTTAATCAAAAAAGAAGCTCAAGCCAGAAAAGGTATGGGGGATTTTTCATCCTATGGGGAATGGAAGGATGCGGTAAGGGAAAAGTGCCTTGAATGGGCAAGGGATATGCCCCAAGTCCAGATCAGCGATAATATGAATTTTGTCATGCTGGAGAAGATTTCAGGCCGATATTCAAAAGATGTACTTCAGGCATGGCAGAAAGGGGGTATTTTGCTCGGCCTTGGGCACTATCTGAAATCCCGTCCGGATGACCCGAAGACGGCCGGCATTTCAAAATATCTTCTGGAAGAGGTATTTAACAGCGACCATGACTGGAAAGCACATCCAGGCCATATCGACTATGCCATCCTGGCATATGCGCTGATGAAGCTCCCGGATTACAATCCCAAATATAATAAGGCAATGGACAGAGTTATGGAGGTTATTTTGGATCATCTGGGGGAAGATGGTACTGTCTGTTACAGAAAGGATATCGAAAATTACAGGCTGGTGGATACGATAGGAATGATCTGTCCGTTTCTGATCCGTTACGGAGTGATGAATAACAAGCAGGAGCCTATTGATTTGGCAATCCGGCAGATAGAAAAGTATTCACGTTACGGTGTCCATGCGGGCACAAACATCCCCGCTCATGCCTACCATGTCAAAAACAAGGTGCCCATGGGCATATTCGGATGGGGAAGAGGAGTCGGATGGTACGCTCTGGGGCTGATCGATTCTTATGAAGAGCTTACCCGGGATCACCCCAAAAAAGGCTATTTACGAAAAAACATAGCATTGCTGGCCGAGTCGCTGATAAAATTCCAGAGGCCTGACGGCGGATGGGGTCATTCGTTTTTTATGGATGACAACATCTATGATTCGTCAGCTACGTCAATGGCTTTGTATTTCCTTAAAAAGTCGCTGATGAACAATATCATATCCGGTGAGGTGTATATCAAGGCGTTGGACAAAGGTATGCTGATGCTTGAAAGATCTACAAGAAAGGACGGAACAGTGGACTATTCCCAGGGGGATACCAAGGGTATAGGAACGTACTCAACCCTTTTCAGGGAAATGCCTTTCACCCAGGGAATTGTCCTGGCACTTCTGGAAATGACTTGACTAAGTGAAACCAGCGGGTGGCCTGGTGAACCACCCGCTGAAAATACAGTGATATATTCTGCTATTGCATTGTTTATCTGGCGGAACCCTTAGCCTGTTCAAGAACATCCGGGTTTTCTTCAAGATACTTGGCAAACTGGGTCCTGTATTCTTCCAGGTACTTGTCAAGACCTGCAGCCTTCAATCTCTGCAGGGCTGCCGGGAATGCTTGATCATATTCCACCAGACCATATTTGATCGGATAGATGGAAGCTATTATCTCAGTCTGCAAAGCAACTAGCTCGGACTGTACGTTGGTGGCATCAAACAGGAAACCTGCAGCCGGGCTCACAACGTAGTTTTCAGACTTGAACTGCTCAAACTCGATTCCCTTTTCAGGCAGGGTTTCTGCATACCTTGTGTACGGCAGATAACCGCTCATCCAGGTATCCATATAATAGAGGATGTTGTTTGATTCATCCTTCTTGTAGTCAATCCTGTTATCGGTGGAAGCGGTGTAGTGGACGCCTTCTATGCCATAATGGAACAAGTCATGATTCTCCTTGCTTGCATACAGCCAATCCAGGAACTTCAATCCTGATTCAGGATCCTCTGATGTTGCAGATATGGCATTCAGGTTCTGGGCAAGGGTATAAATCATGTTCGGCTTTTCAGGAGCTGTAAGGAAAAGATCTATATCCGCCGTAGGAATGTTCTCCCTCAGGGATACCAGGTCGCCGTATCCGAAAGTTTCAGACGGCAGGAAAGCACCTATCTTAACCTCATCATATTTCTGCTCGTGAGAAGTGTTAAGAATATCAGGATTTATCAAACCGGCAGTGTACATCTGTCTGTAGTAATAGGCATCTTTCTTGAACTCTTCTGATTCAAAGTAGGAATCAATGGTTCCGTCCTGACGGATCAAGACGATGTTAAGGCTGTTTTCTACATAGAACGGGAATGTGTCATACATTCTGTGCAGCCATGACGGCGGTACAGAGAGCTGATGTGGCCAGTGATAAGGAGTTTTGCCCACTTCTTCCTTGATGTAGGCCTGCATTTTTTTCATTAAGTCAATGATGCCTTCCGGAGTATCCGGGAACGTGTCAGTAAACTTCTTCATAACATCAGTACGTACAGTCATGTTTCCAATAGCATTGTCAAAGCTTTTCCAGTATACAGGAACGGCATAGATCTGGCCTTTGTACCTGCTTGCCTGCCATTCCTTTTCACTGAACTTGCTTACCAGATTGGGATACTTGTCAAGGTAGTCATCTATGGGCAGCAAAGCATCCCTGATGGCAAGAGAACTGATGTTTTTGACGTCCTGCATGACATGCAGCAGTTCGAATTCGTCACCGGATGAAAGCATAAGGTTCAGCTTCTGGTCATAGGCGTCCCATGGGATACGGACTATTTCCACTTCGATGTCATACCCGTCGGCCTGAAGTTTCTCATTTACTGCCTTAATACCGGTCTCGTAATCCGGAGGCAGGTTTCCAGGCTGAACATAACGCATTGGATGAATTGTTTTCTCTTCTTTTTGTTCCTGCTTCTGTTCACCTGAGCTGGTGGTCGTTGTTGTGGCATCGCTGCTTGTGGTGCTGCCACCACCATCTTTGCTGTCTTTACTGCCGCAAGCGGCCAGCAGTGACATACAGAGAGCTGCGATCAAAGCGAGCGCGATCAGCTTCATTCTGTTTTTCATAAACATTCCCCCTTTAAATTTATGGTTTTATAATATGCTGTAATCCCCCATAGCTTAGGGATCACAGCAGATTACTCGCACCGTCTTGCATGGACAAGATCGGAAGAGCGTCGTGTAGGGAAAGAGTGTAGATCTCGGTGGTCGCCG
>ENA-UPSB01003297-UPSB01003297.1-bioreactor-metagenome-genome-assembly--contig:-NODE-3297-length-12827-cov-5.165988_pt1 | contig 12827 bp, 12 predicted proteins | sample MGYA00238182_ERZ773286 | MGnify/ENA primary metagenome ERZ773286 (study PRJEB29026, sample SAMN07631240) | bioreactor metagenome | isolation source: Switchgrass digestor | place: USA: Dartmouth... | reverse complement strand
GATATCGCTGCGCAGCCCCATCTGTTTACCGCCCAGTTCGGTAACCCTGTCTTTTTCTTAGATGCCCCGCAGAACGCGCCGGAGGGTGGTGACTGCCTGATGACCTGTTACGATGCTCCCACCGCGCCGCACATTGTCGACTGCTACTGGCAGCCGTATTCGCGAGCTTTTGTACCCGGCCAGGTCCGTCTGCTTTTCGACCGGGCAGGTCTGGTCCATCGGGGGCATACCGTTATCTGGATTTCATTACTGCAGTCACGGCTGACGGGGGGAAGCAAATTTATTACGTTTTTCTCCCCCAGCAGCGCTGACGGCAGTCAGAAATCTGCGCCGTCCTTAATTAGACACCGCCGGGCAGAAAACCTGCCCGGCGGTGTTCAGGGGAGAGCCGCCTGTATGGGACCTCAGGCTCTCCCGGTCCGGTTGAGGTCGACCGGAATTAATACCGCCAGACCTGCTTGCAGTCCAGGTAGTCGGTAACGGTGTCTTTCAGGCAGACACGGATGGAAGGGGCCTTCTGCAGCTCCTTGGGAACGTCGAAGGTCTTATCGACCTCTCCATCGCGGTTGGTGGTGAACTTACCAATTTTGAAGAAGGGAGCGGTGTCGTCCTCGCGCACGCGCACGTTGAAGGTGTACTGCTTCTTGAAGTCTTCGCCGGTGATGCGCACTTCTTCACCAGTGAATCTGGCGGACCAGCCGTATTTCGAGCTGGGCTTCGGCAGCTGGGGGATGCACAGCTCGCCGCCAGGGGTCAGGTGATAAGGCCAGGACAGGCCGTTGGCCTTGGCAATGCGGGCTACACCGACCTTATACTCGCGAGCGATGCGCCAGATGGATTCACCTTCTTTAATCGTGTGCTTCTCCGCGCAAACTGCCTGCGCAGCCGGGGCAGCAGCCAGGGCCTTTGTCGGGACCGCGGCTGCAACCGCAGCGAACAGAATCAGTGCAGCAGCGAGGACTGATAAAAAGCGAACTGCATTTGGTTTCAAGAACATGTGAACCTCCGTATTGATTTACTTTTCATTTTCTTGTGTTCTAACTGACAATAAGACGAGCAACACCCCGATTTGGTTCCATCGATTCATAGAAAAAACTTAGGTTTTGTTTATAACGGATTAACGCGGCTGCCTTATGGTTAAATTGTGTAGACAGGCTGCCGGATTCAGGACCACAGGAGGTGGATGATGCGTTCTCGTTGGGATCTTCTTCACGGAATGGCGGGTGCACGCGATGCCGTGGATCGTCTGTATGAAGATGCCTTTTTCGGCCAGGGCGGTGAGAGAAGCATAGGGATCATGAGCCTTGCGCTGGACGTCATCGAGCGGGGGGATGAATATGTGGTTAAAACCTCCCTGCCCGGCGTCAACCCCGGGGACATCGATGTGACCTATTTAAACGGGGTGCTCACCATCCAGGGTAAGGTTAAAGAAGACAAAGAAGAGAAAGATGCGCGGTACCACCTGCGCGAACGGCGCTGGGGCCGCTTCAGCCGCAGTATTTCGATCCCCAATGTCAACCCCGACGAAATTGATGCCAGCTATGAAAACGGATGCCTGACCCTGCGGCTGCCGAAGGCCAAAGGTTCGAAAGCGCGGCGTATTCCTGTTCGTTCAGGATCAGGGATGGGGTTCCTTAAAGGCTGACGCTGGCAGCCGGATCTGCATACGCACAGGGCTCCGGCACAGCAGCCGGAGCCCTTTTTTGCAGTTTATCGTTATACTTGTAGCTGCAGACGGGTCAATCGTTTACAGGTAGCTGATCAGACGAAAACGACAGGAGGTAATTGAAATGGCGAGAATAGAAGACACCCTGATTTGTGACGGATGTGGTATTGAGATCCTGGCTGCACCGTATATCGTGAATGATCAGCACTACTGCTGTAAGGACTGCGCCGACGGCCTGCAGTGCTCCTGCCGGCCTGAGGTGGAGAGCCGGCCCGGAGAGGCCGCTCTATAGCGTAACGCACTGCAGCGCAATGGCCAGCGGCTTACTGCAGTGCAGCAGGCACTGCAGGCTGCGAGGCAGGCTGCAGAACAGCGTTCTGCGTCACGAACTCCCATTCAGCTCTTGCGGGCGACCACCATCAACGTAATATCGTCCGAACTGCCCACGCCGCCGGTGAACTCGCGCACGGCTGTGAGCACGGCATCCTGAATCTCGCGGGCCGGGCAGCCCATGCGGGCGCGCACAATGTCGAGCATGCGCTGCTCGCCGAAATACTCGCCCTGCGGGTTCTGGGCCTCCGTTACCCCGTCGGTGTACATCAGGAGCACATCGCCCGGCACCATGCGGATCACTTTCTGCTGCCAGATGGCTTCTTCGTCGACACCCAGGGCCATCCCCGTGCCCCTCAGACGGTCGACCGGTTTGCCCCGGTTCCCGCTGACCAGATACGGCGGGTTGTGCCCGGCGTTAACGTAGCGGATGCGCCCGGTGTTGGGATCGAGAACGGCGTAAAAAGCAGTGACGAACATGCTGCCGCGCGTGTCCGACAGGATGCGCCGGTTCACCGCGCCCAGAGCGAAAGCGGGCAGTGTGGGGTACTGGATGGCGTAGGTGCGGATCAGCGTGCTGCTGAGGGCCATGAACAGCGCCGCACCCATGCCTTTGTCGGTCACGTCGGCGATCACCAGCCCCCACTGCCCGTTGGGCAGGCGGATGAAGTCGAAGAAATCGCCCGATGTCTCGCGGGCCGATTCGAGCCGGGCGCTCAGATCCCAGCCGGGGATGCTGGGCGCCTCGTCGGGCAGGATGTTCGCCTGGATCTGGCCGGCGGAGACCAGTTCCTGGTTGTCGCTGCGTGCCGGTGTTTGTGCCATGAGTGAACGGCTGACCACAGTCGAAATCCCCTCGCACAGCGAGCGCACCACAGGCAGCAGGTTGGCCAGATCCAGCGGATCGCTGAACTGCACGATGGACACCCCGCCGATGGGACGGTGATCGGGACCGGGGATAGGTGCCAGGATCAACCCGCTCTCCTCGTTGTGCTGCCCGCCCCAGGGGTATTGATCGCCGGGGGCGAAGGTCTGCGGCTGCGTGGCGCGCTGCAGCCACGCCCATGCCTGGTCGGGCACCGTACTGGCATGCCCGGAGGGGTGCCACAGGTACTCCCGGTTGGGGAAGATGCGCACGATGAGGTGACATTCGGGGAAAACCGCCGGCAGATGCTCCTGCAGGAGCGCCGGCAGATCGCCCGGCTCGATGCCGCTGCGCTGCAGCTCGGCAGCAAGGATGTGCAGGTGTTCGGCCTGTTCCAGGGCCCTGGCCGCGGCCGGGGTCCATTCGCGCTGGCCATGGCGAACTTTCAGGATGGCGTTGTGCAGTTCGTCGGCGTTGATGTCTTTGAAGCAGAATCCCTGGGCGCCGGCCTGCAGGGCCGCCTGGATCCGGTCGTGCTCTTTCAGGCCGGTGAGCATCAACACCTGAATCTGCGGCCAGCGGGCGCGGATCAGCCGGGTGGCGGCGATGCCGTCCATGTGCGGCATTTCCACGTCCATCAGCACCAGGTCGGGCTGGGTTAGCTCGACAAGCTGAACGGCTTCTTCGCCGTCCTCTGCTTCTCCCACCAGCAGCACGTCGCTGTATGAACGCAAAAAGGTGCTCAACCCGCTGCGCACCACTGGCTGGTCGTCGGCGATGATGACGCGGACCGGTTTTTCAGACTCCATTCCGGTTTGTGATTCTACTGTACTCATCTGCGATCTCGTTTGTACATACGCCCGGGCGCGTTTGTCGCGCAGGCGGACTACCCTGAAGTACAGGAAAACAGTCGATTCGATCCCCCGGCTGTGGGATTCGCCCTGGTCAGTTTACCGTATGGCAGGTGAATCCGCATCCCCTGGAGAACTGGATGCTGGTGAAATATAGGATGATCATCGCGCCCCTGACTATTTTACAGGAAAACGGGAGGATAGGGGCGATGAGTTCTACGGGCAGCGGGGAGGAGGACAATCGCCGGGTCGAGTCTCAACCGCCCTTTCGGTTTAATGCGGACGCGGACGAGAACCGGTGGCGCCGATTGGACGCGGATCGTGGAACCCAGAAAAAAGATGACAGGCAGGCTGAGCGGAGCCTGCGAGCCACAGCGAGCAGGCATAATCGAAGACGCTGGTATGAGTTCGTACCACAGGTTTTCAGGTCCCTCAGCAAGGGAACCCAATTAGCCCTGCTTAGCGGGGCCTCTGGGTGATCCCGGTATGCAGATGAGGGGAATCGGGCGCGGAGCGCCCGTTGTGGCATTCCCACGCGGAGCGTGGGAACAAGTGATTAAGGTTGGGCAGGTCGCAGGGGCGGGTCTCAGACCCGCCCTTTCCCATGCGGCGGCTGCCGTGCAGGGGAGGGAAGCGGGCGCGGAGCGCCCGGTCTGGCGTTCCCACGCAGGAGCGGGGGAGCGAGTTATTAAAAAATCATCCGCGCTCTACCGCGCTCGTCAGTGTTCAACCTCTTAATTCGCCAGTCTAATATCCCGTGAATATAAAAGCCCCCTGCGGAGCAGGGGGCACATGCCCAGTTCTCATTTATTTCGGCAGTTCTGGCACGGTATCAATGCCGTTTTCTTTCAGCAGGTCCAGCAGGTCCTGCCACATCAGCTCCCTCAGGCGCTTGCTGGGGGATAAAACCATTTGCTCAACCAGCTCAAGCGCCTGTTCATGCCATCTCCTTCCGCTGTGGGAACAGTAGAAGTGGTCGTGCACGTGACCGCTTTTTGCCGCCGCTTCAGCCCAGCTCGTGGCGCCGAACACGCTGCGTTTTACCTCGCAGACCGCCCCACAGACTTTGCAGTTCATCGACTCCACTTCTCCGGGTACGGTATAGAAAGAATTAAACCCTTTTGTGTAACTCATGCGTCTCTCCTGAATAATGCTGCTTGATGGTTTGAAACGCCGGACGGAAGAGCCGCCGTACGGAGGCGCGCCGAAAACTGCCACAGCTGGCATGCGCCTGAAATCTGTTCGATTCAGAATTGTTTACAGGAGTAATGTAACCATAACACTGCAGTTCTCTTTTGTCAATTCCGGCTGATATCTCTGGCACAGGAGAGCACTATGCCTGGTTCGCTGCGGGGTAAAATTAACGTCCAGGCAGGGGGATTTACCGCGTGGTCAATCAACTTATTAGGGAAGTTGCCATATGGAGAGGGAGGAAAACATGAACCGCATGGAAAATAAGGTGGTGATCGTTACCGGTGCAGCGAAAGGAATCGGGCGGGGGATCGCACAGGTCTTCGCTGATGAAGGGGGCCGCGTTGCGGTCGTAGACCTGGACGAGCAGGCTGGCCAGGCGACCGCCGAGGCCATACAGGCCGCTGGCGGGCAGGCCGCGTTCTTCCCGGCCGACCAGACGCGCTGGGAGCAGGTCGAGCGCATGGCCCGGGCAGTGGCAGACCAGTGGGGCCGGATCGATGTTCTGATCGCCAACGCTGGCATTTTCCCTTCCGCCCGGATCGACGATATGAGCGAGGCGGACTGGGACCGGGTGCTGAATGTCAACCTGAAGGGAATGTTTTTCTGCGTCAAGGCCGTCCTGCCCTACATGCGCCGCCAGTCCGCCGGCCGCATCGTGATCACATCTTCGATCACCGGGCCCATCACCGGGTATCCGGGCTGGGCGCATTACGGCGCCAGCAAGGCGGGCATGCTGGGTTTCATGCGTTCTGCGGCGCTCGAACTGGCGAAGGACAACATTACGATCAACGCCGTCCAGCCCGGCAACATCATGACGGAGGGGCTGGAAGGGACCGGGGAGGAGTACCTGGAAGTCATGCGTAAGTCCATCCCGCTGGGGCGGCTGGGGGATCCCAAAGATATTGCTTACGCGATGCTGTTCCTGGCGTCTGACGAGGCCAGCTACATCACCGGGCAGACCCTGGTCGTGGACGGCGGGCAGATCCTTCCCGAGTCGATCCAGGCGCTGGAGTAGTGGGGGGATGCTGTGTATCTCATGAGCGGAGCGCCCGGTCTGGCATTCCCACGCAGAGCGTGGGCACAAGATGTTGTGGCGGGTCCAGGGCGGGTCGTAGGCCCGCCCTTACTCGTGCAGTGGTCGCCATGCAGGGGAGGAAAGCGGGCGCGGAACGCCCGGTTTCGCGCTACCACGCGCCTGCACAGGAACGAGAGGATCTGTAAAATAATGATAGAATAGGCGCTATTCATTCTGAACACATACACATAAACCAAAGGATTCCTGTCCCTATGTCAAAGTTCACTTCGAGCCAGATCCTGGTCCTGTTCCTGACGGCCGCGGCGCTGCTCCTGGCGGCGTGCGGGCCTGCCGCGCAGCCCGCGCCGGTCACGGTCGTGGTCACTCAGGAGGTGGAGGTCACCCGCATCGTCGAAATCCTGAGCACGGTGGAAGTCACACGCCAGGTCGAATCCACCGTCGTCGTCGAAGTCCCGGTGACGGTCACGCCCACGGTCACACCCGAGATCACCGCCACCCCAACGCCCACGGCCAGCCCCACGTTCGTCCCGGTGACCTGGACGCCCGAGGCCACCCCGCTGCCGGCCAAATTCACCGAGAAGATTCCCGGCTTTGCCTTCCTGAAGATCGTCAACCTGACGAAGCTGGATCTGATCGTCGAAATTACTGGCCCGGTGAGCGAGAACTTCCGCGTGCTCCCTGAGAAGAATACGGGCAAGACCGTCCCCGAAGGCGAGTACACCTACCGGGTGCTGGCAGGCGAAAAGGTGATGTACTCCGGCACGATGAAGATCACCAACCCCGACAAGCACGAACTGCGCCTGCGCGAGGACAAGGCTGTGTTCTGGATCCCGTAAGCAGAGACAACGCCTGACGACTCGCACCGGTAAGCGCAAACCGGACCGGTTGATCGAATAAACGCGAAAAGAGGAGCGTGTCAAAGAGATTACTTAAAACATATATTATTTGACCGGCACTCTTCAAGCGGAGCCAAAACAGAAAGACCACACCGGAGGATAAAACCTGTAGTGTGGTCTTTCTGTTTTGCGGGAACAGCCGCCCTGTTGTTCAGAGCAGCTTCCCGCCGCAGTTGCCGCAAAAACGTGCGTTGGGAATGACGGGGGCACCGCATTTCGGGCAGAATTTCATCTGCGGTACAGCCTGGTATGTCAGCGGAAGAATCTCATCCGGCACAGCGTCGGACAGAAACAGCCAGTCGATTTCCTCGCCAAGCCGATGGCTCCGGCAGGCGATACCACATAGATGATGCGGTCTTTGGATTTATCGTATTTCTCGTATGTACCGAATCTTGGATGAAACCGTCGCAATCAGGCATACTGCCATTCCGGTGACCATAGACGTATTCAGGATCGCGTACGAAAACCCGGGCCGGGTGGTTGTGTATATGAAATCGTTTGAAATGCTGCTGGCTCAAGCCGGCACCAGCTCACGCTCGGGCCGCTTCTCGGCCGGCTTCACCGGCTCGCGGTGGGCGACGGGGCTGTACTCGGCCAGGAACTCCTCCTCGCTCTTCAGGCGGAACTGGCGCACGGCCTCCTGCAGTTCGACAGCCAGGTCAGCCAGCGACTGGGCGGCGGCGGTGACCTCCTCCACCTGGGCGGTGACCTCCTCTGCACCGGCGCTGACTTCTTCGATAGCGGCGCTGTTCTGAGAGCTCACGCCGGCGATATCCTCGATCATCTGGGTCATCTCCCCGGCGCTGGCGGCCATCTCTTCGGTGGCTGCCGTGTTCTCTTCCACCACCGCGCTGACCGAGTCGACCGCGCTTACCAGCTGGTTGGACATGGTCTGCATGCGCTGCAGGGCCTGAAGCGAGGCTTCGGTCTTTTCACGGATGTCTTCCACGGCGGTGAGGATAGCCTGCAGCGACTGCCCGGCCTCCTGGGCCTTTTCCACGCCCTGTTCCACCTCGCCGGCGCTCTCGGTCATGGCCTGCACGGCCTCGCTCACCGAAATCTGAATGCCGCGGATGATGGCGGCGATCTCCTTGGTGGCTGCCGACGAGCGTTCGGCCAGCTTGCGGACTTCATCGGCCACCACGGCAAAGCCCTTTCCGTGCTCGCCGGCGCGGGCGGCTTCGATGGCAGCGTTGAGGGCCAGCAGGTTGGTCTGCGAGGCGATGTCTTCGATGACCTCCACGATGGCGCCGATCTCATCCGAGCGCCGGCCCATCTCTTCGACTTTCTCGGCCGAGAGATTGACATGGCTGCGGATGGCGTTCATGCCCTGCATGGTCTCCTCCACCCGGCGGGCGCCTTCGCGGGCTGCCTGGGCAGCGGAGACGGTGCCGCGCGTGTTCTCTTCTGCTGCGCTGGCCACCTCCTGGATGGCTTCGTTGAGCCGCAGGGTCGCTTCGGAGGCCTGCGCCACGGCGGCTGCCTGCTCCTGGGCGCCGCGGGCCACGCCGTCGATCGCCCGGGAGACCTGCTCCACGCTGGTGGCGGTCTGCGCCACGGCCTCGGACTGCTGGGCGCTGCCGCGCGCCACCTGCTGCACGGTGGCGGCGATCTGGCCGGTCGCCTGGCCGGCCTGAACGGCGGCCGAGGCCAGGTCGCGCGAGGCGGCTGTGAGCTGGTGGGCGTTCTCGGTGACGGTGGTGATCATGTCGTCCATGTTGAACACCATCTGGGTGAAGGCCATGCCAAGCACGTCTTTAGACGATTTCGGCGCGATCATCTGCGTCAGGTCGCCCCCGGCCATGGCGCTGGCGATGCGTGCCATCTCGCGCTGGTAAGCGATCATCTCGCGGAAGGCGTTCGCCAGCGCGCCGACCTCGTCGTCGCTGTGATATTTCAACTCGTGGTCAATCTCGCCCTGGGCCAGCCGGCTGGCGATATGGGCCAGCTCCTTCAGCGGACTGCTGACCGACTGTGCCAGCGAGTAGCCGGCTGCACAGACGATGAAAGCCAGGATCAGCGCCACACCGATCACGCTTCTGCGCAGCTGTGCCACGTCCTGCAGAACTTCATCGCTGCTCTGTTCCACGATCAGCCCCCAGCCGGCGCTCTTTAGCGGCTGGTAGGCTCCCAGCACGGTCTCTCCCCGGTAACCGGTGTATTCGCCCGCGCCGGCTTTTCTGGCCAGCACCGCCTGGGAGGCCGTGGTATCGATTTTCAGTTCGAGCTCGGCGCCGGTCTTCACCAGCCCTTCGGCGACCAGCGCTTGGTTGAAGCGTGATGGGGAAATCAGGTAACCCTGTCCGTTGATCAGGTACAGCTCCCCGGTCTCTCCCAGATGGGTCTCAATCCCTTCGTACAACTGCTCAATGGAGATTTCGGCTACGACGACCCGCTTCACCGCGTCGCGAATGTGCACCGGGGAGGCGACGGCGATGGCCGGCTTACCGCCTGCCGAACGGTACACTTCTGAAATCGCAGTCTCACCCTTCAGGGCCTTCTGGAAGGCGTCCTGTCCGGGAAGGGTCTTCCCCCCGCTTTTTCCCCCCGCGCTCACGCTGGCAATCACCCTGCCATCCGTACCGGCCAGATACAGCGCCTCATAATCATGTAAATTTTCCATGCTATCTGCCAGGATTTCACCGGCTTCGCGGGCGCTGGCTTCCACCAGGCCAGATCCATGCGTCAGAACGTGGATTTCATTCTGGTGATCCTCCAGCCACAGGTCCACATAACGGGCAGTACTGTCGGCCAGCTCTGTAAAGGTGCTCAGGTGGGCCGCTATCAGAGTCAGCCTGCTGGAGCGCAGCGTCAGGTATGACAGCGCCGTCAGGGGCAGCAGGGTGAGGGCCAGTAAGCCAATGACGATCTTGCTAAAGACGGTAAAACGGACGCGTTTTTGCGCCTTGTCGGGAGAGCGACGGACCAGTTTTTTCATCGCGCGAAATCCTTGTAAGCTCGGGTAAGGATGTTACAGTATGAGACCGGGAGGTGGGATGGGTTTGCTGCGTCCGGTGAGTAACGCACGCCTCCTACCAGATTATCTGCCTCTCCTCAGGCGAAGGACATAAAAATGATGTAAGAAAAATGTGAAGATTATGTGAACCCGGACTTAATTTTCCCCCGTATGGGCAGCTGGCCGTCTGCTGCGATCAGGCTGCAGCGCCGGGTCCGGAAGGTGCCAGACGTGTGTGCGGATCAGACCCCGGCGGCCGCCGTCACCTGGCTGGCCCACTGGAGCGAGTCCAGATAGCTCTTTCCGATCGCTCCCATGTTCAACCCGCTGAAAACCACATGCTGCCAGTCGGCCCTTTCGTAGGCCTCCACGCAGTTGAGCGCCTCGCCGATGCGCCCGCTGCGCTCCAGCAGGGCGCTGCGGATGTCCGCTGCCAGCGGGATGCTGTCCACAATCTGCGACATGGGTATGCCCAGCATGGCTTCGAGCAGGGAGAACAGCCCGGCCATGAAGAAGCTGTCGCGGCATTTTTCGCCAGCTGCAGCGGCCATCAGCTCGCACATACGGGCGCGCACCAGCGCCTGGATCGAAAGCTCTCTGGGCCGGAAATCGAGGCTGTGCACCAGAAAGAGCACCGCCCAGCGCGAGAGCTGGTCCAGTCCCAGAATGGCGATGGCCTGGGCAAGAGACTTGACCTCGATGGTCAGCCCGTAAAAGCTCGAGTTGATGAGTTTCAGGATCTTATAACTCAGAGTTGGATCCTGGGCGATGACCTTCTCCAGGTCGCTGAATTTGATCGCCGGGTTCTGCAGCTCGCCGATCAACTGCAGCACCACCAGGCGGGTGGCCGGCACACGGCGCCCCTGCACAATGCGCGGTTTGCTCAGGAAATTCCCCTGGAAGTATTCAACCCCCAGGCGCTTGCAGAGTTCAAACTCACGCAGGGTCTCCACTTTTTCGGCAAGCAAACGGCCGCGGTAGGTGTGCAGGTAGTTGACTGCGGCCGGCAGACGGGCAATGCCGATGTCGATCAGGTCGAGTTTAACGAAGTCTGCCAGCTCGAGCAGCGGCGCAACCTCCCGCGGGTCGGCCACGTCGTCCAGTGCCAGGCGGTAGCCGCGCCGCGAGAGCTCTCTCAGCGGCTCGATGATCGTCGGGTCTTTCTGGATGGTCTCGGGAATCTCGAGCACCACCTGCCGCGGCGTAAAGGGGATGGGGATCTTCCCCAGCAGGAAGTTGCGGGTGAGGTTGATAAAGGGTTTGCGCCCGCCGATGAGCTGTTCGATGGGCAGCTCGCTGAAGGCGTGGACGATCACCTGGGTGGTGGCTTCATCCGGGTCCCGGATCTCAGCCCGGTTGGTCATCCCGCTGCGAAACAGAAGCTCGTAGCCGAAGACCTTCAGGTTGCGATCGAAGATGGGCTGGCGGGCAAGAAAGAAGCTGCCGCTCTCCGTGGGGCCGGGAGGAGCTTCAGCGGCGCTCTCCTGCCGGTCAGTCCTGTGTAGAATCTGCATGGTCGCACCTCTGTCTTGCGAGAATCGATGCTGCTCTACTGGATATGCGTGGGTGCAACCGGGTTATGGGCCGGGTTGAAAGTGCGGTCGGCGCCTTCGCGCAGTGCCAGGTGGATCACCAGCGGGCCGCAGTCGCCTTTCAACGGCACAACCAGGCGCGGGTAATCCAGCGTAGAGATGGTGGCGCCCTGCCCCTGCATCAGGGTCGGCGGTGAAATGGTAGCAGCAAAGCCGGCCTGTGAGAGCTTGACGCTGGCTTTGCCGGTGATCACGTTGCCGAGTTCGGCAATGCCGCTCTGGGCCAGCATATCGAACTCGTCCAGGTTTTCACCCAGCATGCGTGAGGCGAGCCTCAGCGCCGTATCGGCCGACATGCTGTAAAAGACGTTCCCCTCCACGCGCCCGATCAGACTGATGATCACGGTCACATCATCGCTGACGTAAGGTTCTTTCTCGAGCCGCAGCTCTGCACGCGTCATCGTGCAGCCGGCTTCGGACTGGAGGACTTCAAATGCTGCTTCGACAAATGGGTTTAGAAATTTGACGTTCATCGTCGTCTCTTTTCAGGTGGGCGCAGCCGCTTACCTGCCGGGCCTCACGCCTTAGTCGCAATGTTGACGGGTACGAAGTTTTCCCGGGCCTGTCCGGGCGGGCTTTCGCGCAGCGCCAGGTGGATCACCAGGGTGCCCAGCTCGGTTTCGAGGGGCACGACGATGCGGGTGAAGTCGAGAGTCGAGACCTGGGTCCCCTTGCCCACGATCAGCGTGGGCGGCGAGATGTTGGCCTCGTAACCGGCCTGTGAAAGTTTGACCGTGGCCCGGCCGGTGATCACATTGCCCAGTTCGGCCACCCCGCTCTGCGCAAGACTGTCGAGTTCATGAAAAGGCTGTTCCATCACCCGGGAGACCAGGTCCAGACCCGTTTGCGTCGAGAGCCCGTAGAGCACCACACCCTGCACCTGACCAACCAGGCTGATAAGCACCGTCAGATCGTCGGTGGTCAGCGCCAGTTTTTGCAGGGAGAGCTGCCCTCGCCGGGCCTCCACACCACATTCAGCTTTCAGCACATCTACGACTGCATCGACAAAGGGGTTGAGAAATTTAACATTTGTCATTCATAGCCTCCGGGTTGACTGCGATACGCAGGTACCTTCAGGAAAGCGGCTTCTGGTAAAAAGATATCGCCTTTAATCGGAACCCGATCTCTGCATAGCGGGGGACAATCTCGGTGGCGCCAACGAAGAGGTAGCCGCCCGGGCGCAGGGCCTCGAAGAAACGACGGTACAGCTGGTCTTTGGTCTGGTTGGTGAAGTAGATGACCACGTTGCGGCAGACGATCAGGTCGAGATCCGGTGGAAAAGGGTCGGCGAGCAGGTTGTGCTCGCGGAAGTTAATTCTGCGGGTGAAGGCTTTCTTCACCCGGTAAGGCGGCTCGGGCTCCAGGTATTTGAGGCGCTGTTCGGGCGTCAGGTTTTTGATTTCATCGGCCATATAGGGTCCGCCGGCGCGGGCTTTCTCCA
>ENA-UPSB01003292-UPSB01003292.1-bioreactor-metagenome-genome-assembly--contig:-NODE-3292-length-12857-cov-5.698172_pt1 | contig 12857 bp, 17 predicted proteins | sample MGYA00238182_ERZ773286 | MGnify/ENA primary metagenome ERZ773286 (study PRJEB29026, sample SAMN07631240) | bioreactor metagenome | isolation source: Switchgrass digestor | place: USA: Dartmouth... | reverse complement strand
GCTTATGCTCTATTTTTTTCCTGCTGCTTACCCCAACATTTATTATAGAACCTAAAAAAACAATAGATAAAAAAGCCATCGCTTCTTAGCGATGGCTAACTTTTTCATATCGAGCCATCTTGATTGATGTCTTGCGCCGGCTTTTTTAAACTTACTCTCGAGCTTATTGTTCTTCTATTTTTACTCCGGTATAAGTCCAGACCAAACCATAGTCTTTCAGCTTCGCTATCTATTAGCTCACTCTTAATTCCGGTCTTTTCATCATTAGGCCGTCAAGCAGTAGGGCAATTACTCCGGCATTTAGAATTATATAATATGGAATACTGCCATGGGTCCCCCCAGTAATAAGCCACAGGGCTGGGAAAATAATAAAACTTGTAAAAATAACGGCTATCATCGAAAATAGTTTATAATTATTGCTTATTATGAAAGCTACATACAAACCGATAGTTAAAAGTCCGCAAGCAAAGGAAGTTATAATGACTACCGGGTCCAAATCCAGGATAAAATTCACTAAGCCGCTGGAAAAGGCCGTGAAAATTCCTACCAGAAAAACCGCATTTAATACCCGATACCTTGTAGATGTATTCGTTTTTTCTTGCATTTTGTGATCCTCCAATAGCTTTTCGTAAATGTTCCACGCATGTTGAAGGCAAAATAAAAATGTATTACAATCAGGCAGAAAACAATCTATGGTGAAGGGTGAAACAGATGAAACAGGAGCGGCAATATCCCAAAGTCAAAATATCCCCCAAGGCGGAGCGCAGTGTCAAGAACGGGCATCCCTGGATCTACGGGGAAGAGATTCGCCAAACCGAGGGCGAAATCCAAAACGGCGGGCTGGTGGACGTGTTTGCCGGCAACGCCTATATGGGTACGGGCTTTTACAACAGTGCCAGCAAAATTACCATTCGTCTTATTTCCCGCAACGCCAACGATGTCTTTGACGCCCGCTTTTGGCGCCGCCGGGTGGAGTATGCCGTTCGTTACCGCCAAACCGTCATGCCCGGTAGGGATTTTACCTGTTGCCGCTTGATTCACGGCGAGGCTGACCAGATGCCGGGGCTGACAGTGGATCGTTACGGCAGCCTTTTATCCGTGCAAATTGCCTGCCTGGGCATGGAACTTATCAAGGATATAATTTACCAAGCCCTTTGGGATGTTCTTGCGGAAATGGGTGAAACCATCACCGGCATTTATGAGCGCAATGATATCGCCCTGCGCACAAAGGAAGGGCTGGCAGAATATAAAGGTTGGTACCGCTTCGAGGGCCTGCCTGTCCCGGACTCCGCCCTGACGGAGATCCGGGAAAACGGTGTGAAATATCTGGTGGATGTGGAAAACGGGAAAAGAGATTAACCTGAAGGCCATGAAGCTGCTGCCCAGAGGGGGGTATCTGGCCACTTGCAGTTGCAGCCACTTCATGACCGCTGATTTATTCCGCAAAACTCTGGCCGGCGCCGCGGCGGATGCCGCTGTCCAATTAAGGCAGATCGAAGCCCGCCAGCAAGCCCCGGACCACCCGATCCTCTGGGACGTTCCGGAAACGGACTACCTTAAGTTCTATATCTTCCAGGTTATATGACCTGGATTTTTGTTTTCCTTTTATTGATAGTAATACGTAATGCTTAAAATATTCATATGCGTATCGTAGGTACAACTAAGAGTAAAGCCGTCACCTGCACCCTTCACCCAAATTAATTCATTGTCTCGGCGGGCACCGTCGGGAGATATAACCAAATCCTTAAGTTTCGCAAAATAGGCTTCGGCTTCACTTTGACTCATAAAAACCTTTATGGAAGCATAGCCGTCTTCGTCTTTCCAGTCGTAAAACTCATAAACCAGATCGCAAGCCTTGGGGATACCCGCTAATGCTTCTTCAGTCCAGGGCGTTTGATTCATTTCCGCATATTTTTCCGCTATTTTCTCTTCCTCGCTTTTCTGCTTTGTTTCCTGTTCTTTTAGCAATTCATTTATTTTTTCCATAGCCTGTTGGTACTCTTTTTCCATGGTGATGGAATCACTCATCAGCGTACCTTCAAAACTCTCGGTTTTTAATATCAATAGCACATGGACAGGTAAACTGATTTTGTAAAAGTGCTGTTTTTTCTTTTCGAAAGTGCTGTATTTAAGCATTTAAAATAAAAAAACTGTCCACCGGATCGATGAACAGTATCGGACTAGCACTTTATTCTATTTCATCGAATGTATTTTCCTGTATTCGGAGGGCGTTAGTTTTGTGTCACGCTTAAAAGCTACAGTAAAATGCCCCGCATTTACAAAACCGCACATCCTGGCAATTTCCTCAATTGAGTTTTTATTACTTAGCAACAGTTCCTTCGCTTTCTCCAGCCGTATATCCATTAAGTAGCGGTGGGGTGTTCGCCCGGTGTATTCCTTAAATATCCTTTTAAAGTGATAGCGACTTAGATAAATGGAATCGCAAATATCCTTTATGCTGATATTTGTTTGGTAATGATTCCGCATAAATAAAATAGCTTTGCCGATATACGGGTTATCCCAGTCGATTTCTTCTTCCTGCTCTTTATGCTCCGCCCGCAAGTCCCGGATCAGTTGAAATACGATTTGGATGGACAGGCTTTTAAGCATGCTTGGAAAAGACTGACCGTAATTCATGAGCTCCCTCTGGAACTCACCGATTAAATCAAGCAGTTGATTGCTATAACGCCCTTGGACACGTTTAAATCTAAATTCCCTTTCCTTGGCTGCTTCGGCTACTTCCTTGGCTATTTCAAGGAAAAAATCTTTCTTGATGGCAATGTGCAGGTATTTGCCATATTTTTCGTTTTTGCCCGGGATGCCGTAAACTCCTTCCCAAGGTTGAACAACCACCATATCACCTTTTTTTACCCGGTATTCAACATCTCCTATTCTCATAGCGGGGGCGCCGGCAAAAAACAGTACGAAGTGATAATCATCAACCCGAAACAGTTCTCCCAGGGCGTACCGTTCAGGCTCAAAAATAGCAATGTGCCGACAAATCGTTGCTTTTGTTTTTGCATACATATCCGACGGTATTATATCCAGAAAATAATCAAACTCCGAACCCATTCCTTACCTCCTCATAGCAAAAACCTTATCCGAATCCGCCGGCTCAACCGCCGCTTTGGAAAACATCTTCGATATAATTATCGAGGATTCTAATGAAAAGTCTAGCCTATAAAAGATCACTTTTATTCCATGAACCCCATCCGGCAATAGGGTTTTTGCCCGCTAAAATTCCCGTTTTTTGTAATTACGCAAAGAAAACATAAATGATATGAAAAGCAGCAAAATCATGACGGCAGATATTTCAACCGCTACCTGCATAGTAGATTGTTCGTTCAAAAACTGCACTACTCTTTGAAGAGTGCTTTGGTCTTTATTCGTAATCAATTCTTGCAACAATATTGCGCCTCCGAAAAATACTCCAAAAAACAGAACAAAATTCAATAATTTCGATTTAATATATCCCATTTTAAAAAATATGGGTAAATATATCCCACATACCAGAATCAAAGCAAACAACGCTCCTAAAATGCCCTCCAGGGATACGGGATATACTTTAAGAGGCAGGTGCAATACTTTGATGAGGCCTGAAAGCAGCAGATAATAAACAATCGAAATTGCCGTAAAAATAAATGTGGAGATATATCTCGCAATTACTATGGTGCTCCTGTTTAACGGCAGGCTGTTTAATAGAATATCCGCTTTATTTTTTTCATCATAAGCGCAAGCCAGCTGGACCATCATATATGAAAACACTACAATGCTTGCTGCTAACATGGAACCCCCAATCTGTTGAAAAGCCACTATCATAATCAATATATAGACTATCCCAAACAGGAAATTCTTTTTTAATACCAGTAAATCTTTTAAAACCAGATTAAACATGTTGCACCTCCTTCGCATAATAGAGCATGATATCATCGAGAGAGGGTCGATCGATAATGGCCCTGTCCCTTAAAATTCTTTTTACCTGCTGCCTGTTTTCCGTTAACCCCTCAAAGCCAAACTGGGTTTCCTTTAGGCCTATAAAATACTTCCTTAGATCGGCATCAAGTATTTCCTTTGGTCCTTTGACCAAGCCGTGGTTTTCAAGGATATCGTCTTTGGCGCAGGAAAACACAATACTTCCGTTATTGATAAACGTTATATAATCCGCAATCTTATCCAGGTCAGAGGTAATATGGGTTGAGAAAAATACGCTTTTGTTTTCATCTTGGATCAGGAAAGTCAGTATATCCAGCAATTCGCTGCGAATTATAGGATCAAGGCCGGAAGTGGGTTCGTCCATTATCAATAATTCCGCTTCATGGGACAGGGCAACGGCAATGGAGAATTTCATTTTCATTCCTTTGGACAGTTCTTTTATCTTAGCTTTAGCAGGTAAGGAGAATTCCTTAAGGTATTTGTTGAATACCCGGTCATTCCAGTTTTTGTATAAAGGAGCTATTACTCTTTTCATTTCCATGACCGTCAGTTCTTCGTAAAAATAGTTTTCATCAAAGACAAAGCCGATTCTGTTCTTTACCTCTTTTTCATACTCCACATTGTCCAGTCCAAAAATCTTAATTTCCCCGTCATCTTTTTTAAGCAGATTCATAATTAGTTTGATGGTTGTGCTTTTCCCCGCCCCGTTTGGACCGATGAAACCCATAATATATCCTTTTTCCAGGGTAAAACTTATATCATTTATGGCAAAATCTTTAAACTTCTTTGTTAAATTCTTTACTTCCAATACAGCTGCCATGCTATACCTCCTCATAAAGTATTTTTAACATTTCCTGCATTTCATCGAGGGACAACTCAATGGACCTGCCCGCATCAACCGCTTCCGCCAGTTTTTCTTCCACGATTTTTAGGCGTATTTCTTTTAGCAGTTCTTTGTTTTGGGCCGCTACGAAAGAACCTTTGCCTTGTACTGTTACTATATAACCGTCATTTTCCAATTCCTCATATGCTTTCTTGGTGGTGATGACGCTTATCTGCAAATCCCTGGCCAGGCTCCGTATGGAAGGAAGCATCTCGTTCTCAGCCAGTTCTCCCCTGAGAATCATATTTTTAATCTGTTTGACAATCTGCTCATAAATCGGTTCCTGCGAGGAATTGGAAATAATAATGTTCATTTATTGTTCTTAACCCCCCCGTATTAACAGTGTGAATTAATTGAGAATTATATATGTGAATTAACTATGTATATTTATTATACTGTATATTCACAGTATATACACTTAAGTTATTTTTGTCAATGCCTTTAGTGCTGCGATGAATAGTTGAGACAGCATAAAAACATAATAAAAATCGGTTAACAACATGGTTTTTCAGGACAGTTGATTGCCGTATTGGCTGAACATATTTATCAGCAACTATAAATTTATAAAAAAAAGAACAACCATATGGTTGCTAATTATCTGTCTTTTCTTCTCTGCCTCCGCTAAAACGGCGATAGTCCCGCAAAAAAAATAATGGTTTCCCGACATCGTCGGCTTCGGCAAAGTAGGCCGGAGAAAAACTCGATGTCGGGAAACCCTTAGTACTCTTAATTAAAATCCCAAATAGAACATATAAAATGCTATCAGCAATATAATCCCGCCCATAGCAATCTTTAATAACTTGCTTAATAAACCGTACTTCCCGCTGGAGGTCACTTTTTTAACGAATCCCACCGAAGTACCGGCCACCAATACCAGTATGCTGTGGCCGATTGAATAAAACAGCAGGAGCACCACACCCCAGGCAACATTTCCGCTCCGAGCTACAATGCCCAGTAAAACAATTAATACGGGAGTTGCACAAGGCGAAGAAAACATTCCTCCTAATATACCCGCAACCAATGCCCCTAAGTATCCTTTTTTTGCCGTTTTGCCTGTGAGATAGGTAGAAGGAATAAAATTATAGAGCTCCCAGATTTGAAGCGCCATCAACACCGCTAGAATGCCAAGGGCAATATACCACCACTTGCTCGAAATTCCTATAAGTTTTCCGAATAAGGCGGCAACCGTACCGAGAGCAGTAAAAGTAACCGCCATTCCAAGGGCAAAGGTTAATGACAATATAAATGCTTTTTTCGTATCTCTATTCCCTACGCCGCCAACATATCCTATTACAAGCGGGACGCAAGACAAGGCGCAGGGACTTACGGAAGTCAGTACTCCCGCCAACAATGCCAGCAGCGGCGCAAGCCAGAAACTACCGGCTATAAGTGTTGACAAAGTCTCAAGCCATTGGTTGATCATTCTTTCAGCCCCATTTCCTTAAGGACTGCAAGTATCATCTCCTCCGTCATAACACCCTCATAAGTGGTAAATACGTGTTCTTTTGTATCCTTTAGATGATACATATTCATCCGCGACGCTTGCGGGTCGGACGGAGTATACGGTCTACCTTTCCTGTCAAAAAACACTTGGGTCGGAATTACCCTGATGGGATAGTTTTTTGCCAGTTCAGGATAGTCCCATATATCCACATATTTAATAATCGCTTTTCCTTGTAACTCCTTGTTAAGTTTCTCGAAAACGGGAATCATTTCCTGGCAAGAAAGACAGTAATCCGCCCCGAAGCCTATCATAATAGGCAGGCCATAGGATTTTAGTTTTTTAAGGTCGATTTCTTCGGTTACATAGAGTCCAAAATCAGGGTTATCACCCGTAATTGACGGCAATTTGCCGGCGTTTTTAGCAAACCATATCACTATAACCGCCGCCACAATTAAAATCGGAATAATTATTTTAACGGCAAGGCCTTGGGACGGTTTTAGCGACTTTTCTTCTTCCTCTAACAGTTTTTGGGCCATACTTTTCCCCCTGATTAATTGTGTTTAGCATGATGGTAAGGAACACACTCCCTTCTGTCAAGAGATTATTCCCATAATAATTTGATGATCCAAGTCCTTAGAAAATTTAAACCTCTTAACGTTGAAAATTAGGAGGCATGGAAAAGGATCTATAAGTCAATTTCCAACAAAATAGGCGTATGATCCTGTCTTGGTCCCGAATCAATCATTTCCGATCTCAGCACCCTGTCCGCAATCCTATTGCTCACCAGCCAATAATCGATTCTCCAGCCGGAATTGTTGATTTTGCTGGTTTTAGCCCGCTGGGACCACCAGGAATAAACCCCTGTCACATCCCCATGCAGATAACGGAAGGTATCTGTAAAGCCCCTTTTTAGAAGGTTGGTAAAGCCTTCCCGCTCTTCATCGGTAAAGCCTGCTGTATTGCGGTTGCTATCGGGATGGGCCAAGTCTATTTCTCTATGGGCCACATTAAAATCGCCGGTGGCCAAGACATACTTTTCTTTATCCAGCATTTCCAGATAGTCGGCGAATTTAATATCCCAAATCTGCCGCTCCTTTAAGCGATTTAAGCCTTCACCCGCATTCGGAGTGTATACTTGCGTCAAATAAAAATCTTCAAACTCCAAGGTAATAATTCTACCTTCATAATCCATAGTGTCAGGTGCCCCGATTTTGGGAAAGCTTACCCTCGGTTTTAAACTGTTCTTATATATAAACATGGTGCCGGCATAGCCCTTGCGTGCCGGTTCTACAGAGCAATTCCAAACAATTTCATACCCCGGAAACAAATCATTTAATATTTCCAATTGCTTTTTGCTGGGTCCCTCGCCGGGCAGCTTGGTTTCCTGCAAGGCAACCACTTCCGGATTGTGTTCGGCAATGGAATTCATTACTTGCCGACTTAATTGGGCCCGTTCCGAAGCACCTGTCAAGGCCGAATTCAAAGAATCAATATTCCAGGAAATGAACTTCAAATCTACTCCCCCTCTTTATATCAAGCCATCATCGCTTCCTTCAGAATTATTTCCCGTATTATTTCCCGTGTTTTTTGTCTATCTTTTTCTTTTATATCTGACTTCGGTTTATTTTTTCTACCAAACCGTAAAAATCGTCCAGCTTATTTAAATAGATGTCACAAATCGATTTAATCTCTTCCATGTCTTCTATATTGAAAGGGTCATATACTCCCACTGTTCTGAAGCCGGCATTTTTTGCCGTCCGAATTGCATATAAAGCATCCTCAAAAACCCAAGTATCCTCCGGAGTTGTTCCCATATACCCGGCTGCAGCCAGATAGATATCCGGCTTGGTTTTGCCGGCACCTATTTCATTACAGGTAAATATCCTGTCAAAATAATTCATCGCATTAAGTCTCCGCAGAGCTTCCTCCACAATGTGTCTGCCACTGGATGTTGCCGCCGTTATTTTAATACCGGCTTGCTTCATGTCTTTTAAGAATTGTTCCACACCATCCTTTAGACGGACTTGGGAACAATACAGACCTTCAACGATGCGATTAATTCCAGCCGCTATTTCATCCGTGCCCAAAGCCAGGCCATACCTGTTCTTTAAAAATTTAACCCATTCCGCCATGCTCATGGAGGAAAAGGTAGTCTTATTCAATCCGGGCTCCGCTTCAATTCCCAAACCGTTCAAAAAACTTTTAACCGCTTTATCCCAAATCGGTATGGAATCCAGAATCGTTCCGTCTATATCAAAGACTGCTCCTTTCATTATGCCATCACCATCTTTCAGTTAGTTCTTTTATTCTCCCGGTTAGTTCTATTATTTTCAAAGTACATTGTTATTCTACAATATTTCCGGATATATCGTAACAGGAAAAAAGCGTTGCTTACTTCAGGGATTAAATTGTTATAATACAATTAAGAATATATGGCAAGCGGTGCCAGGAGGGTGGTTTGATGTCCTGTTACTACATTATCGGTGTGCGGATGGAAAACAGAATTGACAATGCCGTAAAATTTCAAGAGACCCTTACAAAAAACGGCTGCAAGATCAAAGCCCGTTTGGGTTTGCATGATGTAAGCGATGATGCCTGTTCAAATGACGGTATTATCGTTTTGCATCCATGCGGCACTAAAGAGGATGTTGAGGCCTTGGTAAATGAGCTCAACAGCCTGGAAGGCGTAACGGCACGCTATATCGATTTAAATTAAAAGGGATTTTCTACAAAAAATCCCCGCCTCCACAAGCAATCACCTCCACAGACAGTAATGATTAACTATCTGTGGAGCTTTAGTTTTTAGGGTCATGCTTTAATAAAAAAATATCCATAAATGTCAGGAGGTATAATGATGTGCAAATATGGGATAGTTTTGACAACATTTGAAAATGAGCAGCAGGCAAAGCCTGTAATAGATGAAATTATAAGGTGCAAACTGGCAGCATGCGTTCAGGAAATCAAGATAAAAAGCCATTACACATGGAAAGGCGAACTTTGCCATGAAGATGAGGATTTAGTGTTGTTTAAAACCAGAAAAGAATTATATCCTGAACTGGAAAAGAAACTCTTGGCTATTCATCCCTACGAAACACCGGAAATCTTGTTTGTAGATGCGGAAAAGGGAAGCGCTGCCTATCTGGCCTGGATAGATGAACAAACACGTAAGTAATTGACATTACAGGCAAGTGATTGAGATCAACGCTTCTTTCTTGACAGATCTATCTCGCTGAAAACGGCGGCGCTTATTACCATCACCGCTCCGATTATCGTAAAAACGGTCATCGCTTCCTTTAAGAACACTGCGGAAAGTGTGATCGCAAAAACCGGATCGATATAGCTCATAATCGCCACCGTCTGGGAATTCAATTGATTCATACTGCCGAAGTAGAGCGCATAGGCGACACCGGTATGAAAGATACCCACAACAAGAATCATGATAACTGCTGTGATCTCGAGGGATATGCCACTGAAATCCCCTGTCAAAAGTAAACAAGGCACCAGAATAACTGCCGCCGAATAGAGCTGAATTATTGTCTTTCCGTAGGCGTCCTCAACAGGATTCTTTTTATTCAAAATCACAACTGCGGAATAAAGCGCCGCCGCCCCGAGGCCGAACAAAATCCCTTTGACATCCCTTACCCCGATAGCCGCAGCCTTTGTGATTCCGGACACAAGGGCAATCCCCACAATGGAGACAACTACACAAACCAATTTCTTTACCGTCAGCTTTTCCTTAAAGAATAGCGGTGAAAGCAGGATGACAATTGTCGGCTGCATATAATAGCACAAAGTTGAGACCGCAATCGATGTGTAATTATATGATTCAAACAGCAGGATCCAGTTGGCTCCCAAAACCACACCTGTAAGGCACAGAAAAAGTATTTGCTTATTGCTGAAATTGAAGTGCAGCGATTTCCTTCCGAACAGGAGACAAAGCAAAAGAAAGCTGCCGCCGAGAAAACCTCTCGCACATGCCAGCATCTCCGATGAAAGCGGAATATATCTTCTGAAAATGCCAATTGTTCCGAAAATCAACATGGAACCGATTAGCATCAGCAGTGAATTATTACGTTCCTTAGCCATAATGTTCAGCAGACTTTTTACTCCGCATCCTCATCCAAGGTCTCAAGCAAAAAGCTCACCGGTCGAAAACCGTCATTGCAGGAAATCATCGCCGACTTCTTATTCTTCATCCAGCCGTTATAAAAATCTTCAGCGCCATGGGCCAGGGCCATTACAAAGGCCGACATGCTCTCCCAGGCACTATCGCACATTTCCTTAGGCTTTTCCCACCCGTTGGCAATAAAAACTTGCCCGATTTTCATATTGCAAGCATGCTCTATGGGGTTTTCATATTTTTCTATCAAGTCATGGTAAACGGTTTGTTTCATCACCGTTATTTTCACTTTTTTCATCTTGTTTTCTCCAGTGTTTTCCTCTTTTTCTTTGACAATTTTTTTATATTTAATTAAATTTTGCTATCCCATATCTGCAAATTTTCTGAAGCCTGCGGGAAAAACTTTTCTACAGCGCCGGCACAGTTTGTCAGAAGATCTACCATTAACCGAGAATCAGTCACCTTTCCGGTTGAAATAATATTAACCCCTCTTCTAAACAATGGTTCCGGAAACAATCCTGCCGTATAACCATACACAATTATCCTTCTACCCCGGCATTGTTCCAGTATTTCTTCCATGGTATCCGAAACTAAAGTGCAGCCTGTAACAAATACCGTATCCGAATCGCGAAAACATTGGCCGGCTATACTTGCGGAGACAACCTGGGCGCAATGTGGTCCAAAATCCACCCCTTCTTTGGAAATAACGGTGGACTTGAAGAGTTCCGGTTCTAATTCAGTGACATAGGTTTTACCGGCTATTTTTGCCACATTGCGCACCATCCCGCCATACCCTACGATCGTTACCGTCTCGCCTTCCCTGACCTGTTGGCTGGCATGCTTGTCGTTGTCCGTAGTCAATGTATATCCCAGCGCCCCAAGATATTCTTCGTTCATCAGGGGACTGGAAAGGGCATTGAGGAGCGAAACCAATATGGAACGCAGTAACAGAGCGGATTTATCCCCCTTTTGCGGGTTAGCGGACCTCTCTTCCAAATCAAAGGCCACTTCCAAAGCATCCCTGCCCGGCGTTGCGGTCAAAAACCGCTCCAAAGCGGGATCTTTCAAAGCCCCGCCTGAGCGGATATTCATAGCTAAGCCCATCGCCCCGTCATCAAGCAGTACTCCTGTAAAGCCTGAGTTCAAAATTATTTTTTCCAGTTTGGGTCTGCACTTGAGATTCACGTCCAGGTATTCCCTGACCTCACCTAGGATCATGATACACTTCTCCCTCCATTTCCTCAACCGGGGCACAGAATTTTATCTCCTGCCCGCTGTCAGGATGGCAGGCAGTATAGAGACGGACATTAACGCCATAGGCCTGACTAAGATTGCTTTCCAGCAAAACTTCAGCCGGATTGCCCAAGGTCAGGATCTTGCCCTGGTGCATTAAGGCCACCCGGTTGGATTAAATAAAAGCGTGATTGGGGTTATGAGTAGTCATTATGATGGCCCGTCCTTCCTGGGCCAAATCTTTAATCAGGCGCAGGATAACCACTTGATTTTTGAAATCCAGGTGTGATGTCGGTTCGTCCAGGAGCAGAATTTGCGCTTGCTGCGCTAAAACCCTGGCAATCAGAACCAGCTGTCTCTCTCCTCCGCTCAGTTCGGTAAATCGCTTATCTTTAAACTTGCTTATTCCTACCCGTTCCAAAGCCTCTTCCGCAATGGCGATGTCTTTGGCAGAAGGAGAAGAGAAAAAGCCAAGACTGGGCGCTCTTCCCACTAGAACCATTTCTTTGACGGTAAAAGGAAAAGCCGTTTCTTGCTCCTGAGGAACATAGCCAATAGTTAAGGCAATCTCCCGCCTTGACATGGCGGACAGGTTTTTCCCGTTAATACGGACTTCACCGGCAGAAAGAGGCAGGATTCCCGCAAGGCATTTGAGCAGAGTTGTTTTTCCACAGCCGTTCTGACCGAGAAGGCAGAGAAATTGAGTTTCCTTCAACTCCATATTGAGCTTTTTAAATACAGGCGGATTTTTCCCATAACTGTAAGAACCATCTCTGATTTCCAGTATCATGACCAGTTCGTTCCTTTCCGGAGCAAATATGCGAAGAAGGGTGCACCGATAATCGCCGTCAGTATCCCGATGGAAATTTCCGCAGTTGCAAGGGATCGTGCCAAATCATCCATAAGGACCATATAGGTTCCCCCCAGGGAAATCGAAGCAGGTATCAGGTATTTATGGTCCGGGCCCACCAATATCCTGGCGACATGGGGTATTACCAGTCCTACCCAGCCTATGACACCGCTGACAGCCACTGCGCTTGAAGTGGCTATCGTACTAAGGACGATCAGTACCAAGCGGAACTGTTCGGTGTTCATCCCCAGTGCCCTGGCGTCCTCCTCGCCCATGGCCAGTACGTTGATCCGCCAGCGGACCAGCCAGAGGGCTATAATGGGAATGCACATGGCCGGAACAGCGTATTTCAGATCAACGGATGATATCTTGGCAAAGCTGCCCATCAGCCAAA
>ENA-UPSB01003291-UPSB01003291.1-bioreactor-metagenome-genome-assembly--contig:-NODE-3291-length-12862-cov-5.199032_pt1 | contig 12862 bp, 12 predicted proteins | sample MGYA00238182_ERZ773286 | MGnify/ENA primary metagenome ERZ773286 (study PRJEB29026, sample SAMN07631240) | bioreactor metagenome | isolation source: Switchgrass digestor | place: USA: Dartmouth... | reverse complement strand
CCTCTCATCTTTCAGATTTAAATCTGCTGGAATTAGCACCGTTGCATTAAAAAATGCAGGTTGCCGGGTTTCATTGGGCCAGTCCCTCCACCACTCTTGATAAGAGTTTTTTCTGGATTAAGTTTTCAGTTCGCAATTAATTCTGGCTTCTAATATATCTCGATTATAAGAAAATGTCAATAACATATTTTTTTACAGATTTTAGAAATCAATAAGGAGTTTTCTACATTATATTTTCCAAAGGCAAGAAAATTTATCAAGTTCTCTGTTTTTAAAGATTTTTAACTTGACAGGCGGCAAATACTTTCATAAATTAAAGTATGAAAGAAACTTTCAATGGAGGTGCCGGCATGGCAACGGATGACAGGCTAAGGGATGAAATGACAGATGCTCTGTTTGAAGCTATTTTGCTTCTTCGAACCAAAGAGGAGTGCTATCGCTTCTTTCAGGACATTGCCACGGTAGCCGAGATTAAGGCTTTTGCGCAGAGGCTGCAGGTGGCCAAGATGCTGGAGGCAAATGTCACTTATACCAAGATTGCTGAGGAGACCGGAGCGAGTTCGGCTACTATTAGCAGAGTAAAGCGCTGTTTGAATTATGGCGCTGATGGGTATAAATTAGTTCTTCAACGTTTGGCAGAAAAAAATTCGGCTGAAAAGAGTTTGGCAGAGGGAAAAAACTCTTAAATCGTCATATTTTATGAGGTGAAAGTATTATGGAACGTTCAGCCCTTGGGCTAAAATTACCGGAAGGGATGCGGGACTTATTTCCGGAACAGTTGGCTTGTTTAGAAAAATTGGAACAAAAGGCCTTGCAAGTATGTAAAAATTGGTCTTATCAAAAGGTGCTTACTCCGGGGCTGGAGTATAAAGCCTGTATTGAACCCGATCAGGACAAGGAAGACAATTTATATAAATTCTTTGATAAAAACGGCCATGTGCTCGTGTTAAGACCTGAGTTTACCACGCCGATAGCAAGGATGGTTGCGACCAGGTTAAAGGGCTGTGATTTGCCGCTAAGGTTTTGTTACAGCGGCGACGTGTATAGAAATAACTCCGCCCACTATGCGGAGTTCAGACAGGTAGGCGTGGAATCAATTGGGTCCGGCTCCGAATTGGCGGATGCCGAAGTTATCGCGTTGGCCGTTGAAATTCTGCGTTCGTTGGATTTTAAGAATTTCCAGATGAGCCTAGGCCATAACGCAATTTTTTCCGGTTTGGTTGAGGAAATGAATTTTGATTTAAAATTGCGGCAAGAGCTCGAGGACGGTATAGCCCGTAAAGATATGGTCAAACTCGAGAGGCTTGTTTCCCAAAGCTCTATTCCGGATGCGGCAAAGGAACTGCTTTTGGCCATGCCCACATTGACCGGTAAAGAAGAGGTTTTGGACAAATTGCAAAACTGGAATCATATTATGGCTATCAGGAGGGCAATTGAATCTTTACGAACGATTTACCTTTATTTAAAGGATTTCGGGGTACAGGACTATATTAATTTGGACTTAGGGATTTTACGCGGATTTTCTTATTATACAGGTGCCATTTTCGAAGGGTATTTGCCGGGAATAGGAATGCCGGTAATTGAGGGTGGGCGTTACGATTCCCTTTATGCCGATTTTGGAATTAATTTGCCGGCCACGGGATTTGCCATTAATCTAGGACTTTTGCTTGAACAAGTAAACGATTTTGAAACAGAAACCGCCGATGTGCTTGTTTACGGCCAGTCTCCGGGAGCGGTAATCAAACGTTGCCGTGAACTACGCAAAGCCGGACGTAAAGTGGAAATGGCTCTGGGTTTTCTGACGGACAGCGATGCCAAAAGAATTGCCTCTAACAGAGGGATTCCGAATTTGGAAAAAGTGGATGGCAATCGGGAACCGGGCAGCCGTGATTATAGATTTTAGGAGGGATTGGCATGCGTAAACTTGCGGTTCTAACCGGAGGCGGAGACTGTCCCGGTCTTAATGCCGTACTTAGAGCCATTGTGCGCACGGCCAGGAATTACGGACTTGAAGTTATCGGAATCCTGGACGGATTTAAAGGGGCAATAGAAAAACAGTTTAAACCGTTAGATTTGCAGGATGTTTCCGGAATTTTGCCGCGGGGCGGGACTATCCTGGGCACTTCCAACAGGGATAACCCTTTTGCATACTGGACCGATCGCGACGGGCAAAAAGTCCGTGAAGACAGGTCGGACGAAGTAATACGGAATCTCGCCGATATGGGAGTCGATGTTTTAATCGTTATCGGCGGAGACGGCAGCTTAAACATTGCGTTGGAATTGGCTCGTAAAGGGTTAAAAGTTGTCGGTGTGCCTAAAACCATAGATAACGACTTGTTGGCTACCGATTATACCTTTGGTTTTCATTCTGCGGTGGAGACAGCTCAGGAAGCCATTGATAAACTGCACACCACTGCCGAATCCCACCACCGGGTAATGATTTTGGAAGTTATGGGACGCTATGCCGGTTGGATCGCCTTATATTCAGGTCTGGCCGGAGGTGCGGACGTTATACTAATACCTGAGATTCCGTACCGGATAGAAAAAGTGGCGGAGGCTATCAACAAACGTAAAGAAAGGGGTAAAAAGTTCAGCATTGTGGTGGTGGCGGAAGGTGCCAGACCGTTAGGCGGAGAAATGGTAGTACAAAGCATTCTGCCAGACAGGACCGACCCGATAAAGTTGGGCGGTATCGGAGCCAAAGTGGCTAAAGACCTTGAAGGGCTCATCCATTTGGAAACCAGGGTTACGGTGTTGGGGCATATTCAACGCGGTGGATCGCCGAACACTTTCGACAGGGTGCTGGCTACTCGGTATGGGGTTGCTGCAGTGGACGCGGCATTAAAGGGAACTTTTCCGACTATGGTAGCCCTTAAGGGCAATGATATTTGCGAAGTTCCGTTGGCTGATGCGGTAAATCATTTAAAGCAGATTAAACCGGACGATCCGGTTTTGCTTGCCGCCAAAAAACTTGGTTTATGTTTCGGAGACTAAAGTATTAGGTATGGCCAAGGTGTCTTTATTATTAAAGGCATCTTTTTTTTAGCACAGTATTGTAGCTAGGTATTCTTTTTAATTTATATTAAAACAAAGCCGTTAAAGAATTAAGTCAAAATATAACGAAAAATTAATTTTTTTAATATCGCAATGTTTTTTGGGGCAGGAAGTTGGTCAGAAATGAAGAATTTAGTCAATAAAAATGGCATAGTTCCCAGTTCTCAAGAAAATAAAAGGATACGGAATAAAATGTGAAAATAGGGAAAAGGAGAGGGAAAACAATGCCAGGTAGACAGTACCGCTTTTTAAAAGAGGATTTGGGTCTAGGAGATATCGAGTTAGGACGACCAAATCTTGGTCAGGATGCACCTGTATTAGTGTATAGACTGATGCAATATTCGCTTCATGATGTAATTGTTGCCGAATACGGTGAAGCAGTCGCTAAAGAGCTTTTTTACCAAGCGGGAAAAGCTGCCGGAGAAAAATTTTGTCGAAACTTTTTAAATGTTAATTTGGACATGAATGCTTTTGTTACGGAACTAAAAAACAAGTTAATTGAAATGAAGATTGGAGTATTACGCATAGAGGAACTTGATCCTGACAATTTGCATGTTGTTGTATCCATAGCTGAAGACCTGGCTTGTTCAGGCCTTCCTATAACCGGAGATACTGTATGCAACTACGATGAAGGATTTTTGGCCGGTGTCTTCAAAGTCTATACCGGTAAGGATCTTAAGGTTAGAGAAGTGGATTGTTGGGCAAACGGCGCTAGGGTATGCCGTTTTAAGGTTAATCAATAATTGGTAGATTGCCACTATTTTTGGATTGTATGAAAGGATGACCTATGAACATAGAAGAACTTCGCTTAATTAATCGGATTGCGGAGAGTCTATCCCAGATTTTGCAAGGTAGAATTCCCGACTATCTTGACCCAATAAACGGTTCTCCCGTATTGGATAGGTTGGTAAAAGAGTTTAACGAGTTAATAGAATCTTACTCGGAAATCCAAAGATTTATTCTGCCTCTTTCCCAAGGGGTACTCAACGTTGAGCCACCGAAGGCCAGAAATATTATGGCTTCTCCTTTTAAAGAGTTGCATTCCCAACTTAAGACCTTAAACTGGCAGGTGGAACAAGTCGCTAAGGGCGACTACAATCAGCGTGTCCATTTCATGGGGGATTTTTCTAAAACTTTTAACTTTTTAATTGAGACTTTGGATCGACAGAGAAAGATTGTCAAAGAATACATTACTTTCTTAGAAACGGAAACGGCCAGGCTAAGGGAAAACGAAAAACGCTATGCTCTGGCGGTTAAACACTCACGCGGCGGTATCTGTGTTATTGATCCGCAGACCAGGCGAATATTGGAACCCAATCTTCAATTGTGCAATATGTTGGCTTATACGGAGCAGGAACTTACGGAACTAACTTTGCCGGAGCTGTATGCCGATTCCAAACAGGCTGAGTCGGATCTGGCCAATATGATTCAGCAAGCTCTTTTTACCGTCAATTCCAGAAAATTGAAGAAAAAGAACGGAGAATTCGTTGAAGTTAATATTCATACCTGCTGGTCCCTTGGTATTACTGACAGCTTTATAATCGTAAACCTTGAAGACGTCACCGAGCAGAATAAAGCTCAGCAAGTTTTGAACAAATACAAAATACTGCTGGAGCAGGCTCAAGATATTATTATCTTTTGCGGGTTGGACGGACGAATTCTGGAAACAAATAGACAGGCGGAACGGGTTTACGGTTACAGTTCGGACGAAATGCAATTACTGAATATCTCCGACTTGGTTTCTCCCGAGGAAAAACAGAATCTGGCCAAATACATTAACGAGGCCTGTACCAAAGGAATCGTTTATGAAAGCGTTCATTACCGCAAGGATAGAAGTACTTTCCCGGTCGAGATAAGTTCTCAACTGGCAACTTTCGGGACGGAAAGAGTGCTGGTCAATGTCATTCGCGATATATCCGAACGCAAAAGAATTCTTCAAGAGCTCGAGTATTTCAGTACCCATGACTCTTTGACCGGAGTATATAACAGAACTTACTTGGAGGAAGCAATCGATAGAATAATTTCTTCCAATAGCCCTGCCAAGAACGCGTTGCTGTTAATCGATATTGATAATTTCGGCGTTTTAAACGACGCGTTGGGACATAAGCTCGGGGATCAACTGCTTGTTGATGTAACCGAAGTGCTGAAGAAAAATATCCGTGCTGAAGACATCTTAGCTCGGGTCGGCGGCGATGAGTTCGGCATTTTAATGCCCAACGCAGATTTGCACGAAGCAAAATACTTAGCCGCCAAGCTGCGCCGAGTATTGGCCGAAAGTGAAATAAATGTTCGGTCTTATCTTCCTTATAGAATCAATATTTGTATCGGTATCACCTTATTTGACCAAGAATCATTGAACGCCCACGAAGTGATTGCCCAAGCCAGTCAAGCCCTCTTTCAGACCAAAACTCAGGGTTATAACAGGGTTTCTTGGTTTGTCCCTGATCATAAAAGCAATACACCCCGAATGAAAGAGTTAATGTATTTTTTGACCGAGGCAGTTAAAAAAGAGCTTTTCACCTTGTACTTTCAACCTGTGGTAGATATTCTGACCGGTGAAGTAATTTATTATGAAGGGCTTCTGCGTTTGAGAAGCGATAAAGGAATTTTGTTCCGTCCCGGGAATTTCATACCTTTAGCGGAGCGCTTGGGCCTTATGCCGCAAATCGACAGTCAGGTCTTAAAACTGGCTTTTGCAGCCCTCGATGATTATCCGGAACTCAAGTTGTTTATCAATCTCTCGGGTTTAAGTTTAAGTGATGAATGTTTACTGGACAATATAGAGAAAACCGTTTTGAGCAAAGGCATCCAGCCTTCGCGGCTTGGTTTTGAAATAACGGAAACAGCCGCAGTAAAGGATCTTCAGACCGCCGAACGCTGGATTAATCGCTTAAAAGCGATTGGCTGTTTATTTGCTTTAGATGATTTTGGCATAGGTTATTCTTCTTTTTCCTATCTACAGAATTTACCGGTGGATTATGTTAAAATAGACGGCAGTTATATAAGAGAGCTGGATAAAAACTCCAAACATCGAGTCTTTGTCCAAGCTATGAGTATGTTAATCAAATCCCTGGACAAAAAAATCATTGCCGAATCGGTTGAGAATAATACAGTCTTGGAATTCTTAAAGGAAAACGGTGTAAATTATGTTCAGGGTAATTTTCTGGGCAAGCCGCAGAATGCCCCTGTTTTTAATCAGAGGCGCGAAGTGATTTGAGTGTAAAACAAAAGCATAGATAGGGATGGCCATAAATTTGACGTAAAAGTATAACAAGAGTATTTACTTTTTAAAATACTCTTGTTATACTTTAAATAATATTTTTTGCACTTTAGTTGAGTAACATGTTAAATTATTAAACTATATTATGTTGTTTTGGTTTTTATCTCTTCTATTTTTAATCTGCTTCATATCTATTTGAACTACTAGATAGATTTAATTCCGCATGGATTTGATTTAAAAAATAAGTTTAAAAAGAGAAATAAATTAAAAATAAAAGGTTTGAGGAGGACGCGGAGTGTCTAGAAACTTTTTGACTATAGCTTTGCCGAAAGGAAAATTATTGATAGAATCGTTGCATTTATTAAATAAATTGGGTTTGGACTGTTTAAACATCGAACAGGACTCCCGACGCTTGGTTTTCGACTTGCCCGAAGACGAAGCCAGGATTCTGATTTGCAGGCCGACGGACATACCGACCTATGTGGAATACGGGGCAGCCGATCTTGGATTTGTCGGAAAGGACACTTTAGTCGAACAGAACAGGGACGTTGCGGAATTGTTGGATTTGAAATACGGTTACTGTCGTTTTGTCGTGGCCATGCCGGAGGAGAACCTTCCTCCGAAACTGCCTGACGGCTCTTACGATTTAAGGGTTTTGAATCATAAAAGAGCCGCAACCAAATTTCCGAGGGTTGCTCAACTTTTTTTCAATGAACTCGGAATGCAGGTAACTACGATTAAATTGCACGGCAATGTGGAATTGGCGCCCAGAGCGGGCTTGGCGGAAATGATTGTGGATATCGTCTCCACCGGCAAAACCCTGCGGGAGAATAAATTATTGGAAGTGGCTCAGATTTTTGATTCCACAACCCGCCTTATAGCCAACAGAGTGGCTTATCGAGTCAAATATGACCGGATTCAAGCGGTTAGCGGAAAATTGAGGGAACTGGTCAAAGCGGGCTAAGGCCGCAAATTTTGAAAAGAAAGGAAGAAAGGCAATGGTTAAGCCGATTATAAAATATGAACAATTAGACTTAAAGGAACTGAGCAAGAAGTCTTACGGAGACGACTTGGAGTTGGAAACGCGAGTAGCGGAGATTATTTCCCTGGTAAAAAAACAAGGAGATAAAGCTCTGCGGGAGTTGACGCTAAAATTTGACGGGGTGGATTTGGCTGAAACGGGTATAAAAGTAACACGGACGGAATTCGAGTCCGCTTATAAGCAGGTTAGTCAGGGCTTTTTAAAAGCATTAAGGCAAGCTAAAGAAAATATTAAAGAATATCACGAAAGGCAGAAACGCAATTCTTGGCTCAAGACTGCCGATGATGGCACCGTTATGGGTCAGTTAATCCGTCCGCTGCAAAGGGTGGGTATTTATGTACCCGGCGGTACGGCGGCCTATCCTTCCTCAGTGTTAATGAATGCTTTACCGGCGGCAGTTGCCGGAGTAGAGCAAATAGTAATGGTCTCGCCCCCACGCCCGGACGGCTCTGTTTCGCCGCAGGTGTTGGTCGCCGCCGCTGAGTGCGGAATTGAAGAAGTTTATAAAATAGGGGGTGCCCAGGCCATTGCTGCTTTAGCCTATGGAACCGAAACCATTTCGCCGGTTGACAAAATCACCGGCCCGGGAAATATTTATGTGACCTTGGCCAAAAAACAGGTTTACGGCATTGTGGACATAGATATGCTGGCCGGACCGAGCGAAATTCTGATTTTGGCCGATCATACCGGCCAACCGGAAGAACTGGCTGCGGATTTGCTTTCCCAAGCGGAACACGATGAGTTGGCTTCCGCAATTTTGATTTCGCCGGATCGGGCTTTGCTCGAAAACACCGTCAAAGAAGTCGAAAGACAAATTAAACTGTTGCCGCGTTCCGAAATTGCCGAAAAGGCTTGGGAAAAATATGGGGCGGCAATATTGGTCCGGGATTTGGAGCAAGGGATGGATTTGGTCAATAAAATTGCTCCGGAACATTTCGAACTGGTAGTGGAAGATCCTTTTGCCTGGCTTGGCAAGGTCCAAAATGCCGGAGCGGTATTTCTGGGCAGAAATACCCCGGAAGCGGTAGGGGATTATTTTGCCGGGCCGAATCATATTTTGCCGACGGGGGGTACTGCCCGATTCTATTCGGTGCTTGACGTAGACGCGTTTGTTAAAAAAATCAGTTTTATAAATTATTCGGCGAGTGCTTTAAAACGAGATGCCGAGTCGATTATGCTTCTGGCCCGCAGCGAAGGTTTGGAAGCCCATGCCCGCAGTATTGAGGTGAGAAATAAATGAGTATTATCACAAACAAAGCGGCAAACAATTTAATAAGGCCGGAGCTTAAACATTTACAACCCTATCAGACATCCGAGGGTTATGCCAATATCCGCATGGATTCCAACGAAAACCCTTTTCCGTGGCCGGAAGGGATGAAAGAGGAACTGTATAATTCGGCTTTCGAATTCAACCGCTACCCGGACGGCTCGGCCAAAGCTTTGCGCCAGGCCATTGCCGGTTACAACAATGTGGATTGGACCGAAGTGCTGGTGGGTAACGGTTCCGACGAATTAATCCAGTTGATACTCGGTACCTTCGCCGGCCCGGGAAGCTCTGTTATTCTCCATCCGCCGACTTTCAGTATGTACTGGGCGGCGGCGGCCGTTACGGGAACCCATGTTCAAGAAATTCCGCTTCTTGGCGGTATAGAACTGGACACGGAACGTATTCTGAAAAGCGGCAAACAAAACGTCAGAAGTGTCATTATTATCTGCAACCCGAATAATCCTACCGGCAGCCTTTTTGCCAGAAGCGAGATCTTAAAGATCGTTCAGGAAAGTCCCGGTTTAGTGGTGGTGGATGAAGCTTATTTCGAATTTTCCGGGCAAACCCTGGCTGATGTGATTAACGAATACCCGAATTTACTGATTCTCAGGACCTTCTCCAAAGCCTTTGGGCTGGCTGCTCTACGGGTCGGTTATGTGCTGGGCAATAAGGATCTTATTGCCGCTTTAAATAAAGTACGACAACCTTTTAATGTCAATTCTTTTTCCCAGCGGGCGGCGACAATTGCTTTAAAATATCTTCCGGCTTATCTTCGGCAGGTGGCAATTCTAAAGGAAGAAATTCAAAAAATATCCCAGAGCCTTAGTCAGATTCCCGGGGTTACGGTTTATCCGACTGCGGCCAACTATGTTCTATTCCGTTCGGCGAACAGTCAGGTTTGGGCTGAGGAGTTTGCCGTCAGGGGTATTGCCGTACGCTATTTTGCCAATCTTCCTGTTTTGGAAGAAGCAATACGGGCCAGTTCGGCCTTGCCGGAACAAAACCGGGAATTTTTGCGAGTGGCAGCGAGCTTGGCCGGAGTTTGCCAATATAGTGAATAGGGGGCATTGCGATGAGACAGGCAGAGATTCAAAGGAGTACCCTGGAAACTGAAATTAAAGCCAAATTAGTGCTGGACGGCAGCGGCAATGCGGATTTGGCTACAGGAATTGGCTTTTTTGACCATATGCTTAACTCTTTGGTGCGTTTTGCCCATTTTGATTTAGAGTTAAAGGTTAAAGGGGATTTGGAAGTGGATGCCCATCATACCATAGAGGATTGCGGTATTGTCTTGGGGCAGGCTTTAAAAGACGCTTTGGCCTCCAAGAGCGGGATTGAGAGGGTCGCCGACTGCCTTGTACCGATGGATGAAGCTTTGGTTCAAGTTGCTGTGGATATATCCAACAGAGGTTATCTGGCTTGGCGGGTGGACTGCCCGGACGGGACGGTCGGAGGATTCCCAGTGGAAATGGCTGAAGAATTTTTCCGGGCTTTGGCCTTGAATGCCGGAATAACCTTACACGTAATTATGCTGAGCGGCCGAAATCGACACCACATTTTAGAAGCGGTTTTTAAAGCCACAGGCCGCGCATTGGGGCTGGCCGTGCGGCAGTCCGGCCGTTTTGAGGGTGTATTATCCACTAAAGGTATATTGTAGAATGTTAGGAGGCTTCAATGATAGGTATAGTTGATTATGGATGCGGTAATTTAAAAAGTGTGGAGAATGCCTTTCTTAAGTTGGGCTATCCGGTGCTTATCCTGGACAAACCGGAATTGCTTGATCAAAATAAGGAAATTAAAGGAGTCGTGCTCCCGGGAGTTGGGGCTTTTGCCGACGCTATGGCGATATTGACCAGGGCTGGCTGGGTTTATCACTTGCAAAAGTATGTCTGGGAAGGCAATCCGTTTCTCGGCATTTGCCTTGGCATGCAGCTGATTTTCGAGATAGGAGAGGAACATGGCAGACATAAAGGGCTTGGTTTTCTGCAGGGCAGGGTGGTTAAATTCCCGGCAGGCCTTAAAATACCCCATATGGGTTGGAACAGCGTCAAGATCCTTAAGCCGAACTTGCTCTGTACCGATGTACCGAATGACTCCTATTTCTATTTTGTGCATTCCTATTATGCCGAACCTGAAGACTCTTCCTGTATCCTTGCTACCAGTACTTATGGTGTGGAGTTTCCGGCTTTGGTCGGCCAGGGCAACGTTTGGGGCACCCAGTTTCATCCTGAAAAGTCAAGTCGTTGGGGCTTGACTGTTTTAAATAACTTCGGAAAGTGGGCAATTTCCAGATGAAGATCTACCCGGCTATTGATTTGAAAGACGGGCAGGTAGTCCGTTTGCGACAGGGCGAATTGGAACAGGCCACTGTTTACGAGACTGACCCGGTCCGAATGGCGGCGGCATTTGAAGCCAAAGGAGCAAAATACCTTCATGTTGTGGATCTAAACGGTGCTTTTGCCGGAAAACCGGTTAATGATCAGGCAATTGCGAAGATTGTGCAAAATGTAAAACTGCGAGTCCAGGTAGGCGGCGGAGTGCGGACTTTAAAGCGTATAGAACAATTGCTCGAGACAGGAGTGGACAGAGTAATTTTGGGAACGGCAGCGGTAAAAAATCCCCAATTAGTCGCTGAAGCAGTGCGAAAATACGGGGACAGAATCGTTGTCGGAATCGACGCGAAAAATGGGATGGTCGCCGTAGAAGGCTGGGCCGAAAAAACATCCCTTAGGGCGGAAGATCTGGGTCTGGCCATGCGGGAAATCGGGGTTTCCGAAATCATCTTTACCGATATAGCCCGTGACGGAATGCTGAGCGGAGCGAATATAGAAAGTACGGTCAGGATGGCTGAAAAAACCGGTTTAAAAGTAATCGCCTCCGGTGGTATATCTTCTTTGGAAGATTTGCGAAGGCTTAAATCCGAGGCTGACAGAGGAATTTCCATCGCTGGGGCAATTGTGGGCAAAGCTCTGTATCAGCGGAATTTTACTTTGGAGCAGGCTTTGGCTATTGCAAGGGGGAACAACGATGCTGACTAAAAGAATAATTCCGTGTCTGGACGTCCATGAAGGAAGAGTGGTCAAAGGAGTTAATTTTGTGGATCTGCGGGACGCCGGAGATCCGGTGGAACTGGCTAAATATTATGACCAAGAAGGCGCCGATGAGCTTGTATTTCTGGATATTTCAGCCTCGGCCGAAGGCCGGGCCACTATGGTTGAAGTAGTCAGAAAGACTGCGGAACAGATTTTTATACCCTTTACCGTCGGCGGCGGTTTGCGCAATATCGACGATATTCGCAAGATGCTTAGAGCCGGCGCGGACAAAGTATCGCTGAATACCGCTGCGGTTCAAAATCCTGAATTGATTGAGCGAGCTGCTTACGCTTTCGGCAGCCAATGCATTGTCGTGGCCATTGATGCGCGCAGAATCGACGAGGGGCGGTGGGAGGTATATACCCACGGCGGGCGTACCCCGACCGGGATCGACGCGCTGGAATGGGCATGCAAAGTGGAAAAGCTCGGAGCAGGAGAAATTCTCTTAACCTCAATGGACAGAGACGGGACAAAGGAAGGTTATGACAACGAACTAAACAGTGCCGTCAGTCGGGCTGTGTCGATCCCGGTGATTGCCAGCGGCGGAGTCGGCAATTTGGAGCATATAGCCGACGGCCTTACTGTAGGCGAAGCCGATGCGGTACTGGCTGCTTCCATTTTTCATTATGGAGAGTATACGATAGGAGAAGTAAAAAGGTATCTGAAAAACAGGGGAATCCCTGTCAGACTATAAAGGTTTGTCTTAACGGTTGATGTTTTTTGTTTAAAAAAGTTTCGGGAGTTTGAGTTAAAATGAATAACAGTAACCAAGAAATACAAAAAAGTCCTGCAAATCGGGAAAAGACTGCGAAGTCATATGAGTTAAAGGATGAACGGTCGAATATTAAAAAAATAAATATAGATAAATTCGATCAATTGACCGACGAAATTCGCTGGAATGCCGAAGGTCTTATTCCGGCGGTGGTCCAAGATGCGGAAAGCTCGGAAGTGTTAATGCTCGCGTATATGAATAAAGAGGCCTTATACAAAACCTTGACTGAAGGACGGGCCGTTTATTATAGTAGATCCAGACAGTCTTTATGGATAAAAGGTGAAACCTCCGGCAACTACCAGCAGGTAGTGGATATTTTTTTGGATTGCGACAAGGATGCCTTGCTGTTGAAAGTTAAACAAACCGGAATGGCTTGTCATGAAAACTATTTTTCCTGTTTTCACTATCGTCCGCA
>ENA-UPSB01003288-UPSB01003288.1-bioreactor-metagenome-genome-assembly--contig:-NODE-3288-length-12866-cov-17.927796_pt1 | contig 12866 bp, 8 predicted proteins | sample MGYA00238182_ERZ773286 | MGnify/ENA primary metagenome ERZ773286 (study PRJEB29026, sample SAMN07631240) | bioreactor metagenome | isolation source: Switchgrass digestor | place: USA: Dartmouth... | reverse complement strand
GAAAAATAAAAAGAGGATTGTTCCTCTTTTTAGTAGTTATAAAGTAGCTAAACAGACTAAGGGCTTCGAATTACCTTCTTACCTTTTGTGTAGCCCGCTGAGTTTTTACGTGCTAAAATGATAATAATTAAAAAAACAAGAAGGAGATAAATTATGGGAGGACATTGTGATATCGGCATAGTAGGTTTAGCAGTAATGGGACAAAACTTGGTTTTAAATATGGCTCGTAAAGGCTTCAAAGTAGCGGTGTTCAACCGCACCGCTCAAAGAACTCAAGATTTTATGAGGGAAAGAGTGAAAGATGAGCCTATATTTCCTGCTTACCAGGTAGAAGAATTTCTCTCTCTTTTATCCTCCCCCCGCCGAGTAATGCTTATGGTAAAAGCTGGCCAACCAGTGGATGACTTTATCCAACTATTTACCCCTCATCTTTCCCCTGGAGACCTCATTATAGATGGAGGAAATTCCTATTATCGAGATACAGACCGCCGGATCAAGGAAGCTGAAAATAAAGGGCTTCTCTATCTGGGAGTGGGAATAAGCGGAGGAGAATATGGAGCACTCCATGGACCTTCCATCATGCCTGGAGGACACGAGGAGGGATATTTTTTAGTTAAAGATATCTTAGAAAAAGCAGCCGCTCAAGTAGAAGATGGCCCGTGCTGCACCTATTTAGGCCCGGGTTCAGCAGGACACTTTGTAAAAATGGTGCATAATGGCATCGAATATGCCTTTATGCAAAGTATCGCCGAATGTTACTATATCTTGCGAGAGGTAGGAAAACTTCCTGCTCCTACTATTGGTAAAATTTTTGAAGAATGGAATAAGAGCGAAGATTTAAACTCCTATCTAGTAAACATTACTGCTCAAGTTCTACAATACTTAGACCCTGATACTAGTAAACCTCTAGTAGATTTAATTTTAGACCAGGCAGAACAAAAAGGGACAGGAAAGTGGGCTTCTCAGGTGGCTTTAGATTTGGGGATTCCCACCCCGGTTATCAACCAATCGGTTATCGCTCGCAATTTATCTTCCTTCAAGGAAGAAAGAAAAAAGATAAGCACTCTTTTCCCTTATTCCCCAGAAGAAAAAAGTGATATCTCGCTACCTCATTTAGAGAAAGCTCTCTTTCTTTCTCAACTTGGGGCATTTTCTGAAGGTTTTCATATATTAAAAGAAGCCAGTTCAGAATTTTCTTATAATTTTAACCTGCCGGAGGTGGCTCGGGTTTGGAAAGGAGGGTGTATTCTTCAATCTCGCCTCTTAGGTCGCATTCAAGAGGCACTCCGAGGAGAGCCAGATTTACTGTTTGTCTCCCCCATCTTTAGAGAAAAAGTAAAAGAATATTTGCCCTCTTTGCGGCAAGTCTGCGCTCAGGCCCTAGAGAGAGAAATTCCTGTTCCTGCTCTTTGTGCTTCTCTTTCTTACTTAGATAGCTGGAAAAGGGAGTGGCTACCCGCCAATCTCATTCAAGCTCAGAGAGATTTCTTTGGTGCTCATACTTACCGCCGGATAGACCGAGAAGGAGTTTTCCATACCATCTGGCAAAAGGAGGAAAAAGAATGATTTTATTAGAAAAAGGAGATGCTCATACCACTCTTACCTCTAGAGAAATAGAAGAAAGTTTACTTCCCGTTCTCTATTCTCTTCCTCTAGAGGGTAAGAAGGTTTTAGTGATTATCCCCGATTCTACCCGCACTATTCCTATGAAGCTCTTGTTTAATCTTTTGAAAAAAGGCTTGTCGGGGAGAGTGAAAAAACTTGATTTTATGATTGCTCTGGGAACTCATCCTCCTCTAAGTGATGAAGAACTAAAGAAACACTTAGGAGTTACTTATGAGGAAGCAAAAGAGCGAGGAATACAAGTTCTCAATCATCGCTGGGACAAAAAAGGAGAACTCCAAGAAGTGGGTGTTCTTTCCTCTAAGGAAATGGAAGAAATTTCTTCTTCTCTCATTACAGAAGAAGTGCCAGTTACAGTTAACAAAAACATTTTTAACTATGATGAGCTGATAATTCTAGGTCCGGTTTTCCCTCATGAGGTAGTAGGATTTTCTGGAGGGTATAAATATCTCTTCCCGGGCATTGCCGGAGAAGAGATAACCCATAAATTTCACTGGTTTGCCGCTCTTATCACTAACCCCAAAGTCATCGGACACAAAAATACTCCGGTAAGAGAAGTTCTAAACCATGCCGCTCGTTTTATCCCTCTTCCCATTACCCTAATTTCGGTAGTTATGAGAGGAGAAGAAGTTTGTGGTTTATTTGTAGGCGATGCGCAAGAGGCTTGGTCTCGAGCAGCCGATTTATCATCGCAAGTAAATATAGTATACAAAGATAAACCTTTCTCCACTGTTATCTCCGTTGCTCCTCCTCTTTACCAGGAGTTATGGGTAGGAGGAAAGTGTATGTATAAATTAGAGCCGGTGGTAGCTGATGGGGGGAAACTCATAATATACGCTCCTCAAATTAAGGAGATTTCTGTAACCCACGGGAAATATCTTCGGGAAGTGGGCTATCACACTCGAGATTTCTTTTTAGCTCAGTGGGAAAAATATCGCCACTACCCGGGGGCAGTTTTAGCTCACTCTACTCATGTCAAGGGGATTGGAAAATATGTTAACGGCCGAGAATATCCTCGCATTGAGGTAATCCTAGCTACTAGCATCCCCCAGGAGGTGTGCGAAGAGATAAACTTAGGTTACCTCGACTACCACACCCTTCGCCCGGAAGATTTTATGGGTAGAGAAGAAGAGGGGATTTTAGTAGTTCCTCGAGCTGGAGAAATGCTCTATAAGCTATCCGATGGCACCATCCCTGATATAGACAAACTATAGGCAAGCTTTATCTGTTTTGGGGCCTAAAATAGGTAACTTTGTTAATCTGGAAGCTATTGGTATTACTGAGGTTATTTTGCATCCTTAAAGACGCATCTGGATTAGCTAGTTGCTTACAGAACTAGCAAAAAACCAGGGTTATCTCTATTCGTAGCTTTTTTATGAGAAATCCCTCTCCTTTATTTTCTCTTCTACCCATTTAATATTCTTAATATACCAATCCACGGTTTTCTTTATCCCCTCTGCAAACTTAGTTTTAGCCCGCCAATTTAGCTCTCTCTCTGCTTTTTGACTATCTAAAGAATAGCGGAAATCATGGCCGGGTCGGTCGGGAACAAATTGAATAAGGTCTTCTTTTTCTCCCAGAAGAGAAAGAATTGTTTTTACCGTATCCAGATTTTGTCTTTCTTCTCCGCTTCCCAGATTATATATTTCTCCCTCTCTCCCTTTGAGAAAAGCAGCATAAATCCCTTGAGCACAATCTTCTACATAGAGCCACTCTCGCCAATTTTCTCCTCGACCATAGACCGGGACAGGCTGGCGATGGAGTGCTTGCCAGATAACTACCGGGATTAATTTCTCGGGATACTGCCAAGGACCGTAATTATTAGAGGGTCGGACAATAACAACCGGTAAATTAAAAGTTCGTTCATAAGCCTTCACTAAAAGCTCTCCCCCTGCTTTGCTGGCTGAATAAGGAGAAGAGGGAGCAAGAGGATGTTCTTCGGTAAATTTACCCTCTTTACCTTTTAACTCTCCATACACCTCATCAGTAGAGACATGGAGAAAACGAGACACCCCAAATTCTAAAGATAACTCAAGAAGTACTTCAGTTCCTAAAACGTTAGTTAAAATAAAAGGAGAGGGGTCTTTAATACTTCGGTCAACATGAGATTCAGCAGCTAAGTGGATTACTCCCTGAGGTTTTTCCCTCTCCCAGATTTCTCTCATCTTTTCTTTTTGAGTGATATCTACCTGATAAAAAGAAAACCGGGGATTATCGGATATTTCTTCTAATCTCTTTTTATCCCCGGCATAAGTGAGAGCATCTGCCACCACTATCTTCCATTCTGGCTCCCATTCTAGCAACAGTTTAACCAAATTGGCTCCAATGAAACCTGCTCCACCACTGATTAAAATTCTATTCATTTTTTCCCTCCTTCAACGATAAAAGAAATCGGTCAGTTGCTTCTTCCCAGGAAGGGATTTTCCTTTTCAAGACGGTTTCCACCTTTCTGGAATCTAACGCAGAAAAAGGAGGCCGCTGAGCAGGGGTAGGAAAATCGCTACTTTTAGCCGGAAAAAGTTGCCCTCTCCAGTTTAGCTTTTCTAAAATGAACTTAGCCCACTGGTATCGGCTACAATATCCAGAGTTAGCAAAATGAAAAAGTCCCTGGGCATCTTTTTCTAATAGCTCTAAAGTAAAATATGCTGCGTCGTGAGCATAAGTGGGAGAAGAAATCTGGTCATCTACTATCCGGAGAGTTTGTTTCTCCCTCGACCACTGGAGGAGCTTTAAGGGAAAGCTCACCTTGGGGTTATTGCCAAATACCCAGCTTACTCTAAGGAGGAGAAATTGAGAAGGAGAAAGAACCTTCTCCAGCGCTTTTTCTCCCTCCCATTTCGTCTTCCCATAATAGTTGAGAGGAGAAGGAAGGTCTTCTTCTCGGTAGGGATAGCTCTGGTTTCCCGAAAACACATAATCGGTGGAATAGTGAACCAAAAAACTCCCGTGCCTCCAGGAGGATAAAGCTAAATTTTCTACTCCTCCGACATTTACTTTCCAGGCTGTTTCTCTTTCTTTTTCTGCCTGGTCTACCTGGTTATAGGCGGCACAGTTCACTATGATATCAGGCTTTAACTCCTGGACAGCTGTTTCTACAGCTGACATTTTAGTGATATCGAGTTCTTTATGAGAAAAAGGATAAACCTGGTATCCTCTTTTTTCTCCTTCTTTTTGAATCTCTTTTCCCAGCTGACCCTGAGAGCCGGTGATGAGGAGCTTCATAGGTTACTCTACCACAAAGGGAGAGTCTTTTCTTTCTTCCCAGCGGATTTCATCTACTTCTTCTTTCTTTCCCCATCCTCGATAAAGCTGGTTGGGGAAATTAAGGACCAACCCAGGCTTTTCTCCCCGGTTCTGATAAGCATGAACTATCCCGGGAGGAACAACTACTCGTAAAGGATGACCTTCTTCAGCAGTCAATATAAGCTGATTCTGGTAAGTGGGAGAAGAAGGACGATTGTCCCAGAGAAATAAACGAAAAACAGAAGAACCTAAAAATACAAAATGGTCCCATTGAAAGCGGTGTTCATGAGGACCGCGGGTGACTCCGGGGTGAGTGAGAGAAATATAGCCCATAAGAGGATATAAGTCCTCAAGAAGCTCATCCTGGCGGAAAACTTCTATCAACCATCCCCGTTTATCTTCATACCTTGCAAGCTCTTCCTTTATTACTCCTTTTATATCCCCAGGGGTAAATTTCACCAATTTTACTCCCTTCCAAAATCGAGAGTCATATCTCGAGTTAGCTCATTTGCTCGACTGAGAGATTCAAACGTGCCGGCGTCAGTCCAGAACCCGGATAAAATATCGTATTCTGCCTCTCCCCTCTCGATATACCAGTTATTAACATCAGTGATTTCTAATTCTCCCCGGCTGGAAGGTTTAAGCTGAGAGATAACATCAAACACTCGATTATCATAAAAATAAATCCCCGCTACGCAGAAAGAGCTTTTAGGAGAACTAGGCTTTTCTTCAATAGCTATAATTTTCCCTTCTTTGAACACTGGAACTCCAAACCGCTCCGGGTCAGGAACTTCCTTTAAAAGGAGGCGAGCTCCTCTTTTTTGGTTTTGAAAGTGAGTAAAATAAGGAGTAAGGTCATCTTCAAAAATGTTATCCCCGAGAAGAACCAGACAATTATCTTCTCCCACAAACTCCCGCCCCATTCCTAAAGCCTGGGCAATCCCCCCTGCTTCATCCTGAACTTTGTAAGTAAATTTTACTCCAAAATCTCGTCCACTTCCTAAAAGCTGAACCACTTTCCCCATATGCTCAGTGCCGGTTACCACCAGGATATCCTGAATCCCTATCTGAGTTAAGTGATAGATGGGATAATAAATCATAGGATATCTTCCCACCGGAAGAAGGTGTTTATTGGTTACTTTAGTAAGAGGATAGAGCCGAGAGCCAGTCCCTCCAGCTAAAATTAAACCTTTCATTGTTTACCCCCTTGAGAAAATTGCCTGATCCTCTTTTACCACCCATTTTCCAGATTATAGCAAATTTGCTTATTTCTTTGTACTTCTCTTTATTTAGAATTTCCTCTCCTTTGACGGAAGAAGATTAAGGTAAGGTGTCTTTGAGAGCTCCTCCTTAAGGGAACATAATTGAATTCTACAGTTAAGTTTGGCAATTTTTTTTATCATATAGTTAATAAACTTATAATAGGCGATTAAAAATGAATATAACTTATGCTCTTCCAGATACCTCTCTTTGGGGAGGTATTGAGGTTTTCTTAGCGCAAGCCAGTAGATTACAAAAAAGAGGACATAAAGTAAGAGTTATTACAGCAGGAAGTAAGCCAGATTGGTTTAAAATAGATTTTGAACTTATTAGTGTTCCAAAACTTACCCCCCGGGTTATTCCGCAAGATAGCGAGCTTATAATAGGTACTTCTTACCTTACAGCTGTCGTTGCTCATGATACCGGGTTTAATATTCCTATCCACTATTGCCGAGGTTATGAGTACCTTGGAGCAAGTGATCTTCAAACCAAAAATCATATAGATTTTGTTTATAGTCTTCATACGGTTAAAGTCGTTAATAATTCATTTTTGAAAAAAATTCTGGAGGAGAAATATCATCATCCCACTTATATGATTCATAATGCCATCGATTTATCTCTGTTTCACCCCGGAAATAGAGCTACTTTCCCTAAAAAGAGAGTTTTAATAGCAGGCCCGACAGAGGTAGACTTGAAAGATATAAAAACAGCATTAAAGGCGGCTAAAATTTTGAAGAAAAAATTAGGCGATACCGTTGAGATTATTAGAGTTTCTCAATTTCCCATCTCTCAAGAAGAACAATCTCTAGAAGTGGTTGATGAGTATTATAACCCCTCATCAAGAGAAGAAATGGCAAAAATTTATAGCTCCTGCGATGTATTAATGGCTTCTTCCAAGGGCAAGGAAGAAGGATTTGATTTATCTCCCATCGAAGCTATGGCATGTGGAACTCCGGTGGTATTAACAGATATATCTGCTTATCGTAGTTATGATGAGGTTACAGATTATGCCCTTTTTGTCCCACCCCAAGACCCTGAGACTATGGCTCAAGCAGTTATTCATCTTTTGGAAGACAAAGATTTATATATCAGATTGCAAAAGCGAGGATTAGAAGTAGCGAAAAAGTACGATTGGGATATAGTAGAGAATGAAGTAGAAACTGTGTTTTCAGAGATAAAAGCTAATCACTGGGAAGAGTTTAAACTAAGAAACGAGAGAATGTTTCCCGGGAAATCTGACCCTCTTACTGAGGCTATGCATTTTCAAAGATACCGATTTGCTTCTCAGTTTGTAAAAGATAAAGTAGTATTAGATGCTGGTTGTGGAGCTGGCTATGGAAGCTGGATTATGGCAACTGAAGGAGGAGCAAGAGAAGTTATCGGTATAGATTATGCAAAAGAAATAATAGAATACGACTTGGAAAAGTACCAAAAGGATAATTTAACTTTTGAGACTATGAATGTGCTGGATTTAGGTTTTGAAGATAATAAATTTGATGTGGTAGTAAATTTTGAAGTATTTGAACACATAGATGACCCTGATGCACTTTTAAAGGAATTAAGCAGAGTACTCAAACCTGATGGGATATTACTTCTTTCTACCCCCAATAAAGCTGTATATTCCCCAGATAAAGAGCCCGATTACCCTTTTCATGTAAGAGAATACTCTTATCAAGAGTTTAGGTCTATACTTGCCAAATACTTCCACAATTTTAAATTCATCGGTCAGTATCTGTCTTCGGGGAAGTTAGAATTGCGAACGGACAATAGTGTATTAATAGAAAAGGCTCTCGCTTTCATCGCTATAGCTCAAAATCCTCTAAAGAGAAAAGAGCTTAACTTATCAGAAGGAAAGAGCTTAACTTATTATCCTTATTCTAGTCCTGAGATTCAAGCCCTTATTCCCTCCTCAGCCAAAAAAATACTGGATATTGGCTGTGGAGCGGGTGAGTTAGGTAAAGCCTTAAAAGAAAGGCAAGATTGTGAAGTGACAGGGGTAGAGATTGTACCTGAGGTAGCCGACAAAGCAAGAGAGAATCTGGATAAGGTAATAGTTGGAGATATTGAAGAAATAATAGATGACCTACCAGAGAACTATTATGATGTGGTTATTTTTGCCGATGTGCTTGAGCATCTCAAAAACCCATGGAAGATTCTCAGCCAGATTAAGACTCGCATAAATGCACAGGGTATTGTGATAATTAGTATCCCTAATGTGAGACATTGGTCAGTTATAAAAGATCTTTTGGAGGGCAGGTGGGATTATCAAGAAGCTAGGATTTTAGGCAAAACCCATTTGAGATTTTTCACTAAACAAACTATTCTGGAGATGCTGGATAAAGCAGGATTTAAAGTCACCAATTTACAAGAGATTGTAGTAGGAGAAGGAGTACCACTAAATCTTAGAGATGTTTTAAAAGATTTAGGAATGGAAGTATCCACTTTAGAAGAGGAAGGACGAATATATCAATATCTTTTGGTGGCTCAGCCTAAAGAGGTAACTCCGAAAACCTTGAGTCTCACCTCTATCATCATCCTCACCCGTAATAACCTTGAATATACTAAAATGTGCCTTGAGAGTATCCGCCGGTATACTCCCGAGCTTCATGAAATCATTGTGGTGGATAATGGCTCGACCGATGGAACAATTGAATACCTAGAAGCTCAAGAAGATGTAAAATTAATTAAGAATGGTTTGAATCTGGGTTTTGCTCTGGGAAACAACCTGGGACTTCGAGAAGCTCGGGGAGAGTATATCGTCATTCTCAATAACGATACTGTAGTTACTGAAGGGTGGTTAACCAGACTTATCAGTAGCGCTCAATCTAACCCTCAAGTGGGGATAGTGGGGCCTCGCTCTAATTATGTAGTTGGGCCACAAATGGTGAGTAATGTCCCCTATGGAGGCGATATGAACGCCATGCAGGAGTTTTCCCGCCAATGGAGCCTGGAAAACTCCGGTAGATATGAAGAAGCTCTTAGAGTGATAGGTTTTTGTATGCTGGTAAAAAGAGAAGTGATTGAGAAAATAGGAGGATTTGACCCCTACTATGAGGCAGGAAATTTTGAAGATGATGACTTTTGTATTCGGGCTCAGCGAGCAGGATTTAAGATAAGAATTGCCCACGATGTTTTTATTCACCACTTTGGTAGCAAAACCTTCCAGAGTGAGAAAATTGATTATCGACAAGTTATGCTAACCAATTGGGAAAGATTTAAGAGTAAGTGGGGTTTACCTCGAGAACTCCCCATAGAAAGAGGCTATCCAATTTATCAGCTTATTCAAGGAGGTTTTGACCAAGATAAGCATTTTGTCCCCCTTTCTATAGAGCCGCTATCTCTTGAGGAATTGCGTTCTCAAACTTATCTTTCTGAATTTAATACTCTTACTTTACGCTGGTTTTTAAGTAATTTTAAACCTCAAGATGATGTTACTCTGGTTATTTATCATCCCGAGGAAAAGGCAGAAGAAGAGGTAGCCAAAGCTATCCAGGAGCTCGGATATGATATAGATAAAACACCTGATATTTTACTGTATTCTCATCCTTTACCAGAAAATAAAATACCTTCTTTAGTTGCAATAGTGGATAAGGTATTAGTAGATTCTGGCTCCTCTCCCTTTCTCATCTGGGCTAAATATTTAAACAAAGAGGTTATTGAGATAGAAACGGCTCTACACGAACCTTGATTGGGTAGTTGAGAAGGGCAAGTTAGACAGAGGATAAAATTTATATCTCATGTCCTTGTAAAGCAGAAAAGCGTATGATTGCTGCGATAAAGTACAAAGAAAGTCGTCTATCTATGAAGAATTTGAATAAAATATATCAGCTAATCTTTACAAAGAGTGGTTTCAACTGATAAACCAGGCTCGCCTTTTAGGTTTTTTAAAAAGTGAAGAGCTTTATGCTCTTGCCAACATTAGTTTTTGGAAGGATCTAGCGGTTTTTATAAATGCGATAAAAAATATGGCTCTGGATAAGAATCCAGAATATCAAGAATTATTTTATATATACAATAGTATAGAAAAAATGTTTTCTCAGGGTAAAAAATTTGAAGATGGCATAATCACGGGTTGTACAGATCACGGGAAAGAAGAATCCGATAAATCAATAACGAGTGTACCGATGGATACCAAAGATTTCCTTGATAGTCTTAAAAAAAATAATCTTTATAACAAAATAGAAGCTGATGATGCTAAAAATCAGCAACCTACTCGTGTTTCTATTGTGGTAGTTACCTACAATTCTTCTCCTACAATACGAGAATGTATAGAAAGTCTTTTACGTAGCGGCGATAATGTTCCTTTTGAGCTTGTCCTGGTTGACAATGCGTCGAAAGATAATACTGTGGAAATTTGTGATGGAATTTTAAGAGGTACCGATGTTTTCTATAAAATTATCACCAATTCTAAAAACGCAGGTTTTTCAGCCGCAGTCAACCAAGGGATACAAGAGTCTACAGGAGAATATATCGTCTTATTAAATCCTGATGTTGTGGTATTTCCGGGATGGCTGTCGAGGCTCCTTGCTCATTTTCGAGATTCAAAGGTTGGAGCAGTAGGCCCGCTTTCTGACTATGTTGCTGGATTGCAAAAAATTCAATTTCATTGTGACAGCCGGGAACTGGCAAGCATTAAAAGCTTTGAAGAAGCCGATAGAATCGTTGCTCGAAGAAATCAAGGAAAGTCAGTAGAAGCAAAACTATTAATAGGGTTCTGTCTTATGGTAAGGAGGGATACCTTTCACAAAGTTGGTTTGCTGGATGAAAAATTGTTCTTGGGTAATGATGATCTAGACCTTTCCTGGAGGATTAGAGAAGCAGGATATAAACTTTTAGTTGCATCTGATGTTTTTGTACATCATGAAGGACAGGTAAGCTTCAGGTCTGAAGCTCCTATAAAGACAAAACTACTTGTTCAGGAAAGCACAAATTATTTGTTTTCAAAACTCCTAAAATATTACAAATCAAAAGTCCCCTCTCCTCAAGAACTCTGGGGAATAGATTGGTTTACACCCTATAGGCTTCTCACCTCTATCATCATCCTCACCCGTAATAACCTTGAATATACTAAAATGTGCCTTGAGAGTATCCGCCGGTATACTCCCGAGCTTCATGAAATCATTGTGGTGGATAATGGCTCGACCGATGGAACAATTGAATACCTAGAAGCTCAAGAAGATGTAAAATTAATTAAGAATGGTTTGAATCTGGGTTTTGCTCTGGGAAACAACCTGGGACTTCGAGAAGCTCGGGGAGAGTATATCGTCATTCTCAATAACGATACTGTAGTTACTGAAGGGTGGTTAACCAGACTTATCAGTAGCGCTCAATCTAACCCTCAAGTGGGGATAGTGGGGCCTCGCTCTAATTATGTAGTTGGGCCACAAATGGTGAGTAATGTCCCCTATGGAGGCGATATGAACGCCATGCAGGAGTTTTCCCGCCAATGGAGCCTGGAAAACTCCGGTAGATATGAAGAAGCTCTTAGAGTGATAGGTTTTTGTATGCTGGTAAAAAGAGAAGTGATTGAGAAAATAGGAGGATTTGACCCCTACTATGAGGCAGGAAATTTTGAAGATGATGACTTTTGTATTCGGGCTCAGCGAGCAGGATTTAAGATAAGAATTGCCCACGATGTTTTTATTCACCACTTTGGTAGCAAAACCTTCCAGAGTGAGAAAATTGATTATCGACAAGTTATGCTAACCAATTGGGAAAGATTTAAGAGTAAGTGGGGTTTACCTCGAGAACTCCCCATAGAAAGAGGCTATCCAATTTATCAGCTTATTCAAGGAGGTTTTGACCAAGATAAGCATTTTGTCCCCCTTTCTATAGAGCCGCTATCTCTTGAGGAATTGCGTTCTCAAACTTATCTTTCTGAATTTAATACTCTTACTTTACGCTGGTTTTTAAGTAATTTTAAACCTCAAGATGATGTTACTCTGGTTATTTATCATCCCGAGGAAAAGGCAGAAGAAGAGGTAGCCAAAGCTATCCAGGAGCTCGGATATGATATAGATAAAACACCTGATATTTTACTGTATTCTCATCCTTTACCAGAAAATAAAATACCTTCTTTAGTTGCAATAGTGGATAAGGTATTAGTAGATTCTGGCTCCTCTCCCTTTCTTATCTGGGCTAAATATTTAAACAAAGAGGTTGTTGAGATAGAAACGGCTCTACACGAACCTTGATTATCACAGCGAGAAAAGAGGAAAGTTTACACAGGTGTCCCCTATAGTTCTTGCCCGTCATCCCCGAAATTTTTAATCGGGAATTCACTGAGGAAGAAGCTTTTCCTTCCTCAACGTTGGGATGTTTTTGCCCAGCGTAATTATTTAAAATTTTTTCTTATTATACTGGTGGCGTATTTCCCACCAGTAGTTTTTGGCTTTTAGGTTCTTTGTCTTTTGGGGGTTATGAGGGGGCTTGCCCCCTCATAGTCTGTTCTGTCATTCCCGAGATTTTTTATCGGGAATCCAAATGCTTTAAATACTTATGGACCCCTGATAGAGGCATTCAGGGACAGGCTAAAAACGGCTCGAAAGTCGCCGGCGTGACGGGACAAGGTGTCATTAGTATGATTACTTTAGCTGGTTTAATATGATATAAAAGTAAAGGGTATGGTGGACCGACCGTCATTTGGTCTTTGAAGGCCGTCTCGCAGTATGGTCGCCATACCCTAATAAGAGAGGATGGTAAATATGACAGGGGAAAACTATGTGGGTATTGATGTAGGG
>ENA-UPSB01003271-UPSB01003271.1-bioreactor-metagenome-genome-assembly--contig:-NODE-3271-length-12946-cov-3.346521_pt1 | contig 12946 bp, 13 predicted proteins | sample MGYA00238182_ERZ773286 | MGnify/ENA primary metagenome ERZ773286 (study PRJEB29026, sample SAMN07631240) | bioreactor metagenome | isolation source: Switchgrass digestor | place: USA: Dartmouth... | reverse complement strand
GATTGATTTTGCAAAAGGTGCAGATATTTTCCTGTGTGAAGCTAGCTTAATAGAAAGGGATTCTCATTACATTGATAAAGGACATCTTACCTCTCGGCTGGCTGCTGAATTGGCAGAAAAAGCACAGGTAAAGATGCTTGTTCTCACTCATTTTTGGCCGGAATATGATTTGAAAGAGCTGGTCTATGAAATCAAAAAAGCTTTTCCGGGACCGATGGAAATTGCAGAACAGTTTAAAGTATATTCTTGTTAAAAGAACTTTTGAATAGGGGAAAGATGAGCATGGAGGAATTAAACGAAAAGGTCAAAAGGGTGGAGAGGATTGGGAATAGGCCATGTGACGCCATAAGGCCTGTAAAAATAGTACGGAATTATATCAGTTATGCCGAAGGGTCCGTACTGATTGAAGTAGGAAACACAAAAGTTATATGTACGGCCACTGTGGAAGAAAAGGTTCCTTCTTTTTTAAAGGGAGAGGGTATGGGCTGGATTACAGCGGAATATTCAATGCTGCCTCGGTCCACAAAGGAGAGGACAGTAAGGGAAGCAGCAAAGGGAAGGATTGGGGGAAGGACCCATGAGATTCAGCGCCTTATCGGCCGCTCTCTTAGATCCGTAGTGGATCTTTCATCCCTTGGAGAAAGGACCCTTTGGATTGACTGCGACGTGATTCAGGCTGACGGAGGCACCAGAACGGCTTCCATAACGGGCAGCTTTATTGCGCTGGTGGATGCCCTGGAATATTTGAGACAAGAGGAATTAATACCCTGCCTTCCCGTCAGTGATTTTATGGCAGCGGTAAGCGTTGGGAAGGTTGATGGGGAAATTATGCTGGACCTGTGTTTTGAAGAGGATTCCCGAGCTCAGGTAGACATGAATGTGGTTATGACGGGAAAGGGGAAAATTGTTGAAATACAGGGTACGGCAGAGCAGGAACCCTTTGAACGTTCTGAAATGGATAAAATGATTGAATATGCCGCCAAGGGTATAAGGGAGCTTATTGATATTCAAAAAGAGGTTTTAGGAACTACCGCCCAAAGGATCGGTCAGGTGAGTGAACAGTGCGAAAGCTTGTAATTGCTTCGAGAAATAAAGGGAAGATCTCTGAGCTTAGGGAACTCTTGAAAGGGCATAATTTTGAGATCTATTCCCTTGAGGATTACCCCCATATTACGGAAATTGAAGAGACGGGTAATTCTTTTAAGGAAAACGCATTGATAAAAGCCCGAATAACTGCTCAAAAAACGGGATGTCTGGCCCTTGCCGATGATTCGGGTCTTGAGGTGGATGCTTTGGACGGTTCACCCGGAATATATTCTTCCAGATTTGCCGGGCCCGAGAAGGATGATGAGGCAAATAACAGGAAGCTTTTATCCCTGCTGGAGGGGGTACCCCTTGAAAAAAGGACAGCCCGCTTCCGCTGCGTGGTTGCAGCTGTGGACCCTCAGGGGATTGAAATCACAACGGAAGGGGTATGTGAAGGAAAAATCGGGTTTGAGCCCAAGGGCAGTCACGGATTTGGTTATGACCCCATTTTTATTGTTGAGGAATACGGTTTAACCATGGCTGAACTCGGACCGGAAATTAAAAATAAAATAAGCCACAGAGCAAAGGCCTTTGCAAAAATGGCAGCTGTATTAAAGGGAATGGGGAATCTTGGGTAAAAGTACAGGAAATAAAAAATTTCACCCAATGTTTAGGGATTGTGCAGCTGGTCCATTAATGGTATAATAAAAGCGCTTGACGGCAAGCGATTTTTAATATATACTTATTAACTGCCGGTGAGAAAATGTGCGGGTGTAGCTCAATGGTAGAGCCCTGGCCTTCCAAGCCAGTCGCGTGGGTTCGATTCCCATCACCCGCTCCATTGTTTTATTATCAAGTATTTTGTGCGCCTGTAGCTCAGCTGGACAGAGCAACGGACTTCTAATCCGTGGGTCGCAGGTTCGAATCCTGCCAGGCGTGCCAGACAGATATCAAGTCGTTGCAAGAATTCATATTCAAGGACAGCCTTTTCAGGAGAGGCTGTTTTTTCTTTATAGGTAAAATCCGCAAGTTGCCTGCTACATGTCCTTTTTTCTTTAAAGTGAGCGTTGAATATTTTTTACTTTCAAAAAAGATAGGAAATAAAGCAAAAAGCATCGCAGTTAATCCGGTTCCCGTATTGATCAATGAGGAAACTCCTACACGTGCTGTTCAAGCCAGTCAACGATTTCTTTCTGAGATACACGGCCGGATGCTACAGCTTCCATAAACTCTATCACCTCAAACTGTGAAGCACGCAACCTCAATCCGTTCTTCCTAAGGACCACGACTGCTGCTACGAAAGCCGTCCGTTTATTGCCATCAACGAAAGGGTGGTTGCGAGCCAGCCCATAAAGCAGAGCGGCCACCTTGGCAAGAAGTCCAGGATACAGGTCTTCACCGCCAAAGGTGGCCAGCGGGTTATTAACAGCGCTTTCAAGAAGGCTCCAGTCACGAATATCTTCGCATCCACCAGTTGCTCGGATAACCTCGTCATGTATCTGCTTAACAGCCTCTGGAGATATCCACTTCAACGGGAGGCCAACTCCTCAAGAGCCGGCCGGTACTGCTCAATAACCTCTCTCGCCAGCTCTACATCTTTCTTAGCTTCAAGGCGCTGAGCTAAAGCATCCAGCACTTTTCTTAGTTCAGCAGGTGGAAGCTTCGAAAGCTCCTCTACAAGTGCTTCATAAGCCACATGGATCACCTCCAAACCTAATAATATTATACACCAATTATTTTTCCGGTTCTTATGGTTACTTGTTTTTTAAGGTGAATTTCTTTTCTTTTTTATCATTCTTTTTTCTTATGTAATCCTACTGTAATGATTACTAATATCTGCATATAATTCCTTGATTTGGTTACCCAAATCTGGTATACTGTTGCTACATATAATGCCATTTTATCAAGAAGTTGGCATGAATCTTTTACATAAATCGGCTACAGGATATGACAGATCAGGCTTTCAGTCGGTTTGTGCTACCTGTTTATTGCTTCAGATAGCCTGTAGATGTATTTGCCTTTTGCCAACTAGGATGAGGGAATACTAGTAGGTTATGGTAGGAAAAAGGCAATCGCTCTTTGATAATATGTTGGGGAAGGAAATAGCCTCTTTTTGTGCTGAACAAAAAAAGCTGGAGGTGAGAAGGGTGAAGCAGAAAACAGCGCTTTTTATAGTAGCTTTTGTTGCAGTAATCTGCGTTTTAGTACTCGTGCCGCCAGCGGCCGAGGCAAAAACCTTAGAAGCAGTGTATGTCGCGAAAGTATTTAGTTCGGATTATAAAGTCATTATAGTTAGAGGAAACGGGGATGTTTACTTGGTTAAGTACGGGGTTGGTGTGCCCTCACTCTGGTTATACGAAAACAAAGCTGTCTACATTTATTCACCTTATTCCTTTGCAGGCGTAAGCTCACGAATTATCTTGCCGGACAGGGGGCAAGACGCACGCATCTGGAATGCGGAATATTTGGGGAATATTTACTGGCGGTATAGGATCTTAAGATAAAGCAGTTGCTTCAACAACGATTTTTATTAAATTAAAATTCATGTTGAAAAATTTTGTGTTACCGAGGCTACCATTTCAATACAAACAGGACGAACAGGTAATCTGTGGGTTTTGGAAAAATATAATAATAGCGGGTGCAGGTAAATTTAGGACAGCCAGTAGGATAAAAGAACAGTAAATCAGCTGGACAGAGCACCGGACTCTTAATCCGGGTGTTGGAGGTTCGATCCCTCCATGGCTCACCATGTTGATTCCCAACCACTGCAGAGGCAATAAAGAGGTTAATCAACATACGACCGCCGGAATGGAGGACAGACATTCTGTTCTGCTCACAGGACGGAAATAAGATGACCCGAAACGGGTAATGGCGCAGGGTGAATCGCTACAGGCAGAAGCTTGGTATCAAGTAGAGGGCATACGATTTAAGACACCATGCCGTCACAAAGTATTTAAGAAGCGGTAGCAATTTGTATACCCTTAAGGTTCTCCTGGGATACCAACTTTCAAATTTCACAGAATTATTGCATTTTGTTGAGTCTGGCATAAGAAGAGGACATACAAATGATTCGCCGGTTAATAAGCTTAAGGTAAACAAAAAGAGAGTAAAAAAGCTCAGAAACGACGACTTATCCTGCGGCTCTTTGTATTCTTGCAGTTTCCACTCAATATCCAAAGTGCTAAAGGTCTCAAGCTCATCCCTCGTAGTCACAAGAACAACTTTTATATGTGTATTTGTCACGACTGTAGTGTGCAATCAACCCAAACCGTTGTCGGAAATATGATATATTGATTCGGTTATCGTATTGGGAAAGTAGTAACAAATTTTGTCGTAGCACGTCAAAGGTAGTATATTATCGAGGACTATTGTGTCAACTAGCCTCTGCATTTACTTATTAGATGCCAGAACAATGTTAGGCGGCACATTTGTGATTTACCATTGTTTGATTATTATGAAAAACAAAAAACACCAAATTCTAGCCGGATTTATGAGCAGTATAGATATATAGCTCCATATATCTGGTCTAAAACACTGTTAGAATATGGTTAAGGTCCATTTCAACAACGCTTCCAATTAGTATTCCATGTTTTTTCTCGATAGGGGACAGGCTGACTTTCTTAATAACAGTATGCCTGCGTTCATCTTGCGTCTTCACATGCTATATATTGGACCTCATAGTAGCAATGAGATGCATTGAGGTATTTATGATAGTGCTCACCAGCTTGCTGAGCAATGGAGTGGCTTCTCTTCATTCGGCGAACTTTTTTTGTTATATTTATTGCCACATTGTCTGCTATCTTTAACTTACCGTCTTGCCCTGTCCATGCGTGGGACAGGGAGTTAATAATGGTACATCGTAACCTGCAGCCGCGGCGGCGTTAATGGCTTTGATGTATGCTTGCGGGTTGTAGTTAGTGAGATTACATACATCAAAGTCGAACTCGTCTGCATACTTTGATGCAGAGTTATTCTCTGTGTCTATCACGGCAATACGATCGCCTAACACCGAAGCAGTAATAAGGGCGCCTTTTCTAGGTACAGCGTGTTGGTAGGTTCGTCGAAGCGCCAGTTATAACGTTGGCCTGTGATTCTGAATATTACATCCAAGAGTTCGTCTATAGCCATGTGTTTCTGAATTACACTACCTTCTTGCCGTGCGTCCACGGTTACATACTCTTCTATGCCCGTATAGCTTCCTCTCAAGGGCAGGGAAGCTTTATTAGACCCTAACCAGTTTAATCCGCTCTCCAGCACTTGCACCTTTAACACCTTGGCAACAGGATCTATTGGTACATAGAGTTTACTGCCCTTGTAGTATGGTCCTACGCTTCCCTTAATTCCCCATATGGTGGTGACGTCCCTATCGGACACCACCTTAAACGTTGACCCTGTAAATGCAGTGCCGCCGCTTGGACTGCTGATGGTCTGCGACTGCACCTTGGGTATCTTGTGGCTAAAGTCCACGACCTTTAGGTAGCCGTCGGTGGTCAGGTAGTATATCTTTCTGTTGTATTCGTCTACCTGCCAGTCGTTAAGCTTGTCTAGCCATGGAAGCTGGATACCCAAGTCTTGATAATACTTATCCCTGTAGTGCCTCCATACTGTTTCTGTACCTAGGTACAATACGCCGAGATTGTTAGTTACCCTGGGATATGCAGGCAGATACAGCCCTCCTACATAAGTGCCCATTGGGTCGGCAGTTTCCATTTGGTTGCCCGGCACAAACGGCAGCCATTCGTTGGTGAACTTCTTGTAGTTGTACTTCCAGAGGAACTCGCCGTTGGATATGATGAAGCTGTTTTCAGGATCAGTTTGTGACGGCAGCACCCAAATCCTTGGGATGTTGGGATAGTTCACAAAGTACTCTTGCTTGTACTTGTTGTAGGATATGAACTTGCTTAAGTGCGCCTGTTCAGGTATTCCGTCTTTGCTGTTTAGCTCGCCTTCGTCTATTGGCTCTTGCCGCCCGTCGGGATATATCTTGTATATACCTATGTACCAGCCGTATGCTCTGTTAAGGTAGTCCTTGTACTTATCCTTGAGCTTGCCCACTTCAGTATCAAGGAAGACGCCAGGATCCGTTGGGCGTGACCCTTCCATTACTCCTGGAGGCAGGTTTACCATAGTCTTCTTAATCGTATACATTGAGCCGTCGGGGAACTTAACCAAGCAGGGAAGATGGGGCCTAAATGTGTGCAGGTAGTCTTGGTAGCCGTATATGATTAACGTAGTCTGGGTCACTTATGGAAAGCTGTTTGTATTCTTCTACAGACATGTCCAAGTGCTGGCGCGGTTTTCTGTCTTCCACCAGTATGGGTTCAAAGTGGTCGGTTACTTTCAGGTATACGGTTACCAGATTACCTACCTCTATGTGATGCACTCTTGAGGGGAAGTAGAAGTCAGTGACAGTTTTTGGCGGCAGATACCGGTCTATCATTACGCCTGACAGGTATATTGCACCGTTGTTATAGACCATGCCGCCCGGCCTGAATGTGTATATGTCTTCCAGCTCACCCAAACCGTAGGGCTCAAAATACTGTCTGCTTGCCGGAAGGCTTGCCACTGTGGTCAGTTGTCCATTTGAGTACTTCTTCATCACCATGCCGTCAAGGATATAGATGTCGCCGTTGTCTGCTATTACGAAGCGCTGGGGATGGAGAAGACCCGAAAGTACAGTTTTGTGTCCGGCGTCCTGCGCCAGTACGGGAATAGGTGTCAGTACCGCCGTCAGAACAAACAGAACCGCCGTGATACAAGCTATAAACCGCCTCACTAAACGCACCTCCGTTATTTTTAGTCTTGGGCAGTCCAATATTCGTCGACTATCTTGGCTAAAGTATATGCCTCAAACTCTGTGAGTTCCTTGAGTTTTTGACGAGTTTATCTATAAATTTCATCCATTTCCCGTACCTTATCATAGAATTCAGTTTCGGTTTTGCATAATGGTCAAAATTTTTATCCTCTCCACCACATCGCCGTAAAATAAGCAAACTTCATTAGTTTACCATGAACCTCCTTTTTTGTTATAATGTAACACCGCGCATTAATATTACATATATGACATATAATGTCAATCTTCCTCCACATTATTTATTAATAAAAGCATTAGAAGTTGAAATGTGTTATACTTTGTTAGAAGGCTAGTCTGGAGTGGTGTAAATGCGAAAAAATTGATGAGTTATATTAACAGCCCCTGCCTTTATGGCATAATAACCGATAGAAAGCATATAAAAAAACAAATTTATACACCCATTTGTGCTTGACAAAAGAAAATATGTCTGCTATATTAATTCTGCACTCTGTGGTGGATGTAGCTCAGCTGGTTAGAGCACCAGATTGTGGCTCTGGGGGTCGTGGGTTCGAGTCCCATCATCCACCCCAGGTTGAAGTTATTTTTTTGTTGTCACATTTTGTTGGGGCGTAGCCAAGCGGTAAGGCAGCGGGCTTTGGACCCGCGATGCGCAGGTTCGAATCCTGCCGCCCCAGCCAGATAAAAGGAAAAGGATGAAAAGTATGTGGGCCATTAGCTCAGTTGGTAGAGCACCGGACTTTTAATCCGGGTGTCGGAGGTTCGATCCCTCCATGGCTCACCATATTATTTTTCCTTCATTTTTCTTTCTGCGGGAGTGGCGGAATTGGCAGACGCGCTAGACTTAGGATCTAGTGGGCATTGCTCGTGGGGGTTCAAATCCCTTCTCCCGCACCATTTTTATTTAGGTTATTTTTTTAACCTCGGCGAAAGGGGTTTTTGCCCGCTGCCGAGGTGTTATTCTATTATGTTGAAAAAAATTATTAAGCTGTTTAAAGTTGTTTTTATCAACCATTAAATGTAGCTAGGTTTGATGATATGTGATATACTAAGCTGGTGTACATGATTATTATTCTTAAGTTTAAAACTAGTATTGATAGTTGTAAATTAAGAAGGGGGAGCATAAATGAAGGCTGAAGTGGAAAAGATAGAAAACAATTGGGTTAATATGAAAATTGAAGTAGAGGCTGAGAAAGTTAATCAGGCTCTTGACAGGGCTTATCGGAAATTGGTTAAGGAGGTAAACATCCCCGGATTCAGAAAAGGAAAAGCTCCAAGAAAGATACTGGAAAATTTTTTGGGAACCGAGCCTTTATATAAAGAAGCTCTGGATTTCATTATGCAGAAAGTTTATACTGAAGCTGTGGAGCAGACAAAAATTCAACCCATTGATGCTCCTCGGGTAACAGTGGAACAGTTTGAAGAAGATAAGCCGTTAATTTTAAATATTAAGGTTGAAGTTAGACCTGAAGTAAAACTGGGTGCATATAAAGGAATAGAGATAGAAAAACCAGTGGTTGAGGTGAAGGAGGAAGAGGTTCAGGAATATCTTGAAAAACTTCAAAAGCGGCATGCAAGGATAAAAACTGTTTTAGATGGAGCTGTTGAAAAGGGAGATATTGCTGTTGTTGATTATAAAGGATATATAGATGGGCAGACTTTTGCTGGGGGCATAGCAAGTAATGTTTCCATTGAAGTAGGATCCGGGCGTTTTATTGAGGGGTTTGAGGAACAGTTAATTGGAGCTAAAGTAGGAGAAACTAGAGAAGTAAAGGTTGTTTTCCCGGAGGATTATCGGGATAAGAATTTAGCAGGGAAGGAAGCTGTCTTCAATGTTACTATTAAAGAAATAAAGCGCAAGGAGCTCCTGCCTTTGGATGATGAATTTGCTAAGGATGTAAGCCAGTTTAATACTTTGGAAGAATTGAAAGAGGATATAAAGAATAAGCTAAAGGAGGAAAAAGAGAAAAAAGCCCGTCAGGAAATAAGAGATGAGGTAATAAAGAAGGTTGTTGAAAATGCTGAGCTTGAAGTGCCTGAAACCCTTATACAGCGCCGCATAGATGCTCATATTAAAAGGCTGGATGAAAGATTAAAGCTGCAGGGATATTCTTTAGAAGAGTACTGTGAAGCTGCAGAAACCACAGAAGAGCAGCTTAGGGAAAAGTATAGGGAGCAGGCTGTTGAGAGTGTTAAAACAGATTTGGTATTGGAAGAAATTGCGCAGAGGGAGAATATTAAAGTTTCCGAGGATGAAGTTTTTGAAGAAATCCAAAATTTGGCCAAAGATTATAATGAGAGTGTAGAAAATGTTCAGAAAACGCTGAGGTTAAAGGATAACCTGGAAGCATTAACCTATGGGCTGCTGATCGATAAAACCATTAAGTTTTTGGTTGATCACAGCAGTCAGGTGGAAAGTAAAAGTGAGTAGGCTTTATTAAGCAGCTTAAATTTAAGTAATTGCTGATTAACTTTACTTTTCAATTGTGTGAGGTGAATTGAATAATGTCCATATTAGTTCCAATGGTTGTTGAACAGACAAACCGAGGAGAACGAGCCTTTGATATTTATTCTCGTCTGCTTAAGGATAGAATAGTATTTATAGGAGGACCCATTGACGATAATGTTGCAAATCTTGTAACAGCACAGCTGCTTTTTTTGGAAGCGGAGGATCCCGAAAAGGATATACACCTTTATATCAACAGTCCCGGCGGCTCCATTACGGCAGGAATGGCCATATATGACACCATGCAGTACATAAAACCCGATGTGTCAACCATCTGCTTTGGGCTCGCAGCAAGCATGGGTGCATTTCTTTTAGCTGCGGGTGCTAAAGGAAAACGCTTTGCACTGCCCAACAGCGAAATTATGATCCATCAACCCATGGGAGGAGCCCAGGGCCAGGCTGTAGATATTGAAATACATACCAAGAGACTTCTTAGGGTTAAGAGAAATCTTAACAAAATCCTTGCAGACATCACTGGAAAAACCCTGGAAGAAATAGAGAGGGATACTGACAGGGACAATTTTATGTCTGCAGAGGAGGCTAAGGAGTATGGTTTAATTGATAAAGTAATTTCTTCGAGGGAATTGTCTCCTAAATAGTTGAATGTGAGGTGGAATGATGTATAAATACACAGATGATAAGGGACAGCTGAAATGTTCCTTCTGTGGCAAAATGCAGGATCAGGTAAGGAAGCTTGTTGCCGGTCCGGGAGTATATATTTGTGATGAATGCATTGAGCTATGTAATGAAATACTAGAAGAGGAACTCAGCGATGATTTCGGGCATGAAATTGGAGATATTCCAAAGCCTTCTGAGATCAGGGAAATTCTTGACCAATATGTAATAGGACAGGAAAGGGCAAAAAAAGCCCTGTCTGTTGCAGTTTATAACCATTACAAAAGGATCAATCTGGGCCTCAAAATAGAGGATGTGGAACTGCAGAAGAGCAATATTATTATGCTGGGCCCCACAGGGAGCGGTAAGACGCTTCTTGCCCAAACCCTAGCTAAAATTTTAAACGTTCCCTTTGCCATTGCAGATGCTACTTCACTGACCGAGGCAGGTTATGTAGGCGAGGATGTTGAAAATATACTCCTTAAATTGATCCAGGCTGCGGATTACGATGTTGAAAAGGCGGAAAAAGGGATTATATACATTGATGAGATAGACAAAATAGCAAGAAAATCCGAAAACCCCTCAATAACCCGGGACGTTTCCGGGGAAGGAGTACAGCAGGCACTGCTGAAAATTCTTGAGGGGACCATTGCCAGCGTTCCTCCTCAGGGAGGACGAAAGCATCCCCATCAGGAATTCATACAGCTGGATACAACAAATATATTATTTATCTGCGGTGGTGCCTTTGACGGAATTGACAAAATAATTCAGAACCGCATCGGCAAGAAGGGAATAGGATTTGAAGCCGATATAAGGACAAAAAAAGAAACTCAAATTGGCAATGTATTGAAGCATATTCTGCCCGTTGATCTCCTTAAATACGGCTTGATCCCTGAATTTGTTGGGCGTGTACCTATAATCGTAACCCTTGATGCCCTTGATGAAGAAGCTTTAGTAAGAATATTGACTGAACCTAAAAACGCATTGGTTAAGCAGTATCAGAAGCTTTTTGAAATGGATGGGGTTGAGCTGGAATTTGAAAGGGAAGCTCTAATAACCGTTGCCAAAGAGGCCATTAAAAGGGATACTGGTGCAAGGGGCTTAAAGGCCATTCTTGAGGACATAATGCTTGATGTTATGTATGAACTGCCCTCAAGAAATGATGTGGCAAAATGCATCATAACAGAGGATGTCATTAAAAAGAAGAAAGAGCCTATACTCATTCTGAAAGACAGCGGGAAGAAGGTTGAAACCGCATAGTTTGAAAAAGTTTTATAAGGGAGCAGCGGGAAAACTGCTGCTCCTTTTTGCGGTAGGAGAGATTTAATTTTTTGCATGATGAAGGGTTTTTCCATCGGGGAGCAGGTAATCCGGCGCCTGCTGCCCCTTTAAACGATATTGATATCTCATACAGCTTTTGTAATCTTTTAAGCAGTATTTACTTATATAAATATTTTTTAACAATTCTGTTTTAAACCTGTTATATATGGGACAATTATTATGATATTGGCATTTATCTTGGGTATCCTTCACTGCAGTCCCCCCCTTCAAATATTTTACATATGTCCATTTTTTGGCTATTATAATATCATAATGAGATTCAATGTCAATTAGCTTTATTTTTGAGGAAATGCAGTAATTTTTTAAATAAAGGTATCAGTGAATTGAACACAGCAGTTAGCTGTCTCCTAAAAATCGGACTTAATTAAATGTACAAGGAGTGATTACTTTGGGTAAAAAAAATGTATTTACTTCAGAATCAGTAACGGAAGGTCACCCTGATAAAATGGCTGATCAGATATCCGATGCCATCCTAGATGCAATAATTGCCAAGGACCCCCTGGCCAGAGTTGCGTGTGAAACCTTGGTTACTACAGGTTTGGTGGTGGTAACAGGTCAAATTACCACGGACTGCTATGTGGATATTCCCAGTATTATTAGAAGAACTGTTTGTGAAATAGGGTACACCCGTGCGAAGTACGGTTTTGATTGTGAAACCTGTGGAGTGATTACCTCTATTGATGAGCAGTCTCCGGATATTTCCATGGGGGTAAATAGAGCCCTGGAAGCCCGCACCGGTGAGATGGCGGATGAAGAAATTGAGGCTTGGGGGGCAGGGGATCAGGGAATGATGTTTGGTTATGCAACCAACGAAACCCCTGAATATATGCCGGCACCCATAGTGTTTGCCCATAAAATTGTAAAAAGGCTTGCGGAAGCTCGGAAAACTAAAGAAATCCCCTATCTGCGTCCCGACGGAAAGTCCCAGGTTACAGTGGAATATGAAGGGGACAAGCCTAAGAGAATTGATACAGTGGTTGTTTCCGCTCAGCACAGCCCTGATGTGGATTTGAAAACCATTGAAGAGGATATTATTGAAAAGGTTGTAAAAAGAGCACTTCCGCCGGAGTATATTGATGAGAATACAAGGTATCTCATTAATCCCACAGGTAGGTTTGTGATTGGAGGACCCCAGGCAGATACGGGACTTACGGGCAGAAAGATTATTGTTGATACCTATGGAAGTATGGGAAGGCATGGAGGGGGCTGCTTTTCAGGCAAAGATCCTACAAAAGTAGATAGATCCGGAGCCTATGCTGCGCGTTATGTGGCAAAGAACATTGTTGCTGCTGGACTTGCGGACAAATGTGAAATTCAGATTGCTTATGCTATAGGAGTTGCTAGACCCGTTTCCATTTCTGTACATACCTTTGGTACCGAAAAAGTTCCCAAGGAGCGTATAGTTGAATTGGTGGAAAAACATATGGATCTGCGTCCCGCAGCTATAATTCGAAGGTTGGATCTCTTAAGGCCCATTTACAAGCAGGTTGCTGCTTATGGACATTTCGGGAGGACAGATTTGGATTTGCCTTGGGAAAAAACTGATCTGGCAGAAGTATTTAAGGCTGAAATATAGGATTAAAAATTATTAAAAAGTCCTGTGCTTCACAGGACTTCAGCTTGTTAACAAAGGGTCTCTGCTGCAG
>ENA-UPSB01003270-UPSB01003270.1-bioreactor-metagenome-genome-assembly--contig:-NODE-3270-length-12950-cov-5.405273_pt1 | contig 12950 bp, 15 predicted proteins | sample MGYA00238182_ERZ773286 | MGnify/ENA primary metagenome ERZ773286 (study PRJEB29026, sample SAMN07631240) | bioreactor metagenome | isolation source: Switchgrass digestor | place: USA: Dartmouth... | reverse complement strand
CCGTCTACCGGGGCGTCGTCTACTCGTTTCCGCCGAACCTGATGACATTACAACAGCTAGGCATCGACGCCGGTCCGGAAGCGGACTGCATCATTCGCGAGCGTTTCTTCCGCGGCTACACCGAGAAACAGTGGGGCCGGCCGCTCGAAGATGTGCCGGCGAGCGTCATCAAGCGCATCCCGATCCGCAATACCTGGGATGACCGCTACTTTGACGATAAGTACCAGGGCTTGCCGGTGGACGGTTACTCTCGGATGATTGCCCGGATGCTCGACGGCGTGGACGTGGAACTGTGCGCCGATTACCTGGCTGACCGCGAGTATTGGGATAAAAGAGCGCAGCGCACGATCTACACCGGGCCGCTGGATGCACTGTACGGGTACGACTGCGGCCGGCTGGAGTACCGCTCGCTGCGCTTCCAACACACGCGCTACGAAGTCGATGACTGGCAAGGCTGCGCGGTGATGAACTACACCGAAAAATGCGTGCCGTTTACGCGCACCACCGAATGGCGCTACCTGTGGCGCACGCCGAAGCTCGGCCACACCTGGGTGACGCATGAATATCCGGCCGCTTACGATGGCACAAACGAGCCTTACTACCCGGTCGGCGACGAGCGCAACAACGCCCTGCACCGCCAGTATGCTGAGCGGGCGAAGCGTGAGGGCCTGATCGTCGGCGGGCGGATGGGGAGCTACAGGTACATCAACATGGATCAGGCGATTGGGGCCGCGCTGACACTCGTGGAGAGACTATGGCACGGATAACGCTGTCTGAACTTATCGAAACCCTGCGCGGCATGACTGACGCGGGGCCTGACGATTACACGATCAACAACGTCGACTACTGGAGCGACGACATGATGCAGCGTGTGCTCGACCGCCACCGCCGCGACGTGTTCCGCGAGCAGCTCCAACCAATCGAGAGCATGGCGGGCGGGGGCATCGTGGAATATCGCGAGTACCGCAGCCAGTACGCCAATTTTGAGCGCACCGACGGCGGAACGGCGCTGTTCTTCATCGAGGACTCGCTCGGCAACAAGGCTGGCACCGCAACTTACAGCGTGGACTACTTAAACGGCCGAATCACATTTAGCGCTGACCAGGCGGGGAAAGTCTACTACCTGACCGGCAGATCTTACGACCTGAACGCGGCCGCGGCTGACATCTGGCGGCAGAAGGCCGGACACTATGCCAGCGCCGTCAACTTTTCGACCGACAACCACCGCATCGACCGGGGCGCCATCATCAATAATTGCCTGAACATGGCGGCGCACTACGAAATGCAAGCAGGGCCGACGACCATCAGGTTCGACCGCGGCGATATGGTAGTGAAATGACCGGACTGACTGACGCTGAACTCGCATACATGCGTGACGCCATCGCGGACCTGCTGCCAGACAGGGCCAACATCCTGAGCGTGACGCGCACGCCGGACGGGCAGGGCGGGTTTACGGAAGCCTGGGGCACAGTGACGGCCGGGGTTGCCTGCCGCATTGACCCTGTGCGCGGGCGGGAGCAGGTGGCGGGCGTCGCTTTGCAGCCGTTCCACCATTTCGTGGGAACGTTTCCGCACGACGCGACGATCACCGAAGCGCACCGGATCGAAGTCAACGACAGCGTGTTTGCGGTCATCGCCGTGGACCCTGACAAATCGTGGAAGGTGGCGACCCGCGCCGCACTGGAGCGTGTGTGATGGCCGGCAGCGTCAGACTCGACACGACCGGACTCGACCGGTTGAGCGCGCAGCTCGAGCCGAAGGCAGAGCAGATCGTTTCGTCGTTTGCGTTCCAGGTGGAAGCCGGGGCGAAAACACGTGCGCCGGTGGATACCGGATATCTGAAGTCCAGCATCCAGGCAGAGCGCAAGAGCCGTTTCCGATGGTTGGTGAATGTGTTCGCAGAGTACGGTATTTTCGTCGAATACGGTACTTATAAGATGCGAGCGCAGCCGTTCCTGACACCGGCTGTCGAGAGTTTACGCCAGAAGTGGGAAGCGGCGTGGAGGGCCTTGCTGAAATGATCCTCGACAAAACATCCGCCGCCATATACACAACGCTGACCGGATCGACCGCGCTGACGGCACTGCTGAACGACGCGACCAGCGTATACGACACGCAGGCGCCGGAAGGTGCGAGTCTCGATTACGTCGTGTTCAGTTTGCAGGCTGGCGGGCCGGAAGTGGTGACTGGCAGCGAGATTGAAAACAACCTGTGGTTTGTGCGGGTGTACTCGACCAGCGCCAAGAAGGCGAGCGAGGCGTTCGAGAAGGTTGACGCGTTATTGCACCGCAAAAACATCACCATCGGCTCTGGCGTGACGTGGTGGTGTGCGCGTGAAGAGAACGTGAAGAATGTGGAAGTAACGCCGTCCGGACAGCTCATCTGGATGGCTGGCGGAATCTATCGCATACGAACATCGGGAGTGTGAGAAATGGCAAATAACGAATTCGCTGGAAGCGCATTATATGCGGAGTGGATCTACCCGGGCGGGACGGTAGTCGTCTCGACTGATTGCCGGACGTTCACGTACAACGACACCGGCGAGACGATTGACGCGACCGCCGGGGCCGACACAAGCCGCCGGACGATCAACTCGTTCGACACCGGGCAGGTGACGGCAAGCTTTCTCCTGCAGTCCGACATGGGCACGGTGACATACCTGGCCTTCAAGCGCGGCACTGAGGGCACGCTCATCTGGGGCGAGGCCGGCACTGCGGCAGGCAGGCCAAAGACGACCCTGCCTGCACGTGTGGACTCGTCCACCCGCAACGTACCATATAACGACGTTGTGAGCATGGACGTGACCTGGCTGCAGAACGGGCCACGCGTTGACGGCGCATACTGATAACTATACATGGAGGCATCATGGCTGACGTAATATTATCAGACGGTCGCGAGATTAACTTTGACCTGAGTCGCATCACGATCCGCGAGTACAGGCGGCTGTTTGACCGGGAGCAGAGCGAAGATGAAGAATTCGCCACGCTGGCGAAGGCGGCAGGGATCAGCAAGGAAGATGTTGCGAACCTGTCTTACACGGATTGGCGCCGGTTCGGGCAGGCGTTTTTCGCCAAGGCGCGGGAGCCACTCGCTGACCCAAACTGAGCAAGCAGGTTTACTTCCACATTGGGTGGGGTAAACCTGCCCCGCTCGAATTGGTGCGCTGGAACATCGCCGAACGTTTCCACTGGCCACTGGACGTCGTGGACAGCCTGAGCATCGCCGATTTGCATGAGCTGATGCAGATTGACGATGGTAGAAGCAAGGCGCACGCGGAGATGGCCGAAATGTACAAAAACAGGCGAGGTGCGAAATAGCTACCAAGGTTGCGGAACTTTACGCTGAAATCGGAGCGAACACGACTGGCCTGAAGCGGGGCCTTAACGAGGCGAAAATGTCGCTCACGGATCTCAAGAGCGGCATTGACCTTGCGCTGACGGGTATCAACACCTTTGCGCGGGCTGCGGAAGCCGCTTTCCAGTTGGGCAAGGAAGGCGCGCAGCTCGAATACACGCGCGAGAAGTTTGACCGGCTGGCTGCGTCCATCGGCACAACCGGCGACGCGCTGATGACTGATCTCAAGAAGGCGACACGCGGGATGATGAGCGACGCCGAACTTGTGGCGTCTGCTGCAGACCTGATGGCGCTCGGTCTGGCAAAGTCACACGATGAAGCGGTAAGGCTGGCCACCGTCGCCGGCGGGCTGAACATGAACATGAATCAGCTCGTGCTCACGCTCACCAACCAGACCACCATGCGTTTCGACGCGTTAGGGTTGTCGGTCGCCGGGTTTGACGACAAGGTGAAAGCACTCATAGAGACTGGTATGAGTGCGCAGGATGCGTTTAACGAGGCCTTTCTGCAGCAGGCAGAAGAACAACTTGGCAAGTTAGGCGAAGTAGCTGACAGCACGCTTGGTAGTTTCAAGGAGTTTGAAGCGGCGGTGAAGAACCTGGGTGACGCGCTGAAATTATCACTGGCGCCCGGGCTCGCTCGCGCCGCCGAAGCCGCAACCATCCTGCTTACCGGCCAAGAGAAGATTGAGCAGGCGCTGAAAGATCATGGCAAACAAGTCATCAACACCGCCATGACCTACGAAGAGTACGCTGCCGAACTCGACCGTGCCGCCAAGGTCGCCGGCTACATGATTGACGAGCAGGGCAACCTTAACCGCATCCAGCAGATCGGATCCGGGGTTACCTTTGTTTTAGTGGAAGAGAACTTCCGTCTGGCCGAGAGCGAGTACGCGGCAGCAATCGCAGCGGCTGAAGCTGCCACAGCCATCGAAAAGAAGCGCGCCGCCACCGAGAAAGCCCACGGTGCTGGTCGAAACTGGGCTGATGATTTATACGAGACGGGTGACGCACTCGACAGGACAAGCGAGAAGGCCGCAGCCGCCGCCGAAGCGACACGTCGCCTTGCGCTGTCGTTCTCTGAAGTGGACAATGCCCGGCTTGCCAGTGTCCTGCTCAACGACCTGACGACCGCGTACCGGGAAGGCGAGATCAGCGCAGAAGAGTACCGGGCCATGAGCGCCAAAGTCGCCAGCACGCTCGGCGATATTCCCGCTAGCCAGATCGCCGCATCGACGGCGCTGTTCACACTCCAGCAGGACTACGCGAACGGCAAACTTTCGCTCGAGGAGTACATCGAGCGCGTGCGGGAACTCGGCAGAGAATTGAACGGCATCCCGTCCAATATCCAGGTGATGATCGACATCAAAACGTCAGGGGATGCGATCCTTGGCCAGCTCAAAGGCGGCGGCATCTACGGCGGCGGCACACCCGCACCCAGGCCGGCGACGAATACCGGACGCTCGACCGGCACGCCCGGCGGCTACCGGGAGCCCGGCTTTGCGTCCGGCGGCTCGTTCGTCGTACCGCCCGGCTACCCGAACGACTCATTTGTTATGCGCGTCTCTTCTGGCGAGCACGTGCAGGTGACGCCGGCGGGCAAGTCAGGCGGCGGGGGCGGCGGCGTCTACATCGAAAACCTGATTATTAGCGGCGCGGACAGTCCGGAAGCCACGGGGCACGCGGTTGTATCACGTCTGCGCAAGACTCAGGCTCGCTCGGGCATGGGTGATTACGGAGGCCGGTAACCTATGGAATACACAGCACGGCTCGTTCACGGACCACATTCGCTCGATCTCAACGATGACACGTATTCGGTTTTTGACTTCGATTTTCCGGCGGAAGTTGTCTCGCTCGGTATCTCAATCGGTTCATCGGCAAACAGGTTCGCCGGCGGGCGAGTGCACAGCCGAAAATTTAGCGACCGCAACTGGGCGCCGTCGATCAGGATCACTGGCGCTTCCGTGCTGGAGACGTCGCTAGCGGCGCGGCGGCTGCGCGACTTCCTGGAACTCACCGCAGACACCCGCTACGAGATGTACTTCGAGTACATGCCCCACAGAGCATACAGAGCAGTGCCGGTGTGGGGTCAGGACCGGTTGCGCTTCCACATAAAGTACGGGCGGGTGCTGATGGACGCGTCCTATTACATCGCTGACGTGCCGCAGAAGATACTGGTTGTTCCGCTGGACCTGCTGATCGGCCCGCACGCAGTGGGGCTCAGACAGCGGTTGGCGACGGCCACGGGCTGTATCATCGAAGACACGATAGGTACGACCGACGGGGCAAGCCGGGGCACGATTGTCGCCCCGAGCATCACGAATAAAATCACAAACCCCGTCTTTGGCCACGCCACCTGGGACAACGGCTGGAGGGTGGGGGCTGACCTCGTAGGTCAGAAAAACACGGACATCGAGCATGTCCTGTGGGGGTCGGTCAGCGCAAGGGTGACGCGAATTGGGTCCGGGACCAACTACAAGCTGACGCAGGTCATCAACGTCGGCAACACCAACACGCACCAGCTCATGGCGTATGTCAAGAAACTGGACGGGACAGCGGTAACAACTGCAGACGCACGCCTGTTCTACAACGATCACCTGACGACCACCTACACGCCGTGCGGCGGCGGGTGGTACCTGCTCACCGCATCCTTTACCGGTATCAATTCCAGCATCCACGTCGGCGTCTCGATTTGGGCATTTAACACGCCGATGTTTATCGCCGGCGTCCAGCTCGCCGAGAGCTCGACGGTTGTGCCGTTTATTTACGGAGACATGCTTGGTTGCGCCTGGACCGGCACGCCGCACGCATCGACTTCGACCAGCACGGCCGGATATGTGCGCATACCGACCGCCGGCATACTCAACGCCGGGGGCGGCACGATCCGCATGGCGGTGCGGCACCTGGCGGCCTATGACCGGGCGTCAAACGGGTATTTATTCAGCGACGGCACATTCTGGGCGGCTTACAACCAGAGTGTCGACAAGTGGCGATTTTTCGACGGCACAGACGTCGTGGGCAATGCGGGGGCAGCGCAGAGCTTCGCCACGGGCGACATTCAAATTCTGCACTTCGTCTGGGGGCCGGCCGGCAAGCAGATTTACCTTAACGGCGCGCTTTACGACACCAGCGCCACACTCGCTGCGTGGAACGTGGGTAATTATCTCTACCTTGGCTCGCCCAATGCGCCGAGCGAGCGCTTCAACGGCACGATTTTGGGAACGCTTATTTTCGACGTGCCGCTCACCGCAGATGAGATCGCGGCCGACTACGCACAGGCAATTGCACACGTACGCGGCGGCGACGGCTGCGGGCAGCGCCTGGACGCCATTCCTTACATCTGGACGAAGGACGGCGACGATCAGGTGGACAACTGTAACGACTCAACGCGCGACAACTGGGCGGTTTGCGCCGGGATACCGGGCAACGTCGAAGCCGACACGACATTTCAATTAGAGACATCGAACGGTTTGAGCACAATCAAAACAGTGGCTATTTCTCGTTTTGACACCCATGTCTTTGTCGATCCGGGCGTGCTGTATGCCGACGATTTCTTCGGAGACAAGAACATAGCAGACGCCACGTGCAGCGGTGGAGACTACCACTACTTAGATGTGTCCGACAGCCCGGACGCGGCATGGACGACATGGTCGGCGGCATGGTCGGCGGATGGTATCAGTAATCGCAGCATCCTGGAAGAGATATTCGGCCGCGAGTACTACATGGCGATGCGCATTTACGACGAAGCCGCCAGTGACACGCTCTCCATTCGAGTGTGGATTTACAACGGTGGGCAGGGGTCAATTGTTGGCGAAACCAGGAAAGTCAGCGCCTCTCGGGCATGGCGGTTGTTACGCACGCATCCGGTTTATGTTCCACAGTACAACCGGTCAATCATCCCCTTCACAAATTACAGTTATCTCTTCTACATGGTTCCGTTGATCGCTCGATCGGGAAGTCTGGATTCCGTTCGCTTCGACTACACTTGCGCCGTGCCCCGTCCGGTCGTGCGCATTGGCAGTCTTAGCTCTGGATCGACCGCAACCAACCTTGTCTACAATGGGATGTACGCGGACGCGATCGGCTTGTCGGGGTTCGAGGGGGCGGTGGAGGTATCCGGCGACCCGGTTGCACTTGTACCGGGGAAATACAATGCGCTGATTAGCTTCATCGGCATGGACGCCGCGAACGCCGCTACGATTACCTGGACGCTGACCTATACCGGGGTCTATATCATTCCACGCTGGGGGCTCATGTGATAAGCCGCAACCTGCTGAGCGTCGAAGCCTATTCGTCAGGCAATACACGCATTGCCGCGGCCGCCGACGACCTTCTTTACGCCGAGGGGATCACCTACTCGACCTACTTCCCCGGCGGCCTGTATGGCGATGCGTCGTTTTTCTGCCCGCGCGACGTGCTCAGGTATTGGGCCGTCAGGGGGGCGAAGCGGATTGTATTTCGCAATGGCAGCAGGATTGCCTACGAAGGTTATGTAGACGGGTTATCGGCCATTGCCAGCCGCGACGAGGAAGGGATGTATGTTCCTCTCATTGGCGCATGGGGGCATATCATGATGCGCCGGCGGATACGTAAGCGGTGGGCAGACACGCGGGTGACCGATGACCCGTGGCAGTGGAGAGAATATGCGTTCGCGGCCGAAAAGTGTACGCTCGATCGCTACGGACGGATCCGGTTTACACCCAAGGCAGTTAAATGGGATAACAACGAGTATGCCGCTGTTCGATATACCATGCCGACGGGCCAAACAGCGAAGCGCATCACCTTCAAGTCCGACCTGCGGGCCGGGTCGCAGGCGTGGGGGATTTTTGTTCTCAACCTGGCAACCTCAACCTATGAATTCTCTCGCACGACAAGCGGTGCAGACGCCAGCCTGCAGGACGTCACATTCGCAACGCCAACCCAGTCGATTGAGATCCGTTTTTACTCATTGGCAGACAACCAGACGCCACCATCGGATGGCACGATTTACGGCGAGATCACCGAATTGACTGTCTACTCCGAAACCGGGAATATCAACCTGACCGAGATCGCCAAGGACGTGCGCGGGCTGCTTACGGAGTTGAACGCGAGCGAACAGTACATTGGCTCGAACACGTTCAGCCTGGTACCGTTCATTGCGGATGACTTCGACACCGCGGCCGACATCCTGATTAACGCGGCAAGGTTTGGCGATGCGAGTTTCAACCAGTGGGGGGCGCAGCTTCTGGAGAGCGAGACGGTCGCCTCGCCGGATGGCAAGCCTGTCCTGTCCGTGCTTCAGTACCCGGCGCTCACCGATTACGATTACGTGCTGTCGTTTGCCGATGACAACCTGCCCGAGGGGTTGAGCATCGAGCTGGATTACGGCGATATTCGCAACTGGATTATCGTGCGCTATTCAGACGAGCAGGGCCGGACTCAGTACCTGACACCTGACAATAACAGCGCACTCAAGGACGCAGCGAGTATCTCTGCCTGGGGGCAGCGAGATTATGTGTATGACATCGGGCCGGCAACATCGACGATCGCGCTCAACAACGGACGCCGGATGCTTGCCGCGTATAAAGATCCGCGCTGGGTCATGAACCGGCCAATCGCCGTTTCAGAGTTCATCCGGGCGAAGGGCGGCGAAGAAGTGCCGGCGTCGCTCGTCAAGGCCGGCAAGCGGGTCAAGATCATGGATTATGCCTCGGCCATCGACGGCATCGAGCCGGTATTCCTGATCAGCGCCACCAACTACGACGACGCCAGCGAGATCGTGCAGATTGCATCCGGCCCCGTGGACAAGCTGGTCATGCACCCATACTCACACCCGGTTATCGCCCCGCCTGATCCTGTACCGGACTCGGACAGCAGTGCCGCCAGCAGTGCCGCGCCAGCGCGCACGAACTGGAAACGCAAGTTAGGGTTGAAACCGGGGACGCCAGAATGGGAAGAAGCCAGCAAGTTCAAGGGGGACAGCCCGGCGCGGCGAGCGTGGATTGCGGCCTACAAGGCGCGTAAGAAAAAGCGCGGGTAAAGCAAAAGCCCCCGGACATCACCGCCGGGGGCTTATTTTATCTTCCCGTTGATGACGAAGTGAACTACCACACGCTTTAGCGGGTGGTCGTTGACTTAACCTTGTCTTGCGTGTGCCCGTTCTGTGCGGCAAACACTTCGACGCCTTTGCCGTTGCGATGGATGCGCCCCTCATCTTCCAACTTCGCCAAGTAGTTATACACCGTCTGGCGAGACACGCCAATTTTACGGCTTACGTCTGTTGGGCTGGCTCCCGGATCGTTTCGGTAAATGTCAAGCAAGGTGTCAATTCGAGTGTCAAATTTCTCTTGTCTTGCTTGGTGCATTCTGTCAACCTGATCTGTCAAATATCCGAGATTTTGTCCGTTATTTGACAGTTCCTTGTCGGTTTTTGTCCGTTCCGTTTGACGCCGCGCTTGACGCTCTGCTTTACGGTTTTCTTTGTCCGCCTCGATTGACAGCAGCCGACCCTTGTGCTGATAACGCAGGGCAGCCGTCACCATTGCCGTCAGGCTGAGAAGCGGGAAGATCGTATTCGCATACGCCCCCAGCACCGGGGCAACGTCAAGCGCGACCGTCAGGAGAACCGTTACAAAGACGTAAGACAAAACCATGATAGCCCCCAACCGAACCGGGGCCGCCGGGTTGCTCTTTGTCTTTGTCTGGTTGTACTCGTAGAGCATCAGGGCAGTGCTGGACGTGAAGAACGCCATTCCTTCAATCGCCAACGCAGTTACAAACGCGGCCCACAATGGAAACTCCAGGTGGTGAACCGTTGCGCGTCCGATCACAAACGCCGACGGAATTGGAACCAGCCACGGTAAAAAGCCGGCCAAGAAATCATTTATTCTGTACTCAAAGTTCGCTTTCACTTCAGCCTCCTTGCCACTACAAAAGCCTGTGCGGCTATTTTACTACTCTGTGGACTCGCTTCGCCTGTAAACGCCGCAAAGTGCCATTCTGACGCCATTTAGGGGTATTCCTGCGCCTGTTCTCCGCCCCAGCAAACACACTCCTTTTGCCAAATAATCTCTTGATGCTAATTACGTCGAACGCCCAGTGCAGGCCGTCGCTCACCGCCAATCCCGCGCACGCCCACCACAGCACCGGCGACTGCAGCAAGTCTGCCACCGCGCTCGCATGTCCGGCGACGACCAGCACGAGCGCCGGGAGCCAGGCCAGATACACAAGCCGGCCGGCTGTGCCAACGACCGGCATGTGGGATAACCAGTGCCGGTGCGGGATAAGTTTGGCATACGGGTACCACAGCGCACGGTAGGCAAACGCCGCCGCGCCGCCAGCAGGTCCCCACGCTCTGCGCACCTGCCAGAAGGCGAGCCAGCCACCGTCTACGTCCGCGTCAGGTCCTACGATGAGCCCCGCTACGCAGCCCGGTATGGCGGCCACCGCTTCAGGCCCGAAGTGCGAGATGGCAGCGGGAAGCAGCGGCACCATCGCACAGGCGGCGGTCAGCGTTACGGCGGCGTGCGTGCGACCGCTAGCCATCAGAACCCCGCAACCCACACTAAGCCGTAACTTGCGCTCATCGCACACAGGACGACGACCGCGGCGACAACCACGATCACCAGCAGGAACACCAGCGCGGGCGGTGGCGCAGGCGGTTTCTTTTTCGTCGGCGGCGCGTACTGCTGGATTGGTACGGCCTTCCCGTTTATCTTCACGTACTGTTTCTTGCCCATGATATGCTCCTTACTTTTATGCTTCTGATAACAGTTATTCGTCAAGGCCCTGGCTGAAGTCGCTGAAGTCGGGCACGTCCCCGTCGAACACGTCCGCGCCGGACTGCCCGTAAAACCACTGGAGCGCGGCGTTGAAGCCGTACCGCCACTTCACGCGGCGTCCCGGGACGAGCGGACCCACGTGTTGGCGTTTGGCATAAAACTTGTACATCTGCCGCCACCATTCACGGCCCTTCGTGCCTTCGCCGTAGTCGCGTTCGGGTCGCATCCCTTCTTCGCTCGAATTGGCGAAAAAATCTTCCACCCACTCGACCGGGATATTCATCCCGTCCACCTCAAAGACGTGCACAGGCCCGGCAACGTGGGGGATGGTCTTTAGCCTGGCGGATCGCTCGCGGTACAGTTCGGCCTGCTGGGGCGACAGCAGTGAGAATGCACGCACCAACTCAGTCTCGGGCGTGATGGCCTTGACGCGGGCGACGTGCTCGGCGTGAGAGTCTCGGATCCGGACCCATGCGCCGATGGCATATTCCAACGCCTGCACAAGGAAGGCGAACGAGAACACGCCCGCCAGCAGGAACATCAGCTCGCCCGCCACGAATTTGTCGGACAGCGCCCACCGCAGCGACCAAAAGATCGCCGCCATGACACCGTGGAAAACTGTTTTGCCCATGCTTGGGTAATCCACTATGCCTCCTTCTCGAAACGCCCTGCGTGCGGATATTTTGCGTGCGGGTAGGCTGAAAATGCCAGAAATGGACACAAAAAGCGGTGGGGTAGGGGGGTGTGACACTCCACTGCCGGTCAGTCCGTCTCGTGCGGGCGCCGTCGCATCCCCACGGCGGTGGACACTTGTTTACGCTACATCTCGAAGGGCAGCAGCTCGCGCACGGTCATCACCACGCGCCCGCCGGGGAGCGGATCGCCCCATTCGATGACAGTCCGGCGCACAAGTGAATCGTCCATGCCCAGCGCTTTGAATACGCCGTCGCGAAAATTTTTGAGCGATGCCAGGGCGTTGTCGTCATCCCGCCGTTTTTTATCCGGCGGGCGCAGGATCAGCAGCAGCTCAAGCGGGCCTTCAAGCGTGTGTTCGCCGTTGCGCAGCTTCGCTTCGAGCATGGCGTAATAACCTTCTTCCTTCGCTGCCTTTGCCGCTCTCGCCTTTTTCGCCCAGTGGCAGCGTGCGTTTGGGCTGAGTTCCCGAGCCGGCCAGGGAAGTGTAAGTGTGTAGCTCATGCGCTTGTCTCCGGTAACTTTTCCAAAATCACAAGTCCGCCTTTGCTTACGCCGCACTTTGTCCATCCGGCCACCTGGAAGCACCACCCTGGATTAGACGATCTGATCGCCCGCGGGTTGACATAGGTATACAGGCGTTCGCCCGGCCATCGGCTCCATGCAAGCTGCTCAGCTTCAAGGATTAACTCGCTTGACAGGTGCGGGCCTTCATTTCTGAACACAGCGCAGTTGACGCCTTGCTGCCCATCGTCGCTGATGAACTTGCGCCACACGAACAACGCCAAACCATCCGTGGTCATCAGCACCATCTTCTCTCCGGGACCAACGAACAACCGGGGACGCCGGCCGTCCTTGTAATGATACGCCGAATAGTGACGTTTGAGCAGCCATCGCCCACGCGGGTTGCCATCTTTGATCGCGTACCAGTGTGCGCCAGGGTACATCATGCGGTCACTGCCTCGAACATATCAATCTGCCGCGGCTCGCCAAGACGATGACCGTACTCGGCAAGATAGCGGTGGTGGAATTTGGACGAAACCCAACAGTAGGGGTCGATCTCGCTGTACTCGCTCACCAGCGTCCTGCACTCACGCAGAAAGACGCAGCGAGCGCAGGGGTTGGTGTTTCAGTATCCACTACT
>ENA-UPSB01003267-UPSB01003267.1-bioreactor-metagenome-genome-assembly--contig:-NODE-3267-length-12992-cov-5.279895_pt1 | contig 12992 bp, 12 predicted proteins | sample MGYA00238182_ERZ773286 | MGnify/ENA primary metagenome ERZ773286 (study PRJEB29026, sample SAMN07631240) | bioreactor metagenome | isolation source: Switchgrass digestor | place: USA: Dartmouth... | reverse complement strand
GTTGTGCTCGTCTCTACGCTTTCCGAAGCATGATTCGAGTCAACGTCAAGCGGATCCGGCGATTGCTTTGTAACAATAACCAATACCGTCGTTATAACCGCGATTAAAACAAGCAGACCGATGGTAGCCAGAATTTTTATGTATTTTGTGTTCATGCTTTGCATTTTTTCTCCCGATACTCGTTTAGCCACGTTTTTCCGTTATAAAACTAGCCTTTATGTTGAATATATTTTTATATTTTGATGATCTTTATCTTTATATACCCTTACTAAAAAAAGTATATAATACCCCAGCAAAAATATCAAGGAGAAAAATACAAATTTCGATGTCTTTTTGTTTACGCTTGCTGTGATTTTTGTGAACTGCATTCGATGTCAAACATTTTTAACTAATGAAAACAATCGCGCCCATATTCGGACGCGATGGCACTCTCTAATCAGCAAGTATTCTTAAAGTTCTCTTAACACCTTCATGTAAATTATATAGACCTTTCCATCCAAGTTTCTCTAATTTTTCAGAATCTAAAACCGAGTAGGTCATCATATTGTATCCCTGATAACAATGTCTCAAACAACTATCTATTTTACACCGAAATCTAGAACATATGGTTTATGACCAATCCTTTGATCCAAAGGAGGCAATTGCGTATAATCGCCATATCGCATTCGTAAATGTTTATCCCAATTTCCAGGAAGTTTCACCTTGATACCTTCAAAATGACCATCTTGCAATGGATAAAAATCATAAAATACATTCTTTGGACTAGGATAGAATAAGTTTCCTTTCCGAACAGTCTCAATAGAATTATATTGTGTTAGTATCTGATCCATTTTTTTTATAAAATATTTTTGTGGAATAATCCGCAAGATATATGCTATTCCTATTTTGATTAATGCTTTTAATTTTGAACCAATTGTTTTTGGAGGATTAAATGTATACTTACATTGTCTTAGACTATAAAGCTTAGCTAATTTTTGAAACTTCCGATGTTGTCGTATATGTATTGTATCATCGTCAGCAATATTATCAATCGGGTATATGTCTATGTATATCCCCTGTTCGATAGGCAATTTGCTGTGACAGTATTCAATACAACGTGTACCTTTTAATCGCAACTTTGAATATAAATATGGTGTTTTCTTATCTGTATATGGTGTTTGTAGAACATACTCTTTTGGTAACAATTTCGGCGCTTCTCGAATAAATTTCATATAATCTTCACGAACCATCGCTATATCCAAATCATCATCCCAGGGGATAAACCCATGGTATTTTATAGTACCAAGCAATGTTCCTCCGTAAACAATGAACGTTATTCCTAGTTTATTGCATACATCATTAATAACTTTCAAACTTTGCAATTCGATTCTTTGGATATGTTTTATTTGCTCTTCGGTATATACTTCTCGCCATTTCTCCATGCTTTATTCTCCAAGTTTATACAAAACATTCGTAAACGGTTTATTTAAATCAATAGCGCAAGCATTTACTTTGACTTGATTATCAGATATTCTATTGCTGTCAGCTACGTCATAATTTTTATAGTCCCCGTAAATTGCTCTCAAATATTTATCATATTCTTTTGGTACTTTTATTTTTAAGCCTTCAAAATCTTTTATAATGAAATCAGCAAACCACTCTTTCGGTATTCCGCGTTCGCCTTTCTTTCCTCCAGTAATTATTATAAAATTTGATTTAGTTTCAATTTGATATAAAGCATCACGACGTTTAATAGCTCTTTTGTACGAAGGGCATATTACACGCGATAAAAATTGTCTTATCTTTTGTTTTGCAGTTATATTTTCATCTAAGAAAACACACCCAATTCGAATGTTAAGTATTTTTTCTTCTAAATGCCTAATTATACTTTTTATACCATTCGCTTTATAATAATCAATTGGGAAAATATCTATGTAAATTCCTTGATGGATGTTAAGATGTTTCATTTTTTCTATAACATAGGTTGTGCGACTGTCGCGTACTTTGGCAAAAGGTAAAGGATACTTTTCCTCTGATAGGTTGGATTGAATAAAGTAGTGTTCTTTCAAGTATTTCTGTGCTTGAGTAATAAACACATTATAATCTGCTCTAGGCAAAGCTATATCAATATCATCATCTAAAGGCATAAATCCTGAATTTTGAATAGCTCCAAGTAAACTTCCATGCACCATAAAATAATTTAAGTTTAATTTATCGCACACTTCAATTACATTCGATAATATTTCTAATTGTATCTTATTAATTTTTGATAAAAATTCTTGCGAAATAATCATTTAACTTCCATCTCTTTACATTTTATCCTGAACACTTTGTATATTATAGTGGCAACATCAGCTTTTTCAACATTGTTTAACATCATGAACCACGACACGATTACGTAACATATAAATATGCTTAATACCTTAACTCCAAACCATATCCAACCAGTAGATGGAATTAAAGATATTAACACAGCTATTATGCTACTTGTGGCCATTCCCGGAAGTAACATAAAATGACATCTTTTAAAAAATGCTTTAATATCTAAATTGAGTTCTTTCTGATAAAGATGGTTCAATAAAATCGTTTGAAGCATGAGCGCAATCATTACAGAAACACTTACACCAATTGCTCCAAAAAAGTATCCTAAAATAAATGATAGTAAGACATTAACAGTTAGCATAATAATTGATATAATTGCTCTTTGTTTTACTTTATTTTTTACCATTATATAAGTATTAGCAATTTGCTGAGGATAAGCAATTAAGCCATAAATACATATTAAAATAGTGCAATAGTATGAACCTTTATACTCTGTTCCAACCATCAATAAAACAAATTCTTTCCCTAGCGCGACAAATCCGATAAAAATCAAACCATATAACATAAGTATAAAGCGTCCAACACGTACCATTAATGATAGTACTTCATCAGCGCTCTTTTGTTCGTCTTCTACGGCGGAAATTCTCGCCAACTTCGGAAGGAAGAAACCATTAAGTGCGTTTACAAACATATATATAAAACCTTCTAGTGTTACCGCGTATCCAAATATAGCAATTTCAGATGTTCCAGAAACTGCTCCCAATATTGACGGCGCTAATGATAATATAAATCTCATAGCCATTGTTGATATGGACGTCCAAATAGAAAATTGAAGCATTTCTTTTAATAATCTAAAATTGTTATATGAAAAGTTCACTTTTAACGGAGTAACTTTTTTAATAAGAATTATTTTTACAATAGTAATTACTAAACTAGTAAATAAGTTAACAAGTACCAGTGCATAGACGCCATATCCCAATAACAGCATAATTATGGTTGACGACAATGCCAACAATCTATAAGAAAGGTCACATAACTTTAATTGTACAAACTTTTCATACGAACTTAAAATACCGTTGAGTGTAATAAAAGGGAAAGAGGTTACGCTGTATAAAGCTACTATAATGTAAATACCTTTGAATTTTTCAAGTTCTTCCGGAGTCAATTTCGAATATAGCGAATCGATGAAAAAAAATAAGGTAATAAATATTACTGCTATCACTATAGTTATAAGAACATAAACTTTATAAATTAATCCGGTTGTTTTATTTACAGATTCTTGGTCATCCTCTGCTAAATATTTTGATATATATCTTTGGGAAGCCATATTTAAACCAAAGTCGATAGCAAAAGTATTTATCAATGACATCGCCAAAGTATATAACCCATAATCTGATTTCCCAATTTTTTCAAGCATCCATGGCGTATAAAATAAGCCCGATAAAATACTTATAATGATTCCTATGTATGATATAATAGCGCCAACACGTATTTGTTTTACGCGATCCATTTTTACCTCTATTTTTTGAATAACTTACGTTTGGTTTTCTTTACAAATACCCCGAATTTTCCGCCTTTGAAATATGTACGTTTAGCAGCAACAGTAAATCCATTTTTTTTAAATTCATCAAAAAACTTTTTTCGCATATTTACCTTTTTAGGATCAGCATGTTTTTGCACAAAACCATATTCGCCATATTTTCTATCCAATTCAAAAACAGTCATGTTATGTTTTGCGGCTTGAAATGTTTCTTCACCTATGGAAGAATGAATAGCAATCAGCGAAATTCCTTTTTCATCATTAATAATATTAGCATTCCTGAAACCCCAAAAATCAGCGATGGTAATATCAGATTCGTGATGTGCAGAAAAAATACAATCGAGGCATTGTTCGTCCCTTATATAAGTATTATAAAACCCAACATAATAAGGATCATATTCCCAAAATGAACTGTATTTTTTCCCATTTTTGAAATTAACGGTTAGTACCATTCTACTCCATCCCTGATTCTTATCACGAAAGTTAACACTACTAACTTTTGATTTATATTTCTTTTCCAAGAAATGAATATATTCCTTATAACATTTCGCTGATGAATTTCCACCACAAATGAAATCAACAAGAACCAGATTGGAGTTTTTATGAGCAAAAATCCGTCTCGCTGCTGATATTTGACAAGGAGTACCCGTTAACATTACTTTTTTTCCTGCTTTTAATGCAGTAGCCATTTTTTCATATAAGCCGTTTGCATCCGCTGCACAATATTTCGATACGCGTAATTCGTCCATTGTTGCTTCTTCAGTTGATGCCATTACCACACGGGTGTAGTCATTCGAGAATTTTGCTCCAAAAACAACACCGCCGGATGCAAGTATAGTTTCTGCTAACGCTGAGAACACTCCCCCAGAAGAAGATTTTACGCGAATGTTTTCATCATTACACCAACCGTAATAGAATCGCTGCTCTGGTATAAAAAAAGGCTTATTTATTACAGGACAAATTTTAACACATTCGCCACAGTTGACACATTTCGCTTTGTCCATCATTGGACGATAAAACCCATCTTCATTTAGTTCAAGTGATATTGCAGAGTATGGACATATTGCGTTACAAGCACCGCATCCGGTGCATTTTTTATCAAATTCTAATATGTTCATACCCGTCCTCCTTTATTATTTCTCAATAGAATTCCGTAAATATTGTTCTGCTTCCAACCTATCTATTTCAATCTGTTTATCAATAGCCTCATAATCAACCTGTGCCTGTTCCCATGAAAAATCAAGTGTATTATGTGATGTCAATCCATAATGTCTTAACAATGACTCTATACGAGATGGTTTGACTTTTCCAGAATATGTTATTAAAGGTTTATGGTAAATAATTGATAAAGCAGTTCCGTGGAAAGATGAAGTAACAACCATTTTCGCATGATGTAATAGATATAAAAATTCTTCTGGTGAAGCATCAAAAATCGTCTGATCTGCATACCTCCTACACCATCCTCCAAGAGCAATTGCGACGGTTGGGAGTCCTGTCTCCTTTTTTAACTTTTCAATTTTAGCATTGTTTTTTGTGTCCCATTCGATAAAGTATAATAATATGTATTCTTTATATTTAAGCTTCGAATATGGTTTTTCGAGTTTTTCCCACTCATTTTTTGTTTTTAAAAAAACAGGGTCAATATGTTGATAGATTTTTTTATTTGTAAAAGGTTTAATAATGTCTACCATCGTATCTTCACGGACTGAAATTGAGTCATATCTACTGATATATTCAGAAAACAATGCGAAATGTTCTTTTGGAATATACTCATTACCCATACTTGCCGCATAAGATATTCGTTTTTTTCCTTCTGGTGCAAAGGATAAAAATAATTCGTCATGTATATTGGTAGCATTCCAAACTTGATCACTTCCAGATATATAAACATCTGCTATTGGTGGCGATTTTATTAACTCTTCATAAGTCTCATAAAAAACGAGCTTTTGAGTACACTTGACAAATGCTTCAAATTTTTTAGCGCGTTGCTCGCGCTTCTTTTTTGTTGTTAAAGATAGTACTGAGGCTATAACCTTCTTAATTTGTTGGACAGTACTATTTTTTTGAGAAGCGATCTTGTTTATTCGATTTTGTAATGAAACATAGGTTACATCATATCCCATGGAAGTCAATTTCCATGATAAAGCGCACGCTTGTAATACGGCTCCATAATTGCTTTTAGAATTATTGAAAGTTGAAACTACAACCTTAATCGGTTCTGATTTATTCATTTTTAGCCCTCCATTTTCAATATAAATGAGGTGAATACCAATTATTATGTAAAATTTCCGCCTTACTACAAGGACCATCTTGGTATTCCGCAATCTGGTCTCCGGAAAGAATGCTTTCTGCAAGTTTTATAAAACGACTTGCCGCTTCTTTAGGTGACCAAATGCTACGAATGTATTCATAAGCCTGCTTCCCCATTTCTCTTTGCTTATCTGGGTGATCTAACAACCATTTTGTTTTTTTATATAAATCATCTACATTTCCATTTTCGAAAATTAAACCATTCTTTTTTTCTTTAACTAAATAAGGAGCTGCACCAATAGCGTGGCTTGCAATAACTGCGCAACCGCTGTTCATCGCTTCGTTGAGTACAGCACCCCATCCTTCGTTGAAATCGGAAGTAAATATAAATATTTGTGATTTTTCCATGTGTACACGCACCTGATTTGGTGACATAGTACCTAGAAAACGAATATAATCTGTTAACCCTTTTTGTTTTACAATGTTTTTTATTTGATTTTCTAATTCTCCGCATCCTATCATATCGATTGAAAAACGATAACCATAATTTTTTAATCGATCGGCCACCTCAATTACATATTCAGGATGCTTCAACTTTAAAAAGCGCGAAACCCATAAAATTGAATTTTTATTTTTTGCATTAATTAGAGTATCTATATTTTCATATTCTTTTACTTCTGTAAAATAACCCCATTTTAATGCTCGATTTTTAAATAAACCAAACCTTGCATAATCTGCTGCTGTATAAGCGCTTGAACATAAAAGATAAATATTTGCTCCAACCGGATTGTTAAGCCGCCATTTTATAAATCGTACCGGATACTTACTTAACTCCAACCCTTTCTTTAAAGGTCTTTCAGAATACCGAAAAATCAATTTATTTTTCTTTATTCGATATTTTATCATTTTTTCAGGAGCGGACCCTATTATGACAACATCAGCTGAGTCTATCATCTCCATCGCGTGAGCATAATGTTCGTCATCTATATACGAACAATGTACGTATTTTGGCAGATCAAGTTCCCATCCTAATTTTTTACGACCTTCATCCATTGGCTCAGTAGAAATAAAAGTATATCCATCACCAATTAACTTTACTATTTCGTCTGCGAGTGGTTGTTGGTGGTGATTAAAATAATTAGAAACCATTGCCACTGATTTAAGCGACTTCATTAGGTATCAAAACCTTTCCATTTCTCATATAATAATCACCAAAAACCAAGCCCCAAAATACAGCTATTTCTAAAAACCAATAAGGAACAACAATTACTTGTCCAACCATTGAGTTGAAGAAGAAGATAATAAGGGATGCACCATATGCAACTAAATACTCATGCTTTGCCTTTTTCATTTCAATCTCCATTTTTTCTAATGCTCTAAACAAATAATCGGGAAGCAAAATATCGATACATACTGCTGCGAACATTAAAAGTGTAAATAGTACATAATTTCGCAGCAAATCGATGCAAAATATCATAATACATATTGCAACAGCCGCAATAGCTGCTAATATGATTTTTGCCGCTATGACGGATCCAATAATTTCGCCAATTTTATTTTTGTCATCTTTTGCAGCAACTATGTTTTTTGTTGCCGAAAGCATAAATCCGAAATCAATAAGTATTACTGCATAACTCATGCATGTATTTACATAGGTATAAGTACCATATGAATCCACGCTGAGTACCCTAGTCATGTATGGCAGCGTTATTAAAGGGAATATCATTTTCATTGCATACATTAAATACTGCATAAATGAGTTTTTAATTAAGAGTTTCGTTGAGTTTTTCATATTTTATACAATTATAGAATTATTATTGCCAAAAAAATTTATAATCTGCCCATTCTGAATAAGTCAATCTATGATAAAATAATAAAATGGCAAGAATTAAAGCACATAATTTTATTATAAATTGGATTTTACGATCATTAAATGAATTTAAAACATTTGGTAATGATATTACTATACTGGGTGTATAATAAAAACTAATTCTTTCTAATGCAATGGAAGTATACCTCATTGCATAAATACCTAATCCCATCTCAGTCATATTTAAAGATATAACATCTGATTCATTTTTTAAATTAATCCATGACAATACTATTGTTATAATATAAATTAATATTGGGACAATTCCTCCAAATTCATTACCAATATAAATGCTCTTATAATTCATTCCTAATATTTCATTTCCAAAATTAGTTATCCAATTAGCAGAACTAATAAGAATTACAATACAAATTATACTTATCAGATTATTTTTCAAATTTAATTTTCTTTGTCCAATAAAATATAAAGGTAAGAAAACTATAGCTGTTTTATGAAACGTCGCTGCTATTAATACCAAAACTAGAAATTTTAAAATTTTGTGCTGTTTTATATAATCAATACTATATAAGCATATAGAAATTGCAAAAGCTTGCCGAAAAGCTGTTAATTGGAAAGACATAGTACCAAGCGTAACATAAAATAATACACCCCAAAATGCATTATTAGAATATTTATAAATAAATCTAAACATTGAATAAACACAGATAAAAGCCTCAAATATAATTATAAATTGAGGCCAAGGAACAATTGATACCAATAACTTATTTAGTATAGCATAACCATATTCAAAGCGTGAATAATCAAATATTTCTTTCCAAGACAAATAAGATAAATTTTTATAATAATTATAATATATTTCAAGGTCATATACTATATTATATTTAGGATATCTAAATCCCATTATTAATACAATAACTATGCCGGATAATATTAAATACAATTTTTGCTTGTATTTTGTATTCAAACTACCCATTAATAACCTTAATAATAATAAATATATTATCAGAAAGATCCATACTATCATTCTAAATTACCTTTTATCTTATATAATTCAATATATTTATATAATTGTCGATTTTTATCATAACTTTTCGCTTTATTGACGCATTTATTTATTTTTTCAAATTTAGGTTTTTCACATATTTCTTTTATTTTAGAAATCAAAGTCTTTATATCGCCTTGATTTACAATATAACCACAATTCTCATCTATTGCTTCAATACTTCCACCTGTTTTAAATGTTATTACTGGAGTACCACACGCAAGTGCTTCAAGATTAACAGTAGGGAAATTATCTTCTAATGTTGGGTTAATAAATACATCAGCTATCGAATACAATTCAATCAATTGTTGTATATCATTTGTTTTTGAAATAGCTATAATATTTTTGGGAAGATTTCTTTTTTGATTTTTATTTACTCCCACTACAATAATAGTATAATTTTCACCAAGCTTTTTAGCTATTTCTGGCAAGTAATTAAAACCTTTTCTAATATCCCAATAAAACGCTACAGCAAGAACAATTTTCCCCTTTATATGATATTTATTTCGAAAATCGCTTTTTATAGGCTTAAACTTTGTCAAATCAATACCATTTGGTATAACATCAACTTCATACTTTTTTAAGAAAGATTCTTTAACCAAATTGGCTAACCAATATGATGGGGTAACAATAGTTAAATCATTTAAACTTGTAAATAATCTTTTTTTCTCTTCCCAATTTTTCTTCGATCGATCAAAAAACCAACTATTTGGATATTCATGTTTTTGTGGACACGAATAGCACCCTGCTATCCACCTATTACATTTTATATAATCAAAATGGCTGCAATGCCCAGTAAAGCTCCAACAATCATGCAAAGTCCAAATTACAGGTTTGTTAAGTTTTTTTAAATATTTAAAAAGTATTTCTACGTTTAAATAATGACCATGTAAATTATGTAAATGAATTATATCTGGATTAACTTCATCAATCCATTTTATTAACTTTTTTGTTGTCCGTTTATTATAAAAACCATGCCTTCCAAATAACCTTGTTTTTAAAATATTAAATTTAAGATATAATTTATTTTCCATTAAATAAGAATTAGGTTCATTTGATTTCCCGCAACCATACGCAACATAACTTTCATATCCATTTTTTCGTAGCAAATCTGCAATATCCGTTACTATTCTACCTGTACTTCCAACATTACATACAGAATTAATTTGTAATACTTTCATATGTTTCACCGCTTATATATTTTAGATCGCGAAATAAATTGTCCTGAATTTTATAAATATCATGATTTTTCATGCCACAATTCCAAGATTTTCTACCGTATTCGTATATTAAATTGTAATTGCTTACAATATTATTTAATTTTTCTATAATTTCATGCTTATTTTTAGCAACAATAGCTGCATCATATTTTATAAGATATTTAATAGAAGTAACATCTTCACTACCGACGGCAAATATACATTTAGCCGACTTAAAGTAATCCACAAGTTTAGTTGAAAATGAATATTTAACAATCAGTTTGTTCTTTAAATCAAATGATTCTGCATGTACTAATATATCAGCTTCATGTTGAATTATTTTTACTTCTTCAGCAGTAGCACTTCCTTTAAAGAAGACATTTTTCTCATCATTTAACTGCTTTTTTACCTTATTTTTTAAAGGTGTCAATGTATATATGAATAATTGAGCTTTAATTTCATAATTGTTAATAGCTTTTAATGCTTTAGCAATTAAAATTAATGATTTCCATCTACCTTGCCCTAAATTCCCTGTATAAACCAATTTTAAAGGATTATTTAATTTGTACGGTATATATTCAGAGTTAAAGTTATAACCTTTAAATAATATTTTGCATTCTTTCTTAAATATCTTAGAATATTCCTTCTTTTGAAAATCAGAAATAGTGTATATAGCTGAAGATATTTTAGCTACTTTTCTCAAATAATTTCTTTGAATAATTTTGTTTATCCAATAAAATGGAGATAGTGAAAATTGCTTCAATGTATATACATCATCCCATGCATAAAGCACAAGCGGTTTTTTTATATAATTATGAATAAATAAAAGCATTTTGTTTAGATAAATCGAATCCAGAAAAATAGCAAAAATTATATCTGGATTAAAATCATCTATAAATTTTTTCAATGAATCGCTCTTCCAATTATTAAAACTCCATATTAGATCTCTAGCCCAAAAGAAAATTTGGAGTCTATATTTTCGCATAAAATCAAAAAAACCAGTCTTTTTCCCAATTGGTTCTAAATCTTCATCGTTTGCATTATTCACTTCATATCCACAAGGATACTTTCTATTTAACAAATTTCTGATTATACTCTTTTCACTTATATGGAAGTGCCTCTTTACAAATTTTGTATCCGGAATTCCGCTACCACAACATATATGTGCTATCTCTATATCCTTCATGCCTTGGAAGATATTGGTATATGTATTTCCAATATTATTGTCATCTCTCCAAGGACTGCATGAAACTACTAATATTCTCATTCTTTTTTCCGCCTAATACATTTTTATATATATCTCGCATCATTTTATCAACTATGTGAATATCAAATTTTTTGACATATTCTCTGTTAAAACTGCCCATTGTAGCTCTTTTTTTATCATCATGGATCAGAATATTTAATGCATTTGTAAAATCGTCAACATTGGGATCACATAAAAATCCGCCTAATCCATTCTGTATTAAATCCTTATTTCCGCGTATGTTTGAGCATACAACCGGTAAACCACATGCCATTGCTTCCATTAATGCAACAGGTAAACCTTCCTGAAATGAAGGAAAACAATATATGTCAGATATATTACATAATTCATTTATATCGTTTCTATATCCTAAAAATTTAACATTCGTTTCAATATTTAACTCTTTCGTCAACTGTTTTAAATATTTATCTAATTTCCCACTGCCAACTAAATAATAATAAACGTTCTTATTATTTAATTTCAAAAGTGAGCGTATTATTAATTCATGATTTTTCCTTGGTATTAATTCTCCTACAGATAATAATATAATATCAGAAGGAGAAATCCCCATCTCTTTTCTTTTTTGTTCTTTATTGAAATTTAAATTTGTAAATCTATTTGTATTAATGCCAACCCCTGGTGTATAAATTATTTCTTTGGCCTTCATTTTTCTTTTAGCCAATTCATAATCCTCTGTATTAATGGTGATCAAAGCATCTGTTAAGTATGAGCATATTTTTTCAGCAGTATAATATAAAAGCCAGTTTTTTAAAGGCGCGCCTTTATAAAAATGAAAACCATGTGCAGTATAAATTACTTTTGTTCCTTTTTTTCTTGCTTTTCTCGCAGCAAATCTAGTTATAATACTGGCAATAGGTGTATTACAATGAATTAAATCAAAATGATTCTCATTTATTAGTTTCTTGATTTGTTTATAAGCTCTTAAATTTGAAAATGATAAAGGAGAACGACTAAAATCAATTTGATGTTTTATAACATCAAGATCATCTAATTGTCCATAATCCCCTCGATCTCCTAAAGCTTTTGAACCATTAGATGCGCAATGTATTTCATAACCTGATTCACTTAATATTTTAATATTATTCCGTTCAAATAAATTATGAAAACTAAATATAGTGGCAACTAACAGTGCTTTTTTTGACATTTATTATATCCTCTCAAAGGAATATTTTATAACAATGATTAATTATATCACACCACTATATCCAGGTCAACGATTATATTCGATTTTTAAAAAGTAAATTTACACAAAAACGTATTCTTTTGCATATAATACAGTACTATTTTTGCAGATTATGTCGCAATATGCAATATTTATAAAAATAAGGCATTATAATGCCTCAAGAAACCAGGTGCCTTCTTCGTCGAAGAGGTAGATTTGTTTATTTTTTACCCTGCAGGTATAGCGTTCGCCTACTCCGCCGGATTTGAGGGAAGCGGCGCGGCGGACATCGAGCACGCGGTCGATGTCAAAGGTCCTGCCGTCCTTCCAGATAATAGATAAGGGTGTCTTTCTTCCGTCGGTGTCCTGCTTTAGAATAACCGATACATTGATGCGCAAA
>ENA-UPSB01003264-UPSB01003264.1-bioreactor-metagenome-genome-assembly--contig:-NODE-3264-length-13013-cov-6.626486_pt1 | contig 13013 bp, 10 predicted proteins | sample MGYA00238182_ERZ773286 | MGnify/ENA primary metagenome ERZ773286 (study PRJEB29026, sample SAMN07631240) | bioreactor metagenome | isolation source: Switchgrass digestor | place: USA: Dartmouth... | reverse complement strand
CGGTGGCCAACACCCTGGCCGCCATCGAGGCCGGCGCCACCCAGGTGGAGTGCACGGTGAACGGCATCGGCGAGCGGGCCGGCAACGCCTCGCTGGAGGAGATCGTGATGGCGCTGAAGGTCCGGCGGGACCAGTGGGGCGTGGAGACCGGCATCAACACCCGCGAGATCTACCGCACCTCCCGTCTGCTGCAGAGCGTCACGGGCGTGTCCGTCCAGCCCAACAAGGCGATCGTGGGGGCCAACGCCTTCGCCCACGAGTCCGGCATCCACCAGGATGGCATGCTGAAGCACCGCGACACCTACGAGATCATGAAGCCCGAGGACGTGGGCGTGCCGGCGTCCGCCCTGGTGCTGGGCAAGCACTCGGGCCGGGCCGCCTTCCGGGCCCGCCTGGAACACCTGGGCTACCACCTCACCGACGCCGAGATCGACTCGGCCTTCCAGCGGTTCAAGGAGGTGGCCGACCGGAAGAAGGCGGTCACCGACCAGGACCTCGTGGCCATCATCGGCGACGAGCAGGCCCGGAGCACGGTGGAGGAGGTCTGCCGTCTGCTCTCGTTTCAGGTGGTGGCGGGCAACGAGACGATGCCCACGGCGACGGTGAGGCTGGAGCGGGACGGCGTGGTGCACCAGGAGGCGGCGTCGGGTGACGGGCCCGTGAGCGCCCTCTACCACGCCATCGACCGGGCGGCGCGCTTCGAGGGGAGCCTGCTGGACTACCGGCTCAACGCCGTGACCGAGGGGCAGGACGCCCTGGGGGAGGTGACGGTGCGGGTGCGGTCGGGCGACCGGGTGGCGTCGGGCCGGGGCACGTCGACGGACGTGATCGAGGCCTCCGCCCGGGCTTACATCAACGCCCTGAACAAGATCCTCTCCGGGGCTGCGCTCACCGTGTCGGACGACCCGGCCCCGGGCTGGCAGATGCGAGCGTACGGAGACTAGGGGCAAGGAGGGGACGGCGGTGTCGATTCAGGTTTACGTGGACGGAGCGTGGTACCCGAAGGACGAAGCCAAGGTCTCCGTCTTCGACCACGGCTTCCTGTATGGCGACGGCGTATTCGAAGGCATCCGGGCCTACGGCGGCCGGGTCTTCCGGCTGACGGAGCACCTGGACCGGCTCTACGACTCGGCGAAGGCGATCTGGCTGGAGATCCCGCTCACGTGGAAAGAGATGGAGGAGGTGGTCCTGGAGACGCTCCGCCGGTCGAACCTGCGGGACGCCTACATCCGCCTGGTGGTCTCCCGGGGGAAGGGCGACCTGGGGCTCGACCCCCGCAAGTGCCCCCGGCCGACGGTAGTCTGTATCGCGGACGGGATCACCCTCTACCCGGAGGAGGTCTACACCCAGGGGATGCGGGTGATCTCGGTCTCCACCCGGCGCAACCCGCCGGATACCCTCCAGCCGCAGATGAAGACCCTGAACTACCTCACCAGCATCATGGCCAAGATCAGCGCCGCCACGCAGGGCTACCCCGAGGTGGTGATGCTGAACAAGGAAGGCTACGTCTGCGAGGGCACCGGTGACAACATCTTCATCGTGAAGAAGGGCCGGCTGATCACGCCGGCGGTGCACCTGGGGATCCTCCCGGGCATCACCCGGAACGCGGTGATGGAGTACGCCCGGGACCTGGGCTACACGGTGGAGGAGGGAACGTTCACCCTCTTCGACGTCTACACCGCCGACGAGTGCTTCCTTACCGGCACGGCGGCGGAGATCGTGCCCGTGGTGGAGTGCGACGCCCGGAAGATCGGCACCGGCCAGCCCGGCGAGGTGACGCAGCGGCTGATCGCGGAGTTCCGCCGGCGCACCCAGGTCGAGGGGACGCCGATCTATCCGGAGTAAGGTGCCGTCACGGCACCCTCGCACTGGGTAGACCCATGGAAGGCGCACCTGCTGGGGGCACATCCGAAGCAAGGCACACCCACCGGAAGGTGCGCCCACGGGAGACACAGCCGACGCAGGACAGACCTGCAGGCGGCCCACCCGCTCAGGATATCCCTCCCGGGGTTCACCGATCCGGGCATCCCTATCGTGGGCCCGCCCACACTGCGCACGGCCCGGCTACCCCCCACGCCAGAGACAGAGCCACACACAGAGGGGCCGGAACGGAGAAAGAACATGGAGGGGCAAACGATGCGCAGCGATACGATCAAGAAAGGCCACGACCGGGCGCCGCACCGGGCCCTGCTGAAGGCCACCGGCGTGACCGACGCCGACATGAACAAGCCGTTCATCGGCATCGCCAACAGCTACATCGACATCGTGCCGGGCCACGTTCACCTGAAGGAGTTCGGCGACCTGGTGAAGGCGGCCGTGCGGGAGGCCGGCGGTGTGCCGTTCGTCTTCAACACGATCGGCGTGGACGACGGCATCGCGATGGGCCACATCGGCATGCGCTACAGCCTCCCCAGCCGGGAACTGATCGCCGACGCGGTGGAGACGGTCATCGAGGCGCACCAGCTGGACGCCATGATTTGCATCCCCAACTGCGACAAGATCACCCCGGGGATGCTGATGGCCGCCGTGCGGGTGAACATCCCCACGATCTTCGTCTCGGGCGGGCCCATGGCCGCCGGCCGGCTGAAGGATGGGCGGAAGTCGGACCTGATCACCATCTTCGAGGGCGTGGGGGCCCACAGCCGAGGCATGATCACGGACGCGGAGCTGAAGGAGCTGGAGGACCTCTCCTGCCCGGGCTGCGGCTCCTGCTCCGGCATGTTCACCGCCAACTCGATGAACTGCCTCTGCGAGGCGCTGGGGCTGGCCCTGCCGGGCAACGGCACCGCCCTGGCGAAGTCGGCCGAGCGGGAGGCGCTGGCCCGGGCGGCGGCCCGGCGCATCGTGGAGATGGCGATCGCCGGCGGCCCGAAGCCCCGGGACCTCGTGACGGTGGAGGCCATCGACAACGCCTTCGCCCTGGACATCGCCATGGGCGGCTCCACCAACACGGTGCTGCACACCCTCGCCATCGCCAGCGAGGCAGGGGTGGATTACCCGCTCGCCCGCATCAACGAGCTTTCGGCTCGGGTGCCCTACCTCTGCAAGGTCTCCCCGGCCACGCCGGATGTTCACATCGAGGACGTGCACGCCGCCGGCGGCGTGATGGCGATCCTGAAGGAGCTCGCCCGCAAGGAGGGCACGCTCCACCCCGACTGCCCCACGGTGGCGGGGAAGACCATCGGCGACCTGTGGGCCGAGGCGGAGAACCGGAATCCGGAGGTCATCCGGCCGGTGGAGCGGCCCTACGCCGAGACCGGCGGCCTGGCGATCCTCTTCGGCAACCTGGCGCCCGACGGCGCGGCGCTGAAGGTGGGGGCGGTGGACCCCTCCATCCGGACCTTCACCGGCCGGGCGATCTGCTTCGACTCGCAGGACGAGGCGCTGGCCGGGATCTTCGGCGGCAAAGTGCAGCCGGGCCACGTGGTGGTGATCCGGTACGAGGGGCCGAAGGGCGGGCCCGGCATGCCGGAGATGCTGGCGCCGACCTCGGCCATCGTGGGGATGGGCCTCGGCAAGGAGGTGGCCCTCATCACCGACGGGCGCTTCTCGGGCGGCACCCGGGGCATCTGCCTCGGCCACATCTCGCCCGAGGCGGCGGAGGGCGGCCCGATCGCCCTGGTACAGGACGGCGACATAATCACCATCGACATCCCGGCCCGGCGGCTGACGCTGGAGGTGGATCCGGCGGAGCTGGAGCGGCGCCGGGCGGCGTGGAAGCGGCCCGCCCCGAAGGTGCGCCACGGCTGGCTGGGGCGTTACGCCGCCATGGTGACGTCGGCCAACACCGGGGCGGTGCTGCGGATCCCGGAGTGACGGGTGGATTGCGGGGCGAGCGCCGCCCCCGGGCGTGGGCGGCGTTACGTGCTTCGGGGGGTGGGGCGCCAGCCCCGGGGTGCGGGCGCCGACTCCGCTCGAGTGAACGTGAGTGACAGGTTCCGGGGTGGCCTGCGACCACGACCCGGCGAACGACAGCGGCGGAATTCCGGGGGTGATTCGGGTCCCGGAGAGCAAGGGCAGAGCATCCGGGGGCGGTCCCGGACCGGAAGGAGGACGTGAGATGGAGATGCAGGCGGCTGTCGCCCTGGTCAAGGCGTTGGAGGCGGAGGGCGTCGAGGTCATCTTCGGCTACCCCGGCGGGGCGAGTCTCTACATCTATGACGCCCTCTATGACAGCCCCATCCGCCACGTGCTGACCCGGCACGAGCAGGGCGCCATCCACGCAGCAGAGGGCTATGCCCGGGCCACGGGCCGGGTGGGCGTGGTGCTGGCCACGTCCGGCCCCGGCGCCACCAACCTGGTGACCGGCCTCTGCGACGCTATGATGGACTCGACGCCTATTGTGGCCATCACCGGCCAGGTGCCGCGCTCGCTGATCGGGCGTGACGCCTTCCAGGAGGCCGACGTGACCGGGATCACGATGCCCGTGACCAAGCACAACTACCTCGTCACTGACCCCGACCAGCTCCTGCGGGTGGTGCGCGAGGCCTTCCACATCGCCAGCACGGGCCGACCGGGGCCGGTGCTGATCGACATCCCGAAGGACGTGACCAATACGAAGATCCACTACCACTACCCGCCGCCCATCCGCCTGCCGGGCTACCGGGTGCCGCGGGAGGCGGCGCCGGAGGCCGTGGCGGAGGCGGCCGAGGCGATCCGCACGGCGAGGCGGCCGGTGCTGATCTGCGGCGGCGGCGTGGTCTCGTCGCCGGACGCGGCGGGGCCCTTCCGGACGCTGGCCGAACGGATGGACGCCCCGGTGGTGGAGACCCTGATGGGCCTGGGCGGCTTCCCGATGGACCACCCGCAGTGCCTGGGTCTGGTGGGCATGCACGGCACCTTCGCCGCCAACCGGGCGGTGGCCAACGCCGACTTGCTCCTCGCCTGCGGCATGCGCTTCGACGACCGGGTGACGGGCCTGGCGGCCCGCTTCGCCCCGAAGGCGCGGGTGATCCACATCGACATCGACCCGGCGGAGATGTCGAAGAACCTGCCGTCGCACATCGAGCTGGTGGGCGACTGCGGCCTGGTCCTGGCGCAGCTGAACGAGGCTCTGGGCGACTGGTCGCAGAAGCTGCCCGAGTGGCGGGCGCAGGTGCAGGCCTGGCACGACCAGCACCCGCTCTGGGGCGTGCGGCGGGGGGAGGAGGTCCCCACCGATCCCGACCGGGTGCCGAAGCCGCAGCAGGTGGTCCAGGCCGTGCAGGCGACCTTCGGGTCGAAGGCCATCATCTGCACCGACGTGGGCCAGCACCAGATGTGGGCCGCTCACTACTGCACCCGCACGGAGCCGCACACGTGGCTCTCCTCCAGCGGCCTGGGCACGATGGGTTTCGGCCTGCCGGCGGCGGTGGGCGCCGCCATCGGCCGCCCGGACCGGGACGTGGTGCTGGTCACCGGCGACGGCTCGATCCAGATGTGCATCCAGGAGCTGGCCACGGTGGTGCAGGAGAGCCTGCCGGTGAAGATCGTGCTGCTGAACAACGGCTACCTGGGCATGGTGCGGCAGTGGCAGGAGATGTTCTACGAGGGCCGCTACAAGGAGGTGGACCTGCGCCGGGGCATGCCGGACTTCGTCAAGCTGGCCGAGGCCTACGGCATCCGGGGGATGCGGGTGACCCGGCTCGGCGAGCTCGCGGACGCCATGGCGGCGCTCCGGGCGCACGACGGCGCGGCGCTGCTGGAAGTGAAGGTGGAGGAGGAGGAGAACGTCTTCCCCATCGTGCCGCCGGGCGGCGCCAACACGGAGGCGGTGCTGGCGAAGCCGTGAACGGTGTTGGTGAAAACGTAAACAAGGAGCGCACCGGGAGGGTGCGCTCCTTGCATTGATGGTGGGGTAGACCAATTTTGAATCAGCAGTGCTTTCTCAAGAGGCGCATACCTGCGGGGCGTCATATCACGCGCAGGAGCGACACCCAACCAGGCGTTGGAACGGTGACATATAATAGAAAATAATTTTGCTTTTTGGTCTAGCATTACAGAGGAGATATTTGCATAATAGGACTTGCCCGGGTTATAGACCTGCTTGAAGTTTGATCCTTCCAACGCACCTGACATTCGGTCGCTCAAGGATGCGCAGATTGCAGGCGTGCGCCGTGTGCAGGGCCAGGATCAGCCCCGCCTCCACGCGGAACCCGTGACAACTCAGCGAACCTGCAAGGGCAGCGGCTCGTTCTTGTATTGCTTTGCCGGGTTCACTGGATCACGGGCATCAGGGGATTGGGAGCACACGCTTCGCGGCGTGGTGCGGGTGGATAACCGCCTGAGCAGCGAGCCCTCCAAGCTCACGTACAAACAGGCCACGAGCGGGAGTACAACCGTGTCCATCGGGGGCGAGATTGTCCTCGGGACAGAAGGCGATATCAAGACTCCGTCGATTCAACTCGCGTCCATGAAGCTGCAAGGTCAGATGAACATCTCCGGCTCCGGCACTTGGAGTTGGATCCGAAGCGATGAAATTGAGGATGAGTGGACGATTCCCCCCTACAAGGTGGGCTACACATATTGCGACCTTGGCCACGGATTTGTTGAGGGGGCCACAAAACACGAGGTCTACCATGTCTATACCGGCAACTTTGTCGGGTATGAGTACAGAGACACCCACGGGGATCCACCTTCGGCCGGGGCTTATACCTACAAGCACGTCATCGCGAACAGCTGAGGTGTATCCACATGGGTTGGATGCGAGGAGAACGGCCTCGATCCAACCCATGTCGTGTTGCCTAACCGTGGAAAGCCAGCATTGGCCAAGACGATGGTTCCAGAAGGACAGAATAGATCATCAAGCCGGTTCTTGGAATCTGCCAGGGGGATGATGGATGCGGCGTGTTCGGCCCTATTGGCTCATCACGATGCTGTGCCTCTTGCTGACAGCCTGTTCCCGCAGCGCTGCCGAAAACCAGCGCACCGAAACCTCCGCCCCCCCCACAGACCCATCGGTCCAGGTGCTCGCGCGGTATGCGGCGTTCGCAGAGTTGGCCAGGGATCTTCCGGTCTCCTTCCAGCCGCCCGGGTTTGAGATCCTGAACTATCATCCGGAAAACGCTGTCTACTACGGCTTCGACGCCGAGATGGCATGGGGCAAGCGCGCGAAGACCGTCCTGTTCGAGGACGACTCCAAACCGACGCAACACGAGTACCTGTACATGGAGCAGTCGACGCAGATCGTGTCCGCCGTTGAGATCATGTTCATCCCCACGCCCCTGGAGCCTGACGTGATCGGGTTGATGTCTGTGCCGGAGCAGGAGGCGCAGATTTCCACCGGGGCTGCCGTTCAGGTTCGACCGCCGGAGAACTTTATAGAAGTGTTCTCCTATGGCCACGCCGTCGTGCTGATTCAGACGTTCGGCGTGAACCGGGATCAGGGCGCCGATCCACAGGCGCTGGTCGCTGCCCACAAGAAACTGAGCCTCGGTTTGCGGGACTTCCTGGCCGAACGGCACGCAGATCTCACGGATGCCGGGTCGCCTTAGATGGACTCGGGCAGCATCGGCCCGGGCGCGGCGGCCCGCCGCCAGGATCGACGCCTTCTATCGCATCCATCCAAAACATCGATACCCGCCCCGGTAGGAGCCCATCCGCTGGCTGGCATAACTCTCCCCTAGAAAAACGGCGCCCGCGGGCGCGCAGGGGAGGCAAGGCCGATGTCACTCGTCCCGCTGAGAACGCTTCTGGATGCGGCAGAGCAAGGGAAGTACGCGGTGGGGGCGTTCAACTGCAACAACATGGAGATCGTGCAGGCCATCGTGGCGGCCGCCGAGGAGTGTCGCTCCCCGGTGATCCTGCAGGCCAGCCAGGGGGCCATCAAGTACGCCGGCCTGGATTACATCGTCGCCATGGTGAAGGCCGCTGCGGCCAGGGCGACTGTGCCCATCTGTCTCCACCTCGACCACGGCACGGACTTCAACACCGTGGTGGCCTGCATCCGGGCGGGTTTCACCTCCGTGATGTTCGACGGCTCGCAGTACGAGAAGGCGGAGAACATCGCCCGCACCAAGGAGATCGTGAAGATTGCCCACGCGGTGGGTGTCTCCGTGGAGGGCGAGATCGGCAAGATCGGCGGTGTGGAGGATGAGATCTCCGTCGACGAGCGCGAGGCCATGCTCACGCCCGTTCCCGACGCCATCGAGTTCTTCGAGGCCACCGGCGTGGACGCCCTGGCGATGTCCTTCGGCACCGCACATGGTCCGTACAAGCTGCCGCCCAAGCTGGCCCTTGACCGGATCGCCGCGGTCCACGAAAAGACCGGGGCCTACCTCGTGATGCACGGTGGCTCGGGTGTGCCTGAGGACGACGTGCGGCAGGGCATCGCCCTCGGCATCCGCAAGGTCAACATCGACACCGAGCTGCGGCAGGCCTTCCTGGGTGAGATCCGCCAGCAGCTGGCCGCAAAGCCGCACGAGATCGACCCCCGCAAGATCTTCGCCCCGGCCCGGGAGGTGCTGAAAGAGCACATCAAGGCGAAGATGCGGCTCTTCGGCTGCGCCGGGAAGGCTTGATCGGGCGCAGGCGAGTCCGGGTCGTCCGTGTCGGGAAGGGTCGCTCTGGGGCCGAGGAGCCGGCTTCGACCGCGCCCGAAGCGCTTGTCGGGAGCGGAATGACCCGTCCCGGGTCTGCCTGACCAGCCGGACAGGGCCCGGGGATCTCTGCACAGGAATTGCGGTCGCCGTTGGGGAACTCTACCCAGCGGCGATCACTGTTTCTACCTGAGGAGGGCGGGGGATGCAGCACCTGTTTGTCTTCGGCGACCTGGTCCTGGACGTGGTCGCCACCGCAACTGGACGCCTGGAGCCCGACACCGACACCCCTGGAGAGGTACGGGCGACCCCCGGCGGGTCGGCGGCCAACTTCGCCGTCTGGACCCGGCGCCTGGGGGACCCGGCCTGCTTCGTCACCCGCGTGGGTGACGACCTTCTGGGCCGGGCGCTGGTGGCGGACCTGCGGGAGGAGGGCGTCGAGGTGCACGCGGCGGTGGATCCCACTTACCCCACCGCCGTGCTGGTGCTGTTCAGCGATGGCGTGCAGCGGCACATGCTGGTCCCCCGCGGCGCCAGCCACTTCCTGGAGCCGGAGGACCTCCCCGAGGAGCGCCTCTGCACCGCCGGCTGGCTCCACCTCACCGGCTACGCCTACTTCTGGGAGGCCACCCGCCGCACACTGGAACGGGCCGTGGCCGTGGCCCGGGAGGCGGGGGTGCCGATCTCGTTTGATCCGTCCTCGGCCGGGTTCATCCGTCGGCACGGGCTGGAGTTGCCCCCCGGCATTCGGGTGCTGATGCCGAACCGGGACGAGGCCCGGGCGCTCACCGGCTGCGCCGACGTCGAGGAGGCCGCACGCCGCCTCGCCCGCCGGGCGGACCTGGTGGCGGTGAAGCTGGGCCCCGAAGGGGCGCTCCTGGCCGAGGGCGACCGGCTCATCCACGTGCCCCCGGTGAGGCCGTCGGGTCCGGCGGTGGACGGCACGGGGTCCGGCGACGCCTGGGGCGCCGCCCTGATCCACGGGCTGCGGCGCGGTCTGGACCCGTACCGGGCTGCCCTGCGGGCCAACCGTCTGGGGGCCGAGGTGGTCACCCGGGTGGGTGCCCGTCCGACCCTGCCGACACAGATCCTGACGCAGATGGGGGATGAGACCGATGCCTGACCGCGACGCTGCCGGACGTGAGGTCCGCCGCCACCGATCCGAGACGCCGGGGGCGCACGACGGCCATCGGAACGACTGCCGGCCCGAGACGCCGGAGGTGCACGGCGACCAGGCAGCCCAAGGCGGCCGCCAGACCGGCTATCTGCTCGAGACCCTCGCCATCCACGGCGGCTACCGGAGCGATCCGGTCACCGGGGCGCAGGCGGTGCCCATCTACCAGACCGCCGCCTACGTCTTCGCTTCCACCGAGCACGCCCGCCAGCTCTTCTCCCTCGAGGCGGAGGGCAACATCTACACCCGCATCAACAACCCGACCACCGCCGCCTTCGAGGCGCGGGTCGCCGCGCTGGAGGGCGGGGTGGGAGCGGTGGCCTTCGCGTCAGGACACGCCGCCCTGGTCGCCACGGTAATGGCGATCTGCAACGCCGGGGACGAGATCGTCACCTCGTCCAGCCTTTACGGCGGCACCTACAACCTGTTCGCTGCCACCCTGCCGAAGTGGGGCATCACCGCCCGCTTCGTCGACGCCGGCGACCTGGACGGGTTCCGCCGGGCCATCACGCCCCGGACGCGGCTCATCTTCGGCGAGGTCATCGGCAACCCGCGACTCGACGTGTTCGACATCGCCGGCGTGGCGGCCATCGCCCACGAGCACGGTATCCCCCTGGTGATCGACAATACCTTTGCCACGCCCGTCCTCTGCCGCCCCTTCGAGCACGGGGCCGACCTGGTGATCCACTCGGCCACCAAGTGGCTGGGCGGGCACGGGGCGGCGATGGGCGGGGTGGTGGTCGACTCGGGCAAGTTCGACTGGAACTCCCCCCGCTTCCCGGGCTTCACGGAGCCGGACCCTTCCTACCACGGGGTACGCTACGCGGTGGATTTCGGCAACGCCGGCTTCATCACCAAGGTGCGGGCACAGATGTTGCGCGACCTGGGCGGCTGCCAGTCGCCCTTCAACTCGTTCCTGCTCCTGCTGGGGATCGAGACCCTCGCCCTGCGGATGCGGGCGGTCAGCGAGAACGCCATGGCCATCGCCCAGTATTTGGCCGAGCACCCGGCGGTGGCGTGGGTGCGGTACCCGGGCCTGCCGAGCCACCCCGACCATGCCCTGGCGCAGCGCTATCTGAAGGGCGGCTATGGGGGCATGCTGGTCTTCGGCCTGAAAGGGGGCCTGGAAGCGGGGGCCCGGTTCATCGACGCCCTGCGGCTCTTCTCCCACGTGGCCAACGTGGGCGACGCCCGGTCACTGGTAATCCACCCGGCATCCACCACCCACAGCCAGCTGACCCCGGAACAGCGGGAGGCCGCCGGCGTGGGCGACGACCTGATTCGGGTATCGGTCGGGTTCGAGGCGCTGCCGGATCTGATCGCGGACCTCGAGCAGGCGCTGGCGCAGGCGGCCGGGTGACACGGGCCCGGCGACCACGTGGTGGGGCCGGATAGTCCGGCCGGTGAGAGCGGAGCCGTCTCGGCAGGGCGGGAGGGCCCGTCTGAACCGTAGAGGTCTACGTCTGAAAGGAGTGTGGGGTGCGGGATGACCATCAACGACCCGCAGACGATCGAGTGGGTGGTGAGCCAGCCGCGGGTGCTGGCGGTGGTGGGGCTGTCGGACAACCCGGAGCGCCCGAGCTACCGGGTGAGCGTCGAGATGCAGCGGCGGGGCTACCGGATCGTGCCGGTGAACCCCAAGGGCGGCGAGGTTCTGGGGGAGAAGGTCTACAGCTCCCTCACCGAGATTCCCTTTCCGGTGGACGTGGTGCAGGTCTTCCGCGCGCCGCAGTACGCTGTGGACGTGGTTCGGGAGGTCGGACGGATGACCACGAAGCCGAAGGTGGTGTGGATGCAGGAGGGCGTCGTGAACGAGCAGGCCGCGTCCGAGGCCGAAGCCATGGGTCTGGCCGTGGTGCAGGACCTCTGCCTGTATAAGGAAGCGAAGAAGCGGGAGCAGTAGAGGAGCCACGTGGAGCAACGCCGGGGTGGGCGGGATCTCACCCGGTGGACGGGAGCGTCCGACCCGTCGCACAACCGCAACGGTAACGATTTGAGCCACGCCCCCAAGGGGTCGTGGCTCATTTTGTTACCGTAACGAGCGGGTCAGAGGCGTCCGGGCCTTCATCCGGGGGGGTGGGAGGGGGGTGAGGCGGTCCCGGCTCGCCTCGGGGGTGGTCTCGATGGTCGCCTCCCCCCACGAAGGGTCGAGCGGCACATGCAGCGCCGGGGAGCCGGCTCACCGGCCCTGCCCGACCCGCCCTTCCGATCACGCCATCCTGCGGTTGACGCTGGCTGACTTGCACAGCTATGGGGCAGACTAGGGAACAACAGGGGGGAGACAGGATGACGTGGATCTTGCTGTTCCTGGGCGTTCTGGGTATCGCCTGGCTCATGTACGCACCCCGGCCCGAGAGGGAGACCCGCATCCCGATGGCGGAGCGGCCAACCGCCGACCGCACGGGCGTGGAAGCGGTCCGGGATCGAACCACGGCCGGCATGGATGTGGCCCGCCGCCGCATCACTGCCGACCCCGGAGGCGTTCGTGGCTGGATCCCGGCGGACCCGCGGGTCGCACAGAACCCGACGCAGGCCGACGCCGGAATCGGCCGTGACCGGCCCGCACCCGATGCAGACGCGGTTCGCCCCGCCTTGGCCGGGGCCGCCGCTCCGGAAACCCACCCGGCGTATGCGTACGACGTCGGCGCGCACGCCACCGGGGCCGAGCCCGAGAGCCCCGCACCGAGGATGGAGACTTACGCCACCGCGGCGGACGTCGAGATGGCGCTCGACGGGGACGACTACGGCCCCGCTGCGCTCGACCAGGGCGAGCTCACCTCGGATGCGGCAGGGGCGGCAGACGGGATCGCCGGCGATACCGCATCCTACCGGCACGAACCCGAACTGGGGGCGTCCGCCGGCGAAGGAGCAGCCCGGCAGGGAGACTGGCTGCCGGAAGATGGCCGGCAACGCACAGGCGACGATCTGCACGATCACGCCTGAGCCGGCCCTCACCCCACGACGCGAACAACCCCCTGGAGGTTTTCACCTGCAGGGGGTTGTGGCGCCCGGGGCAGCTCCTACCTGCTGCCATTTTCCCCCTTCCCGGGCGACCGATAACGGAGCGCAAGAGGATTTCGGAACAACGGGTTCCAGGTACCGGACCGGGTCGCGATTGGGATCGGGCGATCCAAATCGGCTTCTTCGGATCATCTGCCATCCCCCTGCGCCCCATCCACCTACAGTCTAACATATCAGACTCTACAGTGAACAGCGAACAAAGGATTACGAGACTGAAAGAATGAACCGAACAATCACCCGAACAGCGGGGCTAGGAGCCTGTCTGAGTAAGCCAGTTCTGTAGGAGCAAAAGGGTTGGGTGT
>ENA-UPSB01003261-UPSB01003261.1-bioreactor-metagenome-genome-assembly--contig:-NODE-3261-length-13025-cov-5.242637_pt1 | contig 13025 bp, 14 predicted proteins | sample MGYA00238182_ERZ773286 | MGnify/ENA primary metagenome ERZ773286 (study PRJEB29026, sample SAMN07631240) | bioreactor metagenome | isolation source: Switchgrass digestor | place: USA: Dartmouth... | reverse complement strand
GATTGTCTTCAGTGGCCGGTCCGGGGACTATTCCGCAAAGGGTACCGGAGAAAGTGGCGAAGCTGCCTGCAGTCATGGCTCCTACGCCGAGGCCCATCAGCAAACCGCTTCCTGTGTTATAGGGAACCCCCATATTGCGGGCGACGTCACCGTTTGGTCCGAGGTATTTGGCCAGTAAACCTTTGTTGGATTGGAAACCTCCCGTAGCCAGCACAACGGCGCCGGCTTTAATGAAGATAGGAGCGGATTCGCCTTTCTTAATTGCCTGAACTCCACAGACTATACCGTCTTCATCGGTTACCAGGCGCAAAACCCGGGTTTGGGTCATGATAGTGGTTCCTTTGCTTTCCGCATAAGCAGCCAGAGCGTCAAAATAAGCCTTATGCCTCAAATAACCTTGCTCACCTGAGCCCATTCCCCAGTCATTTTGCCACAGTTTGCCGCCTGGGTGACGGGTAAGAGGTATACCGTTCTTTTGCAACCAAGGAATGTATTCTTGTCTGAAGGTCTCCACATATTTTTTGGCAAGCACCGGATCGTGCAGGTCTTCGGTATAAGTTTTGTATTCTTCCCAATCATCACAGCCGGCACTGTGAATTGTTCCGCCTGAATAAGCCGAGCCGCCTCCCAAGAAGGCGCTGATTTCGCAAAGTATAACTTTCTTGCCGCCTTCAGCAGCAGCCGCTGCAGCGCTTAGTCCTCCGTTACCACCGCCGACTACAACCACGTCAGTTTCGAGATCCCAGGTTTCCGGCGCCGGAGCAGGAGCGGTAGCTTGCGTGTTGTTGCACCCGGCCAGAAAGCTTGAACCGGCAACAACTGCAGCACCTAAGGAAGCCATTTTTATAAAATCTCTTCTATTCATGGTCATAGGGTCTCCTCCTAAACCTATTATTAAATCAATATGTCTATAAAGATGATTGGTCTTTTATTGATAATCATTTTTTTAAAATACCTAGCTTTTTACAGAGAGTGATTTAAAGAAAGCAAAAGGACTATCTTTCACAAACTTTGCGCTTACCACCTCCCTGGTTATCCTATGGTTTTCCGTAATGCTCTTACTTGTGCTATTTTTCCCTATCTACCTCCTTATTTGGCTTTTTTGCCGGTGTTGAAACGAATACTAACCGGCGATATTTATATACAAGCAAATAATATGCCAATTGGAAACAAAATGGCAGAGGACAGAAATTCCAAGTATTCTTAAAATATTGCGATTATTCCGAATAGTTTTTCAGTGTGAAATTAATGCACATTTTATTTTGTTCTTTGATTATTTCACAAAAAGTTGACCGTTAGGGTGTTGGGTGCTAACATAAAAATGTTTGAGGAATTTTAGTAAAAGATCTCGAATAATGAATTGAGAAGATTCGATAATGAGTTGGGTAAAGGAGCCGCTGACTTATGAAAGTAGGATTAATTGGTTTACCGTCCGTAGGAAAGACATCGCTTTTTAATCTCCTAACCGGAGCGAATGTGGAAGTAACGGGATATTCCGTAGGGAAAATAGACGCGAACCAGGGTATAGCCAAGGTTCCTGACGAAAGAATAGACTTTTTGGCCGAAATGTATAAGCCTAAGAAGGTTACTTATGCGACCATTGAAGTGATTGATGTGCCGGGTCTGGTCCGGGGCTCCAGTGCCGGCAAAGGCGTAGGCAATCAATTTTTGGACAATATCAGAAAAGTGGATCTTCTGGTTCATGTTTTAAGGGCATTTGTCGATGATAACGTTATTCATGAAGATGGAAGCATCGACCCGCTGAGGGATATTGAAACCATAAATTTGGAACTGTTATTTGCCGACTTGGGAGTGATTGAAAACAGGATAAAAAGAATCCAGACTTCCAAAAAGATAACGAAAGAGAATCAGCGGGAACTGGAAGTACTGCAAAAGTGCAAGGAAGGTTTGGAAAATGGTTTATTGATTCATAATCTTAATTTAAGTGAAGAAGAAAATGAAATACTCAAGACCTTTTCTTTCTTCTCTGAAAAACCGCTGATTTTTGTGGTAAATATGGATGAAAAACAATGGGCCGAGCAGGACTATCCGAAAAGACAGGAACTGCTTGAATTCGCCCGGCAGGTCAATACTCCGGTAATTGAACTGTGTGTCAAAACTGAGCTGGAGATAAACCAATTGGAGCCGGAGGACCGCAAATTGTTTATGGAAGATTTAGGGATTACCGAATCCGGGATAGATAAGCTCTCGAAGACAGCTTATGAACATCTGGGCCTGATATCCTTTCTCACTGCCGGCCAAGATGAAGTAAGGGCTTGGCCGATCAAAAAGAATACTACCGCTCGCAAAGCTGCAGGCAAGATCCATTCCGATATAGAAAAGGGCTTTATCAGGGCGGAAGTGTGTAAATTTCATGATCTAAAGGAATTGGGCTCAATGGCCAAGGTCAGAGAAAAAGGTTTGTTGACTTTGGAGGGTAAGGATTATATTGTCCAAGACGGCGATATTATTAATTTCCGATTTAACGTTTAGCTCGATTTTGTTAGCATTTTGAAGGAAAACGGCCTTGTAATAGGCCGTTTTTTTGTTTTGGGCAAAGGTCACAGTTATCTGCTTTTTGTTTTTTGTTTTCATAATTGACACTGATAAATAGGCTGTGATAAAATTATTTATTTTTGAAATCAGTATGGATTCATGATATAATATCTTCAGTGAATGTAAATGAGGTGATCAAATGTTTAATATTGGTGAGATGGTCTTTTACCCTTTGCACGGGGTGGGAGTCATAGAAACCATAGAAGAAAAAGAAATATTGGGTGAAACAAAGCTCTATTATGTATTAAATATCACTCATAAGAACATTCGCATCATGATTCCGACGGATTCTCTTGCTGCTTCAGGCATGCGTGATTTGATAGATTCAAATGAATTGGACGAGATGCTCAGTAAATTCTACCAGCATAAGACTGACCCGAATATTTATAATAACCAGCGCTACTGCACCAGCGTCAACAAATCGAAAATTAAAAGCGGCGATGTCTATCAGATTTGCGAGATAATAAGGGATTTGACCCGTAAAGGCAAAAAGACGAAATTAGGTAACGAAGACAGGGCCATCCTGGAAAAAGCGCGCGAAGTTTTTATCAGTGAAATAGCTCAGGTCAAAGGAATAGACCTGGAGCAAGCCAATGATTTGTTGGATTGCGTTATTAATAGCGCTGATATGGTTGAAGCTGCCTGTTAAAACTGAATTGATCCAATAAACTAATTAGACGTTAACCTTCCTGGAATAGTAATTAGTAATTATTTGCTACTAAGTCTTTTCCGGAAGGTTTTTGCGTTTTTGAGGGATGAATAATTCTGTTGTTATCAGCGAAAACTTTTACAAATAATTATAGGGGGGGTTGTGATGAGCGAGTATCTGAACAACAGGGAGTATAGGCAGAAAGCTTTGAAAGAGCTGATAAGGAAACTGCATGAAGGGAAACCCTTTGAAGAAGTTAAGGCTGAATTTGAGAGGCTGTTTAGCGGAGTGGCGGCTTCGGAGATATCCGAAATGGAGCAAAACCTCATTATGGAAGGACTTCCGGTTGAGGAAATCCAAAGATTATGCGATGTACATGCGGCGGTTTTCAAAGGATCAATTGAAGATATTCACCGTAAAGACGCTGTGTTGGATACTCCCGGTCATCCGTTACATACTTTTAGAATGGAAAACAAAGCCGTCGAAAAATATATCAACAACTCTGTTAAACCACACCTTGAACAATACAAACTGGAAAACAATGAACAGACCAGAAATCAGTTGATTAAGGACTTTGATACCTTGTGGGAATTGGACAAGCATTATTCCCGCAAAGAAAATCTCTTATTCCCTTATTTGGAGAAGTATGGAATAACAGCGCCGCCAAAGGTCATGTGGGGTGTGGATGACGAGATAAGGGCCACTCTGAAACAGGCCAAAAATATGCTTATTTCCGGCGCCGATCAGCAGCAGACCGTTCAAAAAATAGAGGAAGCGCTGAACAGAGTTTTGGATATGATATTCAAAGAAACCAATATTTTATTCCCGATGGCTTTGGACAATTTGAGCGAAGATGAGTGGTACCAAATTGCGAAGGAAAGTGATGAAATCGGTTATTGCCTTTTTGAGCCTGAGCAAAAGTGGAAACCTTCGAGAGTCGACGTGCAAGAAAAGACCAGGGAAGAGAGCTCCGACGGCTATGTGCAATTTGATACCGGAGTGCTGTCTCCGAAAGAAATAAGCCGGATACTGGATACTTTGCCGTTGGATATAACCTTTATAGACAAAGATGATGTGGTAAAATATTTCTCCCGCGGTCAAGAGCGGATATTTACCCGGACCAAGACAGTTATAGGACGCAATGTCAGGAACTGTCATCCACCGGCCAGTGTGACTGTGGTTGAAAAGTTGCTTGAGGATTTCAAATCAGGAAAGAAAGATTCCGAAGATTTCTGGTTGCATTTAGGAGATGTTTATGCTTATATCCGCTATTTTGCTGTTCGAGATGCAAACGGTGAATACCTGGGCACCCTTGAAGTAACTCAAAATATAAAACCCATTCAGCAAATTCAAGGCGAAAAACGGCTGTTATCGGATTAAGTTGCCATCAGACAAAAACGCTTCCAAAATCTTCAAAGGCCGGAATCCTTATAATCATTGGCTGATTATCCGGTTCTGACATATTATGATCAGAGGGGGTTATTCTAATGGACAATAGGTGCCGAAGCCCGCTGGATCATAATCATGGAAGCGTTTCCCATACGTCCTGCGACCATAATCATAGCCATCAATGCCTGGACGTTACGGGGCCTGCAATCCCGGCAGGAGAAAGCCATGTTCACAACTCCGAAGGCTGGGTCATGTATGAACACGGGCATGCCCATTATTATCAGGCCACTTCGGGTCCATCCATACCTACGGGCAATGGCTGGCATGTTCATTACTGGGATTTCTACACAACGGTAGACAAAGGTCACCGTCATCGTGTACAGGGTTTGGATATGCCTGCGCCGGGTGTTTAAAGATTCTGGCAAACAAATTCCGGCGGAACAACAAATAGGCCTATATCCTGGCAAGCCACAGGGTATAGGCATTTTTTATGGATTTAATTTTGCTGTTTCTTATCTTAGTTGCACGATTTAGATTTTTAACCTATATTTACTTGATTTTACATAGTTTTATATATAATATTTTGTCTTATATAGTATTTGAACATGAAATGTATTTTCCAAAATAAAGGCGGTTGAACATGAAGGTAAAGACCTACGAATCTTTCCTGGTTGCCGAGGAACATCAGGGCTTGACAGTTGAATATTATTTAAAAAAAAATTCTGGGTTATTCCGGCCGGAAAATCCAGAAACTCACCAGGGCAAAAGGCATTCTGTTAAACAATAAATCCGTTTTCCTGCAGAAAAAGGTTAAGGCCGGAGATCAGCTCAAAATTTTACTTTTGCAGGATAAGTCTTACGGCGTTGTTCCTGAGCAGGGTGCTGTCCAGATCTTATATGAAGACCCGGAAATAGTAGTAGTAAATAAGCCGGCACGTATGCTGGTTCACCCGGCCGGCCGAACCGAGCACGGTACGTTGGCTAACTATTTAGCCTATTATTTTCAGCAAAAAAAGGAAGTTCTGACCATTAGACCGTTGCACCGTTTGGACAGGGATACTACAGGCTGCGTAGTATTTGCCAAAAAAGCCGAAATCCAGTCTGCGCTCGAACGCCAGCTAAAACAAGGTCAGTTTAAACGTATCTATTGGGCGCTGGTACCGGGCAGAGTGGAACCTCCGGCGGGAGAAATCGAACTACCGCTGGGACCGGATGATTTTAAACCTAACCGACGAACTGTTAAGGAGCAGGGCGAAAGAGCTGTGACCCGTTATAGGACCCTGAAGACCGAGATAATCCCCGACCTTTCGTTGGAGGTGTCCTTATTGGAGCTAGATTTAATTACGGGAAAGACCCACCAAATACGGGTCCATTTGGCTCATATAGGCCACCCTGTTTTAGGCGACAGGATGTACGGCAAACCTTTTCCGTTGATTTCTCGGCAGGCTCTACACGCGCGGACGGTTTCGTTCATTCACCCAGCAAGCGGTCAAAAGGTAACATTTCAGGCTCCTTGGCCCGAAGATTTACAAAAAATTATTAATTTGGACGAAAAAAATAATTAATTTGCTCAAATAAAACTATACAAAAACTATAGATTTTGTGATATATTATTGGCTAAGAATTTTTACACAGGAAAAACTGTTTGAACCGGAAGGAGGGGAGCAAGTTAAAATGTCAGATCAAAGGTCAGAAAAGTTGGCCTTGCTGAAACAGGAATTGGCGGCTTTGGGAAAGGTGCTTGTTGCTTTTTCCGCAGGAGTGGACAGTACTTTGCTTGTAAAAGTTGCCCAAGAAGTTTTGGGAACGAATATGGCGGCGGTAACCGTACGCCTGGAAACTCTTCCAAAAGCCGAACTAAGGGACGCGTTGGAATTTTGTGAAAAACACCGCATCAAACATTATTTCCTTACCTGCAATGAGCTGGAAATTGCCGAGTTCCGTAAAAACCCTCCCGAACGCTGCTACATTTGCAAAAAATACATATTTAGCCAGCTAAAAGAGGCGGCGGCTCAAGTGGGTTTCCGGCATATTGTGGAAGGCTCCAATCTGGATGATTTGCAGGATTACCGTCCAGGAAGGCGGGCTTTGGAAGAACTGGGCATTCACAGTCCCTATATGAGAGCAGGCTTGACCAAAGCGGATATACGGGCTTTGGCCAAGGATTTGGGTCTTCCGGTTTGGGATAAACCGTCGTCGGCTTGTCTTGCTTCCCGTTTTCCCTATGGCGAGGAGATAACCAAAGAAAAGTTGGCAATGGTGGATAAGGCGGAACGTATTTTGGCTGATCTGGGTTTTAAACAGTTTAGAGTCCGCTATCACGGGGATCTTGCCCGAATAGAAATCCTTAAGGAAGAACAGCCAAAAATTTTAAACGAACAAATAGCCGAGTATATTTACAGGTCCTTTGCCGAGCTTGGCTTTACCTATACGGCCCTTGACCTTAAAGGATATAGAAGTGGAAGCATGAATGAAAGGTTATTTGCGTTGAAATAAAGTTGGAGGTGAATGCTTATGCCGATAAAAATACCGGATTTTCTGCCTGCCAGAAATATTCTGGAAAGTGAAAACATCTTTGTAATGGATGAGCAACGAGCTTTAACTCAGGACATCCGTCCTTTGCGGATTGCTTTACTAAACCTGATGCCTACCAAAATAGTTACGGAAACCCAGTTTATGCGCTTATTAAGTAATTCACCTCTGCAAATAGAAATAACCTTGCTGCACACCAAAACCCACACGCCGACCAATATCCGGGTCGAATATCTTACCAGGTTTTACAACACTTTTGATGAAGTTAAGGACGAAAGATTTGACGGCCTGATTATTACCGGCGCGCCGGTGGAGAATTTGGAGTTTGAAGAAGTGGATTATTGGGAAGAACTCTCGCAAATTATGAGTTGGAGTTTAACCAATGTTTATTCGACAATGTATGTTTGCTGGGGAGCCCAAGCCGGTCTCTATTATCATTACGGGATTCCGAAGTATCCTTTGAAAGCTAAAATGTTCGGGGTTTTTGACCACTATCCGACCCAGCAGAATAATAAATTTTTACGTGGTTTTGACGATGTTTTTCAGGCTCCGCATTCGCGCTATACCGAAGTCAGAGAGGAAGACATCCTTAAACATGATTCCCTCGAAATACTGGCCAAATCCGATGTAGCCGGAGTCTATTTAGTGGCCCGGAAAGACGGCAGACAGATTTTTATAACCGGCCATCCCGAATACGACAGACTGACTTTAAAAAACGAATATGTACGCGATATTAACAGAGGACTGGAAATTGCGCTGCCGCAAAACTATTTTCCGGACGACGATCCGGAAAAGGAACCTGTTGTCACTTGGCGCGGCCATGCCAATTTACTCTTCGTGAACTGGCTGAACTACTACGTCTACCAAGAAACCCCGTATGACTTAAGTCAGTTGAACGCTGTGGAAGAACCAACTACCAAATATAAAAAGGAGTGAGGCATATGAATAACAATTGGGGTTTTGATACCCTGCAAGTCCACGCCGGTCAGGAGCCAGACCCGACCACCGGTTCGCGAGCCGTACCTATCTACCAGACCACCTCGTATGTTTTCCGCAACACGGAACATGCAGCCGATTTATTTGCGCTGAAAGAACCGGGCAATATTTATACCAGGATTATGAACCCCACTACCGATGTGCTCGAAAAGAGAATTGCGGCCCTTGAGGGCGGTGTCGGGGCCTTGGCTGTGTCTTCCGGCTCGGCGGCCGTAACTTATTCCATCTTGAATATCGCCGGCTGCGGCGACGAAATAGTGGCTGCCAGCACTTTGTACGGCGGAACGTACAACCTCTTTGTGCATACTCTGCCGAGATTCGGAATCAAAACCCACTTTGTAAATCCTGACGATCCGGAGAACTTTGCCAAAGCCATTACCGAGAAGACCAAAGCGCTCTATGTGGAATCCATAGGCAATCCGGGAACAAATTTGGTTGACATGGAAACAATAGCTGATATCGCCCATGCGAATAATATTCCTTTGATTGTCGATAACACTTTTGCCACACCCTACCTTTTCCGGCCCTTTGAGTACGGAGCAGATATTGTAGTACATTCGGCTACCAAATTTATCGGCGGTCATGGAACCACCCTCGGGGGTTTGATTGTTGACTCGGGTAAGTTTGATTGGGCTGCCAGCGGCAAGTTTCCGGGCTTTACCGAACCGGACCGGAGTTATAACGGCCTGATATTTGCCGATTTGGGTCCTGCAGCCTATATCATCAAAGTTCGTACCCAGTTACTTCGCGATACGGGGGCGGCCTTAAGCCCGTTTAACTCCTTCTTGCTTTTGCAAGGGCTGGAAACATTATCGCTGCGTGTCCGTCAGCATGTGGCCAATACCAGACAAGTCGTGGCTTTCTTGCAAGATCATCCGAAAGTGGCTTGGGTGAACTATCCCGAATTGCCGAACAATAAATACAACGCTCTCGCCCGCAAATATTTCCCGAAAGGCGTAGGCTCAATTTTCACCTTCGGTATTAAAGGAGGAGTGGAGGAAGGCAAGAAATTTATCAATAATTTAAAACTCTTCTCGTTGCTGGCTAATGTGGCCGATGCCAAATCTTTGGTTATTCATCCGGCCAGCACCACTCATGCCCAATTATCGCCGGAAGAGCGCGTAGCTGCCGGAGCCAGCCCGGAACTCATAAGGCTTTCAATTGGCATCGAAGATCCGGCAGATATAATTGCCGATCTGGATCAGGCTTTGGCTCAACTTTAAAAATGAATAAATCCGGCCTGCCGGCTAATAATATTAACGTAATTTTTAATAGCGGAGGTATGCCGGAATGAAAGTGAGAAAGATGCAAAGCCCGAACACCGGGATCAAATGCGAAGTGAATACCTGCCATTATTACATGGACGGGGACCACTGCACTGCCGAAAGAATCGAAATAAAGCCGCGTAATGCTTCCAGCTCCGAGCAGACAGATTGTGCCACCTTTATCAGAGAGCAGTAAAAAGCGTTTAAATTTGAAGAGAAAGAACCGGTCACAAATACCGGTTCTTTATTTTGTGTTTTGGACAACTTTCTAAAACTGCTGAAGTTAATATATTGATATTGGAAAATTTTTACAAAAGGAGTGAAAGAGATGTTCTTTGGTTGGGGATTTCCCTTCTTCACGCCGTTTTTCGGCTTTGGATTTGGTTTTGGCTTCAGACGCGGCTTCAGAAGAGGCTATTGGTGGTAAAGCAGGCCTTATTGGCTTTTTCTTCATCCACCGCTTGGTCGGCGGCGACAACTAAGCCTGCATCACCTTTCAGTTCCGGATCATGAACAACAGTGTAGGATTTGCCAAGCTCACTGGCAATTTTTTGGTACTTGCTTCGAAATTGATAAGCGATATCCCCGTTGATTAGCATTTTAGTGGCTCTCTGGTCTTGGAGAGCCTCAACTATTTCCGGATAAATTTTATTTTCCATTACTTGTGCTTTAGTCAAGAGCTTCAGTATCCGTTCGCGAAACTCCCCGAGGTGTTGCTTTTTTTCTTCGTATTTTAATTCCGGGGCGCCGTGAAGGCCTACGGCAATAGTCCGTTCCATCTCAGATTTGGCGGCAAAATTTTTAAGGCGCTCTTTTTCCCAATCATTGCCCAATTAAAACCCACCTTGCTTTAACTTAGTTATAACGCAGTTTCTTTTTATGTCGGTTCTTATTATTATATCATATATGTTCGCTCTGAATTCTTTTATTGCAGATTTCAAACAACCGATTTTGGATAAGTATTTGATAAACCGTTAACTGAAGGCTTTGAGGGTGTAAAGTATATAAAAACTATAGGTGATGTGATATATTATTATTAGATTATAGTGATTCGATGGTAAACTTATTACTGCCGTAAATTTATTACTGCCGGAGTTGGGACCGGAAAGGAGGCATTTCTTTGAAACTGTCAACGAGGGGCAGGTACGGCTTGAGGGCTATTTTGGACATAGCTCTTAACCAGAATGCCGGACCTGTTACGATTCATAGTATAGCCCAGAGACAAGAGATTTCCGAACGTTATTTGGAACAGCTTTTAACCATGTTGCGGAAAAACGGCCTTATCAAAAGTATCCGCGGATTTCAGGGAGGCTATGTACTGAACAGGGATGCTCGAGAAATTACCGTAGGTGATGTAATCCGAGCGTTGGAAGGGCCGATTGCACCGGTGGAGTGTGTGGATGACACTCGTCAGGAATATTGTTCCCGTGAGGAATGGTGCGTTACCAGAAAAGTTTGGGAAGACTTGAAAAAAACCATAGATAAAGTTTTGGACTCGTATACGTTGGAGGATTTGGTGCTCGAGAGCCAGAAGCCCAAAGAATTTGTCTATGATTTTTGTATCTGACGGAGTCTGTATATCTTCGGTTGGATTTCTTGTGTGTCAGAAATATTACGACGAAAAAAATTAGCCGTAAGTATTGACAAAATGATATTAATGGAATATTCTTGACTAAAGACTACTAAATCTATAGAGATTTGCATGTTTAGGGAGGTTATACTTATGACCAGAATTTACAACAGCCTGACGGAGCTTATTGGTGGTACTCCGTTGGTGAGATTGAATAAAATCACCAAAGGATTGAAGGCTGATGTCATCGCCAAATTGGAATCATTTAATCCCGGCGGAAGCGTTAAGGACAGAATTAGCTTCAATATGATAAAAGCGGCCGAAGAAAAAGGTTTAATAAACAAGGACACTGTGATCATCGAGCCTACAAGCGGCAATACCGGTATTGGTCTGGCCTTTGTTGCCGCAGCCAGAGGTTACAGGCTTATCCTTACCATGCCGGAGACCATGAGCCTGGAAAGACGCAACCTGCTTAAAGCCTATGGGGCCGAACTGGTTCTGACTCCCGGTCCGGAAGGTATGACCGGGGCAATCAACAAGGCTTTGGAATTAGCCAAAGAAATCCCGAATTCTTTTATTCCTCAACAGTTTGAAAACCCTGCCAATCCGGAAATTCATCGGAAAACTACTGCCGAAGAGATATGGACCGATACTGACGGGAAAGTAGATATTTTAGTAGGCGGAGTCGGAACGGGCGGTACTATTACAGGGGTAGGCGAAGTCATTAAAGAGCGCAAACCGGATTTGAAAGTGGTTGCGGTTGAGCCCAGCGATTCCCCGGTGCTCTCCGGCGGCAAACCGGGCCCGCATAAAATTCAGGGCATAGGAGCGGGATTTGTTCCTAAGGTCCTAAATCGGGGGATCTTGGACGAAGTTATTCAGGTAACGGCTGAACAGGCTTTTGAGACTGGTCGTCGCTTAGCCAGAGAAGAGGGCATTCTGGTAGGTATTTCTTCCGGAGCTGCGGCCTATGCCGCTTTGCAGGTTGCTGCCCGTCCGGAAAATGAGGGCAAGATGATTGTTGTTGTGTTGCCCGATACAGGAGAAAGATACCTGAGCACGTCTTTATTCCAAGAGGGTTGAGATTTAAAGAAAATAAACTGCTGACAATATAAAGAAAACAGTTAAAAGATAATTAGTATAAAAAACAGTTAAGTAATAGCCGGTAAATTATTAACTAATTAGGGAATGTTAAAAGCATACTTCGTCCTTCTTTGGCGGTATGCTTTTATTTTTAAAAACCGTTGCAATGCACGGTTTTATGTATTATTATTTAAATATACCCCCTCCCCCTATGGGAGGTGTCGGAGAATTAAGAAGTTAAGAGGCTAAGAAGCTAAAGAGTCAAGAAGCTTAGGAGTCAAGAAACTAAAGGAGTTGAAGCCTATGAACGCGCAAAAGAAGCAAGCGTTGCAAGCCTTGAAAACGGCCAAAGGTCAGATCGAGGCGACCATAAGAATGCTCGAAGAGGGAAGGTATTGTGTGGACATATCCAATCAGATCATTGCCTCTCAAGCCCTTTTAAAAAAGGCTAATTTGCTGATCCTGAAACAGCATATGGAGAACTGCGTGGCTGAAGCTTTCCAACAGGGAAGCGGAAGCGAAAAGATTGAGGAGATTATGGAAATACTGGCAAAAATAATGGATAGATAAAATCCGCTTGATAAACGAAGTTTAGCAAACGGCAAAAACTTAGCAGGAGAATCTTGATATTAGCTAAGACCGGGAAGCGGAAGGAAACGCTACATCAGGGAGTGGAAATAAGTGGCGAACAAAACTTTTACCATAGAAGGGATGACTTGCGCGGCTTGCGCGAGGGCGGTAGAAAGAGCGGCGCGAAAAATCGACGGGGTGTCCGAAGCCGCTGTCAATTTTGCTACCGAGAAACTGAACATAGTTTATGATGAAAATAAGGTTTCGGTAGAGGATATTCAGGCAGCAGTGGCTAAAGCCGGCTACAAGGCAACTATAGAGTCCAGCACCAGGACTTTAAAAATACAAGGAATGACTTGTGCCGCCTGCGCCAAAGCGGTCGAAAGAGCTGTCAGGAAGTTGGACGGTGTTACCG
>ENA-UPSB01003260-UPSB01003260.1-bioreactor-metagenome-genome-assembly--contig:-NODE-3260-length-13026-cov-3.915735_pt1 | contig 13026 bp, 10 predicted proteins | sample MGYA00238182_ERZ773286 | MGnify/ENA primary metagenome ERZ773286 (study PRJEB29026, sample SAMN07631240) | bioreactor metagenome | isolation source: Switchgrass digestor | place: USA: Dartmouth... | reverse complement strand
AATTAAGAGCAAAAAGGAAAAGAACACTGGAGATATATTGAAACAGGTAATTCCTCAGGATCTCGTTCGTTTCGGCTTAATTCCGGAACTTGTCGGAAGACTGCCTGTTATAACGACACTGTCATCACTCGACAGAAAGGCTTTGATAAACATCCTAACGAAGCCCAAAAATGCAATTTTCAAACAGTATGTGAAGCTGTTTGAAATGGATGGCGTTTCTCTTAATTTTGATGAGGATGCATTCAATGCTGTTGCAGACTTGGCAATAGAACGTGAAACGGGCGCAAGAGGATTGCGCGCGATAATGGAGGATATTCTGACAAAGGTAATGTTTGAGGTGCCTTCCGATCCGACTATCGAAAAGATTACTGTTACAGGGAATTGTGTCAGAAAGAAGGAGAATCCGATTATTGAGTACAATCCGGATAAACGGGCTCAGCGGATGCTGATTCCGCATAAACAAACGCACAAAAGACGTGAGAATGCATCATAAATAAAAGGCAGCCTGCGGGCTGCCTAATTTTTTAATAATATATTTCTAAATTACGAAACCTCATTTGAACTTGCACAAAATATCGAAAAAATAATAAAACAAATTGGATAAATATACTATAACTATAAATGGAATGTCAAATCTGGATGTTTGATATTGTATGATAGGGCATTTTATAATATAATCTTAAAAGAACTCTTTTTTGATATATGAATAGCGCAACTTTCTTATCCCGGAGGATAATGATATGAATACAAAGGATAAAGCTATTGAAACGGTTACAATCCCTCTTATGCCGTTGAGGGGATTAACTGTTTTTCCAAATATGATAGTAAATTTTGATGTTGGCAGAAAAAAATCTTTTGAAGCATTGATGGCAGCTATGTCTGTCAATCAAATGATTTTATTGGCAGCACAGCGCGATGCTCGTGAAGATGACCCTGAAAAAGATGATATATATGAGATTGGCACAGCAGCGAAGATAAAACAGATTGTTCATCTTCCCGGCGAAAGTGCAAGAGTGCTGATTGAGGGCGTTTATAGAGCCAGAATCACCGATATAATAAGCGACGAACCTTTTTTCACCGCCGTTGCCGAACCTTGTTTTCAGGAAGGGCGCCCAATAAGCGCTACAAGGGCGCAGGCTTATATTAGGAAAGTCCAGGACCTTGTCTCGGAATATTCTGATATAGGGCCCAAATTGCCGCAAGACGTTTTTACTGAAATCTATAATGCAAAAGATATAGGCGCGCTGTCTGACTACATAGCTTCGAATTTAATTCTCAATTTTGAGGACAAGCAGGCGGTTTTAGAGGAGCTTAATCCCTCTAAACGCATACAGTTGGTTATAAGATTACTTCAGAATGAAATAAAAATACTGAATATTGAACGCGATATAAACAAAAAGGTTCACGAGGAAATAGATAAAAACCAGCGTGAATATTATATTCGTGAGCAAATTAAGGTTTTGTCACAGGAACTTGATGAAGGCGATAACCCGAGAAGTGAAGCGGAAGAATATCATCAAAAAATAGATGCGCTTCATTTGGGAAAGTCAGGAAACAAGGAAAAAATTGAAGCCGAAAAAGAGGCAGCGGAAAAAATGCATGAACAGGCAGACCGCCTGTTTAAGATGCCGATAGGTTCCCATGAAGCGACAGTAGTCAGAACATGGCTTGATGCTTGTCTGGCTCTTCCGTGGAATAAGCAAACGAAAGATAAGATTGACCTTGATTACGCCAGAAAGGTTCTTGACCGGGACCATTATGGCCTTGATAAAGTCAAGGACAGAATTATAGAATACCTCGCAGTCAAAAAGTTATCACCAAATGTTTCCGGTCAGATTATCTGCCTTTATGGGCCTCCGGGCGTTGGCAAAACATCAATTGCACGCTCAATTGCCAAAGCAATCGGAAGAAAGTATGTTAGGGTTTCACTCGGCGGTGTTAGGGATGAGGCTGATATCCGCGGCCACAGGAAAACATACATAGGCGCCATGCCCGGCAGAATAATAGAAGCTCTTACAAGAGCCGGCGTATCAAATCCGCTGATGCTTCTTGATGAGATTGACAAGCTTGATGGCGATTTTCGTGGTGATCCCGCTGCGGCACTGCTTGAAGTTTTAGACTCAGAGCAAAACTATGCATTCAGGGACCACTTCATTGAAATACCGTTTGATCTCAGCCATGTTATGTTCATAACTACAGCAAACACACTTGACACTATTCCTGAGCCGCTTCTTGACCGTATGGAAGTAATCTCTCTTTCCAGTTATACAAGAGAGGAAAAGTTTAATATTGCGAAGCGGCATCTTCTTAGTAAGCAACTGAAGAAACACGGACTTAATAAGCGCAAGCTTATTATAGACGACGATGTGCTGTATGGTCTTATAGATTTTTATACACGCGAAGCAGGTGTCCGCAATCTTGAGCGGGAAATCGGAACACTGTGCCGAAAAGCAGCAAAGGAAATTGTGTCAGGTAAAAAGCAAGTAAGGATAAGGGAAGAAGACCTCGAAAAACTTTTAGGCCCGAAGCGCTATAAGCCTGAAACAATCTTGAAACGGGATGAAGTCGGCGTAGTTACCGGGCTTGCTTGGACAAGTGTCGGCGGCGAAACAATGACGATTGAAGTCAATGTAATGGATGGCAGCGGCAAGCTTGAACTTACCGGTTCTCTCGGTGATGTAATGAAAGAATCGGCAAAGGCTGCAATAAGTTATATAAGATGCCGCGCGGACGAGCTTGGCATATCCAATGATTTTTATCAGTCGAAGGATATACATATCCATGTGCCAGAAGGGGCAATCCCGAAAGACGGGCCGTCGGCAGGGGTTACTATGGCCACTGCAGTCGCGTCTGCATTGACAGGCTATCCAGTAAGACGTGACGTAGCAATGACAGGCGAGATAACACTGCGTGGACGCGTTCTTCCGATAGGAGGACTTAAGGAAAAGACAATGGCTGCATACCGCGCAGGAGTAAAAACAGTAATCATTCCAGAAGACAATAAAGCCGACCTTGAAGAAATTGACAAGACCGTCAGGGAAAAGCTGCATTTTATTACAGCTGATAACATGGACACCGTCCTCAAATCTGCTATAATATTCCCTAAGAAAAAGGCTTGCAATAATAATGACAAAAAAGAAGACTTGAATTTGCTAACTAATATTCCATCGGATAATATAGCAACAGTTATCAGGCAATAATTTTACTAAGATGTAAATATCAACTCCGTTAATTTTGGAGGAAAAAGTATTAATGGACAATATTTCGCTATTCAATAAGGCGGCGGCAGCTGCGGCATTTGAGACGTCAGCATATGTGCCTTCTCAATTAATTCCGTCGGATAAACCTGAAATTGTCTTTTCAGGCAAATCCAATGTCGGGAAATCTTCGATGATTAACAGGTTAGTATCCCGCAAAGGGCTTGCAAAGGTAAGTTCCGAGCCCGGAAAAACCGCTTCCATAAATTTTTATGACTGCGGTTTTTTCCGGCTCGTTGATTTGCCAGGATACGGATATGCTAAGGTGTCAAAGAAAGATAAAGAAAAATGGTCAGAGCTTATTGAAGGTTATTTTGGACAAAACCGGAATATAAAGCTGGTTGTTCAATTAGTCGATGTTCGCCGCGAACCCTCACAGGATGACGTTTTAATGTTGGATTATCTAACTCAAAACAATCTGCCTTTTGTTGTTGCTTTGACAAAGACAGATAAACTTAAAGCAACCCAGCTTGCAAAACGTAAAATTGAGGTTCCGAAAGAACTTTCTTTCTGCTCGCCAAAAATTATTTTTACATCTGCTGATAATGGTATGGGGATAGATGAATTAAAAAGTGAAATTGTGCATGCGTGTTATAAAAATAATTTAGAAGATGGAGAGTAAGGAAATTGTTTAATTCAGATTGTTTTAACATCAATGAAAAGGGAAATCTCACAATTGGAGGATATGATACCACCGAAATTGCAGCAGAATTTGGGACTCCTGTTTATGTTATGGATGAAGAGACCGTAAGGAAAAATTGCAGACTTTATAAACAGTCAATTGATAATTATTACGGCGGTAATGGACTCCCTCTTTATGCAAGCAAGGCATTGAGCTGCAAAGAAATGTGCCGTATCGCAGCAAGCGAAGGCTTGGGGCTTGATGTTGTCTCAGGCGGTGAACTTTATACAGCTATGGAGGCTGGATTTCCGGCTGACAAAATTTATTTCCACGGAAATAGTAAAACGCGTGACGAGATTGAATATGCAGTAGACTGCAGAATTGGCTGCTTTGTGGTTGACAATATTGATGAACTGATCTTGCTTAATAAAATATGCGATGAAAAAGGCACAAAGCAGGATATAATGCTGCGATTAAAGCCAGGCATAGACGCGCATACACACGATTTCATAAGAACTGGCCAAATAGACTCAAAGTTTGGATTTGCAATTGAAACAGGCGAGGCGGACCAGGCTGTTAAAAAAGCACTGGAGTATAAAAATTTGAACCTTGTCGGCGTGCATTGCCATATAGGTTCGCAGATTTTTGAGGTAGAACCTTTTGAGTTGGCCGCCCAAGTAATGATCAATTTCATGGCGGATATGAAGGAAAAATATCATGTCGTATTGTCCCGCTTAAACCTCGGCGGAGGTTTCGGTATTAAATACATACCTGAAAACAAGCCGATAAAGTATGATAAGTATATGGAAAAGGTTTCAGAGACAGTACGAAAGGCATGTGAGGAACGCGGCCTTGATTTGCCGTATATTTTGTTGGAACCGGGCAGGTCATTAGTCGGTGAAGCCGGAATAACGCTCTATCGGATATGTTCAGTCAAGACTATTCCCGGCGTTCGCACATATGTGTTGACAGATGGCGGCATGGGAGACAATCCGCGCTATGCCCTGTATCAAGCGGAGTATGACGCCGTAATAGCAAATAAGGCTAACGAAGAGAGAACAGTAAAAGTGACAATCGGCGGTAGGTACTGCGAAAGCGGTGATCTTATTCAGGAAAATTTGATGATACAGCAGCCTGAAACTGGAGATTTGCTTGCAGTTTTCGGAACAGGTGCTTATAATTATTCAATGGCGTCAAATTACAACCGCGTTCCGCGTCCGCCTATTGTTATGATCACAGACGGCAAACCGCGTGTTATTGTAAGAAGAGAAACTTATGCAGACATTGTAAATTGCGACATTTGAGGCTGGATTGTTTTGAGCGAGAACAGGATTAATTCTTTTGATCCGATCTACGATGAAAACAGCAAAATACTGATATTAGGGACAATGCCGTCAATAGCGTCTCTTGAACAGGGAATGTATTATTCCCACCCAAGAAATGCGTTCTGGAAGATACTGAAGGACTTGACTGGCGACGATCCCGGCAACACAAATGCATCAAAGCGCAGCTTCCTATTGCGCCACAATATCGCACTCTGGGACACACTTTCATCCTGTGAACGGCAAGGGTCACTTGACGGTAATATCAAAGAAGAACGTCCGAATAATGTGGCCGGTTTGATTAAGTCATGTCCTTTAATACAAGTTATTTTTCTTAACGGAGGGGCAGCGCTAAAATACTATAAGCGTTATCATGCCTCAAAGATTGAATTGCCATATATCGCTCTGCCCTCAACCAGCCCGGCTAATGCACGCGGCGGGTATGAGAAAAAGCTTGAGGCTTGGCGAAAGGTAGCAGACTATATCGTCAAATGACTTGTTTTGGCTATATTATATTAACCCACACTTGAATGTATAGAAATTATTGTATATAATTAATATAGGTTTGGCTAATTATTGATGATTTGGATTGACATAAGTAATATAACTATAAAGGGGGACATATAGATGATTTGTAGTTATTGTAAAAGCGATATAGTTTACCTCAAGGAGTCAGAAGGTAAAACTGGCGTCTATTGCCAGAACTGTGATCGCTGGTTAAAATGGGTTGATGGCGAAGAAAAGACTAAAATATTAAATGAAATAAATAAGCGTAAGCGTGAAATTCGTATAGATGGTGCCGATTATGACATTGTTAGGGAGAAGCTAAGGACATATAAGAAGAAATATGAAGCTCTTTCAGAAGAGTTGCGCTTTTTTAAGCAGAGAAGCGCAAAGCAAAATACAAGTGACCTTGAGGCATCAGCAATGTATGAGAAAGCCTTGAAGCTCAAAGAATTGACTGCAAAGATAGCTGCATATGACGAGGTACTATTAACTCTAAGATTAAAGTAATTAGAAAAAAACCACTTATTAGATTTCCTGTTTGCCTTAGTTTATATTACATATATGGTAAGCAGAAAACCTAATAGGTGTTTTTTTATTATTTGGAATAAATGTCTAAAATAACTTCAGGATTGAAAACTTAAGGAGGCGTTACTATTGAGCAATAAAGGCCCGTTCAGCGTCTATAAAGGCTTGCCCCGCGGCATCTATATAATATTTATTTCAAGAATTATAGACAATATGGGCAGTGTTGTTATGCCCATGATAACGCTTATCCTGACACAAAAAATAGGGCTACAAAAAGATATAACGGGTATATTAGCCACTGTTTTTATGGTGACGCAGGCGCCGTTTTTATTGCTGGGCGGAAGGCTTGTGGACAGAATGGGCAGCAAAAAGGTTATTGTTCTTTTCAATACACTTGGGGCACTTGCCTATATCCCATGCGGATTCATGAAACCCAGTATTGGAATGGCGCTGCTTATTGCTCTGGCCGCAAACCTTTTTGCTGTTGCGGCTCCGGCCTACAACTCAATAGTAATCGAACTTGTCGGAGAAGACAAAATAAAAAGTGCATATTCAATCCTGTTTCTCGGATATAATCTTGGGCTTGCCATAGGACCGGCAATAGGCGGTATGCTGTTCAATAAATACTTGCAGGCCCTGTTTTTTATTGACGCGATTACCTGCCTAATATCTGTCGTCCTCGTTTATTTTTATGTTCCGGACAATTCACTTAAGAAAAAGACGGGTTCTGCCTTTAAATTAAACGAGTCAGCTTTAAGACTTATCTTTAAGTCTCCAATGCTTATCGTTTTTTCAATATTATTGTTAGGGTATAACTTCTGCTACTCGCAGTGGGGCTTTATGCTGCCTCTGCAGTCAGCAAGCCTGTTCTTAGAGAATGGCGCAAAATATTATAGTATACTTGTAAGTGTTAATGCGGTTTGTGTCATTTTGTTTACACCCATTCTGACACATCTTACACAAAAGTTTAGGCCACTGTCAGTAGTTACAATAGGCGGATTATTTTACATGCTTTCATTCCTGATTTTCGCGGAAGGGAAAATCCTTTTCATTTTTATTGTTTCGGCCGCGATTATGACTATAGGTCAAATTTTGATTAATATAAATGTGAATATATATATTGCGCAGCAGGTACCTCAGGCGTATATTGGACGTGCAAATTCAGTGCTTAGTATAGTAAACGGAGCAGGTGTTGCTGTGGGCCCGGTAATAATGGGATATGTTCTTTTGCGGATCAGCTATGAAACCGCGTGGTTTATTGTTGCGGGTTTAATGTTGCTGGGTTCTTTAGGAATGTTTGCTTTAAACGCACGCCGGTATCATTTTCTGAAAGCTAACAATCACTAATTGTTTTCACGTAGCCACTCCGGTATTTCACGCCTTTTATAGCTCAAAAGGTGCCTTTTTCCATGCCTATATAAGTTTCTGTAGTTTTCAACTGCGTCTGAACCTGTAATATACTCATTATCCATAACACAAATAATGTTAGTAAACCCGCGGTCAATCAATGATGGGGGTTTCATGCTCTTAAGTATTTTCTCACATTTGTGTTTTTTACCAAATCTAAATGTATATTCTTTGCATAATGAAAGAGCGAGATTTCTCAGCCATATCCAATTTGATAGGGAAGTTCTTGCCCATCTGCAGCAGGGATGATTGGCGTGTGTAAGCTTATAAGGCGCGAGATTGCTTTCACCAGTAAAATAATAAGCGGAACTTAGTATCTGGGTATACTCCACAATCATTTTTACTACATGCTTGTCGCAGTGAAATCTTGCGCATTTATTTACATCATGGTCAAGATAGAAAATATTCAAATTTAATCCCTTCTGCCAGAAATATTGCATAATATTATAGTAAAACAGCAGTGTTAGACGCCAGAATTATAAAATATCCAGCTTGACAATATCTTATAATAGTGTATTATAAAAGAGTTGTCTGTTTTATTATAAAAGGAAAGGAAGTGAATAATGTATATAAAAAATTAATCAAAAGGAGGGGATTATGGTAATAGTAAAAATTAAATATTAAAGCGCCAGGACCGATATAAATCGGTTGACGAGGTGGGGAGTTATCGAAAGATTCGGCGGGTGCTCCTCCGGCCGTTAGTGTTGCGGTCGTTAGCTCATGCTACAAAAAACGCGGGTAACCGCGCAAAAAAAGGCTGAGCATTCAGCGCTATTATTATACCTATTTTTAGAAAATTACCGTATTTATCGCGTTTTTTATATACATATTTGAGCGGTCCGTTTTATTTTTGAATTATTGGAGGATATTATATATATGTGCGGTATAGTTGGATATATAGGGGACAGAAATTGTGCCGACGTTTTGTTGGACAGTTTGGCGAGTCTTGAATACCGCGGCTATGATTCAGCCGGTGTTGCGATATATGACAATGATGACGGCGCAGTAAAATGTGTCAAAACTAAAGGCAGACTGTCGGCATTAAAAGAAAAGCTGAAAAGCGTTGGGACGCCATCCGGAACTTGCGGCATAGGACATACTCGGTGGGCAACACACGGAAAACCTTCAGATAAAAATGCACATCCACATTCGGGTAAAAATGTAACAATTGTGCATAACGGAATAATTGAAAACTATTCGTCCCTTAAGAATGAACTTAAGCAAAAAGGCTATGATTTCTCATCTGATACCGATACTGAAGTTGCTGCAAAACTTATAGATTATTTCTATAAAGGGGACCCTATTGCGGCAATAAAAAACGCAGTATCAAAAATCAGAGGTTCTTATGCCTTTGGAATACTTTTTCACGATATTCCGGATAGAATTTATGCTATAAGAAAAGACAGCCCGCTAATTGCGGCAAAAGGTTGCGGTGAGAATTTTATCGCTTCGGATATTCCCGCTATCTTAAAATATACCCGGGATTATTACTTGATTGACGAAAACGAGATTGCGATAATAAGCCGTGACGATTTAAGAATAGTAGATTTTGACGGCAATGAAGTAAATAAACCGCTCCAAAAGGCGACATGGACCGTATCCGCCGCCCAAAAAGACGGTTATCCGCACTTTATGCTGAAAGAAATCTTTGAACAGCCTAAAGCTGTTAAAGATACCGTTTCAACGAGGATAACTGAAAACGGCATCAACTTTGAAGGCATAAAAGACGGCGAATTCAAGGACATCGAAAGGATTCACATAGTCGCCTGCGGAACGGCAATGCATGCTGGAATGGTCGGGAAATACATTATCGAATCAATGGCAAGAATTCCAGTTGAGGTTGACATTGCCTCCGAATTCCGTTACCGCAACCCGATACTCGGCAAAAAGGATTATTTGATAATAATTTCTCAGTCAGGCGAAACAGCAGATTCACTTGCTGCGCTGAGACTGGGAAAAAAGATGGGTGTAAAAACCCTTGCTGTTGTAAATGTTGTAGGTTCTTCAATTGCAAGGGAAGCGGATCATGTGATTTATACATGGGCAGGTCCGGAAATAGCTGTTGCTTCAACCAAAGCGTATTCGGTACAGCTTGCTGTAATGTATATGCTTGCAGGCCGGATTGCCTTTGAAAACGGTAAAATCGACGACAAAAGCTATGCAGAATTGCGCGCTCAGATACTAACTCTTCCGGATTATATCTCGAAAATGTTAAAGACACAGGAAACCTGCAAGAAACTCGCAGATAAGTACAGCAATGCGCAAAATATATTCTTTATTGGCCGCGGACTCGATTATGCCGTTTCTATGGAAGGTTCGCTTAAACTCAAAGAAATATCTTATATTCACAGTGAAGCATATGCGGCTGGTGAATTAAAACACGGCACAATTTCGCTGATTGTTGACGGAATGCCTGTTGTCGCTGTTGCCGCACAAGAAGAACTCTTTGAGAAAACTTTGAGCAACATTAAAGAGGTGAAAGCAAGAGGGGCCGATGTCCTATTGCTTTGCCGTGAAGGCGAAGAAGGTATAGATGCGGCTGATGAAATAATTCAGGTACCAAGAATACCGGGAATATTTATGCCGTCGCTTACAGTTATTCCTCTTCAGCTTTTTGCGTACTATATGGCTGTAAAGCGTGGCTGTGATGTCGATAAACCACGGAACCTTGCAAAGTCCGTCACAGTGGAGTAAAATAAAAATCAAACTTAATAGATTGAAAGGTAATCTCATGAACGCGGATGCATTAATTTTTGATATGGATGGAACCCTATGGGATTCTTCCGAGACTGTTGCCGCCTCATGGAATGAAGTGTTGGCGGATTACGGAGTCACGGAACCACTGACAGCGGAGAAGTTAAAGACATTAATGGGTAAACAATTACCACAGATTGGAAAAGAATTATTTCCAAATATGGAAACCGAAGAATGTATTCAGCTTATTCAAAAATGCTGTGACCACGAACAGGAAGTAATAAAAAAGCGCGGCGGAAAACTTTATGATGGACTGGAAGAAACATTAAAAAGTCTTTCGTCGCACATGAAACTGTTTATAGTCAGTAACTGTCAAGAAGGATATATTGAAGCATTTTTTGAATTTCACAAGTTAGGCAAATATTTTAATGATTATCAATGTGCAGGCTTGGCCGGAAAAACCAAAGGTGAGAATATCATTGATATAATAAGCCGCAACAATATAAAAAGCGCGTATTATGTCGGTGATACTCAAATTGATTATGAAGCAACACGAAAGGCATGTATTCCGTTTATTTATGCTTCATATGGTTTCGGCGAAGTCACAAATTACGAATACAAAATCAGCGCGATAACAGATCTGACAGAAATGTTTAAATAACTTTCAACGCTGAATCAGTTCTGTTAATCTGCTGACCATTTTCACACAATATACTCCAAAACTAAAAAATAATACAACAGACTTGCAAGATCCAAGCTGAATAACATAGTTTTTCGGCACTTTTCCCGGTTAATTTGCATAAAAACGGGGCTGTATCTGACGTCGATAATCTCGGCGTTTTGATACAGCCCCGTTTTTATTCTCAAAACTTATGGAGCAAAGAACAGAACGATAAAGACAAGTGTGATTGTGCTCGTCAGTCTGAGCTTTTGCCGCCGTGTATCAAATATGATAAATTTAATAGCATATTGTGTATTTTATTTAGTTATAAAAAATTAAGCAAAAGGTAAAAATTTTTAAATTCCAAAATAATTATTTTTAGTTAAAATAGAGACACAGAAAAGATAAACAGTCATACAACATTAATATTTCCTATAAATTATAGCATTTCATAATGTAATAATTGTTCATACTCTTTTGAGCGAGACTAGAACATTTATTAATATTATCAAAATAGGGAGGAGATTGTTTTGAAAAAAAGGATTTTTTCAATCATTCTTGCTATGCTGATTACTGTACCGCTAGTCCTTGGTGGATGCAGTAAAAAAACTGCACAGCAGAATGGGCAAAAGACAAAAAGTGGTGGGACAATAAATGTGTCATATTGGACATTCCAGGAGTTACATAAACAATTTTGGGATGATGCCATTGAAACTTGGAATAAGAACCATTCTGACAAAAAGCTATCACTAAAGACTGATGTTTACCCCTACGATGAACTTCACAACAAACTTCTCATAGCGCTGCAATCAGGTATAGGCGCTCCCGATATAGCAGACATTGAAATTAATAAGTTCGCCAACTTTGTACAAGGAAGCAATCCTGCTCTTGTTGAGCTTAATGACATAGTTGAACCTGTCAAGGACAATCTCATAATGGGTAGACTTGACAACTATGCAAAAGACGGCAAGTACTATGGCATTGACTACCATGTTGGTGCTGAAGTTATGTACTACAATAAGGAAATTCTTGATAAGGCTGGCGTAAATGCAGATGATATAAAGACATGGGACGATTATATCGCAGCTGGCAAGAAAGTAGTTGCAGCAACAGGAAAGCCAATGACCACAATAGAGACAACCGAGCATTGGTCATATTATCCTCTGATAAATATGCAGGGTTCCGACTTATTTGATACCAACGGCAAAGCAGTAATGGACAACGAAGTAAATATAAAGACTCTGCAAATGCTCAAAGATATGCTTTATAAAGACAAGATTGCAGTAGTGGCGCCTGGTGGCAACCATCATTCTGAGGAATACTGGGCATGGATGAATAAAGGAAATGCTGCTTCAATCTGGATGCCGCTTTGGTACATGGGCAGGTTTGTACAATATATGCCAGACTTAAAAGGCAAAATGATTATTCGTCCAATGCCTGTATTCCCCGACGGAAAGAAATCAGCAGGTATGGGTGGAACCGCATCTGTAATAACCAAACAAAGCAAGAATATAGAGGTTGTAAAACAATTTATGGCAGAAGCAAAGCTTTCAAAAGAAGGCAGCATAAAGACCTGGACTGTTCTTGGATTTGACCCGATTAGGAAAGATGCATGGACCGATCCTGCTATGTCAGCTCCAAACAAATATACTGAATACTTTGGAACTGATGTGTTCAGTACATTGCAGTCAGTAGTTGAAGATATAAGTGGACTGAATCTTACTGATAACTATCCTGAGGCAATAACACTGCTTCAGAAAGATGTAATGTTCAAAGTTTTGAAGGAGCAGAGTGAGACACCTGAACAAGCATTAAAAGCAGCAACCGAAGAACTTAACAACAAGAAATAATACAAGCTTATTAAAGTAAAAGATTCAACTTTATGTTGAATCTTTTACTTTAAAAGGGGGTTTTAGAGTGTCAGATGTGAAAACCGAAATATCAAATAGTAAAAGGATAAGCAATATACTTAATTCAAAAAAGGTTGTGCCCTATATATTTGTATTGCCATTTATTATTTCATTCTTAGTA
>ENA-UPSB01003258-UPSB01003258.1-bioreactor-metagenome-genome-assembly--contig:-NODE-3258-length-13036-cov-5.572375_pt1 | contig 13036 bp, 14 predicted proteins | sample MGYA00238182_ERZ773286 | MGnify/ENA primary metagenome ERZ773286 (study PRJEB29026, sample SAMN07631240) | bioreactor metagenome | isolation source: Switchgrass digestor | place: USA: Dartmouth... | reverse complement strand
GTAGCCGTGACTGGAGTTCAGACGTGTGCTCTTCCGATCTCCTGAACGCCTTGAGTTCGCCGCTGCTCACGATCCGGCGGGCCGACGCCCAGTGCGGGAGCGTGGCGAGCCGTTCCAGGAGCGGTTCGCCGGCAGGGTCGAGATCCCATTCGGAAGGGTGCCGGGTCGGGTCGATGAGCGGCTTCGCGTGCCTGACCAGGAACAGGCGCCCCATCGCTCTGCTCTCCCTCCACTGCGATCTGCGTGCGGGACCCGGCCCCAAGCGCCGGGTATCGCACTCGTTTCTACAGACGTTTGAAATAACCAAAAGGTTCAATTTCATAAGAAATGGACGATTTTCGGCAGCGGAACGCCCTCCGTCGTTCCAGCCCGCGGCTGCAAGGGCAGTCGCTGGACCGGCGCGCCCAGACAAGAAAAGGAGCGGTCGGCAAGGACCGCTCCCGTTGGAGTTCGGAATGTCTTAGTGTACTTCGGCAAGGTCCTCCTTCGGCGACCATTCCTTCCAGACCTTCCCGACCAGTTCGGGACGGGGCCGAAGGGACCTGGCGCCGGGCCGCCAGCCGGACGGGCAGACCTCGGTGCCGCCCGAGGCGCGCACGTGCTGGAACGCCTTCACCTGGCGGATCAGCTCGTCCACGTTGCGCCCGACCGTCGGCGTCAGGATCTCCGCCGCCTGGATGATGCCGTCGGGATCGATGATGAACCGGCCGCGGATGTCCACGCCGCCCACCTCGTCGTACACGCCGTAGACCCGGCCGATGGCCCCGCTGGCGTCCGAGAGCATCGGGTAGGGGATGCCGCCCTCCACCATCTTGGAGAGCTCCTCCTCGTGCCAGATCTTGTGGATGAAGTGGGAGTCCGTGGAAACCGCCAGCACCTGAACGCCGAGCTCCAGCAGCTCGTCATAACGTGCGGCAACTGCCGACAGTTCCGTCGGTCAGACGAACGTGAAGTCTCCGGGGTAGAAGCAGAGGACGACCCACTGGCCCCTGAACTCCGAAAGCTGATACGCCTGGAACCCACCGTTGAAGTAGCCTTCAGCCTTGAAATCGGGCGCCTCATGGCCCACTCGCGCGGTCGTCACGTCACTCCTCCTCTCGGACTTCTCCTCATTTTCCGGAGCGCGTGTGTCAGGTTGAATCACCCCAATTCCAGGGGTCCGCTTGCCGCAGGAAACAGCCTCAGGCACAGGGGTCACCTCCTTTCTACCGATCCCTATAATAGTACAACCAGAATCTTTCGTGAATAGTGCTTTAGAATAATTCCACTTCCCTGAGCAGACACCCGGCGATGGGCCTTCCGCAGGTGTGCGGGAAGAACACGGCGCCGGGGCGCCGCCTACACGCTGATCGCCCCGGCACGGAAGTCGCTGCTGCCCATCTTCACGTTCACCACGGTCACCCGATCGGCCGCCAGCGCCCTGCGGATGGCCGGCCCGATCTCCTCCGGCCGCTCCACCCAGATGCCGTACCCGCCCAGGGACTCGGCCACCCGGTCGTAGCGGGTGTAGTCGAGGGCAGTCGCCGGCGCCCGGTCGGGGCCGAACATGTCCACCTGGCCCCGGCGGATCTGGGTCCAGGCGGCGTCGTTGCCGATCACCGCCACGAAGGGCAGGTTCTGCCGCACCGCCGCCTCCACCTCCATCAGGTTCAGCCCGGCGGTGCCGTCGCCCAGGAGCAGTACGACCGGCACGTCGGGATGCGCCAGCCGGGCGGCCATGGCGAACCCCATGCCGATGCCCAGCGTGCCCAGGGGACCGGGATCCATCCAGCCGGCCGGGTAGCGGCGCACCCGGAGCACGTTGGCCGCGGTGGCTACGAAGTCGCCGCCGTCCCCGACGAGGATCGCATCCTCCGGCAGCGCCTTGTCGATCTCCGCACAGAGGCGCAGGGGGTTGATGGGCGTCGCGTCGCTGGTCAGGTCAGCCTGCATCCTGGCCAGACGGCTCTCCTCCTCCGCCGCCAGCCGCGCCAGCCACTCGCGGCGGGCGGGCCGGTCCGCGCCCAGGTCGCCCTGGGCCATGAGCTGCGCCATCACCGTCCCGCTGTCGCCGGGAATGGCCACCGCCGCGTCGCGGTTGCGGCCGGGCTCGGCAGGATCCAGATCGACCTGAATCAGCCTGCAGGCCTCGTTCCACGCCGGCGACCCGCCGTAGCCCAGGCGGAAGTCGAGGGGAGTGCCGAAGACCAGGGCGACGTCGGCCTCGGCCAGCGCGGCCTTGCGGGACCGCACCCACCGCGGGGGCAGGAGCCCCCGAGCCATGCCCGAGACGTAGACCGGCGCACCCACCTTCTCCGCGAATTCCCGGGCGACCTGCCAGTTGGGGGACCAGCGCACCTGGCTGCCGATGAGCACCACCGGCCGGTCGGCCTCGCGCAGCAGCGCCGCGGCCTCCGCGACCCGCCCGGGATCCCCCGGCATCGCAGGCCGCCCGGGATAGGGCGCCGGCACGCGGGCGCCGCCGGTCTCCCACGGGGCGAAGAGCAGGTCGAGCGGCATCTCCAGGTAGACCGGGCCCGGCACCCCGGACATCGCCGTCCGGAACGCCCAGGCCACCAGCTCCGGGATGCGCGCCGGGTCGGTGATGGAGACCTGGCCCTTGGTGATGGGACGGATGACGGAGAGCAGATCCATCTCCTGGAGTGCGCCCTTGCCGGACAGGCTCCGCGGGCCCTGGCCGCCGATGACGACCATAGGCGACTGGGCGCGCCAGGCGTTGGCGATGCCAGTCACGGCGTTGGTCACGCCCGGGCCGGCCGTCACGATGGCCACCCCCGCCCGGCCGGTCAGGCGGGACCAGGCGTCGGCCGCAAACGCCGCAGTCTGCTCATGCCGCACGTCAACGACGCGAATGCCCTCGTCCAGGCAGCCGTCGTAGATGGACATAATATGGCCGCCGCACAGGGTGAAGACTACCTCGACGCCCTCGTTCCGCAGCGCCCGGGCCACCAGCTTTCCCGCATGACCGAAGCTCATCTTCTGCTCTCCTTTCAAACTTCTTACATGACTGACTATTCTTCGCATCCTTCGCCTTTCCTCTCCGCGACCTGCCAGACTTGCCAACAAACGATGCGGTCGGCCGGGTATGGCAGCGATGCGACCCACGCACACTTTGGGCAACCTGCTGAAGCAAGAGGAGGATGGACATGCACCGCACGCGGACCTGCAGGGGCGCGCGCCTCGTCGCTCTGGTCCTGCTGACCGCCTCCCTGACCCTGCGCACCGGGGTGCCCGCCGAAGCGCGCGTCGTGGAGCGCAACGACGCCGCCCCCGTGAGCGCCGCGCTGCAGCCCAACCTGCGCCCGATCTACTCCGCCAAGACGGAGGAAAAAGTGGTGGCCCTCACCTTCGACATCTCGTGGGGACAACAGATGGTCCCGAAGGTGCTCGAGGTACTGCGCCAGGAGAAGGTGCCGGCCACCTTCTTCCTCTCGGGCCCGTGGGCGAAGAACCACGCGGAGATCGTGAAGCAGATCCAGGCCGACGGGCACGAGATCGAGTCGCACGGCCAGGCGCACGTCGACCTGAACACGCTGGGCCGTGAGGGCGCGGCCAGGAACATCGCCGCCGCCCATGCAATCCTGAAGGAGCTGACGGGCCGGGACCCCACCTACATCCGGCCTCCCAACGGCGCCTTCAACGAGGCCTCGGTGCAGGCGGCGAAGGACCTGGGCTACGCGACGGTCATCTGGTCCGTGGACTCGCTGGACTGGAAGAACCCCGGGGTCGACCGCATCATCAACCGGACCGTGCGGCTCACGCACCCGGGCGCCATCATCCTGATGCACGCCAGCGACTCCTGCAAGCAGACCGACCAGGCGCTGCCGACCATCATCCGGTCGCTCCGGGAACAGGGCTACCGGTTCGTCCTGCTGGACGAGCTCATCCGCACCTACGGCGTGGATATGAACGGGCACATCCGGGTCCTGCGGTAGGGGAAGCGTTGACGGGACGGGCAGCCGCTGGTAAAGTGGTCTCGTAACCGCGGCGACGACGCCGTCATTCCAGTCCGACCCGGGAGGGTTCTTGGTGCTCAACTGGACCGCCGCCGTGAAAGTCATCGGCATCTCGGCCCTGCCTTTCCTGGAACTGCGCGTCGGCATTCCCGTCGGCATCGTGAGCGGGCTTTCGCCGGGGTGGGCCATTGCGCTCGGCATCGCGGGCAACGCCCTGCAGGTGCCGCTGATCATCTTCATCATGTACATGCTCCGGCGCATCGCGCAGCAGGTGCCCGTGGTGTCGCGCCTGCTCGAGCGCATCGACCGCTCGGCGGAGCGGCACCAGGCGCAGGTGCGGCGCTACGGCTGGCTCGGGCTGGCCATCCTGGTCGGCATCCCGATCCCCGGCACCGGCCTGTGGACGGGGGCGGCCCTGGCTAACCTGATGCGCATGCCGGTCGCGCTGACAGCGCTGTCCATGACCGTCGGGGTCGTGGTGGCCGGCTTGCTGGTCGGCGCCGTGACCACGGGCGCCATGGCGGTCATCGACCTGTTCTGAGTGCACGACGAAAGCAAACGGGAGGGGGGCTGACAGTGCCCCCCTCCCGTCATGTCTGCGATGACGGTCCACGACGACACGATCCCCTGCCCGGCCTGCGTCACGCCGCTACACGATCAGGTAGCCCACCACGCCACCGGCGAGGGTCGCCAGCAGGTTGACCAGGTCGTTGCTCACGACCTGCAGCCCCCGGTGCAGGCGGGTCGCGCTGCCGCAGCCGTGAACCCGCCGTTCCGTCTCCTTTTCGCACCGCGGGCACCAGTACACGCCCTGCACGGTCGCCCCCAGCAGCGAGTCCAGGAACGAGCCGAGCAGCCCCGCCAGGACCACCCAGTGCAGCAGGCGCCACCAGAACGGGTCGGCCAGGGCCCCGACCACCCCGATGAAGAGTCCCCCGCCCACGGCGGCCAGCGTGCCATGGAGCGAGACCGCGCCGCTGGTGCCCGGCGGCACCGGCCGGAAGGTGGTCACCAGCCGGGGGGGCGTCCGCGACAGCACCCCGAGCTCCGTGGCCCAGGTGTCGGCCGCCGCCGCGGCCAGGCTGCCCAGCACGGCGCCGAGCCAGGCGGCCTCACCGGTGGCCGCGTACCCCACGGCCGCCACGGCTGCCACGCCGCCGTTGGCCAGGGCCTGGCCGATGTCGCGCGTGCCGGTCTTGGCGAAGTCGGCCTCGACTGCGGCCTTCCGGTGCCGGAAGAGCTTGGAGAGCAGGCTGCCGGAGACGAAGAACGCCACCAGGGCGAGCCCGCCCGGCCACCCGCTGAGGCCGAAGACGGCGGTGCCCGTCAGGATGGCGCCGAGCACGCCGCTGGGCGTGAGGGAGCCCTTCCGCCAGGCCAGGAGGCCGATCAGGGCCGCGAACACGGAGCCCAGCCCGAGGGCGGGCAGCAGCGGCGTGAGGTGGTTCAGGCCGATCCACAGCACGAGGCCTGTGCCCAGGGGCACCCACAGGTTGTCCAGCCCCTTGATGCCCAGGGCCTCGGCGCAGGTGGCCGCCACGGCGCCCAGCGCGGCCATGCCTGCGAGCGCCGGCAGGGCGAGTTGCGATGCGAGGACGCGGAGCACGACCAGGAGGGTGACCAGGGTCACGGCGAACATGGTGAGGGAGCCCTCCAGGCTCTTGGTGCGCCCGCCCAGCGTGGCGTACGGCCGCCGGCCCAGGCGCAGGCCCGCGGTGGAGGCCATGGCGTCGCCAAGAGTCATGGCGAGCACGCCGCCCGCGAGGGCGACCGGTTCGTCCCAGGCGAGCAGCACCAGCAGGGCGAACGAGACCGCGAACCAAACGGTCCCGAGGTTGTCGGCGTCGGCCTCCACGGAGCCCAGGAGCCTCCGCCGGTGGACGACCCAGTTGATGAAGGCGGACACGGCCGGCGGGATCGCCGCCAGGTACCGGCTCTCGAAGAGCAGAAGCGTACCGATGACCCACAGCCCCGCGCCCACGTGCACGATCTTGCGGGCGATCGGCCGCGGCAGGCCCAGCCGGTATCCTGCCTCCCCCACTGCCACCACGCCGCCCACATACGCGAATGCCAGAAGTACCGCCCAGAGGTCGCCCATCCTGCATTCCTCCTCGCTCCGACAGGAGAAGTTCGCTTCATGTCTGAAACATACCTTCAGGAAGTCGCCTTCAGGGCATCCCGAGATCCGCTGTCCCCGGTCCCTCGAGTACCCCATCCCATGGAAAGGCAGGGTTGGTCGCGATGATGTGGAAGACGCTGCTCGATCTGTTCATTGGCTTCGGCCGCGCGACGCTGCTGGGTTTCGGCGGAGGGCCCTCCATCGTTCCGCTGTACGAGCACGAGGCCGTGGAGGTCTTCAACTGGGTAACCCGGGAGGAGTTCGGCACCGCGCTGGCCATCGGCAACGCACTTCCCGGTCCGATCGCGACCAAGCTGACGATGTACATCGGCTACCGCGTGGCGGGGTGGCCGGGCGCCATCGTGTCGCTCATCGCCGTCACACTGCCCGTCGGCGTGATCATGATCGCCCTGGCGGGGCTGATGGTCCGCTTCAAGGACAGCCCGGTCCTGAAGGGCATGGTCGCGGGCATCCGGCCCGTGGTCTTCGTCATGCTGGCGATGCTGGCGATGGACTTCGCGGTGTTCGCCTTCCAGCCCCGGGGCACGGGGCTGCTGAGCTGGCTGCCGTTCGGCATCGCCGCCGCGTTCTTCATCTCCGTGTACTACCTGAAGCTCTCCCCCATCTACGGGGTGCTGGCCTCGCTGCTCATCGGCGCGCTCTTCCTGCGATAGGCCCGGGCGGACCGATCGCTCAAATATTTTTCGAGAACGGCAGGGTTCTGACAGGGGAAGGCGAAGAGTTATGCCGGGTCCCGTGACTCTTATTTAGGAGGCTGTCAGTCTTGGCCGTTGTCAGCATTTTCGTTGGGAATCTGCCCTGGGCTACCACGGATGAGGATCTGCATGAGCTCTTCTCCCAGTTCGGAGAGGTGAAGCGGTCGAAGATCGTCCTTGACCGCGAGACGAACCGCAGCCGCGGGTTCGGGTTTGTCGACATGGAGGAGGAAGCTGCCGCGAAGGCCATCGAGGCCTGCAACGGCCAGCCGTACAACGGCCGTGTTCTGACAGTCAACCTGGCCCAGAGCCGCCCGGCTCGCAGGTAACATCCACCGTCAATCACAGCGGCGCCCCCTGCTCATGCGGGGGCGCCGCTTCTGTCGTTGCTCAGCCCTTCAGCCGCTCCTCCAGCCGTGCCCGCCGCGCCTCGTACCCCGGCTTGCCCAGCAGGGCGTACATGTTCTGCTTGTACGCCTCGACGCCGGGCTGATCGAAGGGGTTGACCCCCAGCAGGTACCCGCTCACGGCGCACGCCTTCTCGAAGAAGTAGAGCATCTGACCGTAGTGGTAGGGCGTCAGCTCGGGGAGAGTCAGCGTGAGGTTGGGCACGCCGCCGTCGGTGTGGGCCAGCCGCGTGCCGAGGAAGGCCATCTGGTTCACGTGGTGCAGCGTCTGCCCGTCCAGGAAGTCCAGCCCGTCGGCCGCGTCGCCGCCCGTCAGCCGGATGTCGGCCTGCGGCCGCTCCACCTGCACCACGGTCTCGAACAGGTTCCGCATGCCGTCCTGGATATACTGGCCCATCGAGTGCAGGTCGGTGGTGAAGGCCACGGAGGCGGGGAAGATGCCCTTGCCGTCCTTGCCCTCCGACTCGCCGAAGAGCTGCTTCCACCACTCGGCCGTCATGCGCAGGGCGGGCTCGTAGGTCACCAGCACCTCCGTCGTCAGCCCCTTGCGGTAGAGGGCGTGGCGGGCCGCGGCGTACTGGTAGCAGGGGTTCTTCCCGAGGTCGGGCTCGCAGTACTCGGCCGCGGCCGAGGCGGCGCCGGCCATGAGCGCATCGATGTCGACGCCGGCGGCGGCGATGGGCAGGAGCCCGACGGCCGTCAGCACCGAGTAGCGGCCGCCGACGTCGTCGGGGATGACGAACTGCGTGTACCCCTCGGCGTCGGCCAACTGCTTCAGGGCGCCCCGGGCCCGGTCGGTGGTCGCGTAGATGCGCCGCTGCGCCCCCTCCTTCCCGTACCGCCGCTCCAGGTAGGCGCGAAACAGCCGGAAGGCAATCGCCGGCTCGGTGGTCGTCCCGGACTTGGAGACGACGTTCACCGAAACCTCCTTGTCCTCCAGCACCTCGAACAGCTCGGTCAGGTAGCGCGGGCTCAGGTCCGTGCCGGCCCAGAAGATCTGCGGGGCTCCGCGCCGCCCGGGCGGGAGCAGGTTGTGGAAGGCGTGCCCCAGGGCCTCCACGGTCGCGCGGGCCCCCAGGTACGAACCGCCGATCCCGATGACGACCAGCGCATCCGAATCGCTTCGGATGCGGGCGGCCGCCTCCTTGATGCGCCGGAACTCTTCCCGGTCGTAGCGCTCGGGCAGGTCGAGCCAGCCGGCGAACTCGGCGCCCGGACCCGTGCGCTCGTGGAGCATCCGGTGGGCGATCCGGACGTGCTCCGACTGGTACTGCAGTTCGTGGGGCTGAGGGCCGATCGAGGACGGTGAGATCGAAAAGCGCAGCGAAGCTGTCACGGCGATCGCCTCCAGGCTCCGGTATTCGCTATACAGATTATAGAACTGCCGGGACGGGGGGCCAACCTGTTATCGCCCCGGAACAGGGCGGCGACGATCGCCTTCCCCTCAGAACATGAGGACGACGACGATCGCCTTCCCCTCAGAACGTGAGGGCGAGGACCGCCTCCCCCTCAGAAGGTGACGGCCACGATCGCCGCCGCCCGCACGAACGTGGCCCGGCCCTCGCCGTCCACGAGGACCACGGGGTCGGTCATGATGAGCTTCCCGGAGAGCAGCCGGTTCCCCACCTGCAGCGTCACCTCCCGGCCCCTGAGGTCGGCCAGCAGGTCGCTCACGGGATCGCGCACGGGCCCCGGTCCGCCGGTGCTCACGCTCCGCCCGGCTCCGGCGCCGCAGTGCGCGCCTCGCCCGCCTCCGCCGGCGGCACCGCCGCCCGCTGCCTGCCGCATCCCACCGGTGCGCGCCCGCAGGGGCCGCCCGCCCCGCGGCGCCACCGGCACGCCCCGCTCCGTGAAACGGAACGCGTACTGCATCCGGCCACCCCCACCTTCTGCCCGGATTCTGTCAACCTCGGACGGGAACGCATAGTGTAAACCTGGGGGAGCTGCGCCCTGACCCGGCTCTCCCCACTCACGCCCAAGGAGGGGTCGGAACATGTCTCAGAACGGAACAACGATCCGCAACCTGCTGGAGGACCTCCGGGGCGGACGGTTCAACACGAGCCTGGTCGTGAACGGCGTCGTGATCCGGCGTCAGAAGGTCGTGGCGTTCGAGAACGACGTCGTGTACACGGTCAACCGCAACGGACTGGCCCGTGCCACCCGGATCGACCGGATCGATAGTGTAAACTTCTGAACCCGTGATCCTGTTCTCGGGTAGGCTGTTCGCCGGATAGTGACGCACAGGGGGAGCCCGGCGAGGCTCCCCCTGTGCCAACCAGGGCAAAACCGGCGGTTCGAAGCGCCCGGCCGCGGTTCGTGCCGTCGGTTCTGCGCTGGTTTCAGTTGCGGTAGCGGTAGACGATGCGGCCTCGAGTCAGGTCGTACGGGCTCAGCTCCACCGTCACCCGGTCGCCGGGAACCACGCGGATGAAGTGCCGGCGCAGCTTGCCGCCCAGGTGGGCGATCACCTCCGGCTGATTCTCGAGGTCGAGCTTGACGGTAAAGAAGCCGTTGGACCGCGGTTCGACGATCACGCCATCCACCTCGATCATGTCCGACCGGGCCAAAGCGCACCACCTCCTTTCACTTCTACTACCATTATAGGCGGTCCGCCGTGATCCGTCATCGGATCTTACTTCCGCTTCCAGGTAAGGAGCTTCCTGGGCCGCCTGCTGCGAATCTGCTTGTCGCGTGATTCCGCTGCGTGCTACAATGTTCAGCGCGAATCCTGTCGGAGGGGGTTTCACCCTTGGGCCGTAAATGGGAGAACATCAAGCGATCGAAAGCGAAACTGGACCAGCAGCGAGGGGCGACCTTCTCCCGCATCACGAAGGACATCATGAAGGCCGCCAGAGAGGGCGGACCCGATCCGGAGACCAACTTCCTGCTGAAGACGGCGGTGGCCGCGGCCCGGAAGGCGAACATGCCCAATGAGAACATACAGCGGGCCATCGCCCGGGGAGCCGGCCTGGACAGTGCGGGGCGCTACGAGGAGATCGTGTACGAAGGCTACGGCCCCGGCGGTGTGGCCATCATGATGAACATCGTCACCGACAACCGCAACCGCACGGCGTCCGACGTGCGCCACATCTTCTCCAAGCACGGCGGCTCGCTCGGTGAGACCGGGTGCGTCAGCTGGATGTTCAAGAAGCGCGGGGTGATTGAAGTCGACCGGGCCGAGGCCGGGATCGACGAGGACGAGCTCATGATGATCGCCCTGGAGGCCGGAGCGGAGGACCTGGTGACCTCGGAGGAGGACTACGAGATCTATACGGCCCCCGAGGCGCTCAACCAGGTGCTGAAGGAGCTGGAGGCGGCGGGAGTCCCGGTGGAGAAGGGCGAGGTGGCCATGGTGCCCACCACGACCGTGAACGTGTCGGGTGAGGACGCCGACCTGCTCCTCCGGTTGCTGGACCTCCTGGAAGACCACGACGACGTGCAGAACGTGTATACGAACGCAGAAATCAGCGAAGCGTAATGCGGCGGCGGCCCCCGATGCGGGGCGCCGCCGCTCCGCTTTGCGCCGGCCTCAGGAAGCGCCCTCCGGCTCCCGGCCGCGCCGGAGCAGGAGCGGCTCCCGCCCCGTCCGCCAGACCGCCTCGGCCACGGCCGCCACCACCTCGGGCGCCACGTGCGGCTCCTGAATCACGGCGACTGCGGCCGGGGCCAGGGGCGGGCCGAAGAAACCCAGGCTGATCACCCGGTCCGGCCGGCTGGTGGCTGCCGTCAGGTAGGCCGAGGAGATGGTGGGCCAGGAGGTGGCCAGGATGGCGTGGGCCGGTGCGAGGCTGTCCAGCCGGGCGAACAGCTCCCGCTTGCCCGGCAGGTCGGCCAGGGCGGCCTCGATGACGAGGTCGGCATCGGCCACCGCCACTTCCAGCGCGGCTTCCAGCCGCACCCGCACGCCAGCGAGCTGCGCCACGGCCGCCGCCCCTCCGCCGTCGCCCTCCAGCGCGTGCAGCCGGTCCTGCACCCGGCGCCCGGCCTCGGCAAGGCCCGCCGGATCGGGCTCGTGCAGGCAGGTGGCGTATCCCGCCCGGGCCATCAGCGCCGCAATCTCCACCCCCGCCGGGGTGCCCCCGATCACCGCGATGCGCTCCATCATCAGTACCCCGCCCCCTTCCCAGGTTTGTCCGCCTTCAAACCATGCACAAATCACATGTATGCACCGTAGTACCGGTTATGCCGGGCGGCTGTCCCAAAGGATCACTTCGCGTCCGGGGTGGAAGCAACTGCAGGAGTCCCAATCGTTCTTGTGGTATCCAATCTATTGCCAATACACGCGCGCCTACAGGCGTTGCAGAAGGAGGCATACCATGAACCGGTTGACGCGGCTCCTCTCATCGGGAATCGTAGCTTTACTGGTCTCGGTTCTCGCATTGCCCGCAGGAGTGCAGGCTGCCCCGGTTGTGCGCGCAGGGGTCACGGAGTGTGACCTGGGCGACCACTGGGCGGCGCCCTACGCCTGCGAGCTGATTGCCAACGGCATCATTCAAGAGGACGCAGCTGAGATCGACCTGAACGCCCGCCTGGCCGCGCCGGACTTCCGTGCGCTGCTGGAGAGGGCAGGGGCCTCCTTGGCCGACGAGGCTGAGGGTCCGCTCACCCGGGGCGAGGCCATGCGGATGCTCGCTCGGGCCGTAGCCGGCGACCAGCTGGACGGCGCGGACTTGCGTGTGCTGGACGGCTACGCCGATGCGGCTGCAGCGGATGAGGCCACCCGCGAGGCCCTGGCCTTCCTGCTCCTGCGCGGCGTAGTGCTCGGCCGCGATACGGGCGTACTGGATCTCGATGCGCCCATCACGCTCGGCGAGGCCGCCAAGCTGATCAGCCTGGCCTTGCCGGAGCCCCTGCCTGAGGGCACGGACAAGGTCAGCCTCCTGGTCTACAGCGACTTCCACGGCCGGCTGGAGCCGAGCGACTCCGAACTGGGCGCCGCCCGCTTCTCCACCGCCATCGCCGGCCAGCTTCTGAAGAACCCCAACACGATCCTGATTGACGGCGGCGACGCCTTCCAGGGCACCCCCATCTCCAACCTGGTGAACGGCGCCTCGGTGCAGGAGTGGCGCAACAAGGTCGGCGTGAAGATCGCCACCCTGGGCAACCACGAGTTCGACTGGAGCCAGCCGACGCTGCAGGGGCTGCTGCAGCAGGCCGAGCATCCGGTGATCTCCGCCAACATCTTCTTCGAGGGCACCCAGGACCGGCCTGAGTGGCTCGTGCCCACCACCATGGTGGAGGTGGCCGGCTACAAGATCGGCTTCATCGGCATCACCACCCCGGAGACCAAGGGGATCGTGCTCGCGGCCAACGTTGAGGGGCTCGAGTTCGTCGATCCCGCGCCGGTGATCAACGCGGAGGCGAAGGCCCTGCGTGAGGCGGGCGCAGACCTGGTCGTGGTCGTCGCCCACGGCGCGGCCGACCAGGGTGACGAGCCGCTCGAGGTCGAGGGCGAGGTTGCCGACTGGATGGCCGACGTGACCGAGCGGATCGACGCCATCACCGGCGGCCACTCGCACGAGCGGGCCGCAGGGTACGTTCTGGATGCCAACGGCAACACCGTGCCGGCCGTGCAGTCCGGGTCGTACGGCACCGGCCTCGCCCGCATCGACCTCTACATCAACAAGGCCGACAAGCAGGTGACCAAGGCGGCCGTCGACGTGTGGAGCCCGAGCCAGCTTGTGGCCCCCACGCCGTGGGCGGCGGACCTGGTGGCCAAGTGGGCCGCCGAGATCGAACCGATCAAGGCGATTCCGGTGGGCAAGCTGGCGCATCAGCTTTCCCGCACCTATGAGCAGTCCGGCGAGAGCGTGCTCGGCGACTTCACCACCGATGCCA
>ENA-UPSB01003254-UPSB01003254.1-bioreactor-metagenome-genome-assembly--contig:-NODE-3254-length-13052-cov-3.641302_pt1 | contig 13052 bp, 9 predicted proteins | sample MGYA00238182_ERZ773286 | MGnify/ENA primary metagenome ERZ773286 (study PRJEB29026, sample SAMN07631240) | bioreactor metagenome | isolation source: Switchgrass digestor | place: USA: Dartmouth... | reverse complement strand
AAAGCTCAATGATCCGGGGGATCCTGAAGCTTCTCAAAACCCCGACCGTGAAAGCAACCAATAATGCAAAAATAAATGATACTACCGTAATCCTGATCGTTGTTTTGGTTGCCTCCCAAAAGAGAGGCAGGTTATTGAATACCAGGTCAAAGTTGAGTTCCATTTTATACCTTACAGTTTAAGCCATTTGTCATAAGCCTTGTCATATTCACCATTGGCCTTAACGGCAGCCAGAGCTTCATTGAGCTTGGCGGTCAGCTCATCCGCACCTTTCTTGGTGATCATAACAATTTCAGAGGTCTCACCCACGGGTGTATTTATTATCTTTAGTTCCGGCTTGTTTTTTAGCTGGGTAGCTGCATACGCATATCCAACCACTACTGCATCAATCCGGTCATTTTCCAGATCTATAAAGGCTTCGGGATTACGATTGTAGCGTCTAACCTCTTTCAATCCGGTTAGACTGTCCACTGCCTGTTCGGAACTGGTGGCGGTCTGCACCCCGACCACCTTTCCTTTAAGGTCTTCCGCCGATTTTATGCTGTCATTGCCCTTTTTGACCACAATGATCTCATTGAGTTCATAGTAGACGTCACTCATGTTGATATTGGCGCCGGCTGCTTCTTTCTTGGACATACAGGTTATCAGAACATCGTAGTCACCTTTGTTGACCCCTCCCAGGAGCGCTTCCCATTCAGCGTCCTGTATGTTTACCTTAATACCCAGTTCTTTCCCGATGGCGTTTGCCAAATCAACATCAAAGCCCTCGATCTCCTTGGTTTCCTCATTAATGGACTCAAACGGCGGGTATTGAGCACAGAGGCCGACAATCAATTCCCCGCGGTCCTGAACTGCTTTCCACGAATTGTCCTCCGCCTGTCCCGAAGTTTCGGGCGACTTTCCACACCCGACTACCAGGAAGACCATCATCACCATGATGCTTACCAGAATTAATGATCCCTTTTTGAGTTTCACTGCTGCAGCTCTCCTTTCAGCGTTTTTTTAATATCTGCAATTGAATCAGCCGGGGCGGCTTCATCAACAGCCAGCATAGGAATCTCGATGCCATTCTCGCCCAAGGCTTGGCTTATCACCTCCATAAACACCCCGGGTGCATTTATCATCTGGAGTTCTCCCATTATCTCGGCGGTGGTCTGCCAATTATCCAATTCCCCTCCCCAGGATGCTGACGAACAGGTATGGCTAACACCACAGGAAGGACTGCCGTCTACCCCGATTATGGCTGCCAGGCGATAACCGTTGCGATGGTAATCAATGATCTGCTCCAGGACCGGGGTAAAAATCTGGCGGCAGTGGCGCACAAAAAATGGGGTATTCATCTGTTCCCTTACCTGTCCCCAGCGTCTTATGCCCCAATAGCCCATCTCGGGACAGGGCAGCTGAATAATCCCAAAACCCTCATCAACAAGGAAGCTGATTAATTCGGCCACGGCACCTTTGTACCTGGCTAACCCGTTAACCTTGGCATTAACATTTAATAGACAATGACTGAGCAGGATCAGCTTTTTCGCTCGGTTGATGACCATCACCTCTTTAGGCAGCAGATCGGGTTACCCTTATTACAATGAAGACTCTGATTATAAAACGCAGGGTCCTTGTCCGATATATAACTATTGGTTATATATACATTGGCCTTGCGGTTATAATTATAGCGAAAAAAACCGGGATTGCCAGCCATATTCTTCAAACGGGGAAACAAAGATGGGCGCTCTCGTCGGATTTGGGCGGCAGGTGATTAAAATGAGGATTGATTATTAAACGCCAAGATTTCATCCGCGGTTGAGCGGTATGAAAGTTGGACACACGTCCCATAAAACATGCCTACCTTTGAAGCGGGTCGGTTAATAAGCCATCAGCTTGGCTATTCTCATTTTATTCAGCGGGTGCGTACCGAAGAAAGCAATTTTCCGGTTATCGCCTACCCGGTTTAGGACTTTTATCATCCCGTCTCTGTACCCAAGTTGAGCCGCGAAAGCATCCGCCTGCAGTTCCATACCCCTCCTGGTCGCCAAGTAGAATAGCTCTATTATTAAATTGAGCATTACCTGGACCACCTTCAGCATCAATACAAGCAGCAGAAACGGCGCAAACAGTTTGAAGGTCTCGGTAAGGGATGTCAGTATCGCAATCGCAACTCCAAGAGCAACCATCCCCAGCTCGTCCAGGAAGCAGGCAATAGCATGAATTCGGGTGTCGTAGTTCTTTATGTGACCCAATTCGTGAGCCATGACTGCTTTTATCTCATCCGGGGTACATCGGAACAACGGTTCTGACACCGCGACCGTCTTCGTCCCCATCGCGGAACCATTGGGGAAATCATCTCTGGAAATAAACAGCTCTATTTCCCGCTTCAATCCAGACCTTTGATAGACCTCATCGAACATCGGCTTCAGGTAGTTGTATTCTTCCTCGGTCGGCCTGCGGAGCCTGTTCTTTACCCTGGCAAGGGTGTCGCTGAACGAACTCAGGGCAAGCAGAGACATCATTATAACTATCAGGACAGCGATTGCCCCTGTCGCGTAATAAGAAATATCTTCAAAGATAATCTCAGCCGCAATAGTGGTCAAAAGCCAGATTATCGCCCAGTTTACAAACAAGCTCATACCCAAGACAAAATACCTGATAAGATCATCCCCTTTCTAGTTCCTAACCAGCCGAGCGAGTCTATCGCCCTTCCATTTTTATTGACTTCAAGTAGCCGACATTCTTGCATTTTATTCGCTGGGATTCAACTTCAATGCCTCTCGAGTAAATATGAATGCTCTCAAGACATACTTATGGTGCCAATTGTGAACCGGAGTCTGGCACAAAACTAATCCTTACATTGGAATTCGCGAGTTTCGCATGCCAGACAACGGGCACGATTCCCTACTCTGGAGTTTGTTCGCTGGAGAGCGGTTCCACGGTACACCCTCCCATACCCAGGCTGCACTTTATCCCCACTCCTGAAAAGGCCAGAAAGCTTATCAGCATGTTATAAAGTCTAACCAAGGGCTGCGGGCCCCTGACCGCCAGGTTGACATATCCTACGAACCCCGGGATCTTTACGCCCTTAAGCCGATAATAATAACTTTTCAAGGAATAACCAGATATGCGGCTGCGGGCGATCAGCTCTTCCATCACCTCGGGATCATCGATGACAGTTTCCCGAGAATAGGAATTCCATTTCTGCACGGAGCTTTTCACAATCCACTCAACAGAAGGGAATAACTGGTACTCCTCGTTGCTCTTGAATGAGGTCGGGCTCAAGAACCGGAGGCACAGCCCACCAGTTTTCCGCTCGTTTAGAAGATGCCCGGCAACAAAATCATTTTCCTGAATAACCGGACCGGCCGTCATCTCAATAACCCGCAGGCTGGTACCATAGTGTCTGAGGTGTAGTGATTCCAGGCCAACTATAAGGGGAAATACCTCGTCAATGGTTTCCTTGCCCAGCAGGTTTATAACCCAAGTCAGGCTGCCAAAAACAGAGTTTTGACGCTCAGGAAGCATCAGATAATGACTGAGCGGTTTTAACCCGTCATTATGCAGACCGCCCGCCAGGGCGGGAGACATTTTCTCAATCAGGGCGGAATAGAGATCGTATGCCCAATAGTACTGTGGCCGAACTTTGTTTTCGTTGTCAAATCTAATCCTTATCTGACGGAACATTGTTTTCTCCTGGCTACTGCGTAATGGAGTGGATGATAACCATGAGCAAATCGAGGTATCACAGTACAACAATCTCTTTGTGGGAAATTCCCTAGTCTTTAGCAAAAATCCTTTGTAAATAAGTTCTAGTCACAGTTTGTAGAAATAATAGACGTTATTTTGTCTTTTTAGGAACTCGATCACCTATATGTAATATTATGGAGGGTTTTTATATTTGGTATAGAAAATTATCGTTATTGGAGGAAGAATTATTTAATTCTATCCTTCATTAATAGCGTAACCAGTGCCCTAATGGAGGTGTGTACGATGGGAATTGCGCCAGATTTCACAGATCTAATCTTGCTCATAGGTACAAATCCTTTGCCCAACTATGTTGTAGCATCGTATTTTCTCAATGTTAACCCTAATCTGGAACGGGTCTGGCTGATTTATTCCGAGACCAATCATTTAATTGGCCAGCAGGGTACTAAGAATGTGGCTGACAATTTAACCCGCGTCTTAACAAACAATTACCAAAACCGGCAGGAACCTTGGATTCACGGAGTTCCGATTAAGCATGCAGGGTTGGCCGACCAGATTCAAGCAGATGTAGACCGATACATATTGCGACATCTGCCGCAGAAAGCAAAGGTTCACCTGAATTATACCGGTGGCACCAAGGCGATGGCCGTTCATGTGTATCGAGCTCTGGAAAGCGATCGGCGGGATGCAACCTTTTCTTACCTCGATGCCCGTAATCACAGACTCGTCCAGGACGATGTGCAATACCCCATAACCAAAGACCTGCGGCAGGAGGTTACTATATCATTCTCAGATTTATTCAGCATTCATGATTTGTCTGAAAAGATTAATAAAAAAAGCAAATCGGGAGAGCAAGTCATGAAAATGCTTTCTGATGAGCAGCAACGTGCTTTGTTCTCCGGCTTAATCAGTCTCACAAACTTCTCCTATGTTGATACCGGTAAGAAAAAGAAATACCAACGAAATGGCCTTAACCTATACCGCAGGTGGATTACTACTTCGCAGGGTGATGACCCCTGGGACTATGCAATAAAAGATAAAAGTGTTATTCGTGATACCAAGATGAGGTTTGAACATGAGTTCGCCGGGAATCGCCATGTTGCCTCTCTGCTGGCGATGCTCAACTCAAACGTGGTAGACCCTGCTATTACAAAAGGTGTGCAACCCCTTTTCAACGTTACGGATTTAAATCAGTGGCAGGAATTCTTAAATGGTATTTGGTTGGAAGCTTACGTTTTTCAAGTTATCAGCCAGTCGTTGGTTCACAAACCAGCACTCAGTGACAAAGTGCAGTTGCGTATGAACCTTGCCCCTACAAAAACTGGGGGCAAGGAGATGGAGCTTGATATACTGCTTATCTACGGCTATCAGATATGCAACATTTCATGTTCCATCGAAGAAACCCCTGAATTGAAAAATAAGGCCTTCGAAGCCATGCATCGTGCCCACCAGCTTGGTGGGGATGAAGCCAAGTCAGTACTGGTAACCTGCCTGAAAGATACCAAGGTATTTTCCGATGACCTGCGCTTAATCTCAGGTTCTCTGGGGAGTGAATTGTTAGTTTTAGGTTGCAGGGACTTACCGGCGGATAGACTGTGGTCTAAACTGGAAACTCATATTTTCAAATAAGATAGAGGAGGTGAGTATTCATGGCCTGTTGTTGCGCCGTTTTGCTCGACACGGTCTCTATTCAGCAGTATGTTTTTGGGAGCAACCGCTTACGGGATAATCTGGGAAGTTCAGCGTTGGTCAAAAGGATTTATGCAGAATTGCTCGAAAAAAGCCTGAAGGAAATGGGATATAAACCAGAAGTTTTACCTGCATGGAAAAACGATTATCATGAAGTGCTCATGAATACGGATTCACCCCCCCCTTTCGAAGTAGGTTTTATAGGAGGGGGAAAAGCACTGCTTTTTTTTGCAGCTCAAGATGCTGCCATCTCCTTTGTCCGGACCTGGACTAAACTTCTACTAGTAGAAGCCCCCGGTTTAAGAACCGCGGTTGCCATTAAGCCTGACTTCAACCTCGATGATGAACAGTTCACCCGCGAATTAGATTGCCTCTTTCGGCAGCTAGCCATCAATAAAAACAGCTATTTTCCTAATACTACTTTGCCTACTCACGGTATCACCGCCGAATGCCCCCGAACCGGATTAACCATTGATGGTCGGATAGAGGGCTTACCAGACGACGAAAAAAACGAGGTATCCTCAGTTGCTCTAGCTCGCTACTATGCGTCAATGGAGGAAATCAAGGAATACAGAGAACTCTGTGAGCGGAACGCCGGGGACAAGTTTATCCTGCCAACCGAGCTTGAGCATCTGGGACAAAAACCGGACACGGACAGCCATATTGCCATTATACACGCCGACGGTAACGATATGGGCAAGCGGTTTACCAAATGTAAGACCCTCGTGGAGTATCGTAAACTTGCCATAGACGTGGAACAGGCAACTTACGATGCATTCGGCGATCTGATCGGCCATGTGGCCCGCAATGTTGTGCCTTATATGGATAGCGATGAAAGTGTTTTTGAACTAACGCGAATTGATGGCAAGATATGCCTCCCGCTAAGACCTATAATTATTGGCGGTGATGATGTTACGTTTGTTGCTGAAGGGCGCCTTGGTATCCATCTGGCAGAGAAGTTTTTGGAGTTCTTTTATAAAAGGACTAAGTCTTTCGGAGAAGACATCTACGCTTGTGCGGGCGTGGCCATAATTAAGACTAAATACCCCTTTTACCGAGGCTACGAACTGGCTGAGCAGCTTTGCAGTTCAGCCAAGCAGCAAGCCAGGTTGCATGGCGACTCTTCCTGGCTGGATTTTCAATTGATTTACGGAGGCATTTCAGGCTCACTCGATTCAATTCGCAAACAACAAGTCCACCTCGCTGGTATAGAGATATTTTGGGGGCCTTATCTGGTGATAGGTAACCATTCCCATAATGATCGATCCTTCCAAAAATTCAAGTCTGCTTTAGTTCGTCTGCATAATGAGGAAGCATGGCCTCCCTCCAAAATTAAAGAATTGCGAACCGCCTTTTACGAAGGGCAAGAAATGTTGGAACAAAAAGTGGGTGAATTGCGGGCTCGTGGAATCACTTTGCCTAACTTCGGTACTACCATGGGCTTGGCAGAACGAGGTTCGGCAGACTCCGCAACCCCCTATCACGATCTCATTGAAGCCCTGGAATACTATCCACCATTTCTACTGATGGACGGAGGTGACACGCACTGATGAAACTACAGATAATCATTGAGCTAAGATCGGCCCTTTTATTGGGTTCCGGAACTGGTCATGGGTCCTTCATTGATACAGATATCGTCTATGATGAGTACGGTATTCCTTACTTTCCGGGCCGCCGGCTGAAGGGTCTTTTGCGTGAGAGTGCGGATGAGGTTATGGAAATGCTAACGCAGGCAAACCTGGCCGGCTTCATTTCATCAGACGTGAATTCGGTATTTGGAACCGGGCTCAATAGCTCTGCAATAACCGTAAGCAATCTTGAGTTGGAGGGTGCCCGCGAGTCTCGAGCGGTTCTGCAGACAGCTCGCAATGCTTACCCTCATCTGGTCAACCAAAATACGGTGCTGCATTCCTTGACCGAGATTCGTCAGCAAACAGCCGTTAATGAAAAGGGAATCGCCAAATCCAATAGCCTTCGGACCATCAGGGTAATGAAACCAAAATCATCCCTTAAAGAAAATGGTTCAACCATACCCAGGCGCTTCGTGGGGGAAATAGGTATTAGGGATGAATCATCGATAAGGCTGCTCGCTTTATCCTGCTCCAATTTGAGGCTGGCAGGAAGCAAACGAAATCGGGGCCTTGGGTCCATTACCGTAACGCTTGTCGATGAACACCAAAACGATCTTACTGCTCAAGTCCTACGCGATCTTGAAGAATACATTGCCTCTCCAGATCCAGAAAAGCACGAAAAGTCACTGCTGAAGGACTACATAAACAAAAAACCCAGCGTTAACGCGAAAGGATCACCGGGAAAAGCCGGCTTCTCAATCCCTTATCGGGTATTCACTCATTCTCCGCTAATATTCACAACCCGCGGCAGTGACAGCAATATAGTCAGGACCTTAGATTATATACCCGGTTCTGCCATTCTCGGGTTTCTGGCATCTGAATACCTTAGGCGCAGCCGTCTTACACCGGCCGATGCCCACCAGGATGGCACATTCCGGCGCTGGTTCATTGAAGGTGGGTTGCGTTTTTCCAATGGTTATTACTGTCCTTTAGATGAAGAAGGTAATCTGCTAGAAACCATCCCCACCCCTTTATATATTCAGGTTTACAAGCATAGTAGCGACATCGTCAATCTGTTTAACCATGATGCCGACGACACCAAACCATTGGGCGGTTATTGCTATGTTAACGGGACCAGCTTATTCAGTGCTTCTCCTCACAAAAACATAAGCTTTCACCTTCGGCGAAATACCGGTAACGATAACCGTTGGCGAGGAAGTTCAGCCATTGATGGTGACATCTTCAACTATGAATCCATTTCAGCCGGGCAATACTTCGCGGGAACGATAATCGGCAGTGAAGAAGATATCCGTCAATTTGTAGCTGTTTTTTCTGAGGGTCAGGATACGACAGACGGCTTTTCGTTGACAGGACGCATCGGTCGTTCCTCAAATACCCAGTACGGAGAAATCAAATTAAACTTTCTTCCCCCTCGGGAAGTAAGTTCCATGTCTGTGTCCCCATGCCTGTTGAAGGGTTTGCACGGTGCTGACGCCGATAAGGCTGATGGTGAGTTTTTCATGGTTTTCACCTCGCCGGCCATCCTTCGCAACCAGTATGGTTATCCCGAGATCTCGCTTGACGTACTGAACCGTTACCTTCGGCAGTTCTCTGACCGGCTACATGTTTTACATCCGTCCCAGTATTCTGAAGAAAGACTTAATGATGATTCCATCACCTCCTGTTTTGCCCGTATCGAATCCAGAGAGAAGTTTGTTTCCCATTGGAAAAATAAAACGCCGGGAGTGTTGGCCTTGTCTCCGGGGTCTGCCTTCCGGGTAAAAGTAGCCGGCGGCATAGATCAGGAGATACTTGAGGTTATAAACCAATTACAAACCGCAGGTGTGGGTGAACAACTAAACGAAGGCTATGGCCAAGTACGTTGTTATTTTGAATTGGAAGACTATACAGCCGACCAACCGGTAACCGACCGTGGATTATTTCCTTTACAGACAACCGTACCCCCACTGGCCAAAGAGATTTTCACCGGCATAATCAACCGGCGTTTTCGTGAGGTCATAATTTCCCACGCCAGATCCATGGCCGAAAAGCCATATACCAGGCAAAAACCGGGTGTTCCCCGTAAGGTACCTGCTCCAAGTCTGATAGGCCGATTGGAGCTTATGCTGCAGAATTCAACCTCCATAGAAGATTTTCAGGAGAAAATCCGAAACCTAAAGAAAGAAGCACTAGACCAATTGCAGGGGTGTTTTCTTGGAAGAGAAAACTTAAAGGACCTGCTATTGAAACCGAATTGCCCCTATTTACTGGAAGCTCTCATGAGTTGTGCCATGACTGAGGCTCGCGACTTGGCTGAAAAAACTAATATCGAAATCCGGCCCGTGCATTTTGAATCATTCACTCTCTATTGGAGAGTATTCTTCCGTACCCTGCGGAAATTGGATAAAGAGAACAAATTAACACAACCGGCGTCTGTTGAAGGAGGTGAGGTCCATGATCGGTAAAGCTTCGGTGACAGGCAAAATGGTTTTGGTCGGCAAACTGGTTTTGCAGACCCCACTTATTATTGGTGGCGGCTCTGACGAACAAGGTGAGAGCGACATTGTGGTATTAAAGGATGAACTGGGCATGCCGTACATACCCGGCACCTCCATGGCCGGTTGTTTTCGGCATCACTTTTTCAGGAGCGATTGGTCGCACAAATCGGAAAAGTTTCAGCAACATATCCACTACTTCTGGGGGACCTCTCCCAAAAAGGCAGATTCCAAGAAAAGCGATGAAAGCAAAGGGTATCAGAGCGCAATCCAGATAAACGATGCTTACCTCAGTCCCGGACAGCAGGCCAAGATCAGACTTCGGGACGGGGTGAAGATTGACACTGAAACGGGAATTGCCCAGGACAAAATGAAGTTTAATTATGAGTGTGTTGAACCGGAAGTCAGCTTCGATTTCCGAATGGAGTGCACCATCCGCGGTTTTTCGGAACGCGAAAGTTACAGATACATTATGGCCTGGTTAAAAACAGTTCTAACCAACGGTGAAATCCGTCTCGGGGCTATGACCGGAAAAGGGTTCGGGCGTTGTAGGCTGGAGGACCCGCAGTTTTATGAGTTCAACTTTGACAAACCTTATCATGTGCTGGCCTGGTTGAAAAACGATATTACTGCATGGCTTCCGGTTGAGCTCAACAGCGTCGAAGACCATTCCCAAAACTCGAAGACATTTTCCATCGAAGCCTATTTTTCAATAAAGAATTCCCTTATTATCCGTTCATATGCGGAAGAGATCTCCTCCCCTGACGCTGTTCATATCAGCCGCGGCAATCAGGCACTGATGCCCGGCACATCGGTAAGAGGTGCCATTCGGGCGCGAGCTGAACGTATTATCAAGACCCTAAACGGTTCAGAAAAGGACTTTATCCACCCCTTATTTGGCTGGGTCCCCACACCCCCTGATGATAAAGAGCAGGATGCCATTCGGGGGAAGATCATTGTTGAAGAAACCGTTATCGACAGTGCCTATCTGGTACGAGAAATCCAAAAGCGAATCCGCATTGACCGCTTCACCGGAGGGGCTATGAAAGGCGGACTCTTTGATTCCCTACCCCTCTGGAAATCGGGTACTGAAGATCAGGAGATGGTTCAAATAAAGTTAACCATTGAGGAGTACCAACCCTGGGAGGCAGGACTGTTATTGCTTGTGTTAAAAGACCTTTGGAACGGCGATCTTGCTATTGGAGGAGAAAGAAGCATCGGTCGCGGTACCCTGCAGGGGATAAAAGCCGTCATCAGTTTCGAGGGCCGTGAAATTATTTTGAATGAGGGAAATAAGCCATTGGTATCCGCTAAAGATGCCGCTGTTTTGGAGAATATGCTGCAAAATCTATTGGATGAGATAAAACTCCGCTCCAAGGGGGTAAGCGCATGAAAGAAAATAGAAAAAATGTCTTAAAGATCTCCCCAATAAAAACCAATGTAACACACGGTACCTGTAGCGAGCATACAGTTCTTGATACCATCCATGCCAATTTAAAAGGTACATCCTATTATGCTTTTCTAATGATGGATCACGCAGTCTGTATTGGCAAATACATAAATAATGCCTTCATTCTTCCTCCAGGGTTAAGTTTTGAGCCGGTTTATCTAATAGGGCTAAGGATCTTTAACCGTGAAGAAGAACTCTACATCTGGAGGCTCAGCAACCGGGAATTGGGGTACCGGCATCGTGATGAAGTCTCCATGCAAGGGGAGGACGCTGAGGTTATTGATGCCGCACACTTGCTCTGGGGATCGGTTGCAAGCTTCAATGGAGATAATGAGTGGGTAATCCTCAAGGATTCAAGGGGCATTGAGTTAATCATCCCGGCTGAGGGTTATCAGATGGGAAGCCGGGTACTGCTCAAGACCCGGAATTACATTAAAGACAACCCTTTAGGTCAATACGGATATGTTGACTGCCGTTTCATGAAGCTAATCAGGGAGGAGGATTATTCATGGAAAAGGGCATAATCAAGAAGATTAAAATACAAGATAAAATCATGAAAGCAGAGATCAAATCTTCAAATGGAAAATACGATGTAGATATTCCTCTGGATGTAGGTGATGCTATCGCGTTAAAAAACAAGGAATGTCTATTCACGGTAATCGACAATAAGGTCATCGATCTGGTTGTTGACGGGCACAATCTTCTGGCCAGGCATACATATCCAAAGAAAGGCGGCACTCATCGCCATCAAAAACAATCGAGGTCTTCCGGTACCAACCGGGGTAAGGTTAAACGGGAGGCCAACTACCGTGATTCTGCTTCCCTACAGGCACAGTACGCTGTGGCACCGTATAACTTTGTTCCCCTTACCAACACCGTTATTGACTGTGCGCCCCCCGTCAGCATGGACAGATATTGGGGAGACCGATTTACCGGTTTCATTGACATTCATATCGAAACATTGACGCCTGTCTATATCGGAGATACCAATAATGAACAGGAAGAAAGGAAGGCTATTGAATCTGATCAAGATAAAGCAACAAACAAGTTTCAGAATCCCGATTTCTTTTCACCGGGTGGAGTCCCGAAAATCCCCGGCAGCAGTCTTCGCGGCATGACTCGTTCGCTATTGGAGATGGTCAGTTTCAGCCAGATGGAATTTGTCGATAACCAGCGTTTCTTTTATCGAATGGTCGCAGAACCGCGATACAGGATCAGCAATACCTACAGGCAGGCTATGAGGGATGTTAAACCCGGGTGGCTGGAGAAAGAAGGCAATGAATATGTTATCTATCCGACCTCTCCCGATAAAGCCTTCAGGATAAAGAAACATATACTAGTCGAGAAAGGATTGGAGATTAATGATTTTTCTTCCGATTTAACAATTTATTTTAGAGATCCAGGTAATGAAAACGAAGTCGTTACCGAGTTTGAAACCGAACCTAATGATCTAAATATCCCGGGACGGGTTGTGGCTCCAGGAGCCTTATCGGGGTCGTATTGGATTGTCCCGGAAAACAAAGCGGATACTGCTCTGCAGTTCGCCCCCGGCGCTTTGGATGATTATAGGAATGACGAACAGAGAGCCGAAGAAGCCGATCTTCTTAAAAGGATTGAAGACCTTGAAAAAGCAGGCAAACCGGGTTCGGTCCCGTGCTTTTTCAAGGAAGTTGACGGCAAGGTAGTAGCCTTCGGACATACCAGAAATTTCAGAATGTGCTACCGGTACCGGGTGCATGACCATCTGCCCGCAGCCCACAAGCCGGAGAACAGGTCAGAAAAGTATGATATGGCTAATGTTATTTTCGGCAAAGTCGGTAAATTTGCCGGCAGGGTTTTCTTCGAGGATGCCTGGCTAATCGGCAATCCAACCGATAGTCAAATGGACGAGACATGCCTCCAGATACTGTCATCACCCAAGCCAACCACCTTTCAACACTATCTGGAACAACCCGATAACAAGCGGGATTTGAAAAGCTGGGAAGATCACCCTGACGACAACAACAACAAAGGTTTATTACGTGGCTACAAACTCTACTGGCACCGCAAGACTCCCTCAGAATCCGGTAAGAACAATAGCTGGAATGCGGATACCAACCTTGACAAACCGCATTTACATAGAAAGGTCAAGCCGATTAAGACAGGAACCTGCTT
>ENA-UPSB01003252-UPSB01003252.1-bioreactor-metagenome-genome-assembly--contig:-NODE-3252-length-13062-cov-5.734681_pt1 | contig 13062 bp, 11 predicted proteins | sample MGYA00238182_ERZ773286 | MGnify/ENA primary metagenome ERZ773286 (study PRJEB29026, sample SAMN07631240) | bioreactor metagenome | isolation source: Switchgrass digestor | place: USA: Dartmouth... | reverse complement strand
CACCTCTATTTCCATGGATGTATTGGAGGCAATATGCCTTACTTCCTCAAGGGAAAGCTCCCGGGCCAGCACCACCCTTTTAAAGCCCATCTCTTCCAGCAGCTTTACCCCCTCCAGGTTGTGTATGGTCATCTGGGTGCTGGCATGCAGATGAAGATGGGGCAGCAGTTCCCTGATTAGCATTGCCAGGCCTAAATCCTGTACGATTATTCCATCAATGCCCATACAGTAGGCTTCGCTGACAAAATCCACCGCAGTTTCCATTTCGTCATCGGATATAATGGTGTTCAGGGTGAGATATATCCTTGCTCCCCGAGCATGGGCATAGTCCAGTGCCTTTTCCAGTTGTTCATTGTCAAAATTGCCTGCAAACTGCCGGGCATTTAATATCTTTCCGCCAAGATACACGGCATCGGCTCCGTTTTCGATCGCCGCCATGAAAGCATCCCAGTTGCCGGCGGGGGCAAGCAGCTCTGTCTTTTTTATCATAGATTCCTTCCTTTGCCAAATAATTAAAAAAGCGCTTGTGCGCGCTTCACTTCAATTTTCTTTTTCCTTTGGGCAGAATAAACCTGGCCACCTCTATAACCCTGACCGCTGTTTTTATCTTGCCCACAACATTGTTTTTAAATGCACTGGCAGCAGCTGCCGTGGAACTTACTGTCTCACTCACGCTGTTTACGGCGTTTTCCACTGCTTTTACCTCTTTTTTTGCAACATCCGTAATCTCAATCAGATTATTGGAGACCACGGGAAGATCTTTAAATACCTGATTGACATTGTCTTCATTTTTGTCTATTATGTCCTTTATTTTCCGGACACTTTTATTGAGGTTTCTGATTAGCACAATCAAATACACACATAATATGATAGCCAAGACTATTAAAAACATCAAGCCCAATTCCACCCAGTTAATGTCACTCATCATATACCTCTTTCCGCCGTGCGTCAACCATTTCGGCATGTTTTTTTGTATCATGTCTGCAAATCTTGCATATATAAACAGTTTATATATTAAAAAAATAACTGTTACATTCAATACCAAATTATAAACCGGCTCATAAGGAAAAATCCTGTAGCTCCTACCAGACAGAATGAGCTACCGTTCTCCCACAACCCTGTACAGGTTGACCTTTTCCAAAGAGTTTCTGACTTCCTTAAGCTCCGTTTCCCTTTTTACCAGTTCCATCTGCAGGCTGGTGTTTTTTTCGGACAGGAGCTTATTGGCCGAAATAAGCTTCTGCCTTTCCGCCTTCAATTTCTCCAGTTCCTGTTTGCATTGTTCCAATTCTTCTCTTAAAGATTCTTCACTTTCATAAGTCTTGAAAAAATCATCTGCAACATTAATAGCTGTAAGTACTGCTGCCATCGAGGTGCTCAGCTTGCTGTTTGCTTTCAATATCTCGTTCATTTTCTTATCCACATATAGCCCGATTTTCTGGATATATTCTTCCGATTCGTTACCGACCAGGGTGTAGTCGCAGCCGGCGATCCTGACTTCGACCTTGTTTTTCTGGCTCACAATTATCAGCTCCTTCATGCCAATCTTGCCTTTCGCCTGATGGAAGCAATCTACATGATGTTGCAAAACGGGCTTTATTTTACAATATTGTACCATATTTCGATATAAAAAACATTATTTTTTAGTGGAAAGGCAAATAAAAAATCGGGACCAGCCAATGCTAATCCCGATCATTGTTTTTTAGTTGTCAGCCGTCTTTTCTGCTGCTCCCGTGCCGTTTCCTTCCACATTTGCATAGCTCTTTATCAATCCTGTCAGGTCTATTCCTGTAAGCCCCTTAACCGTTTCCGGCAGCTCTGCCAGGATGCTGGTAACATCCTTTGTGATTTTGGATGCCCCGGAATCCCCGATCATCACTATCTTTTCGGTCTTGGACAGAGGCTGTGCAATTGCCGCTGCGATCTCAGGCAGCTTTTCTATAATCATGTGGGCCATAGCGGCATTGTTGAACATCCTGTATGCTTCCGCCTTCTTGATCATGGCCTGGGCTTCCGCTTCACCCTTTGCCTTGATGATTTCTGCTTCTGCCAGACCTGCGGCTTTGATGGCTTCAGCTTTTGCAAGACCTTCCGCCCTGATGGAGTAAGACTCTGCCTCAGCTTCCTTTGACTTTCTTACCCGGTCTGCTTCCGCCTGGGTTTCTATCCTGTACTTTTCAGCTTCGGCAGGTTTAATGACGGTAGCTTCCAGTTCCTTTTCCTTTCTCAGGGCTTCCTGTTCCTGGAGCTCTATCTCTTTCTGCTTCTTTACTATTTCAACCTGCATCGCTTCTTTCTGAACATCCTGTTCCAGGATATATTTCTTTCTGTCATAGGACAGGTCGGCCTCGGCTTTCTTGGCATTGATATCCGCCTGGTAGTCAGCCACGAGAATTTCCTTATCCCTGTTGGCTTCAGCTATCTTGGCTTCTGCAAGGAACTTGGCTGTCTGTCCGGCCTGGGATGCTTCCGCGCTCTTGATATCCGCATCACGCTTTGCCTCTGCCTGGCCGATGATGGCATCCCTTTGTACCCTTGCGATCTGCGCTTTACCAAGGCTTTCCAGGTAGCCGTTCTTATCGGATATTTCCCTGATGGTGAAAGATATGATCTTCAGTCCCATGTTTGACAGGTCGGCAGCGGCCAACTCCTGAACTTTCTGGGCAAAAGCGTCCCTGTTCTGGTTGATTTCTTCCACTGTAAGGTTACCTACGATGGAACGGAGGTGGCCTTCCATGGTCTGGGTGGCTATCCTTCGAATTTCCTCATCCTTGAGGCTGAGGAACTGCTCTGCGGCTGTGGCGATCATTTCGAAAGATGAGTCTATCTTGACCTGGGCGACACCATCCACCGTAACCTGCACACCCTGGGATGTGTAAGCGCTGGAGTTGACATCCAGGGGCATGATCCTCAGGGAAAGGGTTTTGGCTGTTTCGAAAATGGGCCATACAAACGTCGCGCCGCCCCGCACTATTCTGAATCCGACAACCTGCCCATTGGGCAGTTTCCTCTTCCGGCCAGAAACGATGAGAGCTTCGTCGGGACCGACTTTGACATACCTTCTCACAAATACCGAAACCAGCAGGAACAGGACAAATACCAATACCGCTACAATGATAATTGTCATCCAGGTAGCTTGATCAAACATTTACATAACCTCCCTTACTTATTTTTTTACCTAGTTGTTGTCCGTTTTTTGTTTGTCTTTTCTGTAATCAAAGTTTTCCGTCATTTCATCCAGTTTGTCAATTGTGACTTTCTGTGTTACAACAGCTACATTGTCGGCTATTTCCCTTACTATGACTGTTTCTCCCCGCCGAATCTCCTCCCGGTATGCAGACCTGGCAGACATGTTGTACCTTATTCCGTTCATCACATAGGCTATTTCACCAAGTCCATCACGCGGAAGAGGAGTGATCACTTCCGCTTCAATGCCCACCAGGTCCTCCAGGGAAAAGGTGGAATTGGACTGGGAACTGTACATCAGCTTTACTACTCCGAAAAATATCAGAGCTCCAACCAGTCCCGCAAACCCCAAGGATACCGCTGCACTTGCCAGGTCACCCATGTTGAAGCTCAGTTTTGATATCAACCCTGCGGCACCAAAAGCCGTTATCGCGCTGGCGATTACCAGCGGACTGAATGGAGAAGGCGTATCGGCTCCTTCAGCATCGATATCGACATCCATATCAGCGCCAATATCAACATCTGCACCAATATCAATGTCCACGCCTGCGCTGTCTGCTCCTACCCCATCTGCCCCTTCTGCCCCATCTCCTCCCAAAAGGGCCGAGATGAGGGAATATAAAATACCAAAAGTGAAACATCCGATGTAAACGTAAAGCACAATTTCACCTCCTGTAAACTTTTTGCGGGATCACATGCTTGAGGGCAGGGATCTTTACTTGCCTGAACCCATTATACCAGAGTTAGCCCCAGCGCGAAATAAGCATTATTCAGTTTGCGGTTAGGACTGCGCGATGTACTATGTTGTGTTTAACTCTATAATATGTATACTGTTGTATCACTATCAATGTTACAGTATGTTTTTGTCTATTTCAATAACCGGTTTGACTTAATATATGCCATTATCAGTCGTTATTTAAACTTATGACTCACTATCTAATAATTTCTTCATTTTTTGCAATTTATCAATAGAATATGCTAGTAAAAAAAACAAAGGGATGAAAGTTCCATTTCACCCCTCTGTTTTTGCATTCCGGCAGTAATTTGCCTGCTTCATATTCTCATCATATCTTCTTGGCACTATATATGTTATTTCTGATTCATCCTGATAAACCATGCCGGTTTCACATAAAAAAACATGTAATTGTGAATTACATGTTGCCCTTATCCTGATCAAAATACGCTTTGATGATGGAGGCGGTCATGTCCTTTAAGGCAATGGTTTCCGCCATAATGGTAAGGGCTATCATGAAAGCCATTGCAGTGTCCTTTTCCGCTTCTTCCACATCGCTTTCCCTTATAAGCTCATCCACCTTGTCAATCAAGCCAGGCAGGGATTCCCTCCACTTGCTGAAAGCTTCTTTTCTCATGGTAAGATAGTTCTTGTAAACCCTGGAAGTATCAATTATGTCATCTTCGAATATTTCAGGATTCTTGGCTATCGGCTGCAGCACCGACTTTATCTCCTCCAGGGAGTAAATGCTCTTGAGATTGTCTATCAGAGTCAGCATTATCAGATGATTTCTTGTATAATACCTCTTATCCACCGGAGGCGGGAGCACCCCTACTCTTACATAGTTTTGAATCATGGTTTTTGTAAAGCTTCTTCCCTGTCTTTCAAAAAACTTCACCACCTGGGATATGGTAAGTTCATCGCTTAAAGTGGCTATCTTTACCTGATCGTCTTTCTCCATTATCTCATCTGCCAACTTAAGCAGCAGCTGTTTGTTTCGGTCTTTTTCCATCACATAACCTCCTCTGCAATCTATATACTGGTAATCTATGCAATATAGTGTTATACTCTATGTGCTTTTATCATATACTTTATTGAGAATGATGTCAATAAGTATACGGGAAATTTAAAAAGAAAAAAACGGTCATATACAACCGTTTTCTGATAACATGCCCATTTCCCCGTGCCGTCAATCGTCACCATGCCTTCATCTCAGGACATGGTTATGATACATAAATTTTGTTGATGGACAGGGAAGCCTGCAAAGCACAACCAATAAATCAAAGTATCATTTCATGTTAACGCACATGTTTGCAAAGTGCAGGCAATAACAAAGATTATTATAGTTTTCGTGTTAGAAAACTGATTCAGTTTAAGGGCAGAAATTTCCCTGTCTTGGGATCTATGTATACCAGCCAGTACCCAAAAGCGCCGTATTTGGGTTTGTTGCCTTCCAGCTGTACCCACCGGCACATCTCGCCAAAGGGCTTACTGTCTATTCCATATACTCCCGGTATGCCGCAGACTATATATTCCCTGCTTCTTGCCTTGTCAGTATAAATACCTATTATCAGATGCCTGTATTTGAAGTTGGCGGTAATTACCAATGGGTTGAACAAAAGCGGAGTGCGTATGTTGTACTGATACAGTATATTGTTCAGATAAACCGGGCTGTTTACTTTCCACCACATATAGTCTTTTCTCTTGCTGCCAAAGGGGTCCGCCACTTCGAAATAGCGGTTCAGCGCATTCTTGAATTCTTCAAAACTGCTTTTTGCAGCAGGCTCACTACCGGTGGTAAAACTCTGAGTCATTCCGCCGATACATCCGATGCACTGGTTGAAGTTCCGTCCCGGTGTCCGGAACGGACAGGCTGCCTTTCCGGCAATGGTGCATCCCCCAAAGGCTATACTGCTTCTCCCGTATAGTTCCTCATTCAGGTACCTGTCCACAAGCTTGCCATATTCTTCATGGGTCGGAGGAGGTGTCACCTCGTCTTTGGGAAAGTTCATCCTTTCACTTTTCCCTTCCTCCCGCAAAGGCGCCCCTTCGTCGGCATCAGGCTTCTCCTGCCAATCCTCAGCCGAATGCCGTTCTGTACTTGCCGCTTGATATTGATCCTTTCCCCTTTCCCGGTCCGGTTCCGGTTTTGTCCTGTTATTCTGTTCCATACTTTCCGCCTGTGGCTGTTCCGGATTTTCCGCATGAATTGGTTCCGGAGCTTTTACCCGGCACTGTTCAGGCTCTTCCATGCGGTTTTGCACAGGGAGCTCTGCCTGGCACTGTTCGGAATTTTCCGCAGGTTTTTGCCCCGGGGGTTCTACCTTTTGATTAACGTTTACTGCCGGTAGGTTATCATCAACTGCCGGGCTGTATTCCTCGGCCCTTTCCTGGTGTATCCCCCGGTTGTCCTTTTGGTTATCCTCGATGCTTTGCTGACGTTCTTCCTGGGCGCCTTTCCCATTGATATCAATGTTTTCTTTCTTTAATTCATCCTGCAATGTTTTCAGTCTTTCCGGCATCTGAGGCTCTTTGGCCGGAAGTTTACCATGGAGATCACCGGGAACCGGACTTTTTCCCTTGATTTCCTCCCACTGTCCTGAAGAAACGGAAGAACCGGCAAAACTCTTAATGTTCTCCTTTTTGCCCGGAATATTTCCCGCGGATTTGGAATACATTTCAGCCCTGCGTTTTTCTTTCAGCTTCTCCCTCCATGGTATCCTTTTATCCTTATATGCCGCCAATGGGCATATTATTTTTAAGTCGCTTCTTTCCAGGTGTTCTGCCAGCACTACCGCTGTATTAAATGCATCCACCTTTTTCCCGGTTCCTGCCACATTCATGGGATCAAATTCCCAGGAAAGATCCCCCCTGCCCCTGCTGACAGGTATTGCCCCTACATGGGCAGGGTATATGTCCCGGTCATCAGAGCTTATTATGTACAATTTATAAATCAGGTTGCCATTGTCTTCCCGCAGGTTCTGTACCGAGGCTGAAAGCTTGCCTTTTCCGTCCCTCACTTCGATCCTGACATATCCCGAAGGCGCCTGGCCGCTGCCATACCCCGTGTCCTCCTGGTTAAATATTAGAAAACTCTTATAATATCTTGTTCTTGCATCCACCGGTATTACCACCCAAAAAGATAATTTATTTTCTAATACTATATATATGTTCGAGAAAATAAAAAAAACCGTCATACACAAAAGTATGACGGTTTTTTGTTATTGCCGGAAATGTTTCCTGATCTACAACAGCAAATTGGACAGTTCGGCAAACTGCTCTATTGTCAAGGTTTCTCCCCTTTGGTTTTCATCGAGGCCCATATTTTTCAATATTTCCCCGATTTGCTCCTTATCCTTGGAAAAACTCCCTGAATTACACAGGGCATTCAGCAAAGTTTTCCTCCTTTGACCAAATGCAGCTTTTACCGTTTTGAAAAACGCAGCCCGATCTTTTACTTTCACCGGAGGTTCCTTGTTCACGTCCAATCGTATCACCGAAGAGTACACATCCGGCTGAGGTATAAAGCAGTGCGGCGGCACGTCAAACATCTTTCTGGCCTTTGAATAATACTGTACAGCCACCGACAGAGAGCCATAATCCTTGCCCCCAGGCATTGCAACCATTCTGTCGGCCACTTCCTTCTGCACCATGAATACCATGATGTCGATGCCGTATTCTTTCTCCAAAAGCTGCATTATTATGGGAGTGGTTATGTAATAGGGCAGATTTGCCACCACCTTGACATGTCCGGGCTTCAGCCCGCCGGTAGCCCTGTGTTTGCCTAGTATGTCCCTTTCAATATCGACTTTCAGTATGTCATTATTGATTATTTCTATGTTGTCATAGCCTTTTAAATTATCCGTCAGGGCCGGAATCAGGTGCCTGTCTATCTCAACGGCAACCACTCTGCCTGCCCGGGCGCACAATTCCCTTGTCATGCTGCCTATACCGGGCCCTATCTCAATTATCAGGTCTTCTCCGTTTACTTCAGCAGTATCCACTATCTTTCGCACTATACTTTCATCAACAAGAAAATTCTGCCCTAAAGATTTTGTCATTCGTATATTGTATCTGTTTATGATCTCCTTTGTGGTATTCATATAAGCCCCTAGTCGGGACATTTCACGTCCCCCTGAAATTTTTATTTTAATATATATACTCTAACCGACCTGCGTCCCCATTTGGCAACCTCTTCCTGGTTGTCAAAATATAGGTCTATCACATTGCCTTTTATGGCACTGCCTATGTCTTCAGCGACGGCAAAGCCATAATCAGGCGTGTTTCCCAAACACTCCACATATACCCTGGTGCCCAGAGGTATCACACTGGGATCAACGGCAATTATGCCTTCCTTAACCTTTTTCCCGGTGTATGTGATGCCAAACCCTGCATCCCCAGGATTTTTTCCTGTGTCATTGTAAGATGCCGTATAGGCGGTCGCTTCCATGTTCAGCACCTTTTTATACCTGACGGTCTCACCTCTGGAAGTCTTGAAGTTTAATACAGTTCCGTATTCTATTATTTTATTCACCGGTGCGAGGGCTATAACGTCATCCACCAGTTCCCTCAAAACTTCCTTTCCGTCTTCATAAATCACTTTGTATATCCTTTCCCGTATTCCATCCTTGCCTTCTCTTACAACCCTGCTGGTACCTTTGTCCATGTTGTTATTCTCTGTTGTAATCTCGCTGTAAGGTATGGGTATCTGTTCTGTGATCAACTCCTCTCTAACCCTTGTGATCCGTATGTTCATATTTGCTGTGATGCTGTCTTCCAGGCTGACATTATCTTCAATCCTGTCCAGTTCCGACAATTCTATTGAATTGCTTTTTAAAACATCGCCTACAGTGTCTTCGCATGTCATCACCTGGATGGCTTTTCCGTCCACAAATATATTTACCGGTACGGCTCTCTCTATGTATATTTCATTTATTTTCGTCTTTTGTAACTCTGCATCAAGGGGCAGACTTATTTCATCATATTCCCCTAAAGTGATTCCATTTTGCTCTAAAACTTCTCCAACGGTAGTTTTCATTGTTTTAATCAGGATTTGATTTCCGTTGTCATTGATTATTACTTCCCTCTTCAGATTGTAAAATACTGTAGTTCCGGCCACAACTGAAAGTACAACGGCTAAAAAAATTATTGCCAACTCCTTTAATGAAAAATACCTCTTAATATTTTTCTCATTTGGTATCACTTGGTTTACCTCCTGCTAAAAATATCTAGGGGGCTTGTGGCTATTCTATTCTTTTTTGCTAGTTTTGTCAAATTTATTGACATAAGTACCCCTTAATGGAATTATTCACTAGAAATTATTTAATTATACATTTGTTCATGGAGAAATATGACCGTTATGTATAAATCCCTGAAAAGGCAGCACAGGACTGTATATGAAGACCAGTATGAATGCTTGCTGACAGGAGGGAAACCTTAAAATGAAATATACAACCACTAATAAAAACTCAAGGCAGATAGATCTATCTGCCTCCGGTTTTGCTGGAATACAAACAACATGTTGTGTCAGCACATTTACAGAACACACCTGGAAAAATGCCGTCACAACAAGTTAAACTGATATCGGCATCATCCCTTATTTCGGCAGCATGCCGGCAAATCAATAAGGCATCATGCCTGTAGGTGAATACATATAGGGGTAGTTCATGCATGGGTTCTGAGGATTAACCATGCAGGGGTTCTGAGGACCGGTGACATAAGGGCTCTGTACCGGTGCAGGAACAGCCATGCCCTGTCCGTACATGCTCGGGTGCATTCCTGCCTGACCATAGAGTAACGGACACTGGGCGTTCATAAGTACGGGACAGCAAATCATGGGGGGCTGCTGCATATATGGCATCTGATGCATATACGGTGCCTGTTCCATTTGGGGGACCTGCTGCATGTGCGGCATTTGATCCATATAAGGCATCTGCTGCATGTACGGCATTTCGTCCATTGCAGGCATTGTCATCATATCCGGAACACCAGCCATTTGATGCGTTAGTGGCACCTCTGGCTCCATCTGGGTCTGAGGCATCTGTTGAACGCTTCCACCGCCTACCGCCTTGGCATTTTTCACCTTTTCCTCTTTCATCTTTCTTTCTTCCTTCATATATATCCCTCCGGCGAACAATTTCTGCTGGTTACAATATCATTATATGAAAGGAAGGAAAATTGGTGATAAATTCTTTATGTCAATTTAATTGGCGATGCTTATATAGGACATAAACCAGGTTTCGTTCTCCGAGTCATAATCAAAACCTACGATCATTTTGTTCATACCCTCATTGAACTTTCCCGGCTTGTTCTCCTCAGACTTTTCCACATTCAACTCCGTCAGAAATGCAATGTCCGCTTTGTCATATTTCAGTGCTTCATCCTTGCTAATCTCCATCTTGCCTATCTCAATGCTTTTAACATCCGTCATGTAGTTGCCGGTAAAATCAGCAAAGCTCAAAGCGCCCATCCCTGCATCCGTTTTCAGCTTCATCCACTGGTATGCTTCTTCGTATCTGCCTTCGTTTATTTTTTCAGCCCAGTCTTTTAAAATGCTTTCAAAGACCCCGTAATCGGCAATAGACTCCATGGTGCTGATGAATTCATCTCTCCTTTTAATCTGGCCTTTCATTTCCTGAATTTCGCTTTCCAGATCGGATACCTTTTCTTCCAGGCTCTTTTTTTCTTCTTCCAGCAGCTTCAGCTTATTGGACAACTGATTGCTGTAATTCTCAAGATCCTTGATTTCCCTGCCCAGGGCTCCTATTGTGGCGTCCTTGCTGTCTATGGAATCTTCGAGAGTATTAATGCTCTGGGCATTTCTTTCCCTGTCCCACAGCAGGTAATCAAAAGCAATAAAGAATGTCAGCAACGCAGCGCATACCAGTATAAGAACCATGTTCTTCATCAGTCTACCCCCAAATAAAAAATGGTCAAGCCGGCCTAATCTAATCTATGTTAAAGCACTTTTTAGCATTCTGCATTGTTATCCGGGCTATATCTTCAAAAGAAACTCCCTTTATCTCTGCGATTTTTTCTGCCACCAATCGGACATATCCTGAATCGTTCCTTTTGCCTCTGTGCGGTTCCGGGGTCATATACGGGCAATCCGTCTCTATAAGAAGCCTGTCCTCGGGAACATACCTTGCTACGTCCAAAATTTTTCTGGCATTCTTAAAAGTCACAGCCCCTCCCAAAGCTATATAAAAATTGTTATTAAGCACATCCCTGGCCATTTCGACACTGCCGCTGTAGCAATGGAATACTCCTCCTACCTCCCTGGCCTTTTCGGCTTTGATTATGCTCATGGTGTCCTCATGGGCATCCCTGTCATGGATAATTATGGGAAGCCCAACTTCCCGGGCAAGCTCTATCTGCCGGGCGAACCAGTATTTTTGCACATCTCTGGGAGAGTTGTCATAATAATAGTCAAGACCTATCTCTCCTATAGCTACCACCTTGGATATGGCGGCATACTCGGCAAGGACTTTTATATCTTCTTCCTTCATTTCTTTCGCGCTGTGGGGATGCACTCCCACAGCCGCATATATAAAGTCATACTTGTCTGCCAGGGCAATGCACTCTTTTGCGGAAGCCATATCGGAGGAAGCATTTACTATATATAAAACTCCGCTTTCATGAACTCTCCGGAGCACTTCATCCCTGTCGGCATCGAATTTTTCGTCGTCATAGTGGGCATGGGTATCAAATAACATCTGTGTCCTCCATGGGGGTGTTTTATGGGTATTAAGTGCAGGGACACCCACTCCTTTGCTTTCATAAATACAGTGTACCCAATTGTCGTGGAGTGTCCCTGATTCATCAGCTTATCTTCGAGCCGGATTTTATGGCTTTGTCAACTGTCACCAGTACCAGATCATTGTCATCGACAGCTGCCAGGATCATTCCCCGGGATTCTATTCCTTTGAGTTTCACAGGCTTGAGGTTCGCCACCAGTATTACGCTCTTACCGATGAGTTCCTGGGGGGAATAATGTTTCGCAATACCTGACACCACCTGTCTTACTTCATCTCCCACTTCCAGGCGGAGCTTCAACAGCTTGTCGGCGCCCTCCACCTTTTCTGCATCCAGCACCTTGGCAACCCTTAAGTCAAGCTTGGCAAAATCGTCTATTGTAATCATTTCCGGCTGAGCATCAGCCTTTTTCTCCCTGTCATCCTTTTTGGGTTTCTCTTCTTTCGGAGCTTCAGACTTTGCCGCAACCATCTTTTCCAGCTCCTCCAGCTCTTTCTTTACATCAATCCTTGGGAATATAACCTCGCCTTTATTGACCTTTGCATCCTCAGGATATCCTCCCCAAACACCGGCGCTTTCCCAGGTAAGCCTGTCCGAGCCGGTCAAGCCCAATTGGTCCCATATAATTGCCGGAGTTTTCGTCATGAAAGGCTGCAGCAATATGGATATCACCCTGAGGCTCTCGGCGAGGTTGTATAAAACGGCTGCAAGCCTTGGCCTGTTGGCCTCATCCTTGGCCAAAACCCACGGCATGGTCTCATCAATATATTTGTTTGTCCTGGATATGACTTTCCAAATCTCCGACAATGCAGAGCTGAACTGCAATCTGTCCATCAGTTCTTCCACTTTCGGAAGCAATTCCATTACCGTTTTCTTCAAATCATCATCAAAATCTCCGGAAACTTTCTCCTTTGGAATGGTGCCCCCGAAATACTTGTCTATCATCGCCACAGTCCTGCTCACCAGGTTGCCCAGATCATTGGCAAGATCTGAATTTATCCTGTTTATGAGGGCCTCATTGGAGAAAACACCGTCCGAACCGAAAGGAACCTCTCTTAAAAGGAAATACCTGATGGCGTCAAGGCCGTATTTGTTTATCAGTATAACGGGATCTACCACATTTCCCTTGGATTTGGACATCTTGCCGCCTTCCAGGAGCAGCCAGCCATGCCCGAAAACCTGCTTCGGCAGGGGTTCTCCAAGAGCCATCAGCATGGCGGGCCATATAATGGTGTGGAAACGCACAATTTCCTTGCCCACCAGATGCACATCAGCCGGCCAGTACTTGTCATAGTCAGACCGGTCGTCAGAACCGTATCCCAAGGCGGTGATATAGTTGGAGAGGGCATCTATCCATACATACACCACATGCTTCTCATCAAAGGAAA